>Ga0114999_10002079_pt1 | contig 26857 bp, 35 predicted proteins | sample ArcticOcean_MG_C_3_FD_89820 | JGI IMG/M metagenome (GOLD analysis project Ga0114999, IMG submission 89820) | Marine microbial communities from western Arctic Ocean - ArcticOcean_MG_CB8_126 | ecosystem: Environmental > Aquatic > Marine > Oceanic | place: Arctic Ocean: Canada Basin | collected...
AAGCTTTTTTCTTTTGATAGGGTGGATTTTTTTTATTTTTTAAAATTTCATTCGCTCTATCAATAATTGCTTGGTTTTTATCTATAATTCCACCGTAAAGAGGAGTGCACTTTTTCATCGCAACAGACTTCTTCATCCTCGACTTACCACGAGAACCGGAGGCTGGAGGATGAAAATCGTCTGTCGTTAATCCCTTAAAATAAAGTACTGCAGCTTCTTCAAAATCTCTATCAACAAGCATGTATAAGAAATCTAGTGAACCTTTTTTTGCTAAAGTAGCATAATCGCATTGAAGAGCCCAGACTTTTCCACCGTGCGGCGAAGTTAGCTTACACTCAAGCTCAGTGTCAATCTCTCCGATGACGATATCAGGTTGGCCTGAGCGGCCGTCATTGACTACACCTTTGAAAGTTTGAGAAAGCGCTCGAGAAAACTCTCGCTCCTGAATAGAAGACATCAAGATATTCCTTCGACCAATGTCAGCCTTAATATCTAGACCCTCAGATTCATATAGAGTTGAAAGCTTTTGGTTAAAGCTATACATCTTATTCAGAGCACAGCTGGCCATATCCCTTGTGATATATGTTTCATTCATGTATATATTATACAACAGTTTAGAGGTAATTACACGATTTAAGTTAAGTTTTGTTTCACTTTTTTAGAAATCTCTTTTCCCTTTGACTGAGCGGTGGCAAGCTGTTCTAGACCCAAGGCTATCCTGACTTTATCAAAAACCGTGGGCGTTAACTTCTCTTTCAATGTAGCCATATCAGCGTATTGATGCAGATCCATATCATAGATGGGAAGAGGGTTTCCATCTTCTCCAGGCTCAAACTCACCAGTTTCTTGACTTTCAAAAACAAAAAGAAACTTCGGCATTTCTTGATCGCATGGAACCTGTATAAACGGAATGTGAGAACTTAAACCGTTAGCATCTTCTTCATAGCATATCTCTGGAATCCAGTTTTTCATCCTACTCACCTCGGAGAATTAATAACTGTTTTATTATAAAAGAAAAAACTAACCTGTAATTGCTTTGACAGCACTTTCTATCTTTTGAGCAATAGCTGCGGCTTCACCACCTATCTCTTTAAGCTCAGCTAGTTCAGAGACATCTTTATACGGAGCCAAAATTATGCCTGCAACTTCGCGCATCTCGGTTTGAATCTCAGTTATTATCTTCTCACCATCTTCCTGCAAATTATCCTTAAGAGTATTAAAAAGAGATTCTTTCGTAGCGTCTGTAAAATCCTCTTTAGTCGCTTTATCTCCAAGCTTTTTTATCTTGGGCATCTTCTTGAGCGATGCGATCAACGGAGTATCTTTCTTTTTCTTGCTATCAGCTTCTGGCGTTTCCTCACCCTCTGCTTTTTTAGCATCTTCTTCGAAAGCTATTGATATTTCCTCTTCACCCTTTTTTAACTCTGTTTCAAACTCTTTAAGGTAATTACCGAGATCGATGCCAGCAGACTTAGCAGAAGCAACAGATTTTTCGAGCTCTTCATACTCTTTGGCATTCATCATGGCCACTAAAGCTTCAATCCGAGCGGGTACACCCTCGTCTTCAATTTCTTTCATGGCATCTTCTTTTAATTTAACCCACTCTGCAAAGTTTTGCTGTATCTCTGCGGGATCGACTCCGATCTCTTCTAAAGCAGTCGTTATTTCAGCTTCTATATCTGGGCTTTCTCCCTCAACTTCAAGTAATTGACCAATCACATATGATTCACCAAAGAATAAATTTTTTAAATCTCTCAAAGCACCGACTATTGGACCTGCCTCAGGTCGAGTGGGCTTACCGTCCGGGCCCATGCCCTTCATTGCGGCCCTCTGCTCCTTGAAAGTGTCGTTAACGAATTTAGCTGCGTCAATTCCCTGCTTAGCTGCTTGGAAAGCAAGAAAACTGGCAGGGGATGCCATGAACGCTATGTATTTAGCATCGTCCATGCGCTCGTCAATTCGGCTCATGATCGGTTCATATTCTTTCTTGAACTGATCTCGTTTTTGTTCATAAGCTTTAAGGAGAGCCTGTTTTTTATTAGTGCTGAAAGTAAATAAAATCCTCATGTTGTAAAGAACGCCAGTACCGACATCCTTTAACGCAATTTTTGCTACTTTTAAAACATCCGTAAAGGGGTCTACGAAGAATTTTTTAAACTCATCATTGCTAAGATAGACACCATACTGATTTTCTTTTATTAAATTAGTAGTAGATTCTTCCACAAACACTTTAGCATATTTTTCTTTAATCATTTTTTTTCGTCTAACCTCAAGCGAATGCCCGTTTCATGAAAATAAATATCAATCATCTTTTGTTCAAAATCGTTTAGTGATTGTTTTTTAGTCTTCGGATCTCTTGTGCTAAATTTTTTTCTCATCTTAGAGGGCATAGATCTAAGCATGATTTTTTTAAAATCCATCCAGTCTCGGTTCTCTTCCAAGATTGTAAACGCCAGCTTCATGTATCCCCTGTAATCTTCCACTTAGCACTCCTGAATACTTTTAGCTCTCCCCTGGGAGTCTTGATCCTAACTAATTTACACTTATCGCTATCCCAATTTTGAAATTTTGATTCGCAGTTTAATAATAACAATTTTTCAAAATCGAGAAAAATTGTTTTCTTTAGAGTTTTTTCAATGTTAGAAATCGGCTCATCAAAGACTAGCTTTTGATCACAAGAAAAACAATTATGTAAGCTATCAATTACATTAAATTTACCTGGATTTTTAAAGATATAAACTTTGCCATAGCTCGTATCTGAAATTTCGTTGAAATATTCTTTAGCTTTTTTATAAGTCGAAGAGTTTGTAATAGAAATACCAGCATCTAGTATTTGAATCATTTCATTTTCTCTGTTTAAAATTAGCTTAAACCAGATATCGCTTGGATTAACAGTTGTCATCTTTAAGCAATGCAACATGACTCGCATTGCCCTTAGATATTGTAACAATGATTGTTTAGGTACATCAAACTTACTCTTTAAGTCACCTTCGCGAAAAAATGAATAACCCAATCCATCATAGCTAAAGTAAGCTCTATCGCCTTCTATCTCATAAACTATGTTACTATCATTTTGAATACTACTGAAAAGTTCATTAAAAGTAAGCTTATGAATTAGAACTTGAGCCATTGATCTTCTGTGCGGCTCTTAGTTGCATTCGAAGGTATTTCAGCAGACCATTGTGGTGCACGCGCTGTTCAGACCGAGAAGCGCATGAGTCTCGAGAAATTCTTGAATCTTCTATCCTATGTTCGATATCCTTGACGCAGCTTTCCGAACCGAAGGGAACGATCCGGCTGTCTGTACACCGATGCTTCTCGCCAGAATTCTCCATCACCATCAGGTACTCTCGATATTTCGTTGCTATTTCACCAACGACAATGGGCGCATTCGATAGTTTTTTAATGGGTTTCTTTTTAATATCCCCAGATCCCTTTGACGCTTTCTCTTTACCAGGCATAGGAGCATCTTCAACATCGCCAGCCTTATTCATTATGGTCGCAAAACCGGAAAGCATAGAGAATAAATTACGTTTCTCATCGCCATCTAGATTCTCAAAATATTTCAACAGCCCCTGTTTCACTTCATCGTCTTTAGTACTAGCACCAGATCTGACAAAGTTTAATTGAGCCATTACGTCTTTGAAGGCAACATTGTTCGGAACTTCATCGGGAATATCATAAGAGAATTTATCTTCTTCTTTGTCTTTTTTGCCTTTAACTAAATCAGTTGGCTCATCAGTCTCTTCTTCATCATCTTCCTCAACTTCTTCGCTATCTTTTTTCGATAGTGAATTTACTCTAATACCCTCATCGTCAATTGCACCTGAAACATCTTGTTGTCTCTGCATCTCTTCTGTGCCCGGGTCTTCTTCGCCCATATGCTCAGCCAAGATAGCATAGGCTTCTAAAACAGCATTTTTCAAAAGATCATCACTAATCACTTAAAACCTCCTTAGACAACATCTCTAACTCTAAAATATAAGTATCACTATCGTACTTAAAACAGTTATAACTACTTACGCTAGAAGAAGAAATATCTAAATCAGCAATTTCGCACTTGATCACGAAAGCTTTTTTAGACAAAAGGCTCAAAGCAGCTTCATTGTTTAAAGAGATAGAAATGCTAGTTAAATCATCGCTAACACAGAAAGAATCTAACGAACACTCAAAATTATCATCATCAAAACTCAAAAATAAGACAATGGGTTGAGAAACTGGGCGAAGCCTTTCCTTCAAAGAATCTGAAATTATCTCGTTTCCTGGATTGGATAATATCCTTTGAAATTCGGCGTTGGCGTAATCAGCCATTTTTAAAGCTCTCAACAACATCTATATTGATATTATCTATTTCTATAAAAAAATTATTAAAATGATCACCGCTAAGAGAATTATGCGGAACTTCTATCGTGACGTGATTTCTATCAGACAACGTAGACATAGCGACCGAAACGCCGTGATGTCCCTCCAAGTCTAAAACGTACTCGCAGAAAGAACGTAAAGCTTCTCGCGATATGAATTGAAAATCTCTTGATGAAACACTGTCTGCGTGAAGCCACTGAGAGTTGCTGTTTACGCTACATGGAAACTCTTCGTTGGTCTTTAGCCCGTTCAGGGTTTCTTGCAAAAACTGTGGTTTTTGATTTCGATCAAGATACTCATTCATAACTGACTTAAGCTTCATCTTAACCCTACTTTTTTTGCTTGTTTCTGAAAGCTTTCAGACTCATCTATAGCAGCAAATGTTATATCCATTTTCTCGTCAGTTGACTTCTTGTTCCAAGCATCTTTAGCAGCTTTTAAAAAATCCACACTTGCAAAAAATTCTTTCTGATATTTTTCCGAGCTAGAATTAATGAACGATTTTGCTTTTTTAACTAAGTCATCCATCTCTTGAAGATTCATATCTGGAAACTCTCTGTTCAACTTCATCCTGATTTTGCGATGGCTTTGAGGAGAAAGACCGACCGTTTGGCTAAATACCATATTTTCGATTTGTGGGGGTAAATCTAAAGCAGCCATCTCTTTCTTCACTTCTCTATCCCTTTGAACTTTGACGGGCTTAATAGCTGGTTCTAAAAATCCCATATTCAAAAAACTTAAAAAAGCGGGGTTTGTTAAAGTGTAACTAGATTTTCTCAACGCTTCAGCTTCATCTGGTTTAATTGATTTAGTTGCCTCTAAAGCTCCGACCCAAATGTCCCGAGCGAAATTTTTAACTTGATCTATCTGATCCTTATCAAACATCTGAAGTGCAGCCATTTTCTTACCAGCACGACCGAGCCACTGCTTAGCACCAGACTCTCCAGATACTCCTGGCATCAACCCGGTTTTTACAAGATCATCTAAAGAAGCTTCGCCAGAAGATTTTGAAGGTTGAAACTTTTCAGGTTCTTCGTCTGGTTCTTCTTCAATTGAATACCCAGTTCTAAACTCTTCAGGCATGTCGCTATCATCGGGTAACTCAAAACCATCGTCGTCATCGTATGCTTCATTCACTCTACTATCGGTAACTTTTCCACTATCTCTCACGATATCTTTTATCTGCGCGTAGACTTTAGCTACCTCGTCAGATCTAAGCAACTCTGATAGTGCTTTAACAGCAGCTGATAGTTCAGATGGAGTTTTTGGAACGTAATCATCATCTTCGACTGGAGGTCTTGTAACGACAGAATTAAGACTGACATTCTCGTCGGGAGAAACGGGAAGCTCTTTGGGAACAGTTTTAGCAGTTACAGCCGCTTGCTTGCCAGCTTTGTGGTCTTCGGTAGAGCGCACGCTGTACGCATCCTCAAAGAGTATAGAATTAATAACGCTTTGTACTTTGTTATATTTCATAAAACACCTCAAAAATAATTATCAACTCGAGTTACTATGATGCCCTAGTCAGCTATTTTATTAGCAACATAACCAGAACCCAAAGCGATTAAGGCGCCAGTGATGAAACCACCCACAAACCACCACTCGGTCGCGACGGTCTTTCTCTCAAGCTGTTTTATAGACAGGTCAATTTGTTTCCTAAGGAAATCGTTCTGAGCTTTATAGACTGAAATCTCAAAATCATTAGCGATCTTCAGTTTATCAACAGCCAAACCGCAGTTAGCTTTTTGGATCTCTCTTTCTTCCTTTAGCTTCAACTCGCAGAGTTCTTCGGAAGATTTGATCTTTATAATCATCTCAGCCACAGCTTCTTTATTGAGCAACGTCCCAGAGAACGGGGCGGGATCTCCCTCATTCAAAGTTTTCATAGCAGCTTCTTGAGCAAAACAAACTTGAGCTAAAAAACAAAGAGATAAGAATACACAGAATGCTTTTTTAACCATGATAAAATAATATCAGAATTAGGGAAAAGTTTAGGAATCAGAATCTAGATTTTTGATGCTAGTAATTCCGGATAACCACATCGTAGCTCTACGAATATCACTGTTATCTAGAGCTCTCTCTATTTTACCCCGCAAGATAGGATTTATCTCTTTGCGGTGAGCGTCAAAAGTCTGCCTTATTTTTTCCACTTTCTTCTCATGCTCAATCTCTACAGACGTCAGTTTTTTCTTTGCTTTATCGTTAGATTTGATCACGCTATCTAGAGCACCAACTCCGGACTTCGTAGATTCTTCAATTATTTCACCCGAATTATCTTTTCGAAAAATTAGCAATACGCTTAAAACAGCGACACCAACACCAAGAAAAAATTTCCACGTCTTCTTTAAAAATTCAAGCATCTTTGTTCTCTACAGCTGATTTACCATGCTTCCACTGAATGGCTAAATCTACTAAAGCTTGAGATCCGACGTAAACTAATGTCACTGCTACCCAGTCTGTACTGGTCACAACGCCGATTACACATAAAACAGTGGCAGTAATCCAAGCCAAAAACTTTCTAGAAACAAAACGCTCAAGATATCTATCAGCAAATGCTCTTGCTGTTTGTACCATTTTTCACCTCCGCGATAAATCTAATTATCATCTAAGGCGTAAGAACTTACGTTTTATTCTGTTTATTTTTTCCCCAAGGTGTATCGACGCTTATCTGGTCGAATATATCTGTCGATTCAACGCTAGTAATTTTTTTCAACTCTTTGCTTTTTTTCTCTTCCTTCATCTTTATGACGAGGTTTTCAAGATACGAATCTTTATCGACTAAGCTAGTCACAAAGCTAGATATTATTTCCTGCATTGACAACTTGTTCTTAAAAGCGAGTATTCGAAACTCAGAGTGGATGCTTTCGCTGAGATTTATGTGGACAGATTTTCTATTCAAGCTCCGCCTTCGCCGCTACTAGCACCGACAGCAATGGGAGTCGGAATATCTAGATTAGCTTCTTCCCTCTCGGTCTCAGACCTATCATCAATATCAAAACGGGTTTTCATGATATCAAGAAATTTAGATTCAGATTCTTCATCGTATTTAGAAAGGAGATAATCTCTAGCTTTTGACATTATTATATCTTCAATGTCTAAAAGAACATCAGCATTCTTTATGATCCGAGCAGTCTCAGACGCAAACACTTCGAGATCGATATTTAGATCAGCTTCTGGCAGCAACACTTTTTTTAACGAGTAAGATTCTTCTTGAACTTTTGCGCTCTTCAGAGCGCTAGTCTCTATATCTACAAAGAGCGCATTCAATGAATCGTCAAGACTTTTAGAAAGCTCAAGCTCTTCTTCTTTCGAGACATCTACTTCCTCCTCCTCTTCCTCTTCTTCATCTTCTCCTTCGCCTTCGGCGTCGCCAGCTTCGTCTTCTTCCTCTTCACCTCCCTCTTCTTCGTCACCGAAAAGATCGTCTTCTTCTCCCGCTTCAGCTAGCATACGACTGCTCCTTTTTAAACCAGCAGCAAGCTCTAAAAACTCTTTAATATCATCGCGATTCATAAAGATGCTCCCTGGCGAGACTTAGACATAGCCTCAACTTTTTTAATTCTCTCCTCTATCCTTGGCCACTTTAGCTCTTTCATCATGGCAAAGACATATGATCTCTTGTCTTCTAGATAATCCCTAAAATATGCGTGCTCCCAACAATCTAGGACGACGACTGGATAACTAGCAAACGGAACTCCCTCGCTATGGAGGTTAACAACTACATTTATGTAACGGTCGAGGAAAAAATTATAAACAGTCACAGCCCACCCGTTTCGCGAGCTGAGAGCACATGCAATGAAATCTTTCTGCCATGCGTCAAAAGAACCGAAATCTCTTTCTAAGCGCATGAACGCAATAGAGTCCATATTAATAACTGAATTCTGATCTCCAATATTCTCAAAGTAGTAAGCATGTAAAAATGCAGCGTTAAGATTATAAATCTCATCTTCTTTTAGAGAACGAAGCTTAGAGTTGTTAATATCAGCCAACTCTCTTTCTGCGGTATCCAAATATGCAGACACTTCATTTAGCTTTTTCACATGACCTTCAAGAATATCTTGGTGGCTATTTTTAGTTTTCTGGCTTAGAAGCTCTGTGTTAACTTCATACTTTTTAGCTTGAGTAACGTAAGCTTCGTTTATGTCTTCGCCCAAAGATTTTCTTATCTCTTCAAGGACTTTATTCTGTAAATCTTTCATCAATCGACCTCGTAATTCTTTTCAAACTCTTCTTCGCCTATTGCGAACTCTTCATTATCAAACTCTTTTTTTGGAGATTCTTCTTTTTCAAAAGTGCCCGCAATAATGTGAGGCGACGTGGGAGGTGGTTGAATCCTTGGAGAGTCGGGTGTCCTCAAAACTATAGAAACAATACCATGAGTATCAACGACTTTTTTAATTGTGTACTCGAAACCCGAATCTTTGTGGCGAACTTTAAGATCAGGTTCTAAAACAACCCTTCCCTTCTTATCAGTAACAGAAGTCTCCTTCAGTAAAGACACACTTTTCAAGCGATCTTCATATTCTTTTAATAATAAAGCTTTTAAAAAGGATTCTGCTTTGCTCATTTCAATCTCCATCATTAATTAAATATCTTCTGCACTCGACTCCTGCTTCTGATAAAATGTCTAATCCCGTTTTATCTCTATAATCCTCTAAGTAAACAACTTCAGAAATTCCAGCATTGACTATCGCTTTCGCGCACATGCGACATGGACTTAAGGTTAAATACATAACTTTCTTTTTCGGGTTATTATAATCCATCTTAAGCAAACAATTTATTTCAGCGTGAATCATACCCGATTCTCCAGGTACATCTGATTCTATTTCGTTGGGACCACCCGAGTAATTTCCATTATACCCAACAGATAAAACTTGAGTATTGTCTGACGTTACTACAATAGCCCCAACTTGATACCTCGGATCATATGATCTTTTGGAAATAGAAATAGCTACTTCTGCCCACACATTGTCCCACGAGGGCCTTTGATAATTCATCTCAATCTTTCAGTAAACCAGCATTCTTTCGCCACGTCTCGTAAAGAACGCCAGACGGAAAATACTTCTCGTTCAATCGTCTATAAACGAATTTATCGATCTCTTTTCTAGTAATCTTTTTTTGATTGTTTTCATTGGCTTGGGCTAGAACTTGAGCAGCTAGCTGGGGTATCATAACCTGAAGGGAATCAAAATTCTTCTTAGCAAATCGTTTAGATTTAATAAGGGTTTCTTCATGCTCAGCTCTCCACCCCTTGACAGCTTTAGCAACTGCATTTTGAACTGCTTTTTTGCCCTTGTCTATGCCAGAAAAAACTGCATCTTTAAGTTGTTGATTTCTCTTTTTAGCTTGCAAAGCTTTTTGGCTTGAAGCTGATAGCGATGCTTCCCAATCACCGAGTGCTTTTGCAACAGCATCTTTCGGCGTCATAGGCGTTGATGCGGCAGCGGTAGCGACCGCTTCTATTTCTTCAGCTGGATTTGATTCTTCTTCTGCGTTTTTAGGTACTTCTTCATCACCGCCCTCTTTAGCTTCTTCTTCATCACCGCCCTCTTTGGCTTCTTCTCCAGCAGCGTCTCCCGAAACTTCTTCAGCTTTAGCTATATCAGCAACAGCATCAGCTGGAACTTCAGCACCTTCTGCTTCTTCAGCTGTTTTCTCTGTCCCCGATGATAAGGCTTTGAACTGCCCCCAAGTGAGCCCTAAAATTTCATCAGACATTGTATCAACGGGAAAATCACCAGCGGCGTCTGCACCAGGAATTTTTGGAAGTTTTGCTTTGCTTAAAAAACCTCCCAATTTAGCCATAAAACCTTTGGGCTGAGAAGTTTTAAACGCTTTCGTAATTCCAGTTCTTAGTTGATCAGCGTCTACTCCATGTTCATCTTTGGTAAGTTCTCCCAATTTGACATCATCGCCAACTTTATCACTGTTTATGTTTCTAGTGATTAGTTCTAATGCACGGCCTATTGTACTTGCAGCTGCGTTAGACTTGTTTTGTAAGTCTATCACGGCTTGAAATGCACGACCTGCAGTAACTTTACTGCCGAAAAAACCTTTCAACTTTCCCGCCATGCCGCTATTATCACTTAAATCTAGTTTTGCAACAAGATCATTTGCTTTAGAAAGAGAATTTTTTATCTTAGTAAAATAATCTGCTAACGAAGTAATATTAGAATCAGATGCTAATTTAATGTTAGCAGTAACTGCATCTAAAGTCTGGTTGGTCGCTGCACGAAGCTTCTCTACATCAGGAGCATCAATAGCACCATCGCCAGCTTCAGTGAGCGCTCCGCGCACTGTCATCTCAGATAATGCATGCTCAAGTAAAACATCTTCATCTGACCATTTCAAAGCTAATTCATATAGAATTTCAGAATTTTTTTTCATTTTGTCCTCCGCCACAGATTAATTATGAAGATTCTTCATCTTTTGCTGGTTCTAAAGTGAATATATCATCAACATGTTGATCTTTAGACAATGTAAAACCAGAAGCTTTTTTGTGGCCACCTCCACCGAACTTCTTCGCAAACTCACTTACGTCTACGTTATCGTGAAAAGAACGCAAACTAACTTTAGTGTGACCAGCATCGTGATCAAAATACCAGATAACTGCAAAATCACAATCGGGAGATAACCTTGCTCCAATTTCTGACATCCAGTGCGATGCATTAACTATATTAACTTTTTTATCATCGTAATATCTAATCACTGCTTTATCACAAATCTTTTTGATCACTGTCTTCGAGTACGCAAGTATGTAACTTCCACGCTTGACCGCGTCATCAAACACTGAATCGTCTTCAAATTTTTCAAACTCTTCAAACTCGAAAGGTATCATATCAAAAGCCGCGCTGAACTCTCTAGAGTAAGCTAGTTCCCACTTCCAGAGATCACGATCTTGTATATAAGAAATAAACTTGGGTGGTTCTTTGCCGGGATGAAAAAATTCCCATGATAATATCGCACCCGACTTAGTCATATCAAAGTGCGTATTCGAAATATCATGAAGCTCTACCATCGCTGATTTATGATGATCGATAACTATTAAACCGTCGGCTTCTTTAATCATCTTCTTAGTTGTCGGATTATCGAAAGAAAAATCTAGTATAGCAACGACTTTACCCTCGATATCTGGATAATCGCCGCCATGCTTACAAGCATGGTACTCGGCTCTGCTACCCAGCTGTTTCCAAGCTGAGTACGCTGCGCCAAAACCATCGGTACAATCCGCGTGATAAATCACACAATTCACTTGATTCGGTTCAACCATCTTCTATATTCCTATCCTTAATATGCGTAATAGATTCACTAATTTCCATCATAATTATATCATCAAAAAGCTATTGTGATAATCTAGCTTCAATCATTCATGTAGTGAGAAAAGCACCGGGGTTGATATAATTCCAAGCCACCGACTTCAATTTTTCTCTCATCACCGCCGCCGATTTTCATTGTAAAAAAAGCATCTTCGCCGCAAACTGAACAAACTGCAGGACATGTCTGAACGTTTGTTGCCCATGGTAATATCTTAAGCATCTCTTGATAGGGTTCGCCGGAAGAAGATAATTGCAAGCTTGAAACTAGAATCGTTTTACCCATTTTATAAATTTCTATCAAGACTTCCGCAGCGCCATCGATCATAAAAACTTCGTTAACGGCTATTACACCAATATCGTGCTCTAAATCGAACACTTTAAAATATCGAAATAACTCTTCACTAGAGTTTATTCTAACAACTTTATTAAAACTTTTGTTACCACCGTTCCACTTTATTCCACTATGAGTAACTACGGATTTTTTAGAATATCTAGTATCGATCTTTGGCTTAAAAAGAATGACGTTTTTATTTTGGTACTGATATCTTTCTAATGCTGATAGCAATCTTGTTGTCTTACCACCGAACATGGGACCAGTAAAAGCTTCAAACCTAGGATTTACTTTCATTTAACCCCCACCAAGAAATAGTCTCATTCAATCCAACTTCAAAATCCCACTCAGTTTTGAAACCCAGCTCATTAAAAGCTTTCTGGCTATCAGCTTGGGTGTGCCTAATGTCCCCGGGTCGAGCCTGTGCTGTTTGAACTGTGATATTATCTACTTTATCGTAGATCATCTCGAGAATTCTGTTGTTTGTATACTTCTTACCAGTACCAACATTATAAACGTCGCCCATCATGACTCGAGGCGAAATTGCTGCAATTAAATTTGCTCTAACAACGTCATCGATGTATATGAGATCTCTAGATTGCTCACCGTCACTATCGCTGCGCAAAGATTCACCCTTAGATAACTTATCCATCCACGCAGAAACTGCTGTTGCATATGGGCTGTCACCGGACTGACCCGGGCCATACACATTGAAATAACGAAGACAAACAGACTCTAAATCGTAAATCTTATAAAATAGGAAACAGTAATCTTCAACAACTTTTTTCTGTAATGCATACGGAGAAGCGGGATCACATATCCCATTTTCTTTAGAGGGAAAATTTTCTTCAACATCACCGTAAATAGCTGATGAACTGCTAAACACAAATCTTTTTACGTTACTGCAGCAAGCTGCTAGCAAAGCCACTGTTTTCATCACGTTTTGTTCTGTAGTTAAAACTGGATTCTGAACTGAAAACTCTACCCTGGGAAGAGCTGCTAGATGAAAAATAAAATCATACTTTTTCCCAGCTACTCTTGATAAGATGTAGGGTGACGCAAAATCTCCTGTGATCACTAGAGTTTTATCTTCATCAACAGATAAAGATTCATAACCAGCTAGAAGTTGAGGTGTCACCACTCTGATCGGTAATTCCCCCAGAGCTGAAATATCTCCAGCTGACAAGTCATCAACTATTTCAACGTCCCAGCCCTTATTTATTAGATCTTTCGCTAAATTAGAGCCGATGAAGCCACAGCCACCAGTAACTAAAGCTCTCATAACTCAGCATTTACTTTCTTTATATTGTCTTGCCTAAAGTTCTCTTGGCCAGAACTCTCTAACTCTCCATTAAGATATTTGATAACCTCTAGCGTCATATCTCTAGCAGTACAAGTTGGAACATTTTGAGCAACATGATTTAAGTGCTTTGACTGAAGATCGAAATCTGAAGGTAATCCCATCAAGTGCATTATCTCTCTGTGACTCATTCCACGAGGCTCTTCTGGATGCATTAACATTTGTAACGTTCTCCCAACAACAGCGTTAGTACAATTATAATAAAAAGCTGGAGAGTGATCAAGAAAGCTTTTACCGGCTTCAAGCTTATTTTTTATGTGTTCAAATTTTCTTATCTCTTTTGACTCAGATCGATTTACTTTTAGCCAGCTTAAGCACTCGTCTATCAAATCATTACGAACGATAAACTGGTGAACTGAGTGTGCTGGGCCGTCGCCAAATCTCTCTATAAAACTCTTATGGCTTAAATCAAACCTCTCAAGCAGAAAAGTGTAAGAGGGAAATTTTTCGAAAATATTATTTAAGTTATAAATATCTTTTTGATTACAGTCCTCTGGAATCGTCTTTAGATACTCTAACAACCCTAAGTGTTTTCTATCATACCAATTCATGATCGGAGCAGTCTCTGAATCCCAGAAAAAATAAAAAGTCCTTAGTCTCTTCTGCGGTATTCCATGTTTAAAAGTCGAAGTCCGATAAATTGAAAATGAGTAACCAGAATTTTTAGCAATCTCTCGAAGCTGCTCTCTAACTTCTTCACCCGACTTGGTAAAGAGCGCCGGAGCGTTCTCACCCCAGTAAACACGAGGTTTGACTTTTTCTAAAACGATCTTTGATGTCTTCATCATCCAGGAATTCTGGCTATTTCTTGTCTCTTTATCTTGGCTAGTATTAAGTTGGCTTAAGCCGGCACAAGGGCAGACAGAATTAACGAAATCTAATCGAGCTTGCGGTAGCGCAACTTCATCAAGATCGATCCTGTCAACTTCTGGCCAGTAGCTAGTTATGTGAGTTTCATTCTGCTCAAAAGCACCAAAGCTTAAATGAAACTTCGGTAAGTTATTAGTAGCTTGGCTACAGCCGATAGCTGAGCCTCCTATCAATGGAACCATAGTGGCCCAAGAAACGTCGCTCATTTGCGCTTTCTCCCAGTTCTTTTTTCCTTGTAGCAGGCAACTTCTCTTCTTGCTTTCTTCTCAAAAGCACAAAACGTTTGGGTAGTTACTTGCTTGATACCAACAGCAGGAATTCTTCCCTCTTCTAAAACTCTCAAGTAATCAACAAAAGATCTCTCACATTTGAATAAGTGAGTCAGCAACGATCGATCATCAGAAAACTTATTCACATCTTTTCCAGTTTTCAGTATATAATCAAACATCCCTGGCAAAACTTTATCAGCATTAAATTCTCTATCGATAAAATCAAAACTTGCATCTCGATACTTCGTCTGCTCAGCAACATTGTCAGCAATACTAATAAGCTTATCAGCAGTCTCTGTTAAATCATCCCTAGATGACCAGACCGCTAGATGATCGTTATCAATGTATCGATCACCGTTAGAATCAAAATTGTGCTCGCCGTAATGCTTGTCGAAAACTGGTATCGTACCGCAACCGATGATCTCAATCTGAGTGTACTCCATCCTATCGCCATAATTGTGCGGTTCTTTCGGAAGCCTATAAAAAGAGCAACCGAAAAGAGACGTTGATATCAGTTCCATCCCATCATCATAATTGTACGGACCGAACGTAGGAACGCCATCGACTCCCCAATCGTATTTGTCAAACTTTAGGTTATAAACCGAATTCGGATGATCGATGATATCATACTTAGCACCGATAGATCTCTCTATACCATGAAGCGCCAGTTTAAAACTGGGATCTTTCTCTTGCATGATCGGGTAAAGATCAAGAACCCGACGCGGGTCTTTCATCGAAGTCCACCGACCGACGTAAGTTAGTTTTCTTTCTTTGTCAGCTAACGAAAACTTATCGCGGTAATTCCTCTTGATCTCCCTAAGGTCGGCCCACATCTTGAAACGCTTAGTCCTCTCTCCCAAAACTTTAGACGGAAGGTAAGAAGAAAACTCAGTCGAAAAAAATGTCTTCTCAGAGAAATTATAGACAATATCACAGTAATTCAATATGGGAAGGATCATCGGAATCGCGTCGATGTTTGCTTTCTTGATCTCGTGCATCATCCCAACAATAACTGGCTTCTCAATTCTTTTGACCAGCTGCTCGTAAAAAGCCATCACAGCTCGGGGATCGTGTTTCGAAGAGGGATAAGAGTTCAAAATCACTATATCATATTGGCTGTTCAGCTTCTCCACCAGAGAAGGGATCTCTGTGTACTTAAATTCAGTTGGCTCAATTGGCATTGAGTGCCCCTTAGCTCGAGCAAAACTTCGACCCTTCATTGAGTAAATATCAAACTTAACTTTATTCCTCTGGGCCCAAGTCGCAATCTCTACAGCTCCACGCTGGACCCCACAACCATCAAGACCCTTACCAAAAATCATTGCAATCTTCATTTTTTATTACCCTTAGTTTTTAAAACTCTTTCTCGTAGTTGCGTTGTCGAGAAGGAATGCCTCCTCTTATTGTAATGAATAGGACAAAGTCCAGCGCCGGTATGGTCAGTCCCTTTGTACTCTTCACCGACTATCCGGATATCAGGGTTGATTGTCAGTATTAAGTCAACTAAATCTTGTTCAGACTCAAAAGGAACGATCTCATCGACGTATTGACACGCTGAAATCTGAACATAGCGCTCCATAGCGCTTTGAATCGGTTTATTTTTAGTGTCGGGTCGGTCTTTAGTCGGATCAGTGAGCAGTCCGACAACTAGGTAATCGCAAAGCTCTTTGCTTTCTTGCAGCATCACAACATGACCGGCATGAAACAAGTCAAATGTTGAGCAAGTGAAACCGACAATCGGTTTTCGACCCAACAATTCTTCTATTTTTTTCCTATTTAAAAACAACCCGAACTTCCCTAAAGATGTCTTGAATCCTTTGTCTGACTAGTTGCTTCTGCTCATCGGGCTTGTACTTCAGCATCCTAATGTAGTGAATCATCTCACTCAACAAGAAATACCGAGAAAACTTCAATTGAAACTTTCCTTTGAGGTGATTGAATAAACTCTCTTTATCAACTTTTACCTCATATCCAGAAAAGGTCTCTTCATAAGAATAATGAAGAGATTGATAAATCTTACCAACGTCTAAAATCCAAGAGCTGTATATGTTTTTTGGCATATTAGGATCGATCAAATATATCTTCTCATCCCTAACAATGCAATTTTCAAAAGTCAAGTCACCGTGTGCAAAGCTAGCATGTTCTTCCATGAAATCAACGACTAGTTTGCTTCGAAGAAGCTTAGTAATAGCAACTTCGTTATAAACAGAATTCAATGACATGTGTTCTTTGATTCTATCTACCATGGTCAACCAGTCATTGCACAGAGCTGTTATGTCACTAAACCTCATCGCTTGTTCTACGAGATCATCAATGTGTTGTTTGTTACAAACATCATTCAAGATTTCTCCGTCGATGTACTCCATGTCTAGTGTATTTCCGTAATAAGTGTTGATCTTTGGAACGTGGCACAAACTTCCAGCAGAGTCATACCAATCAGCTTGGTCTTTAGCATTGACAGCTTTCTTGACAATCCTATCACCGATCCTCTCTACAGAGCTTCCGGAACCACCCTTAAGCTTCTCGTAATCCAGCTCCATAAATTCATCGGGACGTAAAGCTTTGTCATCGACATAATAGACGGCCAGCGGTTTTCCGAAAAGAAGTTCGTGATATTTTACGCCGTGCTTTTTCATCCATTTCTCCAAAACCGGTCGGCGGTGCTCATTAATAAGTTCTATATCGCCGCCACAAGAAATTTGTCCTCTAGCTGTAGCATAGACAATTCTCCAACCTGCATCGTACATTTCGTTAAGCTTTTTAATGATATCTCTATGCGGGATAGCATTCTCATAATCTCTATTTGAGTGAGTCGAGATTGTATCGTCAACATCAACAACTAATGTCCTTGTCTCAACTACCATCAAAAATTACCCGTGCTTCCGAAACCACCCTCCCCACGGTTGGATTCTTTTTCAAAAAGATTACTCTCTGAAACTTCTTCTATTCTGTCATAGAAAACTGGAAGCAAAATCATCTGAACTAGTTTTTCTCCGGGGACGATGATCTGTGTTTCTGTACCGAAATTATAAACGTGCAAGTGAATCTCTCCCTGATAGTCTTCATCTATCACGCATGCCCCGACGGCTAAATTTCTCTTTAAAGCTACTCCACTTTTGTTGAAAACAATCAATGCGAAACCGGTTGGCACATTTGCTTTTATGCCGCTGGGAATACACGCACTATCTCTTGGAAGGACACAACATGATGTAATATCATCGGGAACAAAAAAATCTATCCCCGCTGATTTTTCTGTACCTCTCGTGGGAGTTTTTACATCCCTGATTTTTGAAATCTTCATGTCTGGCGCTTTCGAACTTCAAAATATTTTTCTAAAACTGTTAACGACTCGTCTGCTGTTGCTAACTGATTGGTCCACTTCTCTAGCTCTACTTGCAAGTCAGAATGTTCTCCTATTCCAACAGGCTCCTGCAAATAAAGTTTGATAGTAGATATAGCTCGAGCTTTCTGAGACTCGTAATGCTTCTTAAGCGACTCATAAAAGCCAAAATCATCATTAATTTTATTCTTCACTGTCTACCTCCTTGATAAAATTATGCCAAGCTCCCAAGTAAGCAACGGCATCTAATAAATTATCATCTTTAAAATGATAACTCTGGCGGCTTAGCTTAAGGGCGACTAAAGCAATGTACATATCATGCGCTGTAATGTCTTTTCCCGACATGCCTGCTGCAATTTTAGCAGCTCGTTGCATGCCGTCAGCAAAAGGGCCGTATTCCCTTTCTTTCTCCTCAGAACGATGGTTCACGATGAAGTTAGCTTTCTCTAAAATGTTGTTTTCATCACCCATGATTAACAAAAAATCTCATTTGTACAGTTATCAATATAATCATAAATCGCTGGTTTTTCAATGTCAATAGCTGGAAAGCTAAAATTTTCTACCATTTTTTCCCAAGTTAATTCGCTATTTAATCTAAAAAAATTGCAATGATTGTCAATAGAAGATTTCGAAATTTTATCAATCATAGAAAAATGTCTATCATAAACATGCAAACTACCAGCATGGTGAAAATAACTGCCCAGTGCTAGATCCATGCCAGCAGCGTTTAATTCGTTAAGCATCATTTGCTGAAATAAACTAAACGTAAAAACGTCGTTGCACAACCCGAAAACTAGATCGTTAGAACGCATATTAACACCCAAGTGCAGTTTTTGATCTCTAATAAAAAACTGCACATAGTGAGTACAGGGATAGTCGCTCTTGTTCTTGTACTTATGATAAGGTTGATTTATCACAGCGGTAGCTCTTCGAGTATCTGGATCGTTCATCAGCTCGGTCTTAACCCAAGCCCATTGCGGTTTTAAGTAGACACCATAGTTAGACTCAACTTCTCCGTGTTCATCAGAAATCACTCTCCATATCTTTGCTAACTTTCCGATATTTCTTGAAGAATTGTTAGCTGAAAGATACCAAAGCCACTCACCCACGCCATATTGAGGGTTGAACTTTCTAACTGGTATCGTGATATCAATGTTAGTCGGATCAGATAATTCAAAATTTTGAAAAATCAACTCTTTCTGGGAAGATCCTCTAGCATTTACTGCTGGAGCATCTAACAATAGCGTTGAATAAAAGTAAAGTACATCATTTAGCGAATTGAATTTCATTTCTTTCATACAGAAATTATACCTCGAAAATCTTGGTTTTTCTCCAATTAGTTGAAAAACCAAAATCCGACTTATCTAACTCAGCAACGCATAAAGAATAAGCTGGGAGATCTGCGTCATTACCAGTACCCCAGCAGAATATTCTGTGCTTCTCACCGTTAGAACCGATAGCTTCGATCAAGAAATACGGCTTTCCATTTTTAGTCTTCTTCTTGTTCGTCTTGATAGCAACTAACCAGTGCAGATTTTTCTCTGACCACTCTTCTATCGGAAGGATTGATAGCTCATCAAATTTGCTTAGCAACTTCTCGGGAATTAAATTACCAACATTGATAGTGCCCAGCAAAGACTCTTCGAACTCCATGTTTTCTTTGATCGACCAATCAGTATCACTGCAATAATCCAAACATAACTCTTTCAAGTTATCCCTGCCCTGGTGTGGATTCTTCTTTGTCCTCTTTCTCAAAAGGGGCCAGTTCTCGCTAGCGACGTCGTGAAAGTGTTTGTAAGAGCCAAAGTAATCTTGCCAGTCTAAAGAATCTAGCGCTCTGATTTTAAGAAGTGATTCAAGAGTTCTCTTGTTAAGCTTTGAATGTTTCCACTGGCCCTCGTCTGTCCAAAGCAAATTATCAACATTAGAATATGGTCTTTTTTCCAAAATCTCATTAATAGCAGCTATGCCTATTCCCTTGCAAGAAAGAAAAGACGGCATCAGCATTTTATCACCAACTGTAGCCCAGTGATGATCAGCTTTGTTAATATCAATCTTCGTGATCTTATAACCCATCTTCTTTGTTTCGCTAAGTGCTTTTGAAAGCTTATTGGGATTAGAAGAAACGGCTTCTAAATAAGAAGTTATCCACTCTTCTTCGTAGTAAGTCATCAACCATGCGCAGTAGTAAGAATTGATCGCATACGATACTGCATGAGACTTGTTGAAACCATACCCAGCAAAATACAAAATCTTCTCGTAAAGATCTTCTGCTATGTGCTTATCAATACCGTTAGCAATAGAACCCGAGATAAATTTTTCTTTAAGGGCTCTAGCTTTATCGATATTCTCGTTACCTGAACCAACCGGTTTCATCATCTTTCTCATCGCATTACACTCTTCTTTTGGAATACCAGCGACGATGTGGCAGAGATTCATGACTTGCTCTTGAAAAATAATGCAACCATAAGTCTCTTTTAAACATTGTTCAATAAGCGGGTGGCCATAAACGACAGAATTTGGATTTTTCTTCGCTTGGATGTAAAGTTTATCAACCTTTGCACTGAGAGGCCCTGGACGATAGATAGAAGTCAAGGTAGCAATATCAATAATTGATTCTGGCTTGGCGCGCTTAAAAAGCGCTTGAGCGCCCCGCTGCGTACATTGAAATATTGCTGCCCACTTTCCTGCGTGATAGACGTTCTTATACACTTTCTGATCGTTAAAATCTATCTGGCTTGGTGCCATTTTTTCATCAAACCAAGATTTCGTATCTCCGAATGTCGGTTCTTCAATACCACTTTTTCTTAGAATAAGGTTAATAGTTTGCTCAATGATCCTCAAAGTCTCTAAACCAAGAAGATCAAATTTAACCCAACCGAATTCTTCAAGATGCTTATAATTCATGCCCTCAACCCAGGGCGTTTGCGGCTCACCACGGGCCAAAATTAGCGGCATACGAGCGGGTATGTTTTCGGAGATTATGACACCACCCGCGTGGCGTCCCAACGCTTTGTTTTGCTTAAACAAAACCTTCAATGGCTTAAATATCTCCGGATGCTTATCAAGATAATTCCTCAAAGATTCTGAATATTTTATTGCTTCATCAATTTTGATATCGAAAGAGTCTTCTGAATTTGCATCTTTTCTTCGGCCGCGCTTGACATCGACTTCAAGCGGAGCTAAAGCTTTATTAGCTTCTTCAAACGGAACACGATAAAACCTTGAAACATCTTTAACAAGAGATTTCAGTTTAAATGTGTTATAATTGGAAATTGGAATAACATTAAATTCTCCAAAGCTCTCTCGAAGAAGTGTAATTAGCTCATCGCGATCAGCAACATCAGAATCAATATCTGGTAGCTCATTACGTTCTGGAGACAGAAACCTCTCAAATAGAAGCCCATACTTAACTGGATCAACATCAGTGATATTGAGAACGTAATTCACTAAGCTACCCGCTCCTGAGCCGCGGCCTGGTCCTATGAGCATCTTATCACGTGCAATATCAAGAATCGCTTTCATTGTCAAAAAATACTCTGAAAAGTTTTTACCTTTAATAATCCTCAACTCTTCAACTAATCGGTTGATATAAATCTCATTCTCATGTAACCCACGAGAAACTAAACCCTCTTTGCACATTTTTAATAACGCTTGGCTAGAAGTAGTTCCTTTTGGCGTAACATAAGATGGAAACTTCATAGAACGATCGGGATGGATATCTCCAATTCCCTCGTGCACAATGTCATGAGTCCTAGAGATAGCATCATGGATCAATTGATCGTCATAAAACTCCATCCCTTCCGAAGTTTTAAGATAAGAATCCCAGACTTGACCTGCATTCTTTGGGTAAAGCTCACAAGCCAAATCTTCGCTTGATTTTGGTAAAGAGTCCGGATCAAAATCTTTGAAATTAAGCCAACCCAGCTTCTTATATATCTCGCGCTCACGCCAGTGCTCGGGTCGAGAGTAGTGAGAGTCAGTTGTTATGACTAACTGGTCTTGCAAACCCTGGTCTTTAGCAAACTGCATGATAGCTCTGTTAACTAGATGCTGAGCTGGAAGCTTGTTAAACTGTAACTCAAGCATGACGTTCTTTATACCGACAGCATCTGCTAAAGCATCATAAGAATTAGAGACGCCAGCTTGGATCTTCAGCATCAAAGATGGATCTTCTAGCAAAAGCTGGTTTAAATCATTGAACTCAGTTGTCTGTAAATGTTTGAACACTTCGTAACATAAGGGGCCACCAAGGCATGCTGTTGAGATCATCAAGTGGTCTCCCTTAGCAGCTTCTTTTATCATCTTATAGTCAACACGAGGAAATCTATAGAATCCTTCAAGATAACCTTTAGAAACTAAACCAAATAACCTCTCTAAACCGACAGAAGTCTTTGGCAAGACAACTAAATGGTGGCGGCGCTTGATGGGATCGTAAAACTTGGCTGACTTAGATTCTTCTTCATTCTCTATAGTAAGGCTGCCCTCATCAGTTGAGAGATCAACAGTCTCATCATCACCGTCTACTTTCGCAAAGAGTGGCGTTCTAATACTCTCCCTCTGCTCTCTTAAAACAGCAATAGCTTCACGATCGCCACGCTTAGCGGCTTTTGCCATCTCATAATCAAGCTTCCAAATGTCGAGGTCGGGATGAACATACATCTCGCTCCCTGCAACAAATTTAAAATCAACTCCCTTTTTACGAATCTTTTCAGAATGTAAGTACGCGTGAGCGAAAGAATTCATATGACCGTGATTAGTCAAACACCACGCATCCATCTTGTTTTCTAACACAAAATCTATGTGTTCTTGTGGGTAGCCCAAACCATCGAAAGTAGAAAAACCATCGTGTGAATGCAACGATACAAAACGACTCGGTGGAGATAAACGGGTCTTCTTCATTTAGAACCTTTATGTTACTGTGATGTTTTATATTCTATTAATTAAAAAATGGATCTTCATAAGATAGAATTGTTCTGTGATAAAACTTATAATATTCGATTTAGACGGTGTTTTGGTTGATGCGTGTGAGTGGCACAGGCTGTCGTTGAATGCTGCGCTTAAAGATATAGCAGACTACGAAATAAGCATCGACGATCACTACGCTAGTTTCGATGGATTGCCGACTAGGGTTAAATTAAAGAAACTTACAGATCTTGGAATTTTAAAAGAAAATTTTCATGAAAAAATTTATAACTTAAAGCAAGAAAAAACAATCGCAATCATTGAGAAACACGCATGCTTGAGAGAAGAAAAAATAAACCTAATCGATGAATTAAAGAATAAAGGCTATATTGTTGCGTGCTTCACAAATAGTATCAGAGTAACTGCTAAGCTTATGCTTGAGAAAACTGGAATTTATAAAAAACTCGACATGATAGTGACAAACCAAGATGTCTCAAAAGCCAAACCCGACCCCGAGGGTTACTTAGCGATACTAAAAAACTTTAACTTGAAGCCAGAACAGGGAATCATAATAGAGGATTCTCCAAAAGGCATTGCAGCCGGGGAGGCTGCAGGATGCAAGGTCTTAAAAGTGAAAAATCCGGATGAAGTTAACTTTAAGAATATTTCAAAATTTCTAGAAAATATTAAAAAGGACAAATTGTGAAAATTTTAATACCCATGGCGGGAGAAGGCAGCAGGTTTATTAAAGAGGGATACACGTTCCCAAAGCCACTTATTGATGTTGACGGAAAACCGATGATCCAAGCAGTAGTAGAAAACCTAGATTTCAATAATGAGTATATTTTCCTTGTAAGAAAAGAACACATCGAAAAATACGAAGGGCTTGTTGATACACTTGATCGAATTACTAACGGTAGGTTCCAAATAGTTAAAGTTGATAGTTTAACTGAAGGTGCTGCATGCACAGCTTTATTAGCAGAAGAGCATATTGATAATGATGAAGATCTACTCATAGCTAACTCAGATCAGATCATTGATTATTCGTCACAGAACTTTCGAATGTTAAAAGCATTGAGTAAGTGTTCTGGAATTGTTTTTACGTTTAATGCTGTTCACCCTAAATGGTCATTCATTAAAACTAACTCAAGAGGTTTTGCAACAGAAGTTGCTGAGAAACGTCCGATATCAGATATCGCGACTTGTGGCATATACTGGTATCGAAAAGGTTCGGATTTTGTCAAGTACGCTAAACAGATGATAGAAAAAAACATCCGAGTCAATAACGAATTCTACATCGCTCCGGTCTACAACGAACTCATTCGAGATGGCAAAGATTTAATACCTTTTTATGTTCACGAAATGTGGGGCATTGGAACACCGGAAGATCTAAGGCGTTATCTTGAAAATAAAAACTAACTTAGGATATCTTTAACTTTTTCGATATTGTCAGTACAGATACCGTGACAATTTCGTAAACTAGTAACATACGATTCTTGTAGCTCGTTGTTCTTTAAAACTATAACAGACTTACTAGTAACTGGTTTACCTGGGTAAGTCCATATTAAGCCATTGCTTGTCAGAGCATAATCATCTCTTTGATGCCAGAAACAATGGACTTTGTTTTTTATCATGTAGTCTAAGGCGACTAAATTTTTAGCATGACACCACAACCCGGGAGATTCAAGAAAGCTTAAGTCGGTTTCATATTGAGGTTCGTCGTGACCCAAAAAAATATCTTCACCAATAACCCAAACATCTATTTCAACATCGTAACCTGTGCTTAATGCACGCTGGATGTAACCCGGGTTGTTTTCTATTTTTCTATCGATTGAGTCGATATTTCCTCGATGAGAAATGTATATCACTCTTTGCCCCTATCAAAAGAAAGATGCCTGTCAATATCTCAATAAGCTGGCCAAAATCCGAACAAGACATAACTCCCAGTCCCGGATTAGCTTGCTATAATAAAAAACATTTTCACTTATTCTCTAAACCCTCTATCAAAGATACAAGCTTTGATTCTTCAACTTCTTTAGCACCGTAAATAGATAACACTGCCTTTAAAATCTTTAGCCTCAAATTGCTAAAACCGTAAGACTCGCCCCAGATCCAAGCTTGAGATATCTCAATTTTTTTCAGCTTTACTTTGATCATCTCTTGTTTGTCTCTCGTTACTTTAAGCTCAAGTTCCGGATCGAGCTCACACTCAATCCCCAGCTTTTGGCATATCTCGATAACAGATTCGTAATCTTTCTCCATGATCGCATTGTTTGCTTTTTCATAAAGGGATATCATCAAATCAGCAATTGGAGAATCTCCAACTTTATCCGGGTGAGTTTTCAGCGCTATCTTTCTAAAAGATTTTTTGACCCACGCCGGTGCGTCTGATTTACCAACAACATCTAAGCTTTCTTCAACATCTTTTTCTGACTCAAAAGATTGATAATTTTCATTCTGAATTTTGTTTGATTCAGCTTTTTCTTCTGGCGGTTTTTTCTCTATCCCTAGTTTGTCCAAAATGCAAGATAGATCTTTTGACCACTCTCGAGTGTAATCTTCAAGAGTGCTTTCACACTCTTGAAGATACTGAGATAAAGCTGCTAAATCTGCTTTAGCTTTCCTTAACTCTCTTTTGATTATTCTAGTGTTGACTTTATTTTTAATCACAAAATAAATAGTAAAGAAATCGCAGTTATTTTACAATCAATCGGGATCTTCTTTGTGGTCTTCTTGATAGTTTTCCACAGCATTAAGCATATCTGAAATATTTTTTTTAAGCTGCTCTCGAAAATCTTCATGAATACCCAGCGTTGAATCATTTACTTGAATCAGCCTAATCATCCTTAAGTTATCAACTACGTCAGTCCCAGTGAGCATTGCAACTTGAATCATTTTTGCTATATTAGCAATAACCTCATCATTTAATCTTAAACCTTCCATAATTTCACCTCTGTATGTCTGGAACCCAATGAGTTGTTCTACCATCAGGTGTTTTTTCTTTTATAACTTCATTCCCGTCCGGATCAGTCTCCTGATTATAAACCATGAAACGTGAACTGTAATCTCCTAGTTCTCCAAAAAAATCTTTATATGATCTCATTGTGACGCCTCCCGAGACAAACGATTCTCTCATGATAGATTGAATCGCTTTGTTCAATATTTTTAAATTGTTATCTGGAAGCTGGCTAACTTTCTTATGGGGATTGATCCTAGCTAGCCAAAGAGCTTCAGATTTAACATAATTGCCAATACCAGCGACTGTAGATTGATCCATTAAAGCTTTAGTAATGTTGTTGTCATTGTTTCTCCTCATTTGAGAGATAAAATTTTCATTACTCACTTCTTCAGCCAGCATATCTGGCCCTAGCGATTCAAGTTTTGAAGCTAGCAGTTTTGGATCTTGGCAGTATTTAATTGTTCCGAAATTTCTCACATCATTAAAATAAACTTTTTTACCACTTTTAAAATCGAATTTCAGCCTTGAGTGAGGCGTCTCTTCTTTCTGCCAAGCTCCCGACATGCCTAGTGATGACCACATACTGGACTTTCCATCGAAAATAACATAAATAAATTTTCCATGAACACCAACGCCTTGGATTTGAATCGGTAAATTAGCTTGAAACTCTTTCAAACCAGATAATTCTTTTTTTAGATATCTACCCGAAAGAATAGAAATCTTCGCAAGGATTTCTCCACCAATATGTTCGCTTAAAGCTAGCGCGAACCTTCTACATTCTGGACCCTCAGGCATGATTCAGCGCTCCGTCCCAATCATTTAATAAAAACCAGAAACGCTCTTGAAGCAAGCTATAAGGAGACTTCAGTGGTATCCATTTATTCATATAGTATTCTAACATAGCATTTTTGTTTTTTTAAATATTATGGTAACTTTCTAATTTCGTTGTGATTGTCAAAAAGGATAACTTCTTTATGTCTTTCCCAGATGATCTTGCTATTTTTATGATGAGCTTCATAAAACCATGGGGGAACTCTAGAATCGTCGTGTGATTTTGTCGACGACCACTCGGGATCGTTCAAAAAATCGATCCAGTATGCTCCAGCTAACCAGCCAAATTGTTTATAAGCACGGTAACAAAGATC
>Ga0114999_10002082_pt1 | contig 26843 bp, 26 predicted proteins | sample ArcticOcean_MG_C_3_FD_89820 | JGI IMG/M metagenome (GOLD analysis project Ga0114999, IMG submission 89820) | Marine microbial communities from western Arctic Ocean - ArcticOcean_MG_CB8_126 | ecosystem: Environmental > Aquatic > Marine > Oceanic | place: Arctic Ocean: Canada Basin | collected...
AAGATCTGCCGGTACCTCGGCGTAAATTGGCACCAGATTTCCTTTACTTCGTAATGCTGTTACCTCGTCAAGGCTTGGTTTTGGCATCCGTTGGCTCCTGATTCCTTGGTGATAATATTCAAATGGAAATTTTTATTTGCCGGAAAATATTGCACTCCAGAGCCTCCATACTACCATTTTGGGTCTATATTTGGTAGCAGCGTGAGTGTGTCTATGATTTTACGGGACGACTGCCTATGAGTTCGGCGCCTATTAGTAATCTATGGTCATACACTAACCTTGGTATACAGGTTACAAGCGTGATCATAGGGGAAGATGATTCGGTGACTCGGAGATTTTCCTTGCGCTCGATAGAAGTCTTCGTTACCTGATATAAATAACTCGTGTTCTCATTGTCAATAATGATAAATACCGGCTCTTCTCGGCGAATTTTTTCAGGGATCAGTGGTAAATCCCTGAAAATAGCACCTTCTTTATTGAATGTGCTTTCCAGATGTGCAAAATACCAACCATTACCAATACCTCCAGGGTTGGAGGTTTCGGGTATATGGCCGACAATTCTGTCAGGGGTTTCATAGGCTCGTGCCCTCCCTAAATCGATTAGTGCTAGTTCTTCTATAAACGCATCAACCTGAATGCTAGGGATCCTAATCCTTGTGGCTGTGGGCAGAACATGGCCTGACGGAAGCTGATCCCAGTTGACAGGGTTGTAGTCCTCATCCAAATAGCTATACGGAGCGGGAGTAGGATCTTCTGCCCAGTATGGGGCCTTCCACTCAATTGGCAGTAGCGCTTGTGCTGGGTAGCCAGCGTCTGTCAATGGGCTAATTGGGATGGGAAAACCCTCTTCGGCCCGAGGCGTTACTCTAATGATTACAGACGGGGAGATCAGTCTTTGGGCAGATTGTTCAAGTTCGGGTAGGTTCCCAACTTTTATATAGCGATAAGCAAAGTACGATAGGCAAGAACCAAGCACCAATATTCCTACCATCATCAGAGATATGCCTATAGCGCGACTATTAATAAGGGGTGGCATCATACAATTCCTCCTGATCCAGCTTATAGAGAGGAGGGGGTCTAGGGTATGGCTAAGCTAGAAAAACCTGAGGATCAGCGAGCCCTTGGAGAATACGATGCACCATTGGTAATCGGTTCGTTGAGATACAAATCCCCATTGCGGATTTTTATGTTGAAGCCGCATTTTGGGTCGGTGCATACCCATGCTTTATAGTGAATGGCGGCTCCCTGGCTTCCGAAATCTGATAATGGAACTAATTCCCCTTCGGAGCATTGCTTGCAACTAGGTAGCTTGTGTGATTCCAATTTCTTACCTCCTCCAATCATCATCGATCCCTAATAATTAATTTTCTAGTCTCAGGCAAAAATTATAGCAAGATCTGCGGCTGTTAGCAATGACGGAGCCTTAGAGAGTACGATGTTTCAACTGCAATGCGTGGTTTGGTGAGAGATGTGGGCTCAAATGACCGAGTATAGCGAATATTATTTGAGCTTTATAACCCGTACACTGTTGCAGCATTATTTCCGAGGATCATTGCTTCAACCTCTGATCCTATACCTGATTTTTTTATGTATCTCAGCGCTCGCGACTGGGACATTAATGGATAGTCACTACCGAACAGAATCTGATCGGGGGAGAAAGTTTCGCAGATGGTTTGTAGCACAGATGGGTCATATAGGAATGGGATTGCGGCAGTATCAAAGCTAACTTTAGCCATTTGTGTTCGCATCTCCGGCATGTGTCCATAAAAAGGCAATCCCCCTCCTAAATGGGCGCAAATGATATTTAGCAGCGGTGTGTTTTTTATGAACGTACCTAGCAACTCAGGAGTGGTAGTGCCCTTACCAGCGTACTGGTGACCGACTGGTTCGGAGGAGTGAGTTAATAAGCGCATGTTTAGAGCTGATATTGCCTGTATGAATGGTTTCATGAAGGCTTCATCTGTTATATCAAAATTTTGTGAAGTCGGATGGAGTTCGCCTACCCCGATCGCTCCATTTTTAGCGCATCGCTCTATTTCATAGAGAGCTCGATCTCCCCAATTTGGATTTGCACTACAAAGGAATCGCAATCTTGTAGGATATTTTCGGACTGCATCCATAAAGTAGTCGTTGCATAGTTTAGCCAAATCTGGATCGCACCAACCGATTCCCACGATTATTGTTAGGTCAACTTTGGATTCGTCCATTTCGAATATCAGATTTTCTGCAGTGGCTAGAGTTGCATTATTATTAGAATAGAGTTCGCGGAAAGTTGCATCTTGGCTTAAATGATTCTGGCGACCTTTAATCACCGATTCTGGGAAGATGTGGGCGTGCGTGTCAATGATCAACGATAGATTCTTTCATGTTTTAAGATAGTGCATTTGTGATTGGACCGTGGAACTTCTGGAAGACTGATGATAGTATACCGCACTTCGATTTCTAGACTTCATTTTCGTTTTGTTGCTATAATGAGTCTAGTTTCTTAAGCGAGCGACAGATCGTTTGGTGTTGTCGCTATGGAAAAGACCAGTGACAGATGGCAATACCTGTATAGAAGTGGGCATGGAAAAGACCAGTGACAGATGGCAATACCTGTATAGAAGTGGGCATGAATGAGAAAAAGTGGAATTCCGACTAAAGCAAACCCAGAGCATGTGGATGAGTTGGCTCGTCATTTGCGCCGGCAGGTCTTAAGAACTATAGCTGGATCAGCTAGTGGGCATCCTGGCGGCTCATTGTCTGCCACTGAGATACTTATATCTTTGTATTTTCGAGTGATGGCACACAATCCTGATAACCCTAAATGGGAAGACAGAGATCGATTTGTGTTGAGTAAGGGACATTGCACCCCTATTCTGTACTCGGTGCTAGCAGAGTGTGGCTATTTCCCTAATGACGAACTTTCGACTTTTCGTAGAATCGATAGTCGGTTACAGGGGCATGCCCACACGATGGTACCTGGGGTGGATGCTTCTACGGGCTCTTTGGGTCAGGGGTTGTCAATTGGGCTAGGTATGGCCTTGGCCGGGCGTTTGGATAAGAAAGAATATATGACCTACGTGCTAATAGGTGATGGGGAGTGTGACGAAGGCCAGATATGGGAAGCCGCTATGGCTGCCTCTCATTATAAAGCGGGCAACTTGGTTGCTATTATCGATAGGAATCGCATTCAGAACGACCGCTTCACTAGCGAGGCAATGGAAATTGAGCCGTTGGCGGATAAGTGGCTGGCTTTTGGGTGGAAGGTAGTTCAGGCAGATGGGCACAATGTTGCAGATCTTTGTAGTGCGCTTGATTCCGTGACCGCCAAACGCGATGCCCCTCTAGTAGTAATAGCGAATACAACCAAAGGGAAAGGAGTTAGCTTTATGGAGAACAACCCTGGGTTTCATGGCAGAGCTCCCAACCAACAAGAACTAGCTGACGCCTTATCCGAGTTAGCAGGTTAAGTTTATACATGGCTTTCGTCGCGGTTACATCTTAGTAGACCGCATCGTGTTAGGAGATCACAGTGGTACAGTCGGCTCGTGAGTCTTACGGCAAGACATTGGTGAATCTTGGGGAAGAATATCCAGATATTGTGGTTTTGGGTGGGGATTTAAACAAATCCACTGTCGTGAATTTGTTTGCTCAGAAATTCCCCGACCGATTCTTTGATTTTGGACCTGCCGAACAAAATATTGTTAGTGCTGCTGTGGGGTTTGCTTCATGTGGGAAAATTCCTTTCGTTAGCACTTTTGCTGTTTTTGGCACTGGCCGCGCGTATGATCAACTTCGAGTTGGAGTAGCGCAAGGCGGATTGAACGTCAAGTTGGTTCTCACTCATGCGGGAATAACTGTAGGGGAAGATGGCATGTCAGCGCAGGCGATTGAAGATATTGCCTTGATAACTGCTATGCCTGGATTCACCGTTGTTGTTCCATCAGATTCTATAGAGACCGAATGGGCAGTGCGAGAGGCTGTCTCTATAGATGGCCCTGTCTACATTCGCCTAAGTCGTGGGGCAACTCCTCTGGTACATTCTGGGATTGAAGATACGTTTAGGATAGGCAAGGCTGAGCTAATGCGTGACGGGAATGATGCGACCATTATTGCTTGTGGAATAATGGTCAACATAGCGCAGCAGGCAGCGGCCTTGCTTTCTAACGAAGGGGTTGAGACAAGAATTATCAATATGCATACCCTTGCCCCTATTGATAGTAATGCCATCGTAAGTGCAGCAAAAGAGACAGGAGTTATTATCACGGCAGAAGAACATTTTGTTCGTGGAGGACTGAATAGCATTGTGTCTCAAGAGTTGAGCGCCCGATACCCCACTCCTGTTGAGCGAGTTGCTTTAGATTCTTATGGCGAGTCTGGAAACCCGGATCAGTTAATTGAGAAATACGGACTAGGTGCCGGCAAGATTGTTGAAGCAGTACAACGTGGGCTTGCAAGAAAGATATCGGGTGATTAATTTGCACCCAATGATAACCTAGCACTGGTGTTAGTAGAGCCGCTAGTGATGCAGCAGAGGAAATCAGGCCCGGACTTGTCCGTTTCCAAGAACTATCCATTTATATGAAGTTAGTTCAGAAATTCCCATAGGACCACGGGCATGTAATTTATTCGTGCTAATCGCTATTTCAGCCCCAAGCCCAAACTGACCGCCATCGGTGAATCGTGTGCTTGCATTTACGTAGACGACTGCTGCATCGACTTCATCTAGGAATTGCATAGCAGTTGAGTGATCTTCGGTTACTATCGCCTCAGAATGTCCAGATCCATAAATGTCGATGTGATTCACTGCTTCTTCCATGGAGGATACCACTTTGACAGCAGCTGTCAAAGATAAATATTCCTTACCCCAATCACCTTCTGTCGCCGGAACAGTGTTAAGGGAAGTTAACTCAGAGAGTACTGCTTGAGATTGCTCATCACAGTGTAATTCCACGTTGGCTTTATCAAGCTCGGAAGCAATTATTGGCAAGTGCGTTTCAAGCACATCACTGTGAATTAAGATCGTATCCAAGGCATTGCAGACAGTGGGTCTTTGAACTTTTGCGTTGTACACGATGGCTTTTGCCTTTTCCATGTTGGCATCTTTGTCAATATAGGTGTGGCATACACCTATACCTCCTGTAATGACTGGCATGTAAGCTTTTTCCCGAACCTCACGAATTAACGACTCCCCTCCTCTTGGTATCATTAGGTCAATGTAATCGCGCATTCGCAGCAATTCGGTTACTAGTGTGCGGTCGGTAGATTCTATTAACTGAACCCCTTCACTGGGAATCCCCGACGAGGTAAAGGCCTTTTTGATCAAAGTCACTAGCGTTTTATTTGTGTTGAACGCTTCTTTGCCACCTCGGAGGATTACGGCATTTCCTGATTTCACTGCCAGACTCGCTATATCGACAGTGATATTGGGGCGGCTTTCGTAGATGCTGGCTATCACGCCGAGCGGGACAGATCTTTTCTGTACCCAAAGGCCATTTGGTAATGTGTAGCTATCCCTGTGAACACCTAAAGGGTCCGGCAGGCTTGCGATTTCTCGAACCCCTTGGGCCATATCCTTGATACGTGCTGCTGTAAGTAGTAACCGATCTAGCATATGTTCGCTAAGGCCTTGTCCGAGTGATTCTGTACAGTCAATATCATTTGCTTCTATGATGATTGCGCTGCTGGCTTCTAGTAGGTCTGCTAGAGTTAGCAAGGCGGAATTGCGGGTTTTCGCTGGAAGTCTCGCTAGCATTTTGGAGGCTTTTCTGGATTCCAGCCCCATCACATCAAGATTGATAGTATTTTCTGCCATAATTATTTCACCTTATGGTTCATATTGAAGAGGGAACATTACTGATCGGAGTGGGAGCAATTTCGCTTTTAAGATCAGATTGTACTTTATCACCGGGCGTTGGTCCAAGGTTTGTATATGGCTATTACCAGTCACTTCGCATACTGAAATATCAACAGTAACTATACTTTACGCTTTTGTTTATACCAGCACAAGGTTATCTCGATGTACAGCTTCATCCCCATAACTATAGCCGAGAATTGGGGTGATATTTTTAGAATGTTGCCCAGAGATTTTGGCTAATTCTGCAGAGGCATAGTTTGCTATACCTCCAGCTATGTGGTTCCCAGATTCCGTAAGTATGCGAATTATGTCACCACGATTAAATTCTCCGGCAATTGCGGTAATCCCAGCAGGGAGCAGGCTCCTCCCAGATTCCAGTAAGGCGCTTAAGGCTCCTTCATCAATAGTTACGAAATATGCTGAAGACATGTTGCCCAGCATCCAACGTTTACGGCTTTCCAGTTTAGTTGCGCTTGCGAGGAATTTGCTGCCTATTGAATCTCCAGATTCTATCTTTAGGATTACATCTTCTACATTCCCATCAGCTATGATAACCGTAGCCCCCGCTGCTGTTGCTAGTTTTGCTGCGGCAATTTTACTAGTCATACCTCCAGTTCCCTCTGAGGTCACTGTGCCTTTGGCAATTTCCTCAATACGGGGATCTATGCTATCTATTATCGGTATAAGGGTTGCGTCAGGGATGAGATTGGGGTCTGCAGTATAAAGGCCTGGGACATCGCCTAAGAGGAGCAGGAGATCTGCTTCAATTACATTTGCGATCAATGCAGCTAACCTATCGTTATCGCCAGCAAATTCGCCACTTAATTCGTCGACTGCTACTACATCATTTTCGTTGAGAATAGGTATTACTTTGTAGGCTAAAAGAGAGCTAAGGGTATTACGGACATTTAGGTATGATAGTCTGTCGATCATATCTCGATGAGAAACTAAAGCTTGGGCGACTTCAATCCCCAGATTGTTGAAAAGGGTACTGTATGTGTTCATTAACTTGGGCTGTCCTATTGCAGCTAAGGTTTGTCTGTTCGCAATTGAGTCGTAAAGATCATTGGAGGCGAAAGTTTGACGTCCGGCTGCAACCGCCCCTGAGGACACAAGGAGTACTTCTGCCCCGGAAACCCTTATTTGTGCAATTTGTCGAGCTATGGAACCTAGTACGTCTACATTTAGTGATGTGCTACCTGAAGTAAGCAATCTTGTTCCTGCTTTTACAATGACCCGTTTATAAAGCAATGAATCTTTTGGCATAGTCCGTTGTACCTTTCGTCAAGTAGAAATACTCAACTGGAACAATCCGTTATCCACGCAGGTTGGTTGATGAAATTACTTCGTCTTCAGTAATTTCATCAACCAACCTGATCGCAGCACTAGAGACCGAGTTTAGGATAATTATACTTATCGGTAAACTGATTATTCCCAAAGCCATTAGTGTAGTTGTTTTTATGAGGTTGCCTATAATTAGGCAATTTATCCCACTAATCAATACAACGATGCTTAGTACGAGCCTAGTCCTAACGGGATGTCTTCTTATGATGTTCTTCATCACCCTCCAAAGTGTTTCTGTAAGACGCCTTAGTCGGAGATGGTAGTATTTTTGAGTCTATTTATGACACCAGCTCGTCATATCGTGAATGTGGTGTTACCGAGCATTTTGAAATTGGGATAACTGAATGATTCAAGTATTATCGTCTTACTCCATATTTTGATATATTATACATGTAAAGTGCGAATTGATTTCCCCAGCACTGCAATTTGACCAACTCAATAATTATTAAGGTAAGTTTGATGGAATCGGATTTTTTGCCTATCCTAAAAGAAACTGATGGGGGAGCTCCACACAATATAGATTCCTACGCAGCACAGGTGCAAGGGTTTACTTGGGATCAACTTTACCAAGAGTTAGATTGGTTACCCCAGGGTGGACTCAATGCTGCTTATGAATGTATTGATCGCCATGCTCTTGGAAACTTCCGTGACAAGGTCGCCATGATATGGATAGGGAAAAATGGGCAAGAAGAAAGATACACCTATCATGATATGAAGACGCAGAGCGATAAAGTTGCTGCAGGATTGAGGGCTATAGGTATAGGTAAGGGGGACAGGGTTTTCCTTTTTCTTGAAAGGGTGCCGGAGCTGTATGCAGCCTTTTTCGGGATATTAAAAATTGGAGCGATTGCAGGTCCTCTTTTTTCCGCTTTTGGGCCTGACCCAGTAAAAGATAGACTGGAAAATAGTGAAGCTGTGGCTTTGATTACTCAGCCTGATCTTCGTTCTAAAATTGCTGGTATTTTGGAAGAGCTTCCATTATTGAGGGACATCATTATTGTCAATAAAGATAGGCAGTTCAAAGATCCTCTTGGCCCTAATGACATCGCTTTCGAGCAGATAATTGAGAAAGGCGAGCAGGAATTCACAATTGAGCCGACGACTATGCTCGATTACTCGGTGATGCATTATACATCTGGTACAACAGGGAAGCCTAAAGGAGCTGTGCATCGACATCTTTCCATATTGCAGCAATACGCTACGGGAAAGTGGGCACTTGATCTCCAGCCGGATGATATCTACTGGTGCACTGCGGACCCCGGATGGGTGACTGGCACTTCATATGGTATGTTTGCTCCTTGGAGCAATGGGGTGACACAATTGATTTTTGAGGGAGGATTTAGCGCCTCACGGTGGTATAAAATTATTCAAGATTATGGAGTTACCGTTTGGTATACGGCCCCTACTGCGATTAGAATGCTCATGAAGGCCGGCGATAGTTTGCCAGGAGATTTCGATCTTAAATCGCTTCGATTTACGGCGAGTGTGGGGGAGCCTTTGAACCCTGAAGCCGTTGTGTGGTCTCAACGGGTTTTAGGCCAGCCATTTCATGATAATTGGTGGCAGACGGAGACAGGGGCTATTTTGATAGCGAATTTTGCATCAGAAATTATCAAGCCAGGGTCTATGGGCAAACCAATTCCAGGTATCACTGCTGCGATTCTTGACGATAATTATGATCAGTTGCCCGATGGTACTGATGGCAATCTAGCTATTCGCCCAGAATGGCCTTCAATGTTTCAGGCGTACTGGGAGCAACGGAATCGATACACGTCTCGGTTTATGAAGGGTTGGTATATAAGCGGTGATAGGGCACACCGGGATTCAGATGGGTATTTCTGGTTTGTTGGGAGAACTGACGATGTAATCAATACCGCCGGTCATCTTGTTGGGCCTTTTGAGGTAGAGAGTGCCCTTGTAGAACACCCGGCTGTTGCCGAAGCAGGCGTAATTGGCAAGCCTGATCCCATAGCCATGGAAATAGTGAAAGCGTTTGTATCTTTGAAGGATGGTTATGTTGTTAGCGATGAACTTCGGAGGGATATAAATCGTTTTGCTAGGAAAAAACTTGCAGCCGGCATCGCTCCCCGAGAGATAGAATTTCTAGACTCTCTTCCCAAAACTAGAAGTGGAAAAATAATGAGACGCTTATTAAAGGCGCGAGAATTAGGATTGCCTGAAGGTGACACCAGTACACTTGAAGATGATTAATCTGATCTATATGAATGTTATATTGAATAGAGGGGTACTATGAATTTAGAATATGTGCTAGGAGATCCAAGTAGGCCTCGTGGTCACGCCCTTTTGTATTTCTCCCAGTCAAATGTGCAAATCTCTGTGCTCGCCACATACATAGTAGTGTTGCCATCGTCTGTGGATGTCACCAAGTATATGCCTCCAATACTCGCACCTCAGGTAACTGCAGGAGTTATGACAAATCTTTCTTCATTTGCATTCCCCCCTGTCCCTGAAGAATTTGAATCCCATTTGTCAATTCAACAGATTGCCGATAGCCGCGGTGATGATTTGCTTTTCGGGGGGGAGGTTCTATCAAATGATACGGCAGAACTGCTTGGTAAGGTGAATGAGCTGGTCGAACAGTATGCATCTGCGTATTCTACGTATATAAACAGTATTGCTACTGATGAATCAGGAATCGATCAATATACCAGATTTGTTAATGACGGCTTACAGGTAACGGATGTTTTATATGAATTTATGGATTTGCAGCAAAAGCTTGGAGAACTTACAACAATACTCAGTAAAATGAGGCTAGCATTAGAGAGTGGCGACCAAGCTTTGTTAGCGGAATGTAAGGGTGAAATAAGTATTCTCGGGAAATACGTACCTAGGGACTTCCAATTGGATAGAATCGCTGATTTAACCACGGTTAAGTCCAATGCTTCTCAAAAATTGGCCCAGGCATACGTGGACCGATGTTATAAGTTGGCACAAGAAGATTATTTAGGATTGCAAGAAGTGGATGCATATATTGCCTCCATGGAAAACTCCTAAGTAATGTTTGCGGAGGTGCCCGATCTATGAAAGTCGCTTTAGTTTGTTTCCGAATGGGAAGTCCGCTGAGTCGTGTATCTCTATACTCAAATGAACTCGCAATTCAGCTCCGAAGCAAGGAGATTGATGTGATTCGGCTGGCAAGTGACCGAACAAGCCAGCTTGATATTGCCTATTTGCGATCCACAAGCGATTGGAATTTCACTTTCAAGGTATCCTTGAGGATAAACGCATTTGTGCGAGATGCGAGAGTGGATTTGGTGCACTTTATCGGAGGATTCCCTGAAAGTGGAATCCTCACAAAGATACAGGTACCTGTGATATATGAATTTTGGGGGGGAAGCTTGGTTAGATCGAAAATTAATCATTCAATTACCCAGAAATTCCGTAACCTCCCTGGTAAGGCTAGGGCAGCATGGCTGATGAATCGGACAATCAGGAATACAAACCATTTCATGGTGCATTCTGATCAAGCATTAGACGTTCTAACTGAGCAATACCCGGTGAATCGATCTTTGGTAAGCGTGATTCCAATGGCAGCTAATGAGACAGTAGATCAGGGCAATAGTGGTGCGGTGAAAGGAGCATCCAGGATTTTGATATTGTGTGATTCTTCTAGTAAGGCGATGGTGCTGCAGGCGTTGAGTGACGTTCAAGACTTGCATGCTGACAATGGCGAGTTGCAGTTTACGATACTTTGCGATTATGGAAGCTATTTTACTGTGTTTCTGGCGGTCAAAAACCGAGGCATGGCTACGTTTGTCCGGTGCATCGAGTGCAGGACCGACGAAGATTTCACCCATGAGTGCTTCCAGACCCATTTAATGGTTGTCCCGCAAGCTTTCTTGAGTCGAGACAGGTTGATTATGGAAGCCCGTGTTATTGGTAGGCCTATCATGCACTTTGTTTCTTCAATTTTAGAAATCGTTACTGGTTTGCTCGATAAGGACATAACAGTCTCAAGGTTGTCAGAGGGTGTAGCCTATTTCGAAGCTGTAGCAGAGGGCAGTGGGACCAGTGGGTATCAGGAAAATATATATCCATGGCAACCTGCTCTGCGTGCTGTCTCTAATGTATATTCTGATTTGATGGATTATCGGAAGTAAATTTTGTTCATTTGCCTTTCGTGAAATCTGCGAAAGCTATACCGATGAACCCAGGGCCGACATGCGTTGCCACAGCAGCTGAGACATTGAGTTCTACCACATCTAGTTTATCGTGGTGACTCCTGAGTTCTTTTACTAGCTGGGCAGTAGCATCCATGTTGTTGGCATTTACTACAGCTATTGGAATTTCTGGATGTAGATCGTTAGGTATTGATGAAGCTACTTCCTTGAATAGTCGATGCAATCCAGTAGGCATGTGTTTGGTTACAGCAAGCAGTTTCGGTTGGTTGCCAGAAAGTTCTATGATGAATTTTGCTTTGATTGCCCTTGATGCTAGGTCCACTAACCAAGGTACTCGCCCGCCAGCTTTGAGATGTGATAAAGAAGGGATGACGGCTAGAAATCGCAAATGCTTGATAACCTTCATTAGGTTGACTTCTACGTACTCTATAGAATGCCCTTGACTTACTATCCGAGATAAATAGAGCGCAAGAACACTGATAGCCGGCCCTCCAGACTCAGAGTTGATAATTTTAATTTTAGTGGTTTCCCCAAAGATTTCGCCAAAACGCTTCTTTGCAATCTGGGCAGAGTTATAGGAGGCGCTCAATTTTGGTGACGGCACGATGCAAAAGACATAGTTAGCCCATCCCGCTGCCTCTTGAAATGCTTCCATGTATGTATTGGGGTTAGTAGCACTTGTTTTGTACTCCCCTGGGTGTGCTCTAAGCAACTCGTAGAATTCTTCACTTGGGGATTGCCAATCCGGGTAAGAATTTGAGTGCACAGTGACAGTTTGCGCCACTGTAATGATAAGAGGCGTGCTAATTGACCGTGATGCAATCGATGCTCCACTGTCGACTACTATCGCGATGGATTGCATAGATTCGCAAGCGGTCACTGAAAATTCCTCAGGGATTAAGAAAGTTAAAGACGAGTAGGGCTAGGATACTGCTTAGGTCGCGTATCCTAGCAATATACCCAGGCAGCCACTAGATACGGTCCATGATTTGCTTTAGGGCAATAATACTAAACATAAGCACTAAAGGTGAGAAGTCGACCGTTCCCGTTTGTGGAAGGGCTCTACGTATAGGCCTCAATAACGGTTCAGTGATTTGAAGGATCACTGACATTATGGGATGGGACGGGCTAATTAACCCAGGAGAAATAACACCGATCCAAGAGAGTATTACTCGAAAGAGAACTGCTAATGATATGAGATTAAGGCATATGCGAATGGTGTTTATCAATGTGTCGATCATACTATCCTCCTAGTTCAAGCGATTTTTTGTAGGCTGCGCGAATTGCCTGCAGTAGTGCTGTATCGAACCCTTTCTCGGCTAGGACACTCAATGCTTCTGCAGTGGTGCCACCTGGGGAAGTTACACTGTTTCGAAGCTCTGCTGGGTGCCTCTCAGTTTCGACCATTAAAGCGAGGCTTCCTTGGATGGTCTTTATTGATAATTCTTGAGACATGTCATAGCTGAGGCCAATGAGGACGCCGGCTTCGATGAGGGTTTCTATGAACTTGAAAGCGTATGCTGGGCCACTGCCACTAAGGGCAGTAGCTTGGTTCAATATCGATTCAGATGAGACGTAAGTTTCGGATCCGATTGCCTGTAAACTGGTACGCATCCAGGTTATTACACCTTCAGGCACTGCTTCTGTTGATGTCCAGACGCTCATACTTTGTCCAACCAGAGCTGGTGTGTTTGGCATAATACGAATAATTTTGTTGTGTGAGAGTCCCGCTGTATAGGAAGCAATGGTAACTCCTGCTGCAATTGAGGCGATGGTTTGCTCAGGTTGGAGTACCCCCTTCAATTCAGCACACAAGTGAGGGACAATTTGTGGCTTTACTGCAACAAAAATCACGTCACAACCGACTATTGCTTCCGTGTTGTGTGTGGTGGTTTTTACTTTGTGTTTTTGGGATATGAATTGCAATCGGTCTTCTGAGGCATCAGAAACAGTGACATCGACTGGGTTTAATATCTGGGATTTGGTTAAACCTGTAAGAATTGCGTCTGCCATATTCCCGCCGCCTATAAAAGCTATCCGCACTTTTGATCCTCCGTTCTTGAACTTATTGGTAGTTCTATATTTGGGGTAATCCTCTACCAAATACTAGGTTGGCAGCAGTTTTCAAGGCTTCCTCCATACTAGAGGAATCAGCGATACCTTTACCAGCAATGTCAAAAGCTGTTCCGTGATCCACTGAAGTTCTTACGAATGGAAACCCTAAGTTGATTGAAATACTTTTTTCAAATCCATGTACTTTGATCGGTATGTGCCCTTGATCATGATACATAGCTAACACTACGTCGTATGCTCCGTTGATAGCTTGATGAAAGACAGTATCCGCCCCTATTGGTCCAGTCACAGAAAGGCCAAGAGCTTTGGCTCTATTGACTGCAGGAATTATGTGATCTGCCTCTTCGCTACCTATTAGACCGCCATCGCTTGCATGGGGGTTTAGTGCAGCTACCCCAATGCTTGGATTTTCTATTCCCCAAGACTTGAATGTTGTATCAGTGAGGATCAGTTTATCTAGTACGTTGTCTTGGGTGACATAGTCGCAGGCAATTCTCAGCGATCGGTGCGTGGTTAGGTGAACTACCCTTAGATTGCCAGTCGATAACATGGTTGCACAGGAACTGGTGCCTGTCAGAGTTTGGAATATCTCCATGTGGCCAACTTCAGCACACCCGGCAAGTCTAGCTGCTTCTTTGTTTATAGGTGCAGTGACTATAGCCTGAATTTCATTTTCTTTTGCTAAATTTCCGGCTGAAATTACCCAGTCCACAGCCGCTTTCCCTGCGTTTGCAGAAAGGGTGCCTAATTGAACTGAGGCAGCATCAAAATTACCATTGTCGAGTACGCTAATGACATTAGCATTTTGACTGGCATCATGTGGTGCGTTTACGAGCTTCAACTCTAGCGGTATTCTGAGTGCCTTGGCTGTATTTTCCAAGACGTGCAAGTCGCCTATCAATAGAGGGGTGCAGCTCAACTCCGAACCGACGTTTGCCAAGGCCTTCAGAGATACTTCGGGGCCAATCCCATGAGGGTCACCTATAGTTATACCGATTAATGGACCTGAAGTCATAGCTGTTGTCTTATCCAGAGCATTGGTTCCAAGCACATGTTAGACACGTGACACATCCCTCCTGGTATGCAAGAGATCCTCCACCACATTCTGGGCATGATCGTTTGTGCTCGTTGTTAGGAGATGAGGGGTTTGAAAAAAGTGCATATTGTGCTTCTACTGAGCCCTCATGGATTTCTTCAGTATGATGTTCGTTTAGATGCCGTTTCAATGCTAGTGCGACAGCATCTGGAGCTGAGCGTATTAACGTACCACCATCCCAGGCTGGACAACAAGTTATGGATGTCAATTGTTCAATTACTTCTTGAGTTTGCACTCCAGATCGTAGAGCAAGTGAGGCAAGCCTAGATATTGCCTCAAGTTGAGCAGAATCACAACCACCAGCCTTGCCCAGATTCGTGAAGACTTCGAAAGGTTTGCCCACGTCGTCGAAATTGATGGTTACATACATATTGCCATGACCTGTACGTAGTCGCTCCGTAGATCCAGACATCATGTTTGGGCGTTGACGCGGCAGCGAAGATACTCCATCAAGTGTCAGTTCTTGTGCCCTAGGGAGTTCTGCTGAACGTCCCACTTCTAGCACTTGAGTAGGTTTCGATCCATCACGGTAGATTGTTATGCCAGTGCAGCCTAGTTGGGCTGCCAGTTTATACGCCTGATCGACATCTTCGATCGTGGCATCGTTGCGCATATTGATGGTTTTGCTTACAGCTAGGTCCGTGTGGGTTTGAAATACCGCCTGCATTCGTATATGGGTTTCATAATCGATTTCCATAGCTGTACGGAAGAGTTGCTTTACGTCTTCAGGTACGGATTCTAAGTGTTGGCAACTACCTGTTGCGATTATTTCTTTCAACAGGTCTTCGCTGTAAAACCCTCGTTTTTTAGCAACTGATATGAAGGTTGGATTTACTTCCTGTAGTCTTTTACCATCAAGCACGTTTTTTACATATGCTAATGCAAAAATTGGTTCAATGCCGCTAGAGCATCCGGCTATTGCGCTTATACTACCTGTTGGTGCTATGCAGGTTCGTGTAGCGTTACGCATAGGACCCTCTTCCATGGATCCAGGGTAAGACCCTCTTTCGATTCCAAGTTCTATTGAAACCTGTCTAGCGACTCGGTTTATAGCTCCCATGACCTGGTCTGCTAACTCCATTGCCTTGGATGAGTCGTAGGGTATGCCTAGTTCTATCAAAGCATCGTGCCACCCCATTACACCCAAGCCAGTTTTCCTGGTTGTAGCAACGGCTTCGCTCACTTCGCTTGCTGGAAATTCGTTCATTGTTACCACGTTATCAAGAAATCTCGCAGCAATGCGTACTGTATTTTCTAAGTCGGTAAAATCAAACCAAGGGGTGCCACCATGTCTGACAAATTTTGCTAAATTAATCGATCCAAGGTTACATGCTTCAAAAGGGAGAAGGGGCACTTCCCCGCATGGGTTGGTGGATTCGAGCCTTCCTAAATGTGGGGTTGGGTTGTTTCGGTTGGCTTCATCTATGAAAAATAGGCCTGGATCTCCGGTCCTCCAAGCAGAATCAATAATCTCGTTCCAGATTTGGCGTGCTGGCATGGAACCCACAACTTCGCCGGAATGTGGGTCTACAGTGTCCCAGATAGCATCTTCCTTGACCGCTTGCAGAAAAGTATCAGTGATTGCTACTGATATGTTGAAATTTTGGGCGGTGAGATTGTCATCTTTCATATGAATGAAATCGAGAATCTCAGGGTGACTAACATCAAGGATACCCATATTCGCTCCATGGCGTTTGCCTCCCTGTGTGATCATGTCAGATAAGGAGCTCATGAGTTTTAGAACCGCAACCGAGCCACAGGCTTTTCCTTGGGTGGTGGCAATCGGACTGCCTATATGTCTTAAGGTGGAAAAAGAGTACCCGATGCCTCCGCCGAATTTCTGTATCATTGCAGATACAGTGGCCGCGTGCATGATACTCTCCATTTTATCTTCAAGGGGTATGACAAAGCATGCAGATAGCGTCCCCTGGCCTGTGCCTGCATTGAATAAAGTAGGGGAATTTGGCATAAATACGCATGATGCCATAAGTTCGTAGAACGATTCAGCCCAGTACTCCCTTTGATCTGAGGACTCTGCCTTTGCAATGTGACTTGCTACTCGTTGAAATAGATCACTAGGAGATTCGTCTTTTTCAAGGTAGCGAGTTTGGAGCACTGTTACGGCATTATCAGTGAGGTTAAGGGTCGTTGTCATGAAATTCCTCTCGTATTTGGGCAACTACGCCCGCTTTCTAGTCTCTGATGTATTGTCTTGCAATCGTAGGTCCTGATTTCGGGTGCTTCCCTGATTTTACTAGCGTTTAACTTTTCTTGCCTTCGCGGGTCCGTGCCTTTTTCTGCTAGTTATGAGTGGGTCCAACGGCAAGAAACTAAGCTGTGGGCTTGGTGGTGAGGGGTTGCTTGCTTTTTCTATTTGAGTATCAACTTCTTGCCTGAATGAGTCTAAGTCCTGAAAATCGCGATATACACTTGCGAATCGGATATAGGCGACTCTGTCAAGGGCTTGAAGGTGATTCATAATCATTTCACCCAGGAAATGAGAAGGTAATTCAGTTTTGCCAATATCTTGTACAAAAAACTCGATCTCGTGTGCTATTTTTTCTAGAGATCCAGCAGTTAATGGACGTTTTGCACAGGCAAGACGCAAGCTGCGAAGCAACTTTTCCTTATTAAATTCCTCTCTCCTCCCGTCTCGTTTTATTATAGACATCGTTGTAGTCTGTATGCGCTCGTAGGTTGTAAATCGTGAGCTGCAGGCTGCGCATTGTCGCCGACGGCGTACTCCATCTGTCCCTGCATCGCGTGAATCCACTACCTTGGAGTCGATATAGTTGCAAAACGGACAATCCATTCTTTATATAACCACAATATGTAGTAGTTCTGCGTTGTGCAGACACTACAAGTATGGCTTTTTTGACCTACGGTGTCAAGCCTTTAGCACCTGATGAACTCAGGGGATTATGACGAAATTCAATTGAGACTGAGGGTGTTAAATAAGAAGGAGGGGTTGTCTCGCCACCTAAGACAACCCCTCAAGTAAGCCTTTGACCAAGCGGGTTCGTGAGACTGAATCCCTTTGCAATAACAAAAAATCCAGACCAACTTGTTCACGGCTGACGAGCGCTTCCTTTCATACCCCCGTCTGAAATAATTATGGAAGCCTCAATGAATTAGTGCTAGTCCTGATGACGACGCGGGGAGGTTCAGGAGCTAGCTGAATGTACTATATATAGCAACACTACCTGTTATTTCGCAGGTTTTGTGGGCGCCTCCCATTTCGAATAAACGTAGGAATTTCTAGGTCCGATACCCTCGTAGTATATGGATCGTTGCTCATCAACCTTTCAATATCTTCGTTATCCATCGTTCCATTTGTCTGGAACCCTGTTGCGACTAAGGTAATTTTAACTTCATCTTCCATCCTTGCGTCGGTTACTTGCCCAAAGAAGATATTTGCATCCGGGTCGACTGCTGCTCTAATGACTTCAGCGGCTTCATAAACCTCTCGTACCCCCAGGTCGGGACCACCGGTCATATTGAACAGAACCCCACGTGCTCCATCAATTCTCGAGTCTAGTAGAGGACTGTTAATTGCCTCTCTTGCCGCCTCGACGGCTCGTCCCTCACCTTTTGCACGGCCTATAGCCATCCAGGCAGGTCCAGCATTTTCCATAACTGTCCTTACGTCTGCGAAATCTAAGTTAATTTCGCCAGGTGTGGTGATGATCTCTGCTATTGACTGTACTCCCTGCTTCAGGATGTCGTCGGCCAATTTGTACGCTTGCTCCATAGTTAAATCTTCGTCTGACATTTCGAATAAACGGTCATTAGGTATCACTATCAGAGTGTCTACCTTGCTTTTTAACTCCTGCGCGCCTTTTTCAGCAGCAAGATGTCGTGGCCTGCCTTCAAATCCGAAAGGCATTGTCACTACGCCTATAGTAAGAGCGCCAAGCTCTTTTGCTATTTCTGCTACCACTGGTGCAGCCCCAGTCCCAGTTCCGCCCCCCATTCCTGCTGCAATGAAAACCATGTCCGGCTCCTTCAGCACGTCAATGAGGTCATCCCTGCTTTCTTCTGCTGCAAGCCTACCTCGTTCAGGGTCCCCACCCACACCCAATCCGCGTGTGAGTTTTTCCCCAAGCCTGAGAGTTAGCCCAACGTCGTTTCGAAGAAGAGCCTGCGTATCGGTGTTCATAACTATATATTCGACTCCAGCTATTCTGTCTTTGAACATGCGAGACACAGCGTTACCTCCGCCTCCACCTACACCGACTACCTTCAAACTTGCTACTCCATCCAACTCGGTACTTTGCATCATTTCACTTACTCCTCTTTGCTTTTGATTTCGTTAGTTAGGCTGTAACTAGTTTTCTTTTGATGGCGGCCAGCTGGCCGAAAAGAGATCTATTAGTATATGATTTCCCGTTTGATAGTTCGCCTTTCAAAACGGGAGCATTGGCATGTGTATGCCACCACTCTAAAATGCTCGTTGCTCTGTCAATGTCGCAATTGGCTGGGATAAGCTCTGATGCTGTCGAATGTATGTAGACCCTACATCCCAAAACATCCTGAGCAAGGTCTTTCATGCCTCGCATTGTTGAGGTTTTGCCTGTCACGACCACTTCTAAGGTCGGCAATGTTTGTATGCCCATGTCGTCGAGTTCATTTCGAACCAGTTGAAAAATTTCCTCAGCACGTTCTCTAATAACTGCGCAGAGCTCTCTTTGTGAGATGATACCTGTGTCGTTTTCGTTGAAGCCACCTACTGGGAGTACACCTGTCGAAGAGGCCCTCCATGGTTCCGTAGTTCCAGATGATATTTTCGCGTTCTCTGCGTCTTTGTAAGGGATTCCTAAAACTACTGCTATGTCGTTGGTTATGTTATTCCCTCCTACCCCAATTACTTTGGCCCCGTTAATGGCCCCATTTTCGAAGTAGGTGACACTGGTTGTTCCAGCCCCCATGTCGATTAGCAAGGTCCCCTGTTGGCGCTGATCTATTGTGAGTATGGAATCGCCTAGGCACAGTGAGGTAAACACAATTCCTTTAGGATTTATCCCTGCATTTTTTGCTGCTTTCTTTAGGCTGTTGAGAGGATTGGCTCCTCCCATGATATTTGTGGCCCTGACTTGAAGTACTTGAGCGTGCATACCTATCGGACGACTGACTCCAGGAATGTCGTCGAGTGTGTAGCTTATAGGTATGAGATGCAGTAACTCCTTACCATTGGGTAGATCATGCGGGGAAGCGTTCTTTAAAGCGCCGGCCATATCTTCTTTCGTGGTTCCAGAAGGTGATTCTCTGTATATTTTACCGATGGTTGTTGCTGTGCTAATGTGCGGATCACTTATACCTAGAATCGAGTATTCAGGCACTATGCCTGCCTTGCTGACAGCACTATTGAAGCTGTCAGCAAGGCAGGCGGATGCTTCTCTAAGGTTTACTACTGATCCTTTGAGGATCCCTTTAGACTCACTGGTGGCTGTTCCGTATACTTTCAATGAACCATCTTCATTAGGGCTTCCTATAGCCACTCGTATGCCCGTGCTTCCTACATCGATCGCTGCATATCCGCTTTTTTGTGACATATCGTCATCTCCTTGCGATTGGCGTACTTTAAAATGGCTATATAATTTCCGCTACTCTAAGTTTGGCACTTCGGCTTCTTCGGTTGCTGTTAATTTCAGTGAGTGTGGGGCGTAATGGTTTTTTCTCGACGATCTTCAACCTCGCAATATGATTGCATTCACATATAACGACCTCTTTAGGGCATAGGCAAGATTTTGATTCGTCTCGAAAGAATCGCTTGATGATTCGATCTTCTAAAGAGTGATAACTAATCACTGCTATTCGGGCTCCTGTCTCCAGTAGGACTAAGCATTGATTTAACCCCTCTTTGATATTTTGCATTTCCTGATTAACCACTATTCTTAACGCTTGAAAGGTTCTTGTTGCGGGATGTATGGGAGCCTGACGTCCTCTCTTACGCATATTGCTTATAAGCGCACTTAACTCGCCAGTAGTACTTAATGGGCGTTGCGAGCAAATGGCGCGAGCGATTTGCCGGGCATAGCGCTCTTCACCATAGGAATAAATAGCGTTCGCTAGGTCTTGTTCGTCCCAATGATTGACGATATGCTCGGCTGTAATACCTTGCTCAGGATTGAAGCGCATATCCAGTGGTTGATCTTTTTGAAACGTAAACCCTCTTGAACTTGACTCCAGTTGAAATGACGATATGCCAAGATCCATCAGCACACCATTGATCGATTCCGGGAATTGACTTCCTGCGATGGCGCCAATATTTGTGTAGCTCCCGTGTATCATGGTCACTCTGTTGGAAGGAACTGTTTCGAAACGCTTGTTGGCCACCTTTAAAGCTTCTGAGTCTGTCTCTATTCCAAGCACTTTCCCGGTTGGTGCGCTAGCTTCCAGAATCACTGCCGTATGACCACCTTCTCCTAAGGTACAGTCTACGTAACGACCACCAGGCGACACTTGCATAGCTGTTAGTATCTCTGTAGGCATAACTGGGATGTGATAGTACTGTGGGGTTGTCATGCTAGTACTCCGTCGATTCTGCTATTCGCCATCCTTCAGATGCGATTAGCCCCTCTTGCTCTTCCCAGTTCTTTTGATTCCATATTTCTATTACAGGACCGACTCCAGCGAAAATGATTTCGTCCTGTAAATCTGCGTACGTTCGTAACTGATTAGGAATCAATATGCGTCCTTGCTTATCTAGGCTTGATTCGAAAGCGCTTGCGAACATCATTCGCATTAGTAGTCGATTTTTTGACCTAGTATCAGATCCGAAGCTAAACTCTGAGGAATGGGCTTGCCATTGGCTTATAGTGTAAACATTTACACAGGGGTCATAGGACTTGCTTAAAACCACCCCTGATCGAAAAGCCTCTCGGTATCTTGTGGGCAATGCGATTCGACCTTGAACGTCCATGCGGTGCGTGAATGTGCCTTGAAACATGTTCTCGAGCATAATTCCTAAACGCCCACTTTTCCCCTGAATTCCCCATACTTCACCTAAAGTACCACAGGGATGATCCGGATGCAATACCTCGCCCTCTCCCGTTCAGATGTGTTAATATGAGCAGCAAAGAAGGAAATATCTGATTCCCTGCACGACTATGGAGACTCTGGACATGCCACGAGTAGCTATTTTGACAATTAGTGATCTTGCGTCTCAAGGAAAACGTGAAGATCTTAGTGGTAGCACTGTCAAGGATATGTTGAGAGCAAATAATTACGATGTTGTTGCATCTGCAGTTGTTGCAGACGAAAGACTGGCTATATCAAGAATTATGTGCGAATGGGCTGATACCCAGTCAGTTGATTTGATTCTAACCACAGGAGGAACTGGATTAAGCGCACGAGACGTAACGCCGGAGGCGACAATTGATATTTTGCATTGGCAGGTCCCAGGTATAGCTGAGGCTATGCGGTGGTCGACTTTTCAATATACTGAACGCAGTATTCTGAGTCGTTCAGTAGCCGGGGTTCGAGGACAGTGCTTGATCGTGAACCTTCCGGGCAGTCCCAAAGGGGTGGAGCAGTGTTTGCAAGCCGTGTTACCAGCTATAAGACATGCTATTGAAGTTTTGGCTGGTAATCAAGGTCACTGACGCCTATTACCGTTACTATCAAGAGGTTCTGCAATGATAACTTTTCACGTATTGACACTATTTCCTGAAATGTTTGCATCGCCATTTTCTCAAGGCGTGCTTAGTCGTGCTCAGGATAGGGGTATACTGAAGCTGTCTTTTTACAACATTCGTGATTATGCCGAAGGCCCGCATAAGTCAGTGGACGATTATCCTTATGGAGGCGGAAGGGGCATGCTTATGATGTACAAACCGATATCATTGGCACTAAATGCTGTGGAATCTGCTATTGGAATAGGGGTAGTAGATCATGTCATTCTACTCTCTCCGCAAGGCAAGCCATTAAATCAGGCAACTGTTCAAGGGTTGGCTTCAAGCGAACACATTGTGCTAATAAGTGGTCGCTATGAAGGAGTCGACAATCGTGTGACGGAACATTTGGTGTCAAGTGAAATAAGTATAGGAGATTATGTAGTATCAGGGGGTGAATTACCCTCAATGGTTCTGATTGACGCAGTGAGTCGGTGTGTCCCAGGGGTATTAGGTTCAGACGAGAGCGCCTCAAATGACTCGTATAGCCAAGGATTGTTAGAGTATCCCCAGTACACACGCCCATCCACGATCGATGGCCTTAGTGTTCCAGAAGTATTGCTATCTGGTAATCATGCAAAGATAGAACAGTGGAGATTGGGGCAAGCATTGAACCGAACGCGAGATGTGCGCCCAGATTTGTTGCCTGATGCCTGACTAGAAGACAACAGTTGAGCGTGATCCTTGCACATAATCCAATCAGATAGTAGTATACCCTACAGGCTATTCAGTTTAAGAGTGAATGTTCGTATGGATGTTAGTGACTTAATTCAAGTGAAAAATAATGAAAAGGTGGAAGCTATTAACCCTGGAGACACGGTTAAGGTTAGCTTTCAGGTTCGAGAGGGAACTAGGGTTAGGGCTCAGGCTTTCGAAGGGACTGTCATACGGTCGAGAGGGAAAAACACTAGTGGCACGTTTACCGTGAGAAGAGTTAGTCATGGTGTTGGTGTTGAGCGAACATTTCCTCGTTATTCTCCACTCCTGGAGTCCGTAGAAGTGATGCGCAGAGGGAAAGTTAGGCGAGCACGTCTCTACTATTTGCGAGAGAGGTCGGGTAGAGCAGCTAGGGTGAAGGAGATGACGCGCCAAAGGCCGTCCTAGCCATAACTGAATGCAATCATGAATTACGTCGAGATTGCCGTTGACGTTCCACTTGGACCAAGTAGGACGTTTACTTACAAAGTACCTGAGAATATGCAAGTGAGCCTTGGGCACATGGTACGAGTTCCTTTCTCCAATCGCACGGTTACAGGTATAATTTTCTCTGTCGTCACCACGCCACTCGTGGCATCTGTTTTAGAGATCCTCGAGTTGGTTTCTGCTGAAGTTGTTTTCACCGATATGCAGTTGGTATTAGCGAAGTGGGTTAGTGAACACTACTACGCTAATTTATATCAGGCTGCTATCGCTATGCTGCCATCAGGCATAACTCCCAAGAGTACCATGGTGTTTCAGAGTTCTGGTGACCTGGATAAGAGTCGCCTCGATTTAGAATCATTGCAGGTACTTGAGTATATAGAAAATCATGGGAGTGTGGCACAGCCGGATTTGATTAGGGAATTCGGACGTTCAAGTCGTAACTTAATGAAGAATTTAATAGCTAAGGGCATTGTTGCCCGGCACGAAAGCATTATGCCGCCTCGAGTCAGGCCCAAGATGCAGCAATTCCTTTCGATCAACAGAACCATGGGCGATCACCAAGAGATGCTGCTCCATTTGACGCGTTCCCCTAAACAAAAACAGGCATTTACTTTTCTTCATAGGGCTCAGACTCCGGTTCTGGCTAAGGTTGTGAGGGCTAGATTCGGAGCACAGTCAATTCGCAGTCTAATAAGTAAAAACTATTTGACAGTTCATCAGATTCGTTCTTATAGAACTCCCACAATTGGCCAAGAACCCCTGATTGATACGAATAGAATTCTCAGCCATGACCAAGAACGGGCAGTGACGGAAATCCAAAATTCCTTGGATGCCCATCCAAGGAGTCGAAAGATACTTCTGTGGGGTATAGCGGGAAGTGGTAAGACCGAGGTTTATATACGGGCAATTGACGAGTGTTTGACCCGCGGCAGAACTGCGATTATTTTGGTTCCTGATATATCCTTGACTGGACAGACAGTCGGGGAGGTTGTATCAAGGTTTCCGAATCAAGTGGCAGTATTGCATAGCGGTCTTAGCGCGGGAGAGCAATTTGATCAGTGGCAACAAATCCTGGAGGGCTCTTTTAAGATTGTTGTAGGTGTTAGATCTGCTATTTTCGCCCCGATGGATAAATTGGGATTGATTGTGGTTGATGAAGAGCATGATTGGAACTATAAACAATCCGATAAAGCGCCTAGGTATCATGCTCGGGAAGTTGCAGCTAAATTGGCGGATTTATCCGGGGCTGTCTTGATTTGTGGTAGTGCTACTCCGGATGTTGCGAGCTATCATGCTGCACAGCATAATCAGTACGAGCTTTTACAAATGCATAGCCGGCCAAGTGGTCGGACTAATCGATCAGTACATACTACTATAGTTGACATGCGGACGGAATTAAGAAGCGGGAATCGAAGTATCTTTAGTCGGCAATTATTGGACAAGTTAACTGAGTGTTTAGCACAAAATAGTAAGGCAATATTTTTCATCAACAGGCGAGGCACAGCTCAATCCGTACAGTGTAGAAATTGCGGATATGTTGCAGCTTGCCCACGGTGTGGAATTAACTTGACGTACCACTCAGAAGCTAATCGTCTAATTTGCCACCATTGTGGAATTACCAGGAAATCACCGGATCATTGTCCCGTATGCGCTGATAAGAGAATTAGATTCCTTGGATTAGGAACACAACGAGTGGTTCAGGAATTGGGATTCCACGTTCCAGATACTGAAATTATCAGATATGACAGTGACGTTGCGCGTACATTGAGAGAACACGAAGCAATAAACAAGAAATTCCGTGAGCCAGGTTCAAAAATCATGGTCGGCACCCAGATGTTGGCCAAAGGATTGGATTTCCCAGATGTTGGTCTCGTGGGCATTGTGTTGGCCGATCTTGGTTTGTCAGCCCCAAACTTTCGAGCGTCTGAACGTTCATTTCAATTGTTGGCTCAAGTAGCAGGTCGTGCAGGGAGACGGGAAGCTGAGGGGAATGTAGTCATTCAGACGTATGTTCCAGACCATTATGTTCTTAGGGCTTTAGAGAAACAGCAATACGTTGAATTCGCTATGAAAGAATTAGCATATAGAGAGCAGTTGAAGCAACCCCCCTTTGCAAGACACGTTCGGATTATTTGTCAGCACTATGACTATGAACAAAGCCGAAACTTGGCTAATAGATTTGTTGATGGGTTAACTTCCATCAGAGATTCTTCAGGCTTTGCCGTGGATGTTCTGGGCCCCACATCAGCACATCCGCACACGCTTAATGGCAAGTATCGTTGGCAGGTTGTGTTGCGTGGTGACACCCCTATGGAGATATTACTAAAGGTAGATGTTCCGATAGATGCCATCGTGGATGTGGATCCTATAGAAGTTAACTGATCCCCCTAACTTTACAGTGTGCAGTCAGTATCCTATAATTTGTTGATTCCTTGAATTGACTAATTCCCCAGAGTGCAAATGGAGTAAAAGTGGCCATTCTTCCATTAATTATGCTTCCAGACCCCTTGCTGAGAGCGAAAGCGAAAAAGATTCGGCAAATCGACAGTTCCGTTGTGATGCTTGCTGATGACATGGTTGCAACAATGCGATTTCACAATGGGGTGGGACTTGCCGCTAATCAGGTAGGTATTCTAAAGCGGGTAGTGGTACTAGAGGTTCCCGACGATTCTTTGAGAGTGCTGATCAATCCAGAGATCATTAAAAAACAAGGAGAGCGTGAAGTGGAGGAGGGGTGCTTAAGTGTGCCAGGTTACAGGGGTTTGGTGACTCGTTCTATATGGGTAAAAGCACGATCACTTTCCATTGATGGCACCGAGATTCGTTTGAAAGCAGAGGGATTGCTTGCCCAAGCATTAGAACATGAAATCGATCACCTTAACGGTATCGTGTACGTGGATCATCTCAAGCGCCATGAAGATTTATGGAAAATTGAACAAGGGCAACTATTAGAAGCTGATGAACCGGAATCAGCAAGCATTTCGTAGTGTGATCCAATGTTTAGTGAAGAGAGCATGGCTTCAATCTCAAAGACTTCAGAGTATGCATTTTCACCAGCAATCAAGCATTTGGCTGAGCTAATCCAGCGTAGCGGATGTGAGGCATATGTTGTTGGCGGGGCTGTTCGTGATTTGTTATTGGGGCTTAATCCGGGTGATGTAGATATTGTAGTGGACAGCCACCCGATGGAGATTGCCGAACAACTTAGTAGATATCTCAGCGCTAAGTATTTCAAGCTCCATGACCGCCACTCTACGGTTAGGGTCTTATTCCAATCAGAAGAATTCAATCAGTGTGCGGTCGATATATCAGCAATGAAAGTATCGATCATGCATGACCTTACTCAAAGAGATTTCACTTGCAATGCCCTTGCTTTGCCTATTGAGTTAGCTAGCAGTTCATGGGGGGTTGCCCAAATCATTGACGGAGCAGCAGGGATCATGGCTATATCTCAAAGAACTTTAACTGCAGTGTCTGGGCAAAGTTTCAATCAGGACCCCTTGCGGCTTTTGAGGACTTTCAGATTGGCCGCG
>Ga0114999_10002083_pt1 | contig 26834 bp, 23 predicted proteins | sample ArcticOcean_MG_C_3_FD_89820 | JGI IMG/M metagenome (GOLD analysis project Ga0114999, IMG submission 89820) | Marine microbial communities from western Arctic Ocean - ArcticOcean_MG_CB8_126 | ecosystem: Environmental > Aquatic > Marine > Oceanic | place: Arctic Ocean: Canada Basin | collected...
CCGGCCCCAATAATTAAAACATTAGAAGAAGAAATTTTTTTTTGCCCAGAAACTCCAATTTTTTTTAGAACTATTTGTCTTGAATATCTTTCAATTAGATTTTTTGTAAATTTCATTAATGTTTTTATTTACCTGTTGAGCCAAACCCACCTTTTCCTCTTAAAGTATTTGGTAAATTTTCTACTTCTTCAAATTCTATCTTATATACTGGCATCAAAATCATTTGTGCAATTCTATCTTTATTGTTAATAATAAATTCATCATCACCATGATTAAAAAGTATTATTTTAATTTCACCTCTATAATCGCTGTCAATTGTTCCAGGTGTATTTAAAACTGATATATTGTTTTTTGCTGCTAGCCCAGACCTAGGTCTTATTTGTATTTCATATTCTTGTGAAAACGCGACTGTAATGCCTGTAGGCACTAAACAGGACATTCTAGGAGCTAATTTGATAGGTTGACCTATAAAGGCCATTAAATCCATGCCAGAGGCACCTGCAGTTTTATAGACTGGAGTTTGAACTAATGCATCTAATTTTTTAATTAATACTTTTACCATTAAGTTTTAATTTAACTGACTAATAACCCTGTCAATTATTTCGTCAGAAATTGTAGATTTTTTTTTCATAGAAAGTTTTTCATCATTAATCTCTTTATTTTTGTTAAAAATTCTAACTTCATTAAAATCCGAGTCAAAGCCAATAGATTTATTAGATACATCGTTAGCAATAATCCAATCACAATTTTTTTCGATTAATTTTTTTTTAGCATTATTTACTATATTATTTGTCTCTGCAGCAAAACCAATTACCAATCTCGGTCTAAGTGAGTTATGGTTTGAAACATAATTAAGAATATCAATATTTTTTTCTAAATTTAAATTGGGATAATTTTCTTTTTTAATTTTTTGTTCTTTTTTTTCTTTAGGTTTAAAATCTGCTACAGCAGCTGAAAAGATAGCAACATCTACCGGCAAGCTATCTTGTATTGCTTTAAACATTTGATTGGTAGTTTCTACTTTAATTAAATTTATATCTTTATCTATTTTTAAGTAAGTTGGTCCGGATATAAGTGTAGTTTCAAATCCTTTTTTGCACAATGATCTAGCTAATTCAAAACCTTGTTTACCGCTTGATTTATTGCTTATAAATCTTACAGGATCAATATACTCTCGTGTTGGTCCAGCTGTTACTAGGGCTTTAAATTTTTTGTTTTGATTTAAGGTATTAAAATAATTTCCAATTTCTTTTATAATTTCATTCGGTTCGGTCATTTTTCCTTCACCAAACTCTCCACATGCCATATCTCCTATTTCTGGCCCAATAATTTTATAACCAATGTGTTTCAGTTTATTCAAATTTTCTTTTGTTATAGGATGTTCCCACATTCTAACATTCATTGCTGGCGTTAAAAATATATCTTTATCTGATGCAAGCATTACTGCTGATGCCAAATCATCTGATGATCCTACACTCAATTTTGAAATAGTATTAGCTGTAGCAGGCGCAACAAGAATTACATCAGACCATCTAGAAAGCGATATATGGTCCATGTCTGATTCATCTTCAACAATGAATAAATCATCATAAACCTTCTCTTGAGAAAGAGCTGCAATAGATAAAGGTGTAACAAATTCTTTAGCACTTTTAGTTAAAATTGTTTTAACTTCAGCGCCTCTTTTTTTTAGTGATCTAATTAATTCTAAACTTTTATAAGCAGAAATTCCTCCACAAATAATTAAAAGTATTTTTTTTCCTAGAAAATTTTTCATAACTTTATTATTAAAATACTATGACAACAAAAATTACAAGTATTAAAAATCCACCAAAAATTTTATTACGCATAATTTCTAGCCTCAGCTCTTGGTTTTTTAGATTATGGTAAGCCATAGTATTAGGATTAAATTTACCTTCAGTCATTAAGTTCATAACATCATTGGCTTTATCCATAATAAGTGGAAGTTCAGGCAATCTTTTTAAGACTTCATTAGCTTTATTTATAGCTTCTCGCGTCAAGTTAATCGGGTCTTTTATATCCTTTATCCATTCCTCCAGAATTGGTTTTGAGACTTCCCATATATTTGTGTCGGGATCAAGTTTTCGTGCCACCCCCTCAACAACAACCATTGTTTTTTGTAAAAGCAATAATTGTATTTGTGTTTGCATATTAAATCTTTCAGTAACATCAAAAAGCTGACTTAATAATTTACTACCAGATATATTTTTGACAGATTGTCCAAAAATAGGCTCACCTATTGAACGCAAAGCTTGAGCAAATTCATCTCTTGAAACATTGTGAGGCACTAAGCCTGCTAAAAGATGTATGTCGGCAACTTTTTTATAATCTCTTTTAATAAATCCATAAAGAATTTCAGCTAAGTATTTTTTATTGCTTTGGTCTAATCTACCCATAATTCCAAAATCAACAGGAATAATATCCCCATTTTTATTTACAAAAATATTTCCTTGGTGCATGTCTGCATGAAAAAAACCATCTCGGATTGCATGTTTAAGAAAATTTTGGATAATATTTTTTGCTAATTTATTAGTATCAACACCTAATGACTTTAGTTTTTCAACTTCACGTATCGAAATTTCGTCAACTTTATCTAAACAAAGAACTTTTTTACTAGTATAATTCCAATAAATTTTAGGAACATTAAAGCCAAAGTCATTTTTGGTGTTTTCATAAAACTCGTTAGCAGCAGCGCCCTCAAATCTTAAATCCATCTCAACGTTTGTAATTTCACGTAAGAGCTGGACAACCTCAACTAACTTAAGTCTTTTTGTTTTTTTAATAAGATTTTGAATAATGTAGGCCAATAGCATCAATGCATCCAACTCTTCATTAAATATTTTTTCTATATCAGGCCTTAATATTTTAATTGCAACATTTTTATTTTGACCTTCAATATTAATATTCGCAAAATGCACTTGAGCTATAGAAGCTGCAGCCACTGGTTCAGACATATTTGTAATTTTTAAAAAATTTTCATTTCCAAGTTCTTCTTTTAATTTAGTTTGCGCAATATTTAAGTTAAAAGCCGGTAATTTATCTTGAAGTTTTTCTAATTCTTTGGCTATATTTTTTCCAATAATATCAGGTCTGGTGGACAAGAATTGGCCCAATTTTATAAAAGTTGTACCCATCTCCTGGAGAGCATTGCACAATTTTTTTTCTGCAGATAAATTATTATTATTTTGCTTTTCGTGGAAACTAAAACCAATAATAAAAAAAATAATTTTTACTAACGTTGGTGGTTGATGAATTTCATAAATAGATGATATTGCTCCTGAAGTTGTGAGTTTCCTACCTATTTTAAAAAGCATAAATATTTTTTTAAACATTCAAATCTTCCATGCAGAGTGAATAGCAACAATTCCCCCTGTTAAGTTTTTATAACTTACATTTTCAAATTTTTGTTCTTCAATTTTTTTAGCAAATTCATCCTGAGAGTGGAATTTTTCTATACTATTAATTAAATATTCATATGGCTCTGATTTGCCGACTATAATTTTGCCTATTTGAGGTATCGCCTTAGAATAGGATTTATAAAATTTGCTTAAAATTTCATTTTTAACTTTGGAAAACTCTAAACATAAAAATCTACCACCGGGCTTTAATACTCTATACGCTTCTTTAAGAGCAATATTAATATTATTTACATTCCTAATGCCAAAACTAATCGTGTAATAGTCAAAAAAATTTTTTTTAAAGGGAAGTTTTTCAGCATTGTTACAAAACCATTGAATATTCTTATTGGAATTAATTTTTCGTTTATTTAAATTTAACATTCCTTTATTTTCATCAACACAATAAACATTTCCTTTAAAATTAATTTTATTTAAGTACAACCTTGCTATATCACCAGTTCCGGAAGCAACATCAATCAAGTTTGTATTCTTTTGTGGATTTAAGCGCTTAATAAATTCTTTTTTCCAGATTCTATGAATGCCTAAAGACATTAAGTCATTCATAAGATCATATTTATCGAAAATATCTTTAAATACTCTAGTGACTAGCCTCTCATTGTTTTTATGGTTGGTTTTCATTTAAATTAATAGATCATATGTTAAGTTTTTTCACAATATGTATAATTAAAAAATGCCAGAACTTCCAGAAGTAGAAATAGTTAAAAGATCTTTACTTAAAACGGTAAATAAAGCAAAAATAATTGATATTAAAATTAACAATAAAAATTTAAGGTACAAATTATCATATAAATTATTAACCCAAATAATTAATAAAAAAATACTAAAAATATCCAGAAGGTCTAAATACTTAATTTTCCATTTTCAACATTTTTTACTTCTTATACATCTTGGCATGACTGGTAAATTTTTGATAACCAGAAAAAGGGATAAACTTATTATTAAAACTAGCTTTTATTATGATTTAAATATTTTACCCAAACACAATCATATTCATTTTACATTAAATAATGGTTTAATATTAATTTATAACGATGTTAGAAGATTTGGTTTTTTTAAACTATATAAAATAAAAGAAATAGAAGAAATTAGTTTTTTAAAAAAACTTGGCCCAGAGCCACTTAGTCATAACTTCAATGAAAATTATTTTCATAAATTTATAAAAAATAAGAAAAAAAATATAAAGAATTTGCTGATGGACCAAAGTTTTGTTAGCGGTCTTGGAAATATTTATGTGAATGAAGTTTTATTTATATCGAAAATACACCCTTTAAGATCTTGTAAAAAAATAAATATTAACGAAATTAAAAAATTAGTATTCAATATAAAAAAAATCTTAAAAACTTCAATTTCAAAGGGAGGCTCTTCCATAAAAGATTTTGGAAATATTGAGGGCCAAAAAGGACAATTCCAGCAACATTTTCATGTATATGGAAAAGAAAATACAATTTGTTCTCGTATTTCGTGTGCAGGGAAAATAAAGAAAATTTCAATATCTAGTAGGTCATCCTTTTACTGCACCATTTGCCAGGCGTAAAAGACTATTGACCAGTATTGATCAAAAAGATATACCTGTCATCTTTATGCCAAATATTGAATCAGCCTCAAGACGTGTTAAGAGATCAGAAGCTCAAGCTGCTGTAAATAAAATTAGAAAAAGTAAGTACAAGGCAGCTGTTAAACAGATAACCAGTTTCATTACAGCGGGAAAAACAAAAGAAGCCAAAGATTTTTTGCCTAAATTCTACTCACAATTGATGAAGGTTGCTAAAACTGGAGTAATTAGTAAAAAAAGAGCATCACGAAAAATTTCCAGAATTACAAAAAAAATTCAAAGTCTAAAAAAATAAAATAAACAATTTCAAGTTGATTATTTCCAACATATAAATTTAAAAAAACTAATACATTTGAATTAAATTTAAAATTTTTTGTAATGCAACTTAAAATATTAATTTACTACATCTAGAAAAAACTTTAATTAAATTCTTTTAAATAATACAACCATTTTTTTTTCCAATACAACCTATAAAGCGTTGCATAGTTTAAAAAAAAAAATTAAGAATACTCCTTCATATAAAAATATTTAAAAAATTAACTGCAACTAAAAAGAAAAATTATGTCTGAAATATTAAAAAAGAATTCAAATGTTAATCAATTTTTGAAAGAAGAAAATTCCTTAGACTGGGTTGAGGTTTTAAAAAAAATTCAATTTACATTAGGTAACGATGTTTATGACAGTTGGATTAAAAATATAGCTCTTGAAAAAGAGTACAATCATTATGTAGTTTTATCAGCTCCTACAAGATTTGTGAGAGATTGGATCGTATCTAGATATGCAGATAAAATGGTAGATATAATAAAAATATTTAAAAAAACTATTCAAAGAGTAGAATTTACTATTGAAGAAAATAAAGAAAAGTTAAATAAAATTGATCCAGCTCAAAATAACAATGTAGTTACCTCTATAGAAAGTTCAGTACTTAATTATAATAGATTTAATCAAGATAATAGTTTTGAAAATTTTATGGTAGGTGAGAGCAACGAACTTGCTTATAGTGCTGCAAAAAAAGTATGTGTAGCAACGTCACATTATAATCCTTTATATATTTATAGTCCTGTTGGAATGGGTAAAACACATTTATTAAATGCCATAGGTTTGGAGATTGGCAGAGAGAAAAAAGTAATGTTTATTTCGGCAGAAAGATTTATGTATCACTTTATAAGATCTATAAAAAGCAATGAAATGGTAAAATTTAAAGACTTTTTTAGAAGATGTAATGTTTTTATTATTGACGACATACAGTTTGTAAGGGGCAAGGAAGCTATGCAAGAGGAATTTTTCCATACATTCAATGCTTTGATCGAAAAAGGATCGCAAATTGTAGTATCATCCGATAGATCGCCATCAAATCTTGATAGGGTTCAAGATAGAATAAAATCAAGATTGGCAGGAGGTTTAGTAATAGATATTCAGCCACCAGATTTAAAATTAAGAGTCAAAATATTAAAAAAGAAATTAGAAGAAATTAGAAAAAATTTTAATGAAGGATATAACTTAAACGACGAAATTTTACAATTCTTGGCTTCGGAAATTTCATCAAGCGTTAGAGAGATGGTGGGCTCTCTAAATAGAATCATAGCATTTAGTAAAATTAATAATAAACCTCCAAGCATCTATGATTGTAAAAAAATACTTAAAGATTTCATCGATTATAATAAGAAAACAATTAATATTGAATTTATACAAAAAGTAGTAGCTTCTTATTTTAATCTCAATATTGATGAAATGTTATCACAAAGAAGATCAAGATCATTAGCTAGACCTAGGCAAATTGCGATGTACTTATCAAAAAATTTAACAACTAATTCCTTGCCAGATATTGGTAGAAAATTTTCAAATCGTGATCATACAACCGTTATACATGCGGTAAAAAAAATTGGAGAATTAATGAAAAAAGACCATGATATTGACAAGTCTATAACGGAGATTAAAAAGAAACTTATTTAAATAATTATGGAATTTACCATAAATAGAGATGCTATTTTAAAACCATTAAGCCATGCTTGTGGTATAATAGAAAAGAAAACAACAATTCCAATTTTGTCTAATATTCTTATAGAAGCAAAAGATTCTAAAATTAAAATAACTGCAACTGATTTAGATATTATTTATTCAGAAGAGATTCCTTTAGAAAATTTAAAAAAAGAAGGAATCACAACTACCTCAGCCACTACATTGCATGACATACTTAGAAAATTAGATGCAAATGCAAAAGTAGATTTTTTATTACAAGATTCTAACAAATTAAAATTAACATCTGCTAACTCAAAGTTTAATTTATTATGCATGCCCTCAGATACCTTTCCTTTTCCTGAAGAAGATAAAAATCTTTCATCTTTTGAAATTTCGGCTGTTGAACTTTCTAAACTTTTAAATAAAACAAAAATTGCAATTTCTAATGACGAAACCCGACATTATTTAAACGGAATATATTTCCATAAAATAAACTTAAATAATAAATTTTATTTATCAGCAGTAGCAACAGATAGTCACAGACTTTCTTCATGTAGAATTCCTATTGATTCTAGTATAAATTTTGAATCAATCATTTTACCTAAAAAAACTATATTTCAGCTAATATCATTGCTAGAACAAAATAGTGGTAAAATACAAATATCTAATAGTAAATCAAAAATTCAATTTATGATAGGAAGCAGCCTGCTCATTTCTAAAGTCATTGATGGAAGATTTCCAGATTATAATAAAGTAATTCCAACAGATAATTCTAAAGCATTGCAAATAAAACTAAATGACTTTAAAAATTCCATAGAACGAGTAACGACAGTTTCTTCGGATCATAAGGAGGGATTAAAAATGTTGGTATCAAAAAATTCTTTAAATTTATCTGTTAACAATCCAAATAGTGGAGATGGATCAGAAAATATTAAAGCTCAGTTTAATTCAGATGATATAGAGATAAGTTTTAATAGCAGATATTTGATTGACATCGCGTCACAGATAGAAAGTGATTCTATTTTAATTAACTTAAAAGATGCTGGTTCACCTGTTCTAATTAACGATATTACTGACACAAATAGTTTCCATGTAGTTATGCCAATGAAAATATAAGATAATTTTATTTCTTTTCATTTTAAGTTAATTTTTAGTTTTTTCGTCAATCGATCATTTAATATCAACGTTAATTTATGATATTTATTATATATATATTTAAATAACTTAAAAAAAATGGTAAAATAAAAAATAATTTCAACTTATGATCAAAACAAATACCGAAGAAAAGCCAAAGTATGGCGCAGATTCTATAAAAGTCTTAAAGGGCTTAGAAGCCGTAAGAAAAAGACCCGGCATGTATATTGGGGATACGGATGATGGAACTGGACTTCATCACATGGTGTATGAAGTCGTAGATAATTCTATCGATGAAGCACTAGCGGGTCATTGCAAAAATATTAAAGTTATAATAAACGCAGATAATTCAGTTTCTGTTGAAGATGATGGAAGAGGAATTCCAGTAGATTTTCATAAAGGTGAAAAAAAATCAGCAGCTGAAGTTATCATGACACAACTACACGCTGGCGGTAAGTTTGACCATGATTCTTATAAAGTCTCTGGTGGACTCCATGGTGTGGGAGTATCTGTAGTTAATGCTTTATCAGAAAAATTAATATTAAGAATTTTTAGAGATAAAAAGGAATATTTAGTTAAATTTAATAATGGTAAAACAATTGCACCAATTAAAGCGGTAGGAAAAACAAATAAAACAGGAACCTTCATAAATTTTACACCTTCTAAAGAAGTTTTTACCAAAACACAGTTTAATCTACCAACGCTTCAAAAAAGAATGCGAGAACTTGCTTTCTTAAACAAAGGTTTGAATATAATTTTATTAGACAAAACTGGGAAAAAAGAAAAACAATACACTAATAAATATGAAGGAGGTATACAAGAATTTGTTGATTTTATTGATAGAAGTAAAAAACCATTAGTGAATAAAAATAACCTTAATTTATTTAAAAAACCTATTTATATATTTGGAGAAAAAGATAAAGTTACTGTTGAATGTTCATTAAAATGGAACACTAGTTATTCTGAAGAAATGTTACCATTTACAAATAATATTCATCAAAATGATGGGGGTACACATCTTCTGGGTTTCAGAAGTGCATTGACTAGAGTAATAAACAAATACGCTTTAAGCAGCAATCTTCTCAAAAAAAATAAAATTTCACTGTCTGGAGATGATGTAAGAGAAGGTTTGACAGGTGTATTGTCAGTTAAAATTCCTGATCCTAAATTTTCTTCACAAACAAAAGATAAACTAGTTTCTTCAGAAGTTAGATTTATTGTAGAATCAATAGTAAATGAAAAATTATCCACCTGGTTTGATCAAAACTCTGCAATTGCAAAAATAATTTTATTAAAAGTAGTTCAAGCAGCCGTTGCAAGGGACGTGGCAAGAAAGGCTAGAGAAGGCGTAAGAAGAAAAGGATCTTTAGAACTCTCGGGTCTTCCAGGGAAATTAGCTGATTGTCAAATTGGAAAAGCAGAAGGAACAGAATTATTTATTGTTGAAGGAGATTCTGCTGGAGGCTCAGCCAAGCAGGGAAGAAACAGAGAATTTCAAGCTGTACTGCCCCTTAGAGGAAAAATTCTTAATACATTTGTGGACGTTGATGGAAAAAAATCACGTAATGGAAACGGACAAGATCACGAAACAAAAGCTTTTGCTAAAATGATGTCTTCTAATGAAATTGTTACTTTAATTAATGCTTTAGGAACAGGATCTAAAGATTTTAATATTGAAAACTTAAGGTATCAAAAAATCATAATTATGACAGATGCTGATGTTGACGGATCTCACATAAGAACACTTTTACTGACTTTATTTAATAATCATCCTTTTTACGAATTAATAGAAAAAGGTCACTTATATTTAGCCCAACCACCACTTTATAAAGTCACAAAAGGATCTAAAAGTTTCTATATAAAAAATGAAAAAGATCTTGAAAGCTTTATACTTAAATCATCAGAAAAATCAAAAAATGGAATTAAAAAAAATATCAAAGAGTATAAAAAGTTTTTAGAAAGAGAAAAAAGTCAATTGAATCTTCAAAGATTTAAAGGATTGGGTGAAATGAACCCTGAAGAGCTATGGCAAACAACTTTAAATCCAGAAAAACGTATATTATTACAAGTTAAATATTCAAATAACACAAAAATTAAATCAAAAAGAGATCAGGATTTAATAAAAATACTTATGGGAGACGAAGTAGCTCCACGAAAAGACTTTATAATTAATCGCGCTTTGGAAGTTTCTAATTTAGATATATAATTTTCGAATGAAATTTTCGGATTTTTTTACATCCAAAGATAATATCCAGCTAGATAAGAAAACTCTAGTAACTCTAAGATGGATAGCCAATATAGGCCAATTCGTATCAATAACTATTGTTTATGCTATTTTAAATTTTGAACTTGCATTTTTCTATTGTGTAATAATTATTTTGTTAGGTGTATTTACCAATTTGTATTTACAATTCGTAGTTAAAGAGAACCAATTAAGCAATACAAAGTCATCTGTATATCTATTTTATGATGTAGTTCAATTGGGGTTATTGCTTTTTTTAACAGGAGGCATAACTAACCCTTTTGTCATTTTGCTAATTATTCCTGCAATAGTATCTTCAACTTTTTTAACCTTAAAAAGCACTATAAATCTATCAGCCGTAACAATAATAATTTTAATTTCTATAACTATTAACCACTTTCCATTACCGTATTATGAAAAATTGCATTTTCATGTCCCCAATTATTATTTGTATGCAATACCAATTGCTATCACAATAGGATTAATTTTTTTAACATATTTTGGAGCAAGATTCGGTATAGAATCTAGAAAAAGACGAGAAGCTTTAAATAGACTAGAATTAATTTTGGCCAAAGAACATGAACTAGAATCAATAGGTATTCAAGCTGCCGCTGCCGCACATTCTTTAGGAACTCCTTTATCTACTATTACTGTAGTTGCTAAAGAATTAGAAAAAGAAATTGGAAATAATTCAAAATATTCAAAAGATATAGGTTTACTATTATCTCAGGCCAAAAGGTGTTCGGATATTTTAAAAAATCTATCCCAAGATAAACTTTTGGAAGATGACTTTTTAAACAATATAAAAATTGAAGACTTGCTTAATGAAATCGTTAGATCTTTTAACGAAATTTCAGAAAAAAAAATATTATTAGTTAAAAGTCAAAATGAGTTAAATCCACAAATTGATAAAACCCTAGAAATAACATATGGATTAAGAAATTTTATCGGCAATGCAGTGAAGTATAGCAACTCCTTTGTTGAAATTAATTTAAAAAGTAATGAAATACTTACCGAAGTAATAGTAAGTGATGATGGTCCTGGTTTTTCGGAAGATATTATGAATGTTCTAGGTGAACCATACATAAGATCAAAAAATAAATTGATAAATTCTAAATCTGGTCTCGGGCTTGGAACTTTTATTGGAAAAACTTTATTAGAAAGAATGAAGGCAAATGTTCAGTTTAAAAATTCTACTAAGTTAAATGGTGCCATGGTAATTATTAAATGGCAAACTAAAGATTTATTTAATATTTAGGATTCTTTTTATATTCAAAGCAGTACGAAATTATTTTATATGCAAGCTTTGCTACTAGAAAATTATAAGAATTGAATCCTTTTATTGGTGATAGTTCATTTATATCTGCTCCTACAATATTAGAATTTTTTGCTGCTATTCTAATTATATTTAAGGTTTCGTCCCACAAAAGCCCCCCAGGCTCAGGAGTGCCTGTTGCTGGCATTATACTGGAATCTAGTCCATCAACATCAAATGTTAAATAAACATTTTTATTTTTAATTAATTTTCTAAACTTATTTAAACTCCAGTTTTGTTTATCTTTTGCCCAAAAAATGTTAATTCTAGAAGCGTTTTTTTTTAAATAAGGAACTTCAGTTTTAGAAATATTTCTTATTCCAAAAGAGATTAATGATACATTTTTATAGTCCAAACATCTTTTAATTGCAGAGGCGTGTGAAAACTTTTCACCATTATAACTTTCTCTCAAATCTGCATGAGCATCAAAATGTAACAAACATAAATTTTTGTATTTTTTAGCAAACGGAGCTATGCATCCAGGTGTAATTGAGTGTTCACCACCAAATGTCATTGGAAAAATTTTTTTATTTAAAATTTCTTCATTAATATCAGACATTTTTTTCAATGCCTTCTTAATATTTTTATTAATTTTAAATGGCTTTAAGGTTTTAATTCCAATTTTTTTATATGGTTCGCAATTTAGTTCTTCATCATATAATTCTACTTGATGTGAAGCTTTAATTATTTCTTTTGGTCCATTTCTTGTACCGCCGCCATAACTAACAGTTTTTTCTAAACCGAAAGGAACAATAATTACTTTTTCTTTAAAATTAAATTTATTATCAATTCCGAGAAAGCCTTTTTTATTTGGAAAATAATTCACTTTTAAATAAAAATATGTGAAAATTTTTTAGGTTTTCTTTGTTTCCAATGCTTACGATGGTATGCATCGCTGACTATTAAAGGGAGGACGCTGGTAGCTTCAGCAAAAACCATTTGTTCTTTTGAAACATCGACCTTTCCCCATGAACTTGCTTCTTTAAGCGTGGAACTGCTGCAAGCACCATCTCTGGTGTCCGCAACTGTGATTTGAATTGCATATTTGTGCATATCAACTTCTTTACCTAAAAGTTCTGCACATACTACAGTATCTTGCACAAAGTTTTTTGGAACGCCGCCACCAATCATAAAAAGACCTGAGGATTTGGACCTAATTTTTATTTCAGTCAGTTCTCTAAACTCTCTAATAGAATCTATAGTTAGACATTTTTTTGGGTTTTTTTCTTGATGCATTACCAGACCAAACCCAGCACTTGAATCTGTAAAAGCTGGACAAAATATAGGAACATTATAATCATATGCTGTTTCAATTAATGAACCTTTTTTCTTTGAATTAGTTTTTAAGTATTTACCAATTTCTTTTATAAATTCTCTAGAGGTGTGTGGTCTGGCTTCTAAGCCATCTGCTATATCGCATATTGTTTTATCACATGTTTGAAGTTCTTCCTCATCGATGTAAGTGTCATAAATTCTATCAATATAGTTTTCTCTTAACTGGGTGTCATCTTGAAATTGAGAGCCTTGATAATGTCTAAAACCTAATGCTTCAAAAAAATCCATATCAATAATTGAAGCACCGGTAGCAACAATTACATCAATCATGTTATATTTAATCATATCAGAATATATTTTCATACACCCTGCTGCTGAAGTCGAGCCTGCCAAAGTTAAAAAGTTAGTACAATGCTTATCAGACAACATTTCATTAAAAATGCCCGAAGCTCTAGCTGTGTCTCTAGAAGTAAAAGACATTTTATCCATAGACTCTATTATCTTTCTAGAATCAAAAGACGTAATATCAATATGTTCAACTGGTTTTTCTAGAAAGGTCTTTTTGTTGTGACCAATCTTACGATTTTTAGGGGCATTCATTTAAGCAACCAAAAATCTAGAAGGAATATCCTTTTCGTACATAGACATTATAGGTTTATCATGAACTTCAAAAACTTTGTTGGAATAAAAGCCATTAAATTTAGTTCTGAATGTTAGAGAATAAGCTCCAAGCTGGCCAATTTCGATATAATCTCCTTCTTTTATATTATTAGGTAAAACAAAGGGGCCTTTCATAAAGTCAGCACTGTCACAAGTTGGTCCATATAAACTATACGAAGTTAATTTTTTAGAAGTTATTCTTCCATTAGGTATCATTCTGGTTGGAAATATAAAATTTAGAACTCCAGCATCAAACAAACTTCCATACGTGCCATCATTAATATAAATTTTTTGTTTTTTTCTAAGCACAACTTTAACTATTGAGGATCCACTTTCGGCAACCAATGCTCTACCTGGCTCACATAATAATTCAGGTTTATTTTCTAATTTTAAATTATCGAAAGCTTTTTTTATTTCAGCTACATAACTTTCAAGAGGCTGAGGATTAAGATCTGGGTAAATTGATGGAAAACCTCCACCAACATTTATTATATCAGGAAATATTTTTGTTTTTTTAATAATATTTCCAACTTCTCTTATTCCTTTTGCATATGAAATTGGATGCATACATTGTGAGCCTACATGGAAACTTAAAGCTACTTTTTTTGCATGCGCTTTAGCTAATCTTAATAAACCTAGCGCTTCACTAGGCAGTGCTCCAAATTTTTGAGACAAATCTATCTCAGCATGTTCGTTTGAAATAGATATTCTGATGTAAAGCGTTAAATCTTTCGCATTATCAGTTGCTTCTATAATTTTTTGTAATTCTTCTTTTGTATCTAATGCAAAATCTTTAACATTATGACTAAAATATGCTTCTTTTATATGTTCACGGCTTTTCACAGTATTCATGTAGTAAGCATGGGCCTCAGGAAATATTTTTTTAATTAATTTAATTTCGTCAATTGAAGCAACATCAAATTGATTTATTCCATTTTCCCCAATAGATTTGATTACTTTTTCATTTGGATTTGTTTTTACAGCGTAAAGTATTTTGCCAGGAAAATTTTTTGTAAACCAGCTACAAGCTGATTTTATTGAATCAGGTCTTATGCAATAAATTGGGTCTACTGGCTGAACAGTATTAACTAGTTCGTCAACCGAATTAAATTTTTGCATCTCTGCACCCTCATTTTGTTAAACAAAAAAATTTAAAAAAAACGTCTACTAAAAACTATTTATAGAAATGATGAGCAATGTAAAGCCCAAAATTCCATATTTTTGGGCCTGTTGTAATTTAATTTTTAGCACCTAAATGTATTGTAGAATTAATTAAAAAATAAAAAATGGGAACAGCATTGGATAAAGTTGAGCTTCTAAAAATCAGTGATTTTGCTGATAAATCATTACTTATTGTAGATGATGACAACCCTTTAAGAGATAGGTTGGCTAGAGCAATGGAGAAAAAAGGTTTTGAAGTGATTCAAGCTGCAAGTGTGAAAGATGCAATAAATCTAGCTAGGAATTCAGCACCATCCTTTGCTGTAGTTGATTTACGTTTAGGAGACGGCAATGGTCTAGAAGTAGTTAAGGAAATACGAAAAATAAAAAAAGATAGTAAAGTTATAATGTTAACCGGATATGGAAATTTGCCAACTGCTATAGCGGCTATTAAAGCTGGCGCAATTGATTACATTCCAAAACCAGTAGATGCTGATGATGTTGAGAAAGCTCTTTTAGCTCTTCCAGAATCAAAGGCTAAACCACCTGAAAACCCAATGTCTGCTGATAGAGTAAAATGGGAACATATTCATAGAGTTTTTGAATTGTGTAATAGAAATGTTTCTGAAACGGCTCGCAGATTAAAAATGCACCGAAGAACCTTACAAAGAATTCTCTCTAAAAGATCTCCTAAATAATATTTTTAAATTTATTTATTTTACCAGCTAAGATCGCAAGGATTAATATTTTAAAGCTTTCAGCTAATAAAAATGGTTGTGCTCCTAATTTGAAAATTGGTTTCTCCCATCCAATTAAAAAACCTAGCCAAAGCAAGCCCAGTATATATATAAAGCTTACTGCTAGTAATAGTTTGATATAATTTTTAAAAAAATCTGAAATATTATCTTTAAATATGTCTTTGTATTTAAATTTTCCAGCTACATAAACCGCCAGCATAAATCCAATTAAATATCCCATAGTTGGACCAGTAAAATAAATAAAACCCATTCCTTTTTCTGGGGTTCCAGAAAAAACTGGTAAACCAAAAATTCCTTCAAATAAATATAAACTTACTGTAAGCAAACCAATTTTTGCACCTAAAGCTACACCTAAAAACAAAACTACAAAAGTTTGCATAGTCATCGGTACGGGGTAAAAAGGAATTTTAACTTTTGCAGAAATTGCAAGGAGTAAACTACCCAATATTGCAATTATAATTATTTTAGCAACTTTACTTATTTCAATTTTTTTGATTGTTTCCATATTAAATACAATACAGCTTTATTTTATTAAATCTACCCTTTTGTAAGATCAATAAATACGTCTTCTAAATTACCTTCGTCTGTTGAAATATCATAGATTTCCATTCCAGCATTTTTAATATTATTTATTATTTGATCTATTTTATGTTTTTTTCTTTCATATTAAACAATTATTTCATTACTTGAGTTTTGTGAAAATTTTATTCCATCCAATTTTTCTGAACTAATTTTTTTAATTTCTTTCACTTTAAATATAATCTTTTTAGTTTTTATTCTATCAAGTAAGTTTTTTGTTGTATCAAGCATAACTAGATTTCCTTTGTTTAAGATAGCTATTCTGTTACACATTTCTTCTGCTTCATACATTAAGTGAGTAGTTAAAATTATTGTAACTCCTTGATTGTTAAGTTCTTTTACATTGCTCCATAAGTTCTGGCGCAGCTCAACATCAACTCCTGCTGTTGGCTCATCCAAAACTAAAATTGGAGGTCGATGCACCATTGCTTTAGCTATTAACAATCTTCTTTTCATTCCACCTGACAAACTTCTAGAATATGCATTTGCTTGCTTCTCAAGAGAAACTAATTTTAATATCGTATCAGTTATTCTTTCTTTTTTTGGTATTCCATATAATCCAGCTTGAAGTTCTAAAAGATTCCTAGGACTAAAAAACGCATCAAGATTTACTTCTTGCGGAACAATTCCTATTGAAGATCTAACTTGTCTTGGATTCTTATCTAAGTCATAACCCCAAACATTAACGCTGCCTGAATTTTTTGTAACCGTTCCAGCTAGAATATTTAGGAAAGTAGTTTTTCCAGCACCATTTGGTCCAAGCAACCCAAATATTTCACCTTCTTTCACCTCTAAGTTTAAATTATTTAGGGCTCTAGTCTCATTTGCTGACTTTTTAGAATAAATTTTTGTTAATTTTTCTACTTTTAAAGCATTTTTTTTATTCATGATAATTTAGCTTTTATATATCCATAACAATAATTAAAATAGGATAATATTAATCTATGAATTTAATAAAAAAAACTGACCATTTTTACCTTATCGATGGATCAGGGTACATTTTTAGAGCATATTATGCTTTACCGCCACTCTCTAGAAAAAGTGACGGATTGCCCACTGGAGCTGTAAGCGGATTTTGTTCCATGTTATTCAAATTATTAGAAGACTCAAGATCAGATGATACAATTTATAAGCCAACACATTTTGCTGTAATATTTGATTCAGCAAGAAAAAACTTTAGAAATGAGATCTATAAAGAGTATAAAGCTAACAGATCTGAAGCGCCTGAAGATTTGGCACCACAATTTGAATATATTAGGAAATCAGTCAAAGCATTTAATTTGCCATCTATAGAATTAATTAATTATGAAGCCGATGATTTAATTGCAACTTATGCAAAAAAAATTACCAAAGCTGGAGGTAAAGTAACAGTTATTTCTTCAGACAAAGACTTGATGCAATTAGTTTGTGATAATGTCAGATTGTATGATCCAATGAAAAGTAAAGTTATAGGAGAAAAGGAAGTTATAGAAAAATTTGGAGTCAAACCCAATCAAGTGATAGATGTTCAATCATTAGCAGGAGATTCTTCAGATAACGTGCCAGGAGTCCCAGGCATTGGTATAAAGACAGCATCTGAATTAATTAATAAATACAAAACTTTAGATACTTTACTAAGGAAAGCTAAAGAGATTCCTCAGAATAAAAGAAGAGAAACCTTATTGGTAAATAAAGATAAAGCGCTATTAAGCAAACGGCTAGTTACACTTAAAGATGATGTCCCAGTTAAAGAAGATCCAAGTAGTTTTATTTTAAAAGATGTTGAAAAAGAAAAACTGTATAATTTTTTAAGAGAGATGGAATTTAATAGATTGTTAAGCCAAGCTATAAGTTTTTATGGAGAGACAGGAAAAAATAGCACCCAAAAAGCAATTTCAAAAATTCAATATCCCAAAGTCAATATTAAAAATTACGAAAGTATTACTAGTGAAAAAATTTTGGATAAATGGTTAAATATTTTAAACAAACAATCAGTCATTTCTGTAGACACAGAATCCTCTTCTTTAAATCCTTTAGAAGCTAATCTAGTCGGTGTTTCGTTTAGTTATCTTCCAAATAAGGCTTGCTACATACCCTTAGATCATAAAAATATTAAGGGTTTAAAAAAAGAGTTAGTATTAAAAAAAATTAAAAAAATACTAGAAGATTCAAGTATAAAAAAAGTTGGCCAAAACATTAAATTTGATTTTATTATTCTTAAACGGAATGGAATTGAAATTAATTCAATAGAAGATACAATGCTAATTTCATCCACATTAGATGCGGGTATTAATAGACATAATTTAGATACTCTTTCTGAAATTCATCTAAATCATAAAACGATTTCTTATAAAGAATTGGTAGGTACAGGAAAAAATAAATTAAACTTTTCTGATGTTGAGCTAGATAAAGCAACAGAGTATGCGGCAGAAGATGCGGACATTACTTTGAGACTCTATAACAATCTTAAAGAAAGACTTGATAAAGAAAAACTAAATAAAACATACGAAGCTTTTGAAAAACCAATGATAAAGATACTTTCGAAACTCGAATTTAACGGCATCAAGGTTGATCATCTTTATTTAAAAAAACTTTCTGCAAAGTTTTCAGAAAAGCTCCAAAAAATAGAGAAAGAAGTATATAAAATTGCTGGCAAAGAATTTAATATCGCTTCGCCAAAGCAGCTTGGCGAGATTATTTATAATGAGCTCAAAATTGCCAAACTAAAGAAAACAAAAAAAGGAAGTCTAGCAACAAATGCAAATGTACTTGAGGATTTAGCGCTTACTGGACATAAGTTTCCTAAGTTAATACTTCAGTGGAGGCAGATTTCAAAACTTAAGAATACTTATTCAGATGCTCTACAAGATCATATAAGCAAAACAACAAGAAGAGTGCACACTTCATTTTTGCTAGGAGCAACAAATACTGGTAGATTAGCTTCTAGCGATCCTAATTTACAAAATATTCCAATTAAATCAGAAGAAGGAAGGCAAATAAGAAAAGCTTTTATTGCTGATAAAAAAAATATTCTAATTTCAGCTGACTACAACCAAATAGAAATGCGAATTTTAGCTGATGTGGCCGATGTAAAAGAATTAAAAAAAGCATTTAAAAACAATGAGGATATTCATAAGTTAACTGCCAGTCAGGTTTTTAATATACCAATTGACAAAGTTAATCATGATCTTCGAAGAAAAGCTAAAACAATTAACTTTGGCATTATTTATGGTATTACTCAATACGGTTTAGCCAAACAAATTTCAGTATCTAATCAAGAGGCTTTAGATTTTATAAATTCATATTTTAAAAAATTTCCTGAAATAAAAGATTATATGAAATCAACAATAGACACTTGCAGAAAACAAGGTTATGTGAGTAATATTTTTGGAAGAAGGATTCATTTAAAGGGTATTAATGATAAAAATTTTAGTATTAGAAGTTTCCAGGAAAGAGCAGCTATTAATGCTCCAATACAAGGTTCAGCAGCAGATATTATTAGACTAGCTATGATTAAAATAAATCAATTAATCGAAGATGATAAAAATTTTAGAACAAAGATGTTATTGCAAATACACGATGAACTTGTATTTGAGTGTTTAGAAAAAGATAAAGAATATGTTAAAAAAACCGTTCAAGAAGCAATGGTTTCAATTTCAAAATCTGAACATCACATGTTTTCAATTCCGTTAGAGGTCCATGTAAACTCAGGCTATAATTGGGATGAAGCACACTAACATTACTGTCACTTGCCCAATTTATGACAATTTAGTATTTTTATATATGATATATTTAAAATTATGACTCACACAATTGCTCTTGTAGATGATGATAGAAACATACTTACCAGCATAAGTATGGCGCTAGAAAATGAAGGGTTCAAAGTTCAAACATACATTGATGCTGAAAGTGCTTTAGTTGGAATTAGCCGAAATCCTCCAGATCTAGCAGTTATAGATATCAAAATGCCAAGAATGGACGGAGAAGAGTTGCTTAAAAGACTGAGAAAAAAAACTACGATTCCAATACTATTTTTAACATCAAAAGATGATGAAGTTGATGAATTGTTGGGACTAAAACTTGGGGCTGATGATTTTATTAAAAAATCAGGTGGCTTTTCTCTCAAAGTGCTTATTGAAAGAATAAGAGTGCAATTAAGAAAAAAAATAAACAATGTAGAAGATTCAAAAAATCTAATTAAACACGGAAAATTAATGTTAGATCCTTCCCAACTTGAATGTGAGTGGAATGAAAAGCCTCTTCCAGAAAAGCTTACTACAACAGAATTTTTAATTGTTAAAGAACTTGCTAAGCGACCAGGTATAATAAAAGAAAGAGCTCAATTGATGGATATAGCCTATAAGGATAACAATGATATAGAAGATAGAACTATAGATAGTCATGTTAAAAGAATTAGAAAAAAATTTAAAAAAGTAGATGAAAGTTTTTCGGCCATCGAAACAAGATACGGCAGTGGGTATAGATGGAATGTTAGTTAATGAAATCTAATTTTTTTAGTTCAAGTTCAATTTTAAAAAAATTCTTAATTTTTAATTTAGTTATTTTTTTAGTTTTAGGAGTTTTTACATATTTATATCTTAAAGCTATAAAGCCAAACCTAGTTAAGAATAGATCAAATCAGCATATGAAAATTATAAATAATACTTCTGATCACATTAATAGGTTAAAAATAGAATTTACAAAAGAAAGTATTACAAAATTTTTACTTTCTACAAGATTTTTATTTCAAAATCTGGATAGAGTTCAACTCTATGATTTGAAGTCTAATTTATTAGCAGACACAGATTCGCTAGACCTTGTGCAAGATATTTTTATTAAAAGTAAAAATATTCAGGAAACGCCAATTGGCTTATCAGAAGAAAATATAAATAATGATAATAACTCAGAATCATTTCAAGCAATTTCTTTTAATACTGAAAATTATGTAAAAGAGTATTCAAAACAAAAAAACATTAATGAAAAATTAGTTATAAATGAAACAATAAATAATAATTTTTATGTTATCACAATAAACTCAGTAAAGTCAGAAACGTTAGAAAAAGGTTACATCGTCGTTTCAGAAATTGCTAACGATATATTATTTGCAGTTGATGAAAGAAAAAATTTTATATTAAGAACAGTTTTTTCGGTAGCTCTTGTGATATTTATTTTTTCAATTTTTTTGAATAAATATATACTAAAACCTATAAGGTCTTTAGTTCTTTACACCAAAGCTATTAAAGAGAAAGATGTAAAGATTGGTAAGCATGAAAAATACTTGCTTAGAGAAGATGAGGTAGGTCAACTTTCTAGATCATTAACTGAAATGACTGAAGATCTTTACAAACGAATAAATATAGCTGAAACGTTTTCATCAGATTTAGCCCACGAAATAAGAAACCCACTGACATCTCTTAAAGGCGCTTCTGAAGTTTTAGAAACCAGCAAAGATAACGAAAAAAGAAAAAAACTAATAAAAATTATAAGTCATGACGTAGAAAGAATAGAAAGATTAATCACAGATTACTCTCAAATATTAAAAGACGAAGCAAGCTTTTCTAGAGCAAAAATGAAAAAAATTGATTTATCTACGGTGATAAATTCGGTTGTAGAAGATTTTAACAACGATTTATTTAACCTAAATAAAAATATAAAAATAAATATCAATTATTCAAATGTTGATAAATCTAATTTAAAAGTTTTAGGGGTAGAGAGTAAACTTGAGCAGGTTTTAGCAAACCTTCTTGATAATGCAGTTTCCTTTAGCTCTTCTAACAGCAAAATAAATGTTATTTGTGGTATTAAAAAAAAAAAAGTGCAATTAATAATTGAAGACGAGGGCCCTGGATTTAATGAAAAAAATATGGACAAGGTTTTCGATAGGTTTTACAGCAATAGACCAGAAAAGTTTGGAGAACACTCTGGGTTAGGCCTAAATATTGTAAAAAATATTGTAGAATTGCATGGTGGTACGATTTTTGCATCAAATCACCCAGGTAATAAAAAAGGTGCGACAATTGAAGTTCTTTTACCAATTTCTAAATGATTTTTAATATCAATAAGTTGATAATTTTAAATTAACTTGTTAAATAGATGCAAATATGACTGAAGATTTTAAAGTAAAAGATATTGCTCTAGCTGATTTTGGACGAAAAGAAATTTCAATTGCTGAAAGTGAAATGCCAGGTTTAATGGCATTGAGAAAAGAATACAAAGGAAAATTTCCACTAAAGGGTGCTAAAATTCTTGGCTGCCTTCATATGACAATTCAAACTGCTGTTTTAATAGAAACACTAGTGGATTTGGGAGCTGAGGTTAGATGGTCATCGTGTAATATTTTTTCAACTCAAGATCATGCTGCTGCAGCTATTGCTAAAGCAGGAATACCAGTTTTTGCCTGGAAAGGTGAAACCGAAGAGGAATATTGGTGGTGCGTAAAACAAACAATCGAAGGCAAGAAAGATTGGAAAGCAAATTTGATCTTGGATGATGGTGGAGATCTTACAGCGCTAATGCATAAAGAATATAAAGAAATGTTAAAATCAATTAAGGGAGTTTCAGAAGAAACTACGACTGGAGTTTTGGCGCTTAAAAAAATGGAAGCACAGAATACATTATTAATTCCAGCAATAAACGTAAACGATTCTGTAACAAAATCTAAATTTGATAACTTGTATGGATGCAGAGAAAGTTTGGTTGATGGTATCAAACGAGCTACTGATGTTATGATGTCTGGGAAAGTTGCAATAGTTGCTGGATTTGGAGACGTTGGAAAAGGTAGTGCCGCTTCTTTAAGACAGAGTGGAGCCAGAGTAATGGTGACAGAAGCAGACCCTATTTGTGCACTACAAGCTGCCATGGAAGGGTACGAGGTGGTATTAATGGATGAGGCTATTCAAGATGCGGATATAGTTGTAACCGCAACAGGAAACAAAGATATTATTACTGCAGATCATATGAGAAACATGAAGGATAGAGCTATTCTTTGTAATATAGGTCATTTTGATAACGAGATTCAAGTTGAAGCACTTAGAAACTACAAATGGTCAGAAATAAAACCACAAGTTCATGAAATAGAATTGCCTAGTAAAAAAAGAATTATATTATTAGCAGAAGGAAGGCTAGTAAATCTCGGATGCGCAACTGGACATCCAAGTTTTGTTATGAGCGCATCTTTCACCAACCAAACGATTGCACAAATTGAGTTGTGGAACAATCCAGAAAAGTATGAAAAAAAAGTTTATGTTTTACCTAAACATTTAGATGAAAAAGTTGCTATACTTCATTTAGCTAAAGTAGGAGCAAAATTAACCAAATTGTCTGAAGACCAAGCTAAGTATATAAGTGTTAAAGTGCAAGGTCCATTCAAACCGGATAGTTACCGCTACTAATAATTAGTAGTTCAATGAAATTAGTTTCATTAAAAGAGACACAAAGTTTATCTAAAAAAATATCAAAGATTATAAAAAATGGAGATCTAATTTTTCTTTATGGAGAAATTGGAGTAGGAAAAACATCTTTTGTAAGGTTTTTAATTAATCATCTAGAAGTTGAAAATGGAATTAAAAAAAGTGATATATTAAGCCCTACATTCAATATAGTTTATAACTATGAAATTAAAAAAATAAAAATTTTTCACTATGATCTTTATAGATTAAAAAGTTCTAGAGATACTTTAGAATTAGCTATATTTGAAGATTTAGAAAACAGCTTAATAATTGTGGAATGGCCTGAGTTAATTAAAACAAAACCAAAGAATAGAATTGACATACTGTTTAAATATTCTAAATCGATGAATTCAAGAGAAGTCAATATTGTAGGGCGGGGAAAATGGAAAGATTATAAATTGGATGAAATCTAAAATAATTCCGATAGCGGGAGATGCTTCTTTTAGAACTTTTTATAGAATTTATAAAAACAAAAAAAGTAAAATTATTATTTTAGCAAAAAAAGAAAAATATAAAAATCTGATTGTATATGCGGCAATTAATCAATACTTAAGAAAGAATAATATATTAACTCCAAAACTATATTTCCAAAATTATAAAAAAGGAATATTTGTTATTGAAGACTTTGGGAATTTATCTTTTTATAAAATTTTGCTGAAAAAAAAAAATAAGTTAATCATTTACAAAAAACTTGTAGATTTACTTATAAAAATACAAAAAATAAAAATCAAATCAACAATAAGAAATATTATTAAAGGAAAATATAAAATTGAACAATATTCAAAAAAACATTTACAAAGTGAGTCCGACTTATTTTTTTCTTGGTACTTGCCAATATTTTTTAGTAAAAAAAAAACAGCTAAAATCAAAAAAAAAGTAAATAAAATTTTATTAAAACTTTATAAAAAACTAAATTTTCCAAACTCATATTTTGTACATCGGGATTATCATTCTCAAAACTTATTAAAATTTGGCAGTAAAATAGGTGTCATCGATACCCAAGATGCGTTGATTGGAAATCCAGCATATGATCTAGCCTCCTTAATAGATGATGTGAGGATAAAAACTTCTTCAAAGTTAAAAAAACAAGTCTTTGACTATTATTTAAAAAATTTTAAAGGGAACAAGGAAAAATTTTTAGATGATTTTAATACTCTGTCGGTTCAAAGAAACATGAAAATAATAGGCATCTTCTCAAGACTCTTTAAAAGAGATAATAAAAAAAATTATACCCATTTAATACCACATGCATGGAAATTGTTAGAAATGAGACTTAAAACAAGGAAATTGAAAAATTTAAAAAAAATTTTAGACATTTATTTTAGCAAAAATTTGAGAAAGAGAACGGTAAATAATTGAAATTAGCTGTACTATTTCCAAATATTTTTGATCACCCATTCACTTATGAAAGTAAAAACTTTAGCTCATTAAGTCCAGGTGATTTCGTAAAAGCTCCCTTTGGAAAAAATGAAATCACCGGTGTAATCTGGCCTCATGAACAGAAAACTGAAAAAAAATTTAAATTAAAAAATATTTCAAAAAAACTGGATGTTCAAAGTTTAAATCCATCCATGATTGAATTTATAAAATGGTTTTCAAAGTATAATTTAGTTCCTTTAGGATTGTCTCTTAAAATGTGTTTATTAAATAAAGATATTGTAGAAAAAAGTTTTAATAAAGAATTTAGCAAGTATAAAGTTAGAAAAGTTAAAAAAGAATTTAATTTAAACATTCAACAGAATAAATCATTTAATTTTATAAGAGGTCGTGGCAACAATTATAATGTTATTGTTTTAGAAGGAGTTACCGGATCAGGAAAAACATTTGTATATTTTAAAAGAGTCAAAGAACTTGTAAGCAAAGGGTTTCAAGCTTTAATACTACTTCCCGAAATTGCTTTGACTAATCAGTTTAGTAGAAAATATAAAGATTTTTTTGGTTCAGATGCTGCAATTTGGCACTCAAGTACGACCAAAAAAAATAAAACAATAATTTGGAAAGGCGTAGTTGAAAATAAAATAAAAATTGTGATCGGTGCTAGATCATCTTTATTTTTACCCTTTAAGAATTTAGGAATAATTATTGTTGATGAAGAACATGATGCGTCGTACAAACAAGATGAAGGAGTATCATATAATGCTAGAGATATGGCTGTTACAAGAGCTTCTTTAGAAAATATACCTATTCTTTTAGTAACCTCAATACCCTCGATAGAAACTTATAATAATATTATTACTAAAAAATTTAGTGTTACGAATTTAGGAAAAAGATACAATGATGCATTTTTACCAAAATTTGAAATAATTAATTTAAATTCTGAAATTCTTAATAAAGGTTCATGGATCGCAAATAAAACAATAGCAGAAGTTCAAAAATATTTAGACGGAGGGCATCAGGTTTTATTTTTTTTAAACCGGAGGGGATATGCACCTTTTGTAATTTGTAAAAAATGTGGAAAAAAATTTGAATGTCCAAATTGTGCTATAAATTTAAATTACCATAGAAAGTTAAATAGCCTGTTATGTCATTATTGTGGTTTTAAATCTTCTTTATCAAGAATCTGTCAAAAAGATCTCAAGTGTGATATATTGTTTTGTGGACCGGGTGTGGAAAGAATTCACGCTGAATTAAAAAAAATTTATCCAAATAAGAAAATTGAAATATTTTCAAGTGACACCCTGAAAAAAAATAATTTAGCCAGCAATCTTTTACAACAAGTTGAAAAAAGAAAAATTGATATATTGGTTGGAACCCAATTATTATCTAAAGGTTTTCATTTTCCTAAATTAAATTGTATCGTAGTAATAGACGCTGATTTTTCATCACATGGTTATGATTTAAGAGCAGCAGAAAAAAATGTTCAATTATTTCATCAATTAAGCGGTAGAGCGGGAAGAGAAGGCAATCCATCTACTGTCTATTTTCAAACTTACACCCCCAATGATGATATTTTATTAAATATATCTCAAAACGATCCTCACATATTCTTGCAAAAAGAATTATTATTAAGGAAGGAGAAAAAACTTCCACCGTTTTCTCGACTTATATCTCTGATTATATCTGGTAAAAATGAATTGATAACAATGAAATTTGCAAATGATATTAAGTTAAAACTTCCTAACATGGATAATGTTGATATTTTAGGACCAGTGCTGGCACCAATTACAAAATTGAGAAAACAATATAGATGTAGAATTTTGATTCGATACCCAAAGAATTTATTTATTCAGAAATATCTGTCTAAAACACTCGATAAACTGAAGAAAAATCACAGAATAAAACTTGAGGTTGATGTAGATCCAATTAATTTCAGCTAAACCAAGGATTTAGTGGTA
>Ga0114999_10002084_pt1 | contig 26829 bp, 20 predicted proteins | sample ArcticOcean_MG_C_3_FD_89820 | JGI IMG/M metagenome (GOLD analysis project Ga0114999, IMG submission 89820) | Marine microbial communities from western Arctic Ocean - ArcticOcean_MG_CB8_126 | ecosystem: Environmental > Aquatic > Marine > Oceanic | place: Arctic Ocean: Canada Basin | collected...
GAAGCAGCCTCGAAATCACCTGACGTCGCCGAGAGCAGCGTTTCGTCCCTTGAGGAGATGGCCAGTACATTGGTTGGAGCAGGCGGTGCGCTGGAACGCGTCATCCCCGGCTTTGAGCACCGCGCCGAGCAGGAAACGATGCTCCTTGGTGTAGCTCAAGCCTTCGCAAACGAGGAGCACCTGGTGGTTGAGGCGGGCACCGGAGTGGGCAAGAGCATGGCCTACCTCCTGCCTGCAGCGGACTTTGCGTTACGCAACAAGACGCGGGTAGTCATCTCAACCAACACCATTGGGCTACAGGAACAACTCATCCATAAAGACCTCCCCACGGTCACTGACACCCTGATTGATGCTGGCGTAGTCAATGCAAAGGAACTGCGGTTCACATCGCTCAAGGGCCGAGCCAACTACCTCTGCCTCAGAAGGTGGTCCCACATGCGGACTTCCACTGACCTCAGTGTTGATGAAGCCCGCTTCATGGGAAAGCTGACCACCTGGCTCCAGGAGACGTCCGGCGGCGACAGGGCTGATCTTCGCATGAGCAGGCAGGACAACGGCGTGTGGGAAAGGCTCTCCGCTCAAGGAAGCCGCGAGTGTCCACTTTCAGAGGGCGCCTGCTTTCTCCGTTCTGCGCGAGAGCAGGCAGACATTTCCGATGTTGTTGTGGTCAACCATTCTCTGCTGCTGTCGGACCTGGCCAGAGGCGGCGGGCTCATTCCTGATTACGACTACCTCATCATCGACGAGGCTCAGCACCTAGAATCAGAGGCCACCAGCCAACTCGGCTCCAAAGTAGCTTATGCACAGTTCACGGAGCACCTAGATGCCCTCTCAGGGCCACGAGGACTTGCAACAGAGGCTGTGAACGCCTTCAGGACGTCCAAAGCTGGGCCATCACGTCGACAGGCCACGGAAACAGCATCCGCGCACTTGACCGAGGCCGTAACCAGAGCCAGGCAGCGTCTGGACGAAATGTTTGGGGCATTGAACCGGTTTGTGAAAAACCGAGACGGACAAAGCAGTGGGCAGCAGAGCCAGATGAGGGTCACTTCTGCCGTAAGAACCCAGCCTGATTGGTCTGAGCTGGAAATAGCCTGGGAAAACCCCAGCGCGGCCCTCTCGGAGGTGGTTCGGGCAATCTCGGGCGTCCGCAGTTCTCTGGACGGGCTGGAAAAGCTTGAGTTGTTGGGCTACGACAGCCTCCGCTCCGAATTATCAACGCAAGAAGAGGCCCTTGAGGAGAGTCGAGGACAGGCTGATGGATTCATGCTCCGCCCGGACGATGCAAATATCTACTGGGTTGAGGGTAACCAACAGAGTAACCACGTCCTCTGCACAGCGCCTCTCCATGTGGGAGAAATCCTGAAGCAGAAGCTCTTTGATAAGAAGAAGAGCGTGGTTCTCACCAGTGCGACTCTGGCTGTAGCAGGCAGCTTCGCTCCCCTAAGAGAACGTCTGGGTGTAGAGGATATGGAGGAGTTGCTCTTGGGCTCTCCGTTCAATTACCCCAAAGCCGCCCTCATCACTATCCCGCAGGACATGCCGGAGCCCAACAGCCCCGGGTATGCAGCAACCCTGGCCAAGACCGTAGCTGAGTTGGCCCGGGCGGCGGACGGCCATACGCTGGCGTTGTTCACGTCCCACTCCGCGCTCCGTGCTGCGGCAGAGGTTGCTAGAACAGCGTTGGAGGGCGACGACATCCGTGTGCTGGCTCAGGGTGTGGACGGCGCTCCTAGGGCGCTGATGGATGACTTCCTGGCCAACCCCCGGTCCCTGCTCCTGGGAACCTCAAGCTTCTGGGAGGGTGTGGACCTGGCAGGGGATGCTCTCACTGTACTGGTACTCGCTAGACTACCCTTCGATGTTCCGAGCGACCCGGTCTTTGCGGCGCGCTCCGAGGGGTACGAAGAGCCGTTCCGAGACTACGCTGTACCACAGGCCATCCTCCGCTTCCGCCAGGGGTTCGGTCGATTGATCCGAACAGGCACTGATCGTGGCGTTGTTGCTGTCCTGGATAGAAGGCTCACCGCCCGGTCATACGGAGCGCTGTTTTTGAAATCGCTGCCGGACTGCACTGTCACTCGACCACAGTTGAATGAACTCCCCGCATTGGTCACCGGATGGCTGGCCGCGCCGCCTGAAGACTAGGCCTCTGCATCTAGTTGGGGCCAACTGCGTCTAAGGAAATAGAAGGTTGGCTCAATGGAACACCATCGAAACACGTACGGAGGCACGCGGTGCACATAAACGTCACGGAACAAGCCCTGGAGCAGGTCCGTCTAAAAGGCGGCACGGTGGCCATAGACTTCATCTCCGCAGTAGGGTGAGGCGGTCAGGCGCAGGTGTCGGTCGACACCTACCTCAAGGGCAAGAACACGCAGGGATACCAAAAGGTATCGCTCGAAGATATCGATATTTTGGTTGCACCATCACTGGCGGAGATGTCCGAGAGCATCGATTTGGGGTTGAGGAAGTTTCTGATGTTCAAGTCTTTCTCCGTTGATGTGGCGGTGAAAGGGCATCACCACTCCCTCGCCTGACAGCATTAATACTCGCCGGTGTGACGAGACGAGAACAAGCAAAAGGGGCAGTTGGAATGATTGCCCCTTTTCTATTGCCCTCACTGCAGGCCCGTTGGCTTATACTCGGGGCACACTATGAGTACATCACCAGACACATACCGAATAGAAGTCCCTATCGATCAACCCCTGGACCTCCCCCTCACCCTTGAGAGTGGTCAGGCTTTCCGATGGCATGAGGTGGATGGCGTATGGATCGGGTTCATTGCCGGTGAGTTGGTGACGCTGGAGCGACTTGATAGCGGGTTGGTAGTGGAATGCAACATGGACGCTGCCCCGGGCATCAGTGATGCCGTGCATCGATATTTCCGCATGGACGACGACCTGCCAACCATCTACGAACACCTCTGCAAAGACGAGCGCCTTACCGATGTGATTCAGCAACACTGGGGCCTACGCATTCTCAGGCAGGATCCGTGGGAGTGCCTCATTGCCTTCATCTGCTCCCAGAACTCCAACATTCCCCGTATAGCCCAGATGCAGGAATCGCTGGCAAACGAGCTTGGTGAGACGGTCACCATGGGCGGCATTCAACGACAGGCGTTCCCAACACCTGACGTGCTAGCATCCGCCGGAGAAGATGTGCTGCGGAAGTTGGCTCTTGGGTATCGGGCGAAGTACGTGGCGAAGACGGCAGAAATCGTGGCCTCAGGCGGCCTAACCCCCGGTGCGTTACGCGATAAATCCTATGAGGACGCCAAAGCTGAGCTTATGGCACTGCCCGGTGTGGGGGCCAAGGTGGCCGATTGCGTCCTGCTCTTCGCCCTGGACAAGTTGGAAGCGGTACCTATAGACCGATGGGTGAGGCGCGCTTTCGAAGAGTGGTACCTGGACGAGGAAGAACTTCCTTACGACAAACTTCTCGCATGGGCTCACAAAACCTTCGGCGCGAATGCCGGTTACGCCCAGCAGTACTTGTTCTTCCGTCGCCGCCAAGGCCAGGGCTAGGCCCTGGACCCATTTGCCTGCGGTTACCAAAGCAGGGTTAGGCCCTGCACCCACATGCCTGCGGCTACCTAACAGGGTTAGGCCCTAGACCTATGTGCCTGCGGTTACCCATGCAACTTGGTGTTTACAGTCCGGGGTTGGTGGAGACGCTACAGCAAACCCGTCAGCGACTTCTCCGATGCCCCGGGGATGAGCTGCCCGTCGATGACCACGATGGGCCTACGGATGAGGCGCGGTTCCTCCACCATGAGCTTCAGCAGTTCATCATCGCTGAGGGCGTCCAAATCAAGGCCAAGCTTCTTCACGGTGGGACTTCTGGCGGCAAAAGCGTCTCTGGTCGGGGTTCCGCCCAACAACGTCCGCAAGCCATCCTCCGTGAACGGCTCCGCAAAGAAATCGCGTTCCGTGACTGACACATCCGCTTGTGAGAGCAACTCCCTCACTTTTCTACAGGTGGATCACTTCTTCCACCAGTAGAGCTGAACTTCTTTAGCCATTGGCTGTCCTCGGTTCTTGGTTGTAGGTATCTTCTTAGGTGTGTTCACTGGAGGAGATGCGGTTTTTCACAAACGACTCCTCTTCCTCACGAGTGAAAATAACGTCATCGAGTCGAGCGTTCAACAACTCTTGCAACACCACGCCAATCTCCGGCCCCTGAGGTATACCCAGGGACATCAGATCGTCACCGGTCAGGTGCGTCTTCACATCGCGCCACTTCATCTGGAAGCTGAGGAGGAGGCCTCTCACTGACCGGTAAGGGGCGAGGGCACTCCATGCAAGGATTGCCTCAGGGACCAAGCCAGCAAGTTTTGCGTATACAGTGCTCGGCTGGATGTTCTCAACACTCAACGATGGCAGAGTCACCCGCAACGCGTACGTATCCCGTATCACTACGGCCCACGATGCCGGAGCATTGAGTCTGGTCACCAGCGCTTCCGGGTTGTCTCTCATAAGCGGCAATGCCAGCAACGCCAGGAACAGCATTGGCGATGTCTCGTAGCCGGACTCACGCAGGCTCTGGGCAGCCCTGGTCAATTCAGGCCCCCACTCCAACGTTGAGAGTAGGTACGAAAAGAACACCATGTCTTCCGCCCTACCCAGCGCAAGCTCCGGTTGAGGCTCGTCGAATATACGTTCAAGTTCATGACGAATCCGGTCACCGCTGATGCCTCTCAAGTACTCGGCGTCGCGTCGAGCTGCGGCCTCGGTGTCCGGTGCCATATGCAGGCCAAGTCGTGTCTCATAACGGGCAGCGCGAAGCAGCCGAGTAGGGTCGTCCTGAAAGCTACGGTCATGGAGGATGCGTAAGCTTCCTTGCTCCAAATCCTTGCCCCCGTTCTGTAGGTCGATCAAATCACCAAAGGAGCCGGGGGAAAGGTCTGCCGCCAGGGTGTTGAGCGTAAAGTCGCGCCGTGCCATATCCTCTTCTATGGTTGCCGGAGCCACATCGGGCAGCGCACCTGGAAGGGAATACGTCTCTTGCCGGGCGGTTATCAAGTCGGTTTCAAAGCCTTTGGCGTTGAGTTTGGCGGTGCCGAACTGCGACCGGGAAGTCACTTCTCCACCCAATGTTGAAGCGAGTAGATCCGCTAAATCGGAAGCGCCGTTCATGGTCAGGTCTGTGCCCTGAACCAACAAATCGGGGTCACGGGAAGGTCGACCCAGCAGGAGGTCTCGCACCATGCCACCGACGAGGAACAGCCGGAACCCATTGCTGTCAGCACATTCTCCAGCGGAATGAAGGAAAGCCCGCATATCTGTGGGAAGCTGCTCATTTATAAGGGTTTTGATAGTAGTGGGGACGGGCACCCTAGCCTCCCATGCAGTATGAATTTGCCGTTTCGACAGGATAGCACAGGGAAAGGTTGCAAGACCTTCTACAATGGATATATGGGGAGAGCGTTTTTACTGGTTGTGTCCACGGTTTTTGCATTGACCATCATGGTTGCATGCACGAGCGAGGACACTGCACGCCCGGTAACCCAACCGCTTGCCGCCACGCCTGAGCCAACCACGGTGTCTGAGTCCCCATTGGCGCAACCCACTCCCACGTCTAATGCCGTGCCTACTGCCACCGAATCGCCTGTTGAATCGGTGCCAACGACTGCACCCGCACTTCCACCCCCAACTATCGCGTTCGTCCAAGCATCACCTACTTCGACGCGCATCACCACCGTCGAGGTATCGGGCTCGCCTAAATCCGCCGTATCCCGCCCAAGTTGTGTGGAGAGGCCTAACCTGACCTTCACCCACTTCTACACGGACATGAGTCAGATAAAGATGATCAACCCCACCATCGTCACCAGCGGCAACTGGCTGAAGAACCGCCAGTATCACACCATGCCTGCTGACGAGAACAACATAGCTGAGCCGGTCCCGGTATATGCACCAACCGATGCCGTGGCAATCGAGATCACACACTACCATGCCACCATGCATCCACGGGTAGGGGAGCCTTACGTGGATTCTCAGTTCGATGTCCGGTTCCAGGCGTCCTGCGATGTGAAGTTCTGGTTTGACCACATCTCAGACCTGGCGGAGCCCTTTGCATCGCTAGCGGCGCAGGAAGGCTCAACCGACACTCGTGACGCTGCGGTCTACGTGAATATCGAGGTGAAGGCTGGCGACTTGATTGGTTGGACCACTGGCACTGATCCAGCCCATACATGGGACTTCATCGTTACCGACCAACGCGTCACCGTCCAGTTCGCCAACCAGGAGCGCTACGAGAAGATGGGGGAGTTAACCAGCCTCCTCCATGCCGTCTGCCCCTACGACTACTACAGTGAGGAAATGCGAGCGGAGTTCGTATCGAAGTTCGCCTGGTGGGAAGGATCTACAGGTTCGACGAGATGCGGAGGGCAGGTGGATGTGCCCGGAGCCCTGGCAGGGGCGTGGTTTCAGACCCCACTGGTGTCCGGCGACACCCTGTACGTCCCAGTGGATTGGGGATTCGTTGCTAAGATAGAGGCTGACGGGGTGATGTACAGCGCTGGGCCGGATTGGGGCGTTCGCGTCAGGCCGGGTGACCCAACGTTTGTGGACCCCGCATTAATGACTACGGAGAACTGCTATCAACATTTCCGCGACAACGTCAGCTGGATGTACGTGAAACTCCTGTCGGACATGGAGCTAGCGCTTGTTCACGGTGAAGGGCTATGTCCTGCGTCAATGCCATCGAATCACACGACTTTTTATCGATAAAAGCTACTGCCTCGCCTTACGCAAACCCGGTTGAAACAGCACTATGCTCGCTATCAGTACCATACCAATGAATGACGTAATCCCCAGGGCTTCGGGTGCGCCGAGCCATTCCGACAACCCACCAACAAAAGCCATTCCCAAGGGCAACACACCGATCCCTAACGCCACTGCGCCCATCGCTCTGCCTCGCATCTGAGGCTCCGCTACTGCCACTGTGATTGTGGTCTGCATGGCCGCGAACCCTGCCGTGCCCGCTCCCACAATGATCAGGGCAGGGATGGCAAGTTGGTATGAAGGTGATTGGCTGAAGAACAGGACACCTGCGCCAAACACCAGCGATCCTACAACAAACACGAACCCTAGCCTAGCCAGTCCGGCAAGAGACGCCAGAACGATTGTGGCTATCAATGCTCCCAGGCCGTCCATCCCGCTTATCAGGCCAAGCATGCCGGGGCCAACATCAAACACGTCTTTGGCGAATACCGGGGTAAGCTGGAAATACGAGGCGATACAGAAGTTGATGACGACCGTAACCAGGAAAATCCCGCGAAGGGTGGGGTGTTTCCAAACGTAAGCAAGCCCTGCGGCTATATCTTTCAACACCGATGGGGTTTCGGTCTGCTCGGTAGCCTCGGGTGGATGGCCTGGGATTCGTAACACCACCAGTAATCCAATGATGTAACAGGCCACCAAAAAGCTATACGCCAACGTTGGCCCGGATATCGCGAGGAACCCGCCACCGATCCATCGACCTACCATCGCCATGCCCATGAGTGACGCCGCATCAATGACCATAGCGTTCACAACGGCACTTGCCGGTAGGATGTCGCGGATAAAAGCACGGCGGATGGGGAAGTCTATAGCCCATGCAGACCCTGTCAGGAGCGCGGATAGGTAGATGATCCAAACCTTCTCCAAGTCAAGAATCAGGATTGCAGTAAACGCTACGGTGACTGTCAGGTTCATGATCTGGGCTATTACCAACAGTTTTTTCTTCGGCAGCCTGTCCCCTAGAGAGCCAGCTAACACCCCAATGACGCCCATAGGTATGAGCCGGAACGTGCCGACAAGCGCAACCTGGAACGCTGAGTCAGAAATCTCCAGAACCAGCCAACCCAGAACGATGAGGTCCATCCAAAAGGCAAGGTGCCACAGGTGGCCTACCATCCAAAGAACGCTCCATTCCTTGTGCTCCAAGGAGCCGAACGTAGGAATCTTGGCTAAGGATTGAAGCATGGTTTGACTGTCTCCCCTAGGGATTCGTACTTACGACACGAGAGCACCTGCACCACGAGTGTGATGCAGGTGCTCTGAAACGATCCGATTACTTTTGTTGGATGCCGTGTTTTACGGCTAGCCGCCGATGATGTTCAGCAACGCCTGGCGCTTCTCTACCTGTACGGCATGAAGGGCACGTGCAATTGCTGCAGGGACCTCAGCGGGGTCCTCTACACGCTCACCATAACCACCAGACGCCTCACAGATCTTCTCGTAGTTGAAGTCCTGGTCTAGCGCGGTGAAGGTCCAGGTGTTTGTCTTCGCGGCGACTCCCTCAGGAGCGAAGCCCTTAGCGGAGCTTTTGACTGCGTTCCAGATGCCGTTGTTCCAAACGATGAACAGCACGGGAAGGTTCTGCATGTGGGAGGTGATATGCGCCGCCGTCGGGACGCCAAAGGTGTAGGAGCCGTCACCAACCGCGCAGATAACTGTCCTGTCTGGTGAAGCCAACTTGGCTCCAAGAGCCGCGCCCAAGGCCCAACCAAGTCCGCCGGCAGGGGAGTGGGCATAGGAGTCACCAGGGGTATCGAATTGGAATTGGGTGCTGTCTGCGCCAAGCTCAACAATGAAGATGGATTTCTCATCCATCTGCTTGGACAACTCTCGCCCAAAGTATGACTTGTTGATGGGGAACTGGTCCTTGCCAGCTTCAGCACGTGCCTCATTTGCAGCAACACGCTTGTCGCGTATCCCAGACCACTTCGCCGTACGCCCTTTCACTCCGGCAGCGTCAACACCGATCTTCTTCACAGCCGCTACGAGGGCTGCAATTGTGAGTCGAGGCGTACCAGCCAGGGCGATGTCCGTCCTGTAGCTTCGTATGGGAATGTCCGTCTGGAGCGGGTCCTGGCCAATGGCAATGATGGTTGCGTCATCCGAGGGAGGTGTGCGCTTCTGCACCCAGGGAGCGTCCACTTCCAGCAAGATAATGGCATCGGAAGTCGGAACGTACTCGCCCGCGCCTGATCCGGCGTGAAGCGCATGGCTCTGGGGGAAGTTCACATACGCTGATGTGGCCTCGAAGACCGGCATGCCAATGAGCTCGGCCAGTTCAACCAACGGCTTCAGGCAGCCGGGGTCTCGGCCGGAGTCACGGACGACTAGCATCGGGCTATTGGCGGCTGCCAGTACCTTTGCAGCTTCTTCAATGGCGTCCGGGGCGGAAACGGTGTCCTTGGCGGCCGTCATGCGAGGAGTTTCGCTATAAGTGAACTCCTCTCGCTTCGCTGCCAGGACTTCTCGCGGAAGGGTGAGGTAGACGGGTCCGGCTGGCTCCGATTGGGAGATAGCCAATGCGCGGTCTACTACACTTTCAAGGTCAGCGTCTGCTCGGAGTTCATAGTCCCACTTCACCCACTCACGCACCATGGAGCCCTGGTCAAAGGACTCTTGGGAATAGTGGATTCCGCCATCACGGGAGCCAGATAATTCGCCTTCGGTGATAGGCGTCCTTCCGGCGGTGAACAGGATGGGGATATTCGCCCGGGAGGCATTCAGAATCCCGCCTACAGCGTTGGCTGTGCCCGGCAGGGTATGTACCATGACAACCTGGGGTTTGCCGGTGACCATGGTGTATCCGTGGGACATGGCCACTGCGGTGATCTCATGGGGTACGGCAATGGGCTTGGGTAGCATCTCTTCCTGGCTGATGCGCTTGGCATACGCCTCTACAATCGGCCCGAAGTCTGTGCCACCATTGCCAAAGAAGTAATCAATACCTCTTGCGGCAAGAAGTTCAATATACGCTTCTGCTACTGAGTCTACTTGTACTGTTTTCATCATTACCCCTCCTGGGAATCCATTTTAGTTTTTTGCACCAAGATACTACATTTATTTTGTAGGGGTGGCTACCGATACCTCTGGCAAGGGCAGTGAGTTCCGCCACGTCTTCACCTCAGGAATGGGCAGGTGGTTGGCGTTGGCCTGATCTGGCCCCTCAAGCTTGAATGGTAGGTCATAAAGCTCCACCACGTTCTTGACGGTCATCTTCCAACGTTCTTCCGGAGTGCAATCAGAGAGAATCTCACTGAGCACCTGCTTGGAGTTCGGGAATACAGAGTCACCATGGGGATAATCGTTGCCCCACATGAGGGTGTCAACTCCAATGAAGTCCCTAGTCATGATGCCTAGCGGATCATCCTCGAATGTGGCATAGAAGTTGCTGCGCCAGTATGAGCTTGGGAGCCGTGGAAGCCCGAAGGTCCGCTCGCCGCCGCCGCGGACATAGCCCCAGTCCAGGCGCTTAAGCACGTGGGCGATCCAGCCGGTCTCAAACTCAGTGACAACAAACTTCAGATCAGGGAACCGCTCGACGACGCCAGACTGGATAACGTCTGCAACGGTCATACCTACACCTGCGAAGGACATGGGGCCGTTTGCCCTGCTGCTGGAATCCCTGGGCGCCAAACCATGGTTAGGTGTGGCTCCGGTGAAAATGTGCATGTTCAGCGGCATCTTCAGGTCCTGTGCAGCTGCCCAGAACTTGTCATACCAGGGGTCTGTGTAGAGATGATCGGGTGGAGCTGTGGCAGCTATGGAAAGCCCAACGTGCCCAAGTCCCTTGGCCCTCTCCATCTCTACGATGGCTTCATCCAAGTCGAACATCTGGACGCTGGCCAGGGGGAAAAGCCTTGTCGGCTGCTCCTTGCAGTAGTCGGCGACCCAATCGTTGTACAACCGGAATGTTGCTTTGACGATGTCTAGGTCATCTAGCTGATAGACATTAAACAGGACGCTGGGGTACAGGACCTCTGCGTCCAGGCCATCGATCTCCTGATCCTTCAATCGTTCCGATGTGTCGTAGCAGCCGGGGCGAGCAAGCTCGTATCCCAGTTTCAGCGACTCCCGGCCCTCTGGCGAAGTGAAGTCGATGTTCTGCTGCAACAGCCCTGAGATGGAAATCCCTAAGGTGCCGTTGCCAAGGTCAAGTTTCGGTCCCAATGCAGGATCAGGGGTGACAACCTTGGGGGCCCGGTCACCGAACATGGCTTGCAAAGGTTCGAAGAACTCCGCTGATTCAACAACGTGGGAATCTGCTGAGATACATAGTCTGTTGTCAGGCATTGTGACCTCCCCGTTAATGTGTTTTCAGATGTACTTAGGCTGAGACGGCTTTCTGGTTCAGCCTTGCCTGATCAGGGCCTTCAAGCTTGTACGGCAGGTTGTAGAGTTCAACAACATTCTTGACCGTCATTTCATAACGCTCTTCCGGTGTACAGTCCGCCAAGACCTCTGTGAGAACCTTCTGTGAATGTGGGAATACAGAGTCGCCGTGGGGGTAGTCGTTGCCCCACATGAGGGTGTTGGTGCCGATGTAACTCCGGGTCATGATGCCCAGGTCATCGTCCTCAAAGGTGGCCATGAAATACCGACGCCAGTACTCGCTGGGCTTCATTGGAATGCCCTGAGTCCTAGCGCCGCCGCCGCGGACATAGCCCCAGTCCAGGCGTTTGAGCATGTTGGCGATCCAACCGGTCTCAAACTCCGTGACAACGAACTTGATGTTGGGGAACCGTTCACATACACCGGACTGGATGACATCTGCGCAGGTAAACATAACGCCGCAACTGGCCAGAGCATAACCGCCGCTCTTCATAGCAGGCGGGAGTCCGTGGTTATCGGTAGCGCCGGTGAAGACATGCATGTTCAGGGACATGTTCATGTCCTGAGCAGCAGCCCAGAATTTGTCATACCAGGGATCTGAATACAGGCGATCGGGAGGGGCCGTTGCCGGGATGCAGACGCCTACGTGGCCCATTGCCTTGGCTCGTGCCATCTCGATGATGGCATCGTCCAGGTCATAGAGTTGGATAGCTGCCAGCGCGAAGAGCCGGTCGGGCTGCTCTTTGCAATAATCGGCAATCCAGTCGTTGTACAGTCTGAAGGACGCTTTGACGATCTCTATGTCATCAATCTGGTACACGTTGAACAATATGCTGGGGTAGATGACCTCGCCGTCGATTCCATCGAGGTCCTGATCCTTCAGGCGTTCCACCGTGTCATAGCAACCGGGGCGGGCAAGGTCATAGCCTCTGGGTGCAAGTTTGGCGGCCTCTCCTGAGGCGAAATCAACGTTGGCCATCAGGAACCCTGACAGTCCGATGCCGAGTTTGCCGTTGCCCAGATCCAGTTGTGGTCCTTTGGCCGGATCAGCGGTAACGACGTGCGGAGCCCTGTCGCCGAATAGTTTTGCCAGTGGTTCAAAGAACTCAACCGACTCAACAATATGGGAATCTGAAGAGATGCATAAGGGCTTGCCCATGGGACGCCTCCTGTATAGGTTGTAGCCACCCCCCGAAATCTAGCAGCATTCTATCACGCGTGCGCCCCTCGCGAGGCATAACCATTATTCCGCACGTGTATATTGTTCCCTAGCTATCATTCTTCTTTTCCTCTAACGCCTCGCTCCGCTGGCGGTTCTGTGTCGCAGGAGTAGTGATGGCAAGGCCAGCATCAACAGGGAGAGTGACGCCGGTGACCCAACGGGCTTCCTCGCTGGCAAGATAGACGTTCGCCCAGGCGATGTCCCACGCTGTGCCTTCCGTACCCAGGGGCGATGTCTCGACTCGCAGCCCTCGCAGACCCTCTGTCATACGTGCCTCGATGCGTGGCGTGAAGACCTGCCCAGGAGCGATGCAGTTCACTCGTATACCGTCGCGACCGTGGTCGGACGCCATAGCGATAGTGATACCGATGACGGCAGTCTTTGACACGGAGTAGGCCAGGGGAGAATGGGCGCGCCTGCCGGCAATGGACGAGAGGTTGGTGATTGCTCCACCGCCGTTCTTAATCATCTCCGGGATGGCAGCTCGACTTGCCAGGACCACGCTCTTCACGTTCACATCCATGACTTTGTCCCACTCGGCTTCATCCAGGGTTAGCGCATCGCCCTTTGAGGAGATGCCCACGTTGTTGACTAGGATATCTACGCGACCGTAGCGCTCTACACACGTCTTCACCATGTTGTCGCACTCTTTTGCGTTGGAGACGTCAGCCTGCAACGTGGACGCTTCTCCGCCCTCTGCAAGGACCAACTTTAGCGTTTCCTCTGCAGCCTCAAGCACGATGTCCACCAGCAACACCTTGGCGCCTTCGCGGGCGAACAGGACGGCTGTGGCCTTACCATTGCCAACGCCGGGGCCGATGGTGCCCGCTCCGGTAATGATGGCAACTTTTCCTTCAAGTCTCGGTGGTCGATCTGACATAGGTAGCTCCTCAATGGTTGTTTAGTAGGAGAAGTATACCTGGGAGGGACAGAGCCTGCACCCGTGAGGAATCTGGAGGTGGTTCTAGAAAATAGCATCACGCCACGTGTCCTTCGCGATGTGTTATCTACACGAAGCCGCGAAGCTCCACGACCCGTGCCACTCGTTGAATGCCGATCTCAAAAGACGCCTGGCGATGAGTGGTGCCTTCGTTGATGGCCCTTTCACGCACTGCGTGGTACGCCTGAAGGATAATCCTCTTGAGCTCCTCGTTCACGCGGCTTTCTTCCCAGTGGAATTCCTGGATGTTTTGAGTCCATTCAAAGTAGGACACGATAACACCGCCAGCGTTCACCAGTATGTCCGGCAGGATGGTCACACCGGTTTCGCTCAAAATGCGGTCTGCACCGGGGGTGATTGGGTGATTGGCTACTTCCAGTATCAGCTTAGCCTTAATGTTGCCAGCGTTGGCCTCGGTGATTACGTTGTCGATGGCCGCAGGAACAAGCACATCGCATTCCAAAGCTAACAACTCCTCGTTGGAAACCTTCTCGGCGTATTTGTACCCGGAAATGCTGCCATAATCCCGTTGTAGGGCAACCAGCGCATCCATATCCAGTCCCTTTGCGTTGTACAACCCGCCATCCACATCACTCACGGCGACGATTTTGCAGCCTATGCCATGCATAAGCCGGGCTGACCAGGAGCCGGCATTGCCGAACCCTTGCACGACGACACTGGCCTCCTGGATATTTAGTGAGAAGTCCTTGGCCGCCTCTTGCAGGATGTATGCAGCCCCTCGACCGGTAGCGGCCTCCCGCCCAAGGGAACCCCCCATTTCTACCGGCTTTCCCGTCACAATGGCCGGGGAGTGTCCGTGTAGCTGTCCATAGGCATCCATAATCCAGGCCATAGTCTGGGCGTTCGTTCCCAGGTCAGGGGCGGGGATGTCACGGTTGGGTGCAATCAAGTGATCAATACTCTGCGTGTAGCGCCGGGTAAGGCGGTTGAGTTCGTTGTTTGAAAGCAACCTTGGATCAACCTGAACGCCGCCCTTTGCGCCTCCGAAGGGAACATCTACCAGGGCTGTCTTCCAGGTCATCAGGGACGCCAGGGCTCTGACTTCTTCAACGTCGGCATCTGGGTGGTAGCGGACACCACCCTTGTAGGGTCCGCGAGCCCCGTTGTGCTGCACTCTGTAGCCGGTGAACACTTGGATATGGCCGTCGTCCATGCGCACAGGAATCTGCACCTGCAACTCACGCCAGGGACGTTTCAGCATCTCACGGAGGCTGTCGTCTAACCCCAGTCGGTCGGCGGCGCCATCAAAGAATTCATTGACTGCTTCGTATGTGCTCTGTTCCATGAGAATAGTGTACTCAAATTCATGGAAATAGCTCGTGGTGGCTAAAGATTCGGAGAGGTTAGGCCTGAATGCTGAAGGGTTCCAGTAATTATCGACGAGCGCTCCTACCCGAACAGTTCGTCCTCATCGTCTTTGCGGCCAGCGGATGCCTGTGGTTCCACAGGCTCACCACGAACGGATGAGGCAGACTCACTAGGAACGGTAGAAGAACTGCTCTTTTTAGCAGAACGGTGGCTAGCCACCCGCATGAGGGAGTCGTAGGAATCAGCGGTACCGTAGTCACGTATGCGGACGGCAACGGGGATGGGAACAGCGTTGCCAAAGATCAACGCTTGCTGTCGCGATTCCAGCCCGGCAAGCACCGAACGAAGCTCTCGACTGCCGGACGTGCCCGTCATCACCGCATCCACATCGCGGTCGTCGTCCAGCAGACAGCAGACCTTGGTGGCAATCTGGCTCATCACCTCCGGGTCTATACCGCTGGGCCGTTGATCGACCACCAGCAGTGTCACGTTGTACTTGCGCATCTCCCGGGCGATGATGCCGAAGGTGGACTGCGACGCCACGGCGGGGCTGAGGAAACGGTGGGCCTCCTCGATCACGATGGACAGGGGCGTGGTGCTCTTCCCTTTCTCAGCCGTCTCCGTCATCTGACGGTCGCGGTATCGAGCGTAGATACGACGCGTCAGCAGGTTGGCCACAAGCATGTAAGCGGGGACGTCATCACCGTAACGCCCGAACTCCAACACCACGTGGTTGCCCTTGTCCAGTTGATCCATCAGCGCCTGCACCGAGTCCTGGGCTGGCTTCTCCACCAGGAAGGGAAGCCGGGCGAAACGGTTGGTCAACCGACTGTGGAAGCTGGCCAGCGCGGAGGTGTTGATGTTGATATCGTTGGCAAGCTCAAAGATTGCGTCACGACCCTCCAACTCAAGGAAGGCTTTGAGCCACTTACCCTTGCCGAAGTGCCGTTCCAGCGAGTATGAAGACTCTGCCGCTACCTCCGAGATATTGAGGGTCTCCCGCAGCACCATGATGTCCTCAGGCTCGATGTCGCCGTAGCCGATTTCCACCATCACGTCAGGCTTCACCGGCCTGCCCATCGACTTCTCGGCATCGAGGGCAAACACCGCTACCTGCGCCGGGAATAGCTGCTTCAACCCTTTCACCTGTCGACCTCGCTCAGCGTCACTTCCCGCCCAGCCATACTCATCATGCATATCGAAGATGAGCAGCGAGGACAACCGACTCTGCAGCACACCGATGAGCAGCAGCCGGGTCAGGAAACTCTTACCGGTTCCGCTCTTGCCGAACACACCGTTGGAGCGCTCAACGAAGGCTTTGAGGTCAAGGCAGACCACGGCCTCCATGTCCAGGGGCGTGCCTACCGCGAAGTGCCTATCGTCCTCAACGCCAAAGACCTGCGCCACGTCAGCATCAGAGGCCTTGGACGCCCGGGCGAAGTGGGCGGGTACTGTTCGAGCAGGAGCAAGCTCAGCGTCGGATCCGGCGATCATCGGGAGCAGCAGTCGAGGTCGGACGGTTATCGTGCCGTACGCCGCTGTGCCTGAAAGAACTTCCGCAACAAAGGGGTCTGAGAGGTTGGCTGGCGTGGTGCGGAGTCGAGGGTCTGTAGCGGCGAGCTTCACCTCATTGACCATGCCGAAGAACCGCTTGGTTTCCCCCTGGATGACTACGTAACTTCCAACGGGTATGTCCTCTACAGATGCGTCATCGTTGAGCTTGACCTCCACGCCCTCTGAGAGGGAGCCACCGACCACCGTCCCCAAAGGCGTGCCGCCCATGAGCTTTCCGGGGTCGCCCTGATTGCCGTTTGTGCTCATGCGATGCCTCGTAGGATGGCGTTCAATCGGGCAATGTCGCCTGCAAGCTCGGCAGCAAGGGCTTTGCCAGCGCGTATTCGGAAGGCGTCCGGGTCTGAGTGGCTTTCGGCAGCCAAGCGCAGGTTCGCGGCGATGACCTCGTCAATGGCGGGTGTGGACGCCGACGTCAGCAGATGCAGGTAATCCAGGCCATCGGTGAATGCAGCGACCTCGCTAGCGTCGCAGCAGTACACAAAGGCGTGGATGCGTGGCGGCGATGAGGGGAGCCGATACTTGGTCGCCTCGCCGACGCCGTGCCCAACGACCAGTGCCTCGATATGCGTGGCCAGCAGCCGGGCGATCTGTGGGTTGTTGTTGTACACAGCTTCTTCCGTGGCCTCTGACGCGCCCCGGGCCATGACGCGCCTACCAAGATCGAGCGCAGCCGTGGTCACGTTGTGAACGACGGCGTACACCGCTGGGTCACCGACACGCACCAGACTGCCCAACGCAGGTGCGCCATACAATTCATAGCACTGCGCCATGAAGCCGGTGGAGGTTGTCTCCACGACTTCTGCTATCCGGTTTGGTTCTTGGTTATTAGTGGTCAATCAGTTCTCTCAATCACTAGTTACACGTAGCGCATGCGCTTGGAGCGTTGCTTCTGCGAAGTGTACACCGGCAGTCGCTGGCCCTCTAGGGCACGCTCGACCATTGCTGCAAAGGCTTCTCGGTCTGCGCCGGTGACCACAGCCTGCTCGTGGGCTTCCTGCAGCACCACCGGATAGCCGCCGCCGCGTCTCGCGTTATCGATAACCAGGGTGTGGGTCAACTCCAACAAATCCGGGCTGTCAGCCACCCAGGCGGGTACTTCCACCCGGCCAATCTCTTCCTCCACGTTGACATAAAAGAAGTGCACACGGTGATCCCCATAGGAGTCACGAACCACAGAAGATCGACTGGCAAACAATGCTGACCGTTCTCCGGGGGCCAGTGTCCGGGAAAAGAGGTCCCGATCCGTGAACTCGTTGACGGCATCGCAATGGCGGTCCCCCGGAATGAACGCGCGGCAATGTCGCTGGCAATCGCCCATCGGATCGTAATCGCAGAGGGCGAGTCGAAGCAGGTTGGACACCTCGGAGCTGTTGGGCAGACTGATGTATGAAGCAGCAGCGACGGTCTTTTGTTGCGCCATCGTCCTCAAGCGACCAAGCGCTGCCAGCATGCCGTTGTCCATCAGTTGTGAGCGAACATACGCCGGGTAGCGGTCTCCGCCAAGCTCCCACAGCACCAGCGTGCCATCGATGAGGGCGAGGGTCGGCAGGTCGCTGGCGGCTTCCTCAACAGCGTCGGCAAGGGCATCGGCCTCCTGCACGGCGCGCACAAGCCCCATCAACGCACCCTCAACCGGCTGGCGTGACGCCGACGATGCCGGGTCTGCGAGATAGAGATCGGTGTCGCTGGTGCGGAGGCTTGGTTTGCTGAACATATGCGCGTCCGGGGCTGCGCCGTAGGTCAATCGGCAGCCACCGATGTTGATGAGCGAGCAGCGTAGGGGAAGGTGCCGGTTCACATCGATGTGAGAGCCATCTACAGCCAGCACAGTGAAGTTATCGGGTAGAGAGCCGGGTGCGTGGGTCACGCTGGGGTCTTCCATCGCCTCAGCAGGGAGAAAGGCCAGGGTCCCTTGCGCAGCATCCACCCGTGCGTTCAGCGTAGCGGCATCGGCACCACGAAGCGTCGCCAGTGCGATGTCCAAGTTCCGCGCCCGCTCGTCGCTCAGGTTGCCGATATGGGCCGTTGCCGCATCAAGCTGCACTGCTGTCTGGTAGAGGTCCAGGGCCATTTTTTGTTCCCTTTACGGCCTTGATTTTCATTGGTTCTTTCAACGCCAAAACATGAAGGCATCATCTACGACTAATACAACCCCTAGACATAAATGCACCCTTCGACGTTGTACGGTTCGCCGGACTTTGCTTCGATGCAATCCGGGTTGCCAATGATCCTGACTGTCACGGCTGCCGCTACAACGCTGTCCAGAGCGTCACCCGGAGCATTGGACAGGATGGTATCACGCAGGGCACGCGAAACGACCCGTACAGAACCGTCATTTTCCAGCGATTTCAGGATGCGCAGTCGAGCATCGTAGTGCGAGGGTGTACGCCCTTTGTACGGTGGTTTGTATAGGCCAGCAACTTTGAGCGCACCGGCGGGGCAGACTTCTAACAGCCACGGAACGTTGCCGGCAACATGGTGAATGGGCAGAACACTCGCCTGGCCAGCCTTCAACAATGGATGGAGCAGGTCACGTATCCCGTAGTAAGTCTGGGATATCACCCGGCGGTTGTACGGCGAAAAGGGCGCCCTGGTCTCAACGTCGCAGAGGCGCTTCCACTCTTTCCCACCTGAAGCAGCGTGGCAATCATGATCAAAGTGGGCGAGGGTTGGGTAACGCGATGGGAATGCAGCAACAAACACAGACCAAGAGTCCTCATCCACCATTGAGGCAGGAAGCCCAAAGGGGAAATCGAAACCAAGGGCGGCATCGTAAAGACTGGCGATGAACTCTACAAGGGCCGGGAACGTCACATCGCGGGCTGGCGAGACTTTAAGGAAGTCAGATGCAGAGCGGCAATCGGTGATGTTGAGGCAGCTATCGGCGACCGTGCCCTCAGCGATCCAGATGTGCTTGCCTGCATCGATAGCACCGCTGAAATCGATGCCGAAGATGTGTGTTGGAGAGGAGTGCAGCCCAGATGCTAGGACTTCACTAGCTTGTTCATACATTCGTATTTCCCAGATTCTTCGCTACGCTCAGAATGACAAATCGCTACGCGTCAGTGCGCGGGGCACGCAGCAGCACACGTTCATCGCCGTTTCTTCGGGTGATCTTCTGCTGATCAAGATACTCCAGCAGAGGCAGCGCGTACTTGCGAGAGGTTCCGAAGGCGTCGCGGACATCAGCGACTGTGATGGCACCGTTAGCCTTGAGATGATCGACGATGCGACCAAGCATCTCGGTATACGCCGATGTTGCGAACACGATGGAGTCGTTTATGCGAACGACGCTGCCACGCTCGGTTAAGACAGCCAACAATGCAGGGTCGAGGGCGTTGTCTGTGGGTGGAGAGTAGGGGTCGCGTTCCAGGGCCGCAACGTACCCTGACGCCGACTTCTCCTGCTCCGGCGAAAGCGTCACTTCATGATCGGGCGAGCGCACGGCTGACCCGGCCTCAACGATCACTCCCTGTTCTGCCAGCAGTGTCAGGACACTCGTGAAGACAGCTTGGGAGAGCTTGAGACGGTTTCGCAGCTCTTCCCTCGCGAGACCAGTACGGAGTGGGTTTGTCTCATGGTACGCCTGAACAGTGGTATCAATCTGGCTCCGTAGCCGCGCCCACCCAACTGTGGTCATGACCATGGTGTTTTTGTCTGTGGCGTCACTGCCCAAAACCACCATGTCACCGGACTCCACGAGGGAGGTAGCCAGTTCAACGGTTTGATCTGCTGCCAGGTTGGCCGTGCGACCAAGGGCTGTGAGTCCGGCTGGCTCAGCCGTCTCAAGGGCCTTTAGCAGCAAATCTTCAGGTGAACCTTCGGCCATGACCTCTAGCTTCTCCAAGACGCCCTGCTGGAATCGACGGTGTCGCGATGGGTCCGGGTCTATGACTTGGCCTCCGCCGAGGGTCCACTGCGATGAACGCAGCACGAAGTAATCGCCTTTGACCATTGCCAGCGGCTCGGCGAGATGAATCTGCGCCCAACCCTCCTGACCCGGTTTGAGTTCAGCAACGTCCAATAACCGAACGCGCGCGAAGCTCTCGCTGGTGCCGGTGTAGAACGTGACGCCAAGGTTGTGTTTGATCGGGTTCGGCGCGCTTGCAATCATGCGGATTCGCACGTCCACAATGCGAGTGGGGCGCAACCAGCCCGGCATGGTGAGAACCTGACCTCGCTCAGCCTCATCCGGGGTGGTGTTGGCAAGGTTCACCGCCACACGGTTGCCCGGGCCAATGCTCTCCATCTTCTGCTGGTGGCTCTGCAGCCCACGTACTCGACGCTTCAGCCCTGATGGAACAAGCACAACCTCCTGGCCCACTGCCAACGACCCATCGAGGAGGGTGCCGGTCACCACGGTGCCGAAACCTGTCATGACGAAGCTGCGGTCTACGGCGAGTCGAGGTCGCCCAAGGTCTTCGCGCCGAGTGGTCTCTCCCAGCATCGAATCGAGCTGTGCAAGGAGTTCCGGAATGCCCTGGCCGGTGATGGCCGAGACCTGAGCCATGGGAGCGCCTTCAAGGCTTGTACCCTGAAGTACATCCTCCACCTCGATCTTCACCAGATCTATCCAGTCTTGATCCACGGTGTCCGATTTGGTCAGGACAACCAGCCCTCGCTTGACCTGTAGGAGGTCCAAGATGGCCAGATGCTCTCGGGTCTGAGGCATGACCGATTCGTCCGCCGCGACGATGAGCATCGCCAGATCGATACCGCCAACGCCTGCCAGCATATTCTTAATGAAGCGCTCATGGCCGGGGACATCGACGACGCTAATCTCGCGACCACTGGGAAGGGTGAGCCATGCAAAGCCAAGCTCAATGGTCATCTCCCGGTCTTTCTCCTCCTGGAGTCGGTCCGGATCGATGCCGGTGAGGGCTTTGACCAGGGTGGATTTGCCGTGGTCGACGTGGCCTGCGGTACCAATGACGTACATAGCTGTCCTACTTCTGGCCTACTTCTAGATAGTAGGGACAGCATAGCAGAGGGGGAGTATAGGGCAAAGGGGCAGGAGGGTAGCTACACCAGCGTCACAGGATCAACGTCCACTGCCCACGTTGGTGGGACGGCCAAGGACGCCAGAAGTGCGGGTATCTCAACGGCGGGCGAAGGCGTCACGCGTAACAGCAACTGCCACCGATAGCGACCTCGCACTCGAGCGGGGAATGCAGGAGCAGGGCCAACCACTTCAACTTCTGAAAGTCCCTGACTTTCCAAAGTGTCCCGCAGTGTAATGCCCAACCTGTGGGCTTCTCGTTCAGCGTAAACGGGGTTGGTGTGCTGATAGAGGAATCGCACCAGGCGCGTGAACGGTGGGTTGTGGTGCTCACGTCGAAGTTGTGCTTCAACCTCGTAGAACGCCTGGTAGTCCTGCAGAGCGCCGGCCTGTATGGCATAGTTTTCAGGAGTGTACGTCTGAACGACGACGCGGCCGGGATCGTCACCACGTCCGGCACGGCCTGCCACCTGGCACAGCAGTTGAAAGGCGCGCTCCCCGGACCGGAAGTCGGGCAAGTGGAGACCAAGGTCGGCTAGGACCACCCCAACCAGAGTCACATTGGGGAGATGAAGCCCCTGGGCAACCATCTGGGTTCCCACCAACACCTGAGCCTCGCCCCTGGTGAAGCTACCGAGTATCTCATCGTGGGCACCGCGTTCTCGCGAGGAGTCCCTATCCCACCGGAGCGCCTGCACACCGAATTCACGCTCCACCTCCTGGACGACTTTCTGCGTACCCAGGCCAAGGAAACGGATGTGTCCACTGCGACATTGAGTGCAGTTGGACACGTTGTGGTGCTTCCTACCGCACTGGTGGCATACGAGTCGATCACCTTCTGCGTGGTAGGTCAGGGGCGTCTCGCACCGTCGACACCGCAGCACATGGCCGCAATCCCGACACTGCACGGTACCGGCTGAGCCCCGCCGGTTGAGGAAGAGGATCGCCTGCTGACCATGCCCCAACGTCTCCGCCAGCGCATCGCTCAGCGCTCTACTGAAGATGCTGCGGACACCGGCCTTCAGCTCCTCCCGCATATCCACCACTTCCACTTCAGCCATGTCTGTGACGACGGGTAGCATATCGGGGCCGGGCCGGACACGGTTCGGAAGCGTCAGGAGTTGGTAGTCTTTTCGTAGCGCACCATAGTAGCTGACAACATCAGGTGTGGCGCTACCCAACACCACCGTTGCGCCGATGAGGTCACCAAGCTTCTGTGCGACAGCGCGAGCATGATAGCGCGGCACGGCATCCGCCTGCTTGTACGTCCACTCATGCTCTTCGTCCAGGATGATGAGGCCAACGTCCGGTTGAGGTACGAATACCGTACTTCGAGACCCCAGGACAACATCGAATTCACCCTGACGGATTCGCCACCACGTGTCGTACTGCTGCCCGGGGGTCAGGCCGCTGTGGAGAAGGCCAACCCTGCCGGGGAAGCGACCCTCTAATCGAGCGATGAGTTGTGGTGTCAACGATATCTCCGGGGCCAGCATGATCCCCCGCTTGCCACCGGCGATACATGCGGCGAGGGCTCGCAGGTACACCTCTGTCTTGCCGCTGCCTGTTGGCCCCTGCAGGAGGAAGGTCTGAGAGGAATTGCTGGCAACATCGGCCTCTATAGCTTCAACGGCTACCGCCTGGCTCTCTGTCAGGAAAAGCGGGGGTTCCAGGGCGAAATCGCTACCGGCGAGTGGGTCTCGCACCTGCCGCAGTTGTTCGATAGAGGCAAACCCTCGCTTTCGCAGAGCAAGGACGGATGACGGGCCAAACTCCTTACGGGCTTGAGCTACGTCCATAATGCCTTCAGCCATGAGATGCATGAGCAAGGCACGTTGCCTGGGGGCATTCTTCAGGGATTCTTCAGCTTCGCCTGCATCATCTTCAGATACGGTGAGGTGAAGTTGCTCTGCATACAGAGGTCTTGCGCGGGGTCTGCCCCATTGCCATTCCTGCCATACGAGGCCCGCTCGAATCAGCCGCTTGAGCGCAGCGGCGGCCGGACCACTGACAGCACGTTGCAATCGTTCCTGCTCTGTTGGACCTCGATGCTTCAGAACCTCCAGAATGCGTTCTTCTTGGGGATGCAATGCTGGTTGATTGTCGGTAGCCTCAGGGGGCGTGGAGGCCAGACCGATGTATGACGATAAGCGACGTCGATAGTCGTACGGAAGCATGAGCAGGGCTGCTTCATAGAGGCTGCATTGGGTCTCTATGCTGAGCCAACGAGCGAGCTCCATTTGATGGGGTGCAAGAACGGGGTCTGAATCCTGTAGGCCGGCCACTGCACGGATGCCCTCAATGTCTGAGGTGTCTGAGAGGGCAAAGACGACGCCAGCAACCTTGCGAGAGAGGAGGGGAACCCAGACAGCGTGGCCCGGGCGGAGGGTTACGTTTGAAGGAATACGATAGGTGAACGTACGGTCTGGGCCGACCTGAGCATCAACGGCGATTTCCGCATACTGGGGCTTTAAATCTGACAGCCGCTCAGCTTGAGCAGCCATTGCACATCACCTTACCCCAGACTGGGAGTTTCTTGTGAAAGCCTACGCCTTGGGCTCGTCCTCTTTGGCCTCAGGTTCGTCTGCAGCAGGAGCTTCCTCTGCCGGTGCCTCTTCAGGCTCGCCCGCGGGTACTTCTGCAGCAGCTTCTTCTGCTACGGGTTCTTCGGTAGCAGCTTCAGCAACAGGCTCTTCAGTGGCGGCTTCGGCTTCTGGTTCAGCGGCAGCTTCTTCGGCAGGGGCTTCGTCAGTTGCAGCTTCTTCTGTAGCAGCTTCGGCTTCAGAGGTCTCTGTGGCTTCAACGGCAGCTTCTTCTGCTACGGGTTCCTCTGTGGCAACCTCAGCAACGGGCTCTTCCGCGACTTCCTCTACGGCCTCAAGCTCTTCTTCCGGCTCAATTACATCTTCCAGGGGAGCAAGAATCGCGCTGGCTTTGCGCCACTCGGGGACGACAGTCAGCTCCTTGATACGAGCAGCCCTGCCGGAGAGTTCCCGCAGGTAGAAGAGCTTGGCACGGCGAACCTTGCCATAGCGTTGGATAAGGACTGAATCAACGTGGGGTGAATAGATAGGGAACGTACGCTCAACACCAAAACCTTTGGCGATATGCCGGACGGTGAAGCATGCAGCGGGGCTGGTGCCTCCGGTGCGCCTGATTACCACGCCAATGAAGGGCTGGATCCTGGAACGTTCGCCTTCAGTGACCCGATAGTTCACCTGAACAGTATCGCCTGCCCGAAATTCCGGGATGTTTCGGTTCTTTTTGAGTTCTACAAGATGATGGGCGTCCATGATGGTTCCTCTAGCTATAAGTAAGTTTCGTTACAACCTGTCTATCTTACACGACCCAGACATGACCGGCAAGCCAAGGCGATGCCCTAGACCCAGCCCAATACCGGGCTCTAAATGCTCCTGGTAAACCAGAGATGCTTTCCGTCTTTGTACCGGGAGGTCCCATTGGAAAACCCGTGCTTGACGTACAGCGCTACGGAAGCTGTGTTCATCTCGTTCGTCTCAAGGGTGATGCCGCGACACTCTCTGGCCGCAGCCCTCTTAATCGCAAATTCGATGAGCGCTGATGCTGCGCCTGCCCTCCGGTACTCCGGCCAGACGAAGAGGTTCTCCAAGCGGGCCTCGTTACCGGAGAGCCACAGCGAGTACTCGTAACGCTGCTCGATGTAGCCGAGGTATTTCCCTGCTTCATCCTGTGCGACGAAGAACTCCCTGTTCTCCTGACCAAGCAGCCGTTCAAGGCTTGCTCGAATGTCGGCCTCATCTGGTGAAGTTCGCTTCAGAACGTCCCTGAACTCTGCCACCATCGCCACCAGGTCTTCGAGGTGTTCCTTGGTGGCGAGGATGACTTCAGTGTTCATGTCTAGGCTTTATACTCAGCGGTTCCGGATTAGACCCAGAACTTCTCTTCAATGAAGGAGAACCCCTTGGCCTTGGCTTCGATGCCTACATCCTCAATCATGCCGGGATGTCCGCAGGCATAGATCAGGGTATCGGCAGGATCAATACCAAACTCTTCCAGGTACTTGCCAACAACGGCGTTTGCCCTGCCGGTCTCGCCGGTCCAGTCCTTGCTCTTCTCTTCTGCGGGCCTGCTCAAGGTGGCCACGAACTTCACGGTATCAGGGTGGTCCGCCGCCATCTGTGCAAGCTCATCGTCATACCCGAACTCACCGGGGTAGCTTGCGCCCTCGATGACATAGAACTTGTGGCCGGTCTCGCCTTTATGGAAGTAGTCACGGAGGATGCTTACAAAAGGAACGACGCCCGTCACAGTAGAAACCATGAAGTGGCTCTGGAACTTGGGCGACATTACAAAGACACCCTTGGCTCGGGGACGGATGGACACGGTGTCGTCGATGGCGAGCTTCCACAACAGTGGCGTCAACTCGCCCTCAGGCACCAACTCGACGAAGAGTTCAAGCCACTTCTCGTCGGGTGAGGATGAAATCGAATACGCACGTTCGATGCCGTTGGCGCCGATGGTGCAATACTGGCCCGGCTTAAACGCAGGGAACGGTATCTCCGGCTCAAGCCACAGCTTGAAGAGGTCATCTGCACATTGTTCTCTTTTGGCTACCCGGGCTCTGGAAAGTTTTGCTGTACGGTCTATAGACGTTGGGGATGGCTGCTGCACGATGGTTGGACGCTCCTTTTCTTAACTTGGGCTTTTAGCTTGGGGCCTTCTCTACCCGAACAGGCATAATATGCAGCCCGGGCACTCTCAACATGGGGTCACAATCACCGCTGGCATCAAGGGCCGTTGCAAGCTCTCCAAAGAGCACTGTTGCGGAGACCACGCCTCTCAGCGTGCCTGTTGTTCTGGCCATACCACGGATGCGGTGTGTGTTAGTTGCTACTTCTATTACCTCCCCTGGTGCAACACCCAGGGAAGCAGCATCCTCTGGGTGTATTTCTAACGCGTCTTCACGGCGAATGGCATTCTTGCCATTGATCCGAATGATTTCGATCTCTTCTCCGGGCATTGCCAACACTCGGCCAGGAGCGAAGAGGAATTCTGTCCCTCCCGCTACGCGGGGCTGAAAGGGTTCTAGGGCCTGGAGAGCTACACGTTCAGACAGAGACCAGGGCAGTTGCACACTTCCGTCTTCCAGCGCTTCCTGGTTGATAGCAGCGTACGCCGGAACCTTGCTGGCGATCTCGGCGAGTATCGTCATGGGGTCATCGTCACCGAAGTCGGAAACGCCCATGCTTCGGGCAAGCTCGGCGAAAGTGTACGTGCTTGGTCGTGCCTCGCCAGGAGCATCTATGGCCGCTCGGCGTGCCTGTACCCAGCGGTCCAGGTTGGTTACTGTGCCATCTTCCTCTGCAAAGGAGGTCATGGGCAGTACTACGTCAGCGGACTGAGCTAGGTCGTTCAGGAACAGGTCTTGAACGACAAGGAATTCAGTGTGTGGGAGGGCGTGTATCGCCTCGGCAGTGAACAGCGGACTATCGCCGATGATCATTGCAGCTTTGACGTCGCTAGCGACCATTCCCTCAAGCGAGGCAGGGGCGTTAAGGCCAGGATCGCCATCCACAGCAATTTGGCCCGGAATGTATGCCGGGGAACAACCGACATCCAATGCACCCTGACTGTTTGCGCCGGGTCGCAGCGGGAACAGGCCTGCGTTGGGCAC
>Ga0114999_10002088_pt1 | contig 26814 bp, 22 predicted proteins | sample ArcticOcean_MG_C_3_FD_89820 | JGI IMG/M metagenome (GOLD analysis project Ga0114999, IMG submission 89820) | Marine microbial communities from western Arctic Ocean - ArcticOcean_MG_CB8_126 | ecosystem: Environmental > Aquatic > Marine > Oceanic | place: Arctic Ocean: Canada Basin | collected...
ACACCTGAGGCAATCATGCCCAAGCTTCAACTGGTCGTGAATCCGAGATAATAAGTGGTAACGCTATCGGGGGCAGGTCAGTTTACTAACGCGATCCTACAAACTGCACACCACTCCACGGAATCAGCACCACATGAATCCTTGGTCGAAACGTCCCGGCAAGAAAGTCTCAGTTCCACGCTTCTCATTGGAGTCGTGGGCGCAACACATGGCAGACCCGAAGCAGTACGCAAGCATGCTGCGTGAGCACGCTCGATCAATCAGAGATCAGTTGAAGCTGCTGGACAAGCGGTAGGGTGAAGCCCGAATCGGCATTTATTCGGTGCGGTTGCTGTAACTTCGCTGTAACTACGCGAAAAGCCCCTACATTTCTGCAAGGGCTTCTCTAGTTCAATTTACGTATGGAGCGGGGGACGAGATTCGAACTCGCGACATTCTGCTTGGAAGGCAGATGCTCTGCCAGCTGAGCTACCCCCGCAGAGCGAGTTCAAATCTAGTTCAAACTCACTCTCATCATATCAGCTAGCCGAGTTTGTGAGTTGGTAGGAGCGCGTTCTTGGTTGACTATTTTATTCGGGTGTTATGACGTAATTGAGAACAGTAGGCAACAGACCCAGCGTTCAACTTTGAGGACCATCGGCGGGCGCTACGCACTAACCCTCGCCCTGTTCTTTATGTAACTCTGCGCGCTCGGTATCGCCACGGGCTTCGTATATTTCGGCAAGTAGTCGGTGAGACAGGATCGATCCGGCGCTTTCCGGATCTTTCACGGTTGCCACTGACAGGATTTCGATAGCCTCATCTGTACGACCGAGCTCATGGAGGGCTTGTCCCTTGGCAAACCAGGCGCTCGCCCACGGCTGCGTGGTTTCTTCTGTAGCGATCGCTTTATCAGCGAATTCGATTGCCAGATCATACTGTCCGATAGAAGCCATATCCGACGCTAGCGTCGCAGCTACCGACGGGTAAGTAGGGTAAAGATCGACGATTTTTATTGCCCTGTCCACGGTCTCTTGCTCATAGTCAGATTCGCCCCATGTGGTAAGAGTGACTGCAGTCCGGAACAGGTTGATCTGTGCGTCCCGTTTGAACGGGTCATACTTCTCAAAATCCAGTAGGAGATTTCGGCTTTCCATCATGAGAGCGCTTGAACCCTCTTCGTTGCCGAGTTTTCGTTGGTTGATGGCTGCGTTGAAGTATTCAATGAACAGAGGGTTTGTGTAGGAAGATCGTTCAGGAGTGCGCGCCTGCGTATCGACCCAGCCCAGAGCCCGAACCATTTCAGATTCATCGCTAACTGCGACCACCCTTGCCCGACTCGCAGTTGTCCTGCGAATGTCCCAACTGACGAAAGCTGAAATGACAGCAACTGATATGACTAGCGCCGCGAGTATGCTCGAACCAAGGACGATGCCTTTTGAGGGCTTGAATGCCAGGGCAGAATTACTCGAACCTTGAACAGGATCGTCTGTGTTATCTCCGCCTGCATTTGCAGGTATTTTGCCGTTATTTGAAAGATGGTGAAGTGCGACGACTGCACCAAACAAAGCGAACATCATCGCCAGATCTGCCACACGTGGCACGCCTATCTGAATTTCAACTAGCTTGGCGATCACTGGTGGGATCAGTGCCAGCATCAGCACTGAGGAGATATCGAACTCTCCACCGGACGATCTACGGCGCTTGACGGTTGTGATTACGACCATCAGGAGAACGACGCCTAGTGCGACGAATACGATGAATCCGGCAAATCCCTGCTCCATGAGTATCTGGAGTTCGTAGTTATGTGGGTGATCGACAAGTGCAAAGCCCGACTGAGGTTCACCGACGAGCGGGAAGGAGTAGATGAACATATCGGGGCCGAGCCCGAAAACAGGCCTGAGGATCGATTTGACGCAGGATTCAGGTTCAGGAACTTTCCAGTGTGTTGCCTCGGTGAGGGCCGTGTTCCAGATTTTGAAGCGACCTTCAAGACCCCCCTCAATGTCGGTGGAAATGCTGTCGGAACCGCCCAGTTGACTCCCGATGCTCAGAATTCGGTCAGCTCCAATGCCGGTCTGCTCAGGCGGAATAACGATTATTGCTGCGGTGAGGATTGCGGCCTCGACCAGGACTACTGCCGGTCGAATAAGCGAACGGGGATTTCCGACTATCAGACCGATTACAAAGAAGCTGACCAAGGCTGTACCAGCCGATACGTACGGTCCTCTTCCGCCTGAGTACCACAGGGCTGCGAGCTGGATGGCAAGGGCAACAAATGCCACAAACGCCCAAACGTATTTTTTATCGCGGTCGAAGTACGATGCGGCCAAAGTCGCCGGGATGGTCATGACCAGATACCCACCAAAATTGAGCGGGTTCCCGAAACTTGCAACGATGCGGTTGAGATTAGCATTTTCGCCAATTGGATCCCAGCCAAAATGCTGTGCCAATCCGTAAGCGGCGGCAATCGTTCCGGTGCTGGCGAGCGTGTAGACAAGTAGCTTGAGATTTCGCGCCGACCTGAATCGAACGGCGACTGATAGGAACAGAACAGTCATCGATGCAGCGTCGTAGAAGTTGTAGCCAGATCTTGCATCGTCGGCACCGAACAGGCTGATCCTCGGAATTGGGGATAGCAGCGTTGATATGGCCTGAAAAAGCAGCCAGGTCGAGGCTATGGCGAGCGCCCAGCGCGCTGGATTACTGCCAAGCCAGCCTCTCAGATCCCAAGCGCCTCCCGAATCCCGATCACTCTTCGAATTCAGCCTGTTGTAAACGATTTGCCAGAGCCAGAGTATGGCTATTAACCCGGCTCCTAGATGCAGAGTTACGAGCTTCAACTCGGTGAAGTTTGAGACAAATCCGTAGTAGCTGAAGATGAGCGGAACGATAAACAGCGTGCCGATGGTTATCCACAAAATTGCCGAATCGATCCGATCTGATATCGAACGATCAGTTAGCCGGGATTGTTGTGCTCGTGCAGTAATGGTCATCGTTCTGATTGTTGCCAGTGAAGTTTTGTAGGGTGGAGGTCGAACATTGCAGCCCGGCTATTCATCGACAGTAATTTCGGCGCCGCCAAGTGTTGTGTGTTCTTCAGCCAATTCATCTTCGCCCATATCGAGATAGATCTCACCGAGCAGTTGGTGTGCCAGTAAAGCTCCGGCAGATCCGGGCTGCTTTTCCGTCGCAATGATGAGTGTTTCAACACCCTGGTCGACTTCTCCAAGCAGGTACTGTGCTCGGCCCTTCGCATACCACGCCTTAGAGAACACCTTGGTCGATTTTTCGACCGCGATGGCTCGGTCGGCATATTCAATTGCGAGTTCGTGAAGCCCGACGCTTGTCATTGCCGTTGCCGACGTTCCGAGCAGAGTCGGGTAGGAGGAGTAGTTTTCGGCGATGTTTATCGAACGGTCGGCCAGTTCCTGAGCGTATTCGAGATGCCCCCACTTAGCGAGTGTCGACGTGGTTTTCGACAGTCCGATTTGGGTGTCTAGCTCGAGCGGATCTCGTTTTTCGTATTCGAGCAGCATGTTGCGACCGATCATTAATAGGCGCATCGCCTCATTAACGTTCCCGAGAGCGTGCTGCTGCTCTGCAGTCTCCAGATATCTCTCAAACAGGTTGTAGGTAAATGATTCTCGTTCCGGAGCCTGAGCCTGGGCATCGGACCACGCCTGTGCACGGACTTCAAGAACTGGGTCATCGTGGCCGACAGCCAGGGCTAAGCTCGCGCTTGTTCTACGCACGTCCCAGCTGATAAACACCATGAGCGCCACGGCTGTAACCATAACGGCTGCGAGCAGTGTCGCTCCCAGCACAGTTTGGTTTGATGCTGTGAGTGTGACAGATGAACGCGCGTTAGATGCTTTCTGTTCTGGTTCAGGAGTTTCGTTTGTGAGCCGACGGTTGAAAAATTCGTACAGGGCGATGGTGGCACCGAAAAGAGCCAGGGTCATTCCAAGATCGGAGACTCGCGCTACTCCGATTTGTAGCTCAACTGTTTTTCCGATCATCGCTGGTAGCAACGCGAGAATCAGGACGGTAGAGGCATCGATACCGCTACCGGCTCTTCTGATCCTGCGAACTATCGCGAGCGCCGCAATTCCAAGGAGGGTGATCATGCTCAGGAACCCGATCAGACCGACAAATCCCTGCTCGATAAGCACTTGAAGTTCATAGTTGTGAGCGTGGTCGACGAGCGAGAGTTCTGACTGCGGTTTCCCTACGAATGGAAACGAGTAAATGAACATGTCTTGCCCGACTCCGAACAGTGGGCGCAAGAGCGAATTAGCCGTCGGCTCGTCGATCGGCATGTCCCATTGAGTAGCCAGTTTCAGCGTTGAACCCCAGATGCTGAATCGGCCGCTCAGACCACCTTCGATGTCGGACGAAGAACCGCCAACTCTCAACTGGTCGCCGATGCTAAGTACGCGCGTAAGTCCAATGTCACCCTGTGGCGATGGTAGGGCAATGATAATTGCGGCAATTACCGATGACACGGCGAATATGACAATCGCCCGGAGAGTTTCTCTAGTGTTGCCGATGGCGAACGCGATAACGAAGAAGCTGATTAACGATACTGAAGCAGCTACGAACGGGCCTCGACCACCAGAAAACCAGATACCTGTGATCTGGATGCAAAGTGCACCGACGATCACGGCGAGCCATAGCCATTTGCGGTCAAATCGTTTGTAAACGAGCGCCAACGTGGCAGGAATCGACATGACCATGTACCCACCGAAGTTCAACGTGTTGCCGAAACTTGCGATGACACGTGTGCGGCCGGCGTTTCCGCCAATCGGGTCCCAACCGAAGTGCTGTGCGACGCCGTACGCCGCAGCGATGGTGCCAGAGGCGATCAGTGTGTACACAAGCAGCTCGAGCGTTCGGCGAGTGCGGAACCTCAGGGCTACCGATAAGAAGATGACGGTAAGCGACATGCTGTCGTACAGGTTGTATCCGGAGCGGGCTTCATCACCACCAAATAAACTAACGATGGGAAGTGGTGAGAGAAGTGTCGAAGCTACCTGAGCGAATACCCAGAGAGCTGCGCCGATCAGGGCCCAGCGTGCGGGGTTACGACCGGCCCAGTTCATTAGATCCCAGTTCAGTTCGTTGCCAGCAGCCGATCTCGCATCGAGGCGCCTGAGAACTATCTGCCACAGCCAGAGCCCGGCGATTAATCCTGCGCTTAGGTGCAGCATCACCAACTTTAGTTCGTTGAAAGTGGCGACGATCCTGAAGAAGGCAAACAACAACGGCAACGAAAAAAGCGCGGCAAGTGTGATCCACAGGATCGCCTGGTCGATGCGTTCGTCTCTGGTTGTTGTGCGCTGTTCTTGCGCTCGGTTTCTTGATCGGGCTGGCATAGGTATTTCGTAGTTTCGGGGATGAAGCTGGAGTGTATCGAATCCCCATCAAGATCTTGTACAGATACGGTGAAGGTATGCGTTCAGATTGGTTCGATTTTTCTCAGGTATCGCCGATCGAATTCTCGGTCGAGTTAGCGGTGCAACAAGCGGTATCGCAACGCTAGTTAAGTTGGTGAATGTGCAGTCTTACGCTCGTTGCGCATGTGAAGGTCAGTATGCGTGGTGAAAAAACGGTCGCTTTCCCCTAGGTGCTATTTAATTCATTCGCGTTCGCACTTCTTCTGACGAGCAATAGATACCTCACTGGGTTTCAACGCGTCCCTGCATACTGGGTGTTGCTTGCCGGCAGCATTGTCTTTTACGTATCTGCCGGGCCGGTAGATTTGGCGGTGATTGCCGGAGCGATCGTCGGAAACTGGGTGATCCAACGCCTTAACTTTGCTCCTCGATGGCATCTTGTTTTTGTGTTCGTCTTCAACTTGGGTTTACTGGCATTCTTCAAGTACAGAGGGTTGCTCGACACAGATGGATTGAACGGGGGCAGTTACAGCGATCTCGCACTACCTCTTGGAATATCTTTCTACACGTTCCAAATGATCGCTTACCACGTGGATGTTGAAAAAAACGACCCGCACTCCCCGTGGTTCCCCCGTTTGTGATGCGAGGAGTCAGCAGCCCAACAACGTGGACCGCATCTGAGCATTTCGCGGGAAATGTTTTCGTCTGGGATGCTGAGCACCGAGCTAAAATTCACATTAACTCGTTGGGTCTGCGCGATCGGGAGATGACTGTAGAAAAGGCTGACGGTGTGACCCGTATTGCTCTCATGGGTAATTCGTTTGTGGAAGCTCTTCAAGTCGAGCAATCGGACACTTTCGATGATCGTTCCGAAGAGATATTTCGTAAATCGGGTCGGGAAGTTGAAGTCGTCAACCTTGCGATTTCAGGGCAGACAGCCATTGAACAGTTGGTAAGGCTCGAGGATGTGGGAGTGATGTTCGATTCGGACATCGTCGTGACGATAACGAGAGCACTTGATTTCACTTCAGGAGAGATGCGGTCTGATACTAAGTGGCCGGGTTACGTCGCAGGACCCTCCGGTGATCTGGTACGAGGCGATAATTTCAAGCTTTCATTTGCACGTCGACACGCCAATGATTGGAAGGGAAAGGCGCTTTCGGGAGCGCTGCGATATTCTAACATAGCGAGAATGCTCAACTCGGCGAAAGGAAAGAGCTATCGCCAGATACTCGGGCTTGAACGGACTGGTGCCCCTGGATCGGTAGACGCTTGCTCGGCCGCTGAAATCTCGGAATTGCACGAGCTGTGGGTGAACCATTCTTCACCTGAGAACTGGGCAGCAACGCAAAAGTACTTTCAAGAGTATTCAAGTATTGTCGATGAGCTAGAAGCCGTACCGATCTACGCATTTCGAGAAATACCGATACCGGCGGGTTCCTGTGTTGATCAAATAGTTCTTCGAAGTGAGCTGATCCAAGCCGCAGAATCGTACATAGTCGGGCTGGGGATCAAATTTGTCGACTGGGATGTTGCGTTGCAGGATTCAGACGTATTGAAGGTGTTGGGACCGACCGACATTACGGTTTTACAAGGTTTCGGCAGGGAACTGGGCGTCGGTCACTATAACTTCGATGGGCATCAGGCTAGCGCCGAGATTTTGACCAATAGCGTGCAGTTCGCTCTGCCCTAAACCCGCCCGTTTAGAAAAGCGGTGCCGGCTATATTATTCGGATGAGCGTTTTCGAGACTTCTTCCAGGATTCCCAGTACGCCCAGATCATGGTGAATCCGCCTCCGCCAACGACTGCGTAGACCGGAATGACCGGAATTTTGTACCGGGGTGCTCGACCCATCGGGCCCGTTGCAACGATGAAATAGAGAATAGACAGAATGAAGAACAGTGCCAGCAACTTTTGCTTCCTGCGGATCAGAACTATGAATCCGGCGGCGATCAAGACGTACTCCAGAAGGAACTTCACCCCGAGTATCGGGGTCAGGAAGTACTCTTTTTGAATGCTTTTGATGTTCCGGATGATCCGCTGGCTGAACGTTTCGTACCCGTTTGCCGTGTCTAGAACCGGTCTCTCCTGATTGAGAATTATGTAAAGGTACGAGCTTTTCTCGGTGCCGATCAGGAACGAGATCATTCCTTTCACCCAGAGCAGCACAAACTCTTTTGGATTGCTGCTTACGTATCTGAGACCGGCACTCTTGGCATCAGCTGATCGGTCGAATGGATTATCGTCGTCGACCCATTGTTGCCAGCCCATGTCGTCGCGAGCCTGGAAATAGTCGGTGCCTTCGGTGTCCGCTTTGGCCTGCACCATGTGCTTGAACAGCACGTTGCCGCTGATCGTCGAAAGCGAGTAGTGTCCGTATTCCTTGTAGTTCCTGATCTGCCCCGGAGCCATCGTTAGCATTAGCCCGATAATCAGCGCGGCGGCGATAATCGCTTTGTTTCGTATGGTTCTGTCTTGCAGCAGGATTACCAGCGTTGGGATCACGACGAAGTACTGCAAGATCGAACGCACGTGGGCGCCGAGTCCAATTATCACTCCGAGCAGCAGGAACCACTTGAGTGATTCTCGCTTCCATGCGTGAAAGTACACCATGAGGAAAATCATTAGAACGAAAGCGAACAGAGTTTCTGTGTAGAGGTACCGTATTGCGTACGCGGCTGGAATCGCAGACAGGGCGAATATAGCCGCTGCAAAGAGGCCCGCTTTGCGGGAATCGAACACGCGGCGCGAAAGCCAATAGGCCATCGGAACCATCAGGATGTTCATGATTGTTTGTATCGCAAATACCAGCCAGATCGAGTTTCCGGAAACGGAATAAATCGCTGTGACAAAGTACGGGTAACCCAGGGTTCTGTCTGTCGCCCAGTTCGTCTCCGATAGCGGTATTCCGTTAAGGAAACCCGTCGCAATCTGGTGATACTGAAGGCCGTCGCCATCAAGAATCGTGTTCGTTATGACATCGTCGTTCCACGGCTGCCCAGTAATGTAGATGACAGTTCTGGTGACTATCGTGAACACCAGAATCGCGAACAGAGCAGGGTTCGTACGGCGCAGATTTCGGGTAGTTTCTATGGATCTGGTAATCAGGCCAGTTGCCCGGGCAACGTTGGGATTTTGCATCATGGACTGCATGTTCATATAGATCGTCGTAAACGATCTACCCGGTCACGGCGTTTCGGTGCCGTCCGATACGGACTGGGCTGGAATTATTGAGTAGCGATTTTCGCTAGAGCTGCTCGGAGCGCCTTGCTGGCGAGATTTCTGCATCCTGAACACGAGAAGCAGCCGTAATACGTGGAAAATGTAAGTTAGCCGGTTCAGACCTTTTAGCTGCTCGTAGTTCTTGTATCGCTTCCAAATCGGTATCGCTTTTACCTTTTCACCGAGCTCGCCTGATACGAACTGCATGTGGCCGTCGATGTGGTAGGAATCGGTCAATCCATCGAGATCAACTTGGCTGAGGAACTCAGTCGAGTACATCACGAACCCGGAGTGCCATTCCTTCCGACTGTGCCCTGTGACGAAACTCTCGAGGGCGCTGAGCATCTTGATAATTCGGTAGGTTCCGGCCGGGGTTTCATCTTTCTGGTCGTGGGCGGATTTATCTCTGAATCCGTAGACAAGCCCGTAGTCGGAATCGATGTACGGTGTCAGCTCGTGGAGCAAAGCTGGCGGATACTGCCCGTCGCCATGAAGCATGATCACTCGCTTGACGTTAGGAGATGCGAGGGCGATCGAATAAGCTAGTTTTTGCGACCCAGAATAGCCAAGATTGTGGTCCGGCTGAATGACATGGATCGGCGCCGCCCACTGCTTCGCGTCCAGGGCCTGTTGAATATTTTTCAGGGTGTCGTCGGTACTGCGGTTTTCGACGATAAGGATTTCTGCGATCTGTAACAGATCATCAGGGATTTCGTTCAAAACCCCAGCGATGTATTTCCCGCAGTTGTACGCCGGGATGTAGATGAGTAGCTCGCGTGTCAGCGAAATACTCTGGTCGTTATCGATCGTCATGTGTCGGTGATACTGTCCAGATATTCTTGTTAATCAATCAGAAAAAGTGAACGGACTTTCGAATTCATCAAGGGTCGGGAATGTCGTGTCACGTTCCGATAAATCCGGTGCTTGGTTGGGCCAATCCATTCCGATGCTTGACCACAATACTCCGCCGTCGGATTCGGGGGCATAGACCGTCGATACGTTGTAGACCATGGTTGCTTCCGATGCTGCGTAGAACCCGTGGGCGAGTCCCTCAGGCAAGTAGAGCATGTTCCCGGAGTCGGCGGATAGTTCGAGCGAGATGTGATCGCCGAAGGTTGGAGAACCGACTCGTAGGTCGAGCGCAACATCGAGAACCGTGCCCGCTGTGCAGTAAACCAGCTTGCTGTGATGATGGGGCGGTGATTGGAAGTGCATTCCACGCAGCACGCCTTGCTTTGAGACCGAGTAGTACTGCTCGGTGAAGTCGGTTTCCAGATCGTTTGATTCGAAGTATTCGTTGTGGAAAGTCTTTACGAACTGACCCCGGGAATCGGCGCGGACAATCGGCTGAAGCTCGAAGCAGCCGGGTATTCCTGTTTCTCGCTTCTCAAACATCGTGTTGGAGAATCCTCTCGATTCCTTCCCGCAGAGTGACCTGTGTCGACCAGTCTGGCAGGGTTTCGCCTCGGGACCACGGGAGCATTACTTCTCTCGCTCGGTAAGGTCGACCGCCCCAGTCTATGTTGAGCTTTGATTCGGTTGCATCCTCGTACACGCCCACCAACTCTCGGAGTTGTATGGGGCTGTCGGAACGCACGGAATAGGTTTCTTCACTACCAATTTCGTTAGTTCGTAGTCGTTTCAGGGCAACGACAAAAGCTTCGCTGACATCGTCGATGTATATGGGATCGAGCTGCTGATCGCCGGGGGACATGCCTATTTGCTCACCGCCGAGCCTGAGACGGTCGAGCAGGGCGAAGAGCTTGCCACGCTGATCGTTGGGACCAAACGTATCGAACAGCTCCAGGTTAATGACTTTTATTTTCGACGTTTCGACGTAAAAGCGAAGAATCGAACGGAAGGCCTGCTTCGTCGCTGCGTAGAGGTTCACGGGGTTGTAGTCGGCATCCTGATAGTGCTGCCACGAAGTTCCCACATTGATCAGGGAATGCACACCGTTCGCGGCCATTGCTTCGGTGAGCTGAGTCGACAGCAAAACGTTGCTATTAATCAGGTCGTCGACGTTGTCGGACTGATGCTCCCCCAAAAAGAGCGAGGCAAGATGCATCACGGCGTCGGGCTTCGCACTACCGACTAGCTCGATCATGTTCTGAGTCGAGCCATGATGCGGGTGACTGACGATCCGGTCGAGATCGTCACCGAACTTTGCGAGATCCGTGCCGGGTCGGGTTAAGACATGAACTTCGTGCTTTTCATCGAGCAGCTTTTTAACGAGATGTCCACCAACGAAGCCTGTCGCTCCGGTGACTAAAATTCTCATCGCCCGGTCGAACCGGCTGCCGTTGTGACAACGGTTCTGACGAATTCGTGAATTGAGTCGACCATGTAGGTAAGCATCTCTTCGGTTAATCCGGGGTAGACACCAAGCCACAGGGTGTTGTTCATCACGAAATCTGAATTGGCGAGATTGCCGATGGCTCGTGAATCAATGTCGAGGTACGCCGGTTGCCGTGCCAGATTTCCTCCGAAGAGTAGCCGCGTGGCAATTTTTCGTCCTTCGAGAAAGTCGACAAACTGCTTTCGCTCGAACGGGGCATCTGGGGCGACAGAGAGTGGGAAGCCGAACCAGCTCGGGTCACTGTGTGCCGTCGGTTCGGGAAGAATGAAGAATTCCGCCAGCGATTCGAGACCCTTTTTGAGGAATGTCCAGTTGCGCTTGCGGAGTTTCGTGAACTCCTCAAGCTTGGTCATCTGAGACACGCCGACCGCTGCCGACATGTCGGTCATTTTCAGGTTGTATCCGATGTGGTCGTAGATGTACTTGTGGTCATAGCCGTGCGGGAGCTCGCCCATCTGCCAATCGAAACGCTTGCCACAGGTGTCATCCTCGCCCGGTTCGCACCAGCAGTCGCGTCCCCATTCTCGGAACGATTCGATCAGCGGCTTGAGCGCTGGATTGTTTGCGAAAACCGCCCCGCCTTCGCCCGTAGTTATGTGGTGCGCCGGGTAGAAACTACAAGTAGATACGTCACCGAAGCTTCCGGTCGCTTTACCTCTGTACGTGGAGCCCAAAGCGTCGCAGTTGTCTTCGACCAGCAGGAGATTATTTTTCTGTGCGAAGCTCGTAACTGCGTCGATGTCGAACGGGTTTCCTAGCGTATGGGCAATCATGATCGCCCTGGTTTTCGAACTGAGGGCCTCGTCGAGTGCCGTTACATCGACGTTGTACGTACCGAGTTCGACGTCAACGAATACGGGCGTTAGCCGATTCTGAATTATCGGGTTCACAGTAGTTGGAAATCCAGCAGCGACAGTAATTACTTCATCGCCCGGTTTGAGCTGTTGATCGCCCATTTTGTGAGAAGTTAGGGCTGAGAGGGCTACCAGATTCGCAGAGGAACCTGAGTTCACCAAAAATGAGTGGCGAACCCCAACAAACTTGGCGAGTTCTCGCTCTAGTCGTGCAGCATATCTGCCCGTGGTGAGCCAGAAATCGAGCGAAGCATCGACGAGGTGCATTATCTCGTCTTCATCGAAAACCTTGCCAGACACGGGAATCGGAGTTTCGCCCGGAACGAATTCTGGCTTCGCGAACGCCTCTTTGTAGTGATCTTTTACAAGCTCAAGAATTTTGTTTCTGCTTGGGTTCGAATCTTTAACCACGCTGTTCAGCCTCTAGGAATTCACGGTACCAGGCGATAGTTTCGACCAGTCCAGATCGCAGATCGTTGGCAGGGCTCCAGCTCAATATATCCCGTGCTTTCGCAGAGGATAAATACTGGGAATGAATCTCGGCTTTGGCGGTTCCCTGCACATCAGGATCGAGGTGTTGGGCTTCCATCAGTTCTTGAATTTCTGCTACCAGTTCGAGCACGGTTACAGGCGACTCGTTTCCAAAATTGAACGCCTGACCCTTAATCTCATCCTGCTGCAAAGCCTCTGCCAGATGGAGATATCCGCTGACTGCGTCTTTCACGTAGAGGTAGTCTCGTACGAACGTGCCGTCGCTCCTGATGATGGGTGACTGCCCTTCAAAATAGGCACGAATGGCGGTCGGCACGATGCGGCTCCAGTTGAGATCGCCTCCGCCATAGATGTTGCCACAGCGTGCTATTCCAACAGGCAGATCGTAGGTTTGGTGGTATGACTGTGCGATTAGATCTGCACAAGTTTTCGAAACGTCGTACGGGTGCCGACCGATGAGCGGAGCGTCTTCCATATAGGGCAGAGTGTCATGCTCGCCGTATGCCTTGTCGCTTGAAGCTACTACCACGCTCTTCACAAGATCGGGGTGCATCCGGCACGCCTCAAGGATGTTGTATGTGCCCCTGATGTTGGTTTCGAAGGTTGGTAGCGGCGAACGGAGAGCCGAACCGACAATCGCCTGCGCCCCGAGATGAATCACGGTGTGGATGTTGTGTTCGTTGATGGCCCGCTCGACTGTCCAAAAGTCCTCGAGATTACCGTTGACTACGGTGAGTCGATTTATGTTTCCTGTGCGTATCAGTTCGGACTGCGGATCAGCGTCTTTGATCAGAGCCACGACGTGTGCTCCCTGATCGAGGAGTTCGCTGCACATCCATGATCCGACAATCCCGGTTGCGCCGGTAACCAGCACCGGAGTTCCGGCCCAGTAGTTGTTAGTGGTCATTTCCACACTTTCCACGGAGCGTCCTGCTCATCCCATCGCTGCCGTAATGTCTGCAAATCTCGGAGCGTGTCCATCGGCTGCCAGAAGTCTGAATGTTTATATGCCATCAACTGGCCTTCCTGTGCCAATCGCTCAAGCGGCTCTCGTTCGAGATACGTTTCGTCCCCTGTAATGTAGTTGGCTACCTGAGGTTCGAATACGAAATATCCGCCGTTGATCCAACCCTCACCGATCTGAGGCTTTTCCGTGAATCCGGTTACGTTGTTGCCGTCGAAGGTTAGGCTTCCGAATCTGGCAGGAGGGCGTACTGCGGTCACTGTGGCAAGTTTGCCGTGCGAACGGTGAAAATCTACCAACTCTTTAATATTTATGTTGGCTACGCCATCACCGTATGTCATCATCACGGTTTCGTTTTCGATCGACGGTAACAGGCGTTTCAGGCGACCACCAGTCATTGTTGTTTCGCCAGTATCGATCAGATCGACCTTCCAGTCTTCTTCGGGCCCCATGTGCCAGTCTACTTTTTCATCGTTGAGCGACACGGTGAGGCTGCTCGTAAGTAGGCGATAGTCGAGGAAGAAGCGCTTGATCATTTCGCCTTTGTAACCGAGGGCGATGGAGAAGTCGTTGAAACCGTAGTGGGCGTAGGTCTTCATGATGTGCCAGAGGATAGGGCGCCCACCGATTTCGACCATTGGTTTCGGTCGAAGTTCGGTTTCCTCGGAGAGGCGAGTGCCGAAGCCGCCTGCCAGTATGATCGTCTTCAATTGATGACTCCTACGCCAATCCGGCGCTTAGTACGATCCCGACGCCAATTCCGATCACCACGATTCCCGCCCAGTGCTGTGTCGACATACTTTCGGACAGAAATATCATCGAAAGGATTGGGAGAAAAATGTACAGCGAGGCCAGAAACGGATAGGCGACGCTGAGGTTCAATCTCGACAGGACTATCAGCCAGCCGATGTTGCTGATTGCGTACACGGGGATTGCTGCAAGAACCGCCGGCGTTGTCAGCACCTGTCCGATCAGCTTTCCTGGAGATTTTATGCTTTCAGCGTTGATCTCCCCGATCTCGTTCATTCCCATCTTCAGCAATATGTGCGCAGTTGCCGCAGTTGCAGCTACGACAATGATTATTACGAAGGAGAGCAAATATGTTTTCCGTAATCCGGATTACTCCGGTTCTCGGCGACTAGATGCCAGATAGTTGAGGCAGCATTTTTCGCTTCCCTGAAAGTCAGAGTCGAACAGGGCAGCAGAACCGGCACATGATACTAGAGTGCGATATACCCCTACTCTGCGGATGAGTACCCATTTTGCCGGTCTGGGACGAGTGTGCTTCGATTGTCGATTGCGAGTGAAGTATCACCCGCAATGTGAATTGAAGAATACGAGTGTTCTCTGCCATGCCTGAGATAGAAATAGCAGATATCACCGTTGTCACGCTAATAATTAGGCGAGGATGGGCCGACGTAAATGCGGAGGCGTAGAACCGGTGGACAAATGTTGTGACGGCCGCAAGACGTCGCTTAAGGTGAATTACCTGAAACGGCGAACTGGCGAGCTGGCGAACTGTTATCGAGAAGCAAACGCTAAAAGGGCGTTCGAATCAGCTGGAATTACTCGTTAGGTAATCAGCGATGAAGCGTTTGCGAGCATCAAGATTAACTGGTGCTGTGATCGCCTCTTTTATCCGTTCAGAATCGATCATCACTCGGTTGTTTGCATCGAAGCTGGCCCGGATAATTTGTACGCTCTCACCGATTCGTTTTCGTGCATCATCAGTCATTTGGCGATTCGGAATATCGATCAGCACGATCGGCTTAAGTGTGCAGGCGGCCTCCATAAACGCACTTCCCGCGATGTCCAACACGTAGGCGTCTGCCTGGTCGAATGTATCGGCCATTCCGGCAAGCCTCAGTTCTTCCGACGCGACGTCGGCAAACAACTCAAGATCAGGGTCGAGCCCTTTGGGGTGTCGCTTGGCTACGACGTTAAATCCAGCTGATTTGACCATCGCCAACAGCCTGCGATGCCACTCGTAGTAGACAACATCGTGGATTTTCATGTTCGGAATCGCTCGATGTAGTCCGCTGAACGAAGCAGAAACCACATATACGTTCTGGATACTCGTGGCCGGTTTCGACCGATTGAGGATCCTACTGTGCAGTTGCGATCCGTTTGCGGTCACAGAAATACTGATCTTTTCGTTCCGAAGTGATTTATGGCGTTCAACGATAGCGCCGACTTGCTTCGCAGCGGCTGGTCCGTAAGCGGCGTACGTGCTGGCGAACGGCAACTCGGTACTTGGCCAGAGGGGATCATCGAACAGCACTGTGTCGCCACCATGTGTGGTTCGAATGACTTCGGCTCCGGCACGTGAGAATGCGTTGCAGATTACGCGGGCGAGGTAGCCACCCCCGGTACCGGTGTGCAGCGTCATCGTTGAGTTGGGGGTCACCTCAGGGCGAAAGTCTTTGTCTTGCCACCCTGATACAAGGTAGTTCGATATAACTTGGCCAATGAACGCTGCAAAATTCTTTGTGGCCGGGTGCCCAATACTTTCGAGTTTGGCGAGCAGATTCGAGTGGATTGTGTTGGCGAGGTCGACCAGATTCCCGGTTGCCGAAAACGAAGATTCTCTTTGAGCTATCAGATCGGCGTACGTGTGCCTGATTCGCTGCGCGCTGGATCCTGTCAATTCGGCAGTCAGCGGATTTCCACCGACCAAATAGGAAACGGATGGCGATCGTAAGACCGATCGGAACCTTTTGATTATATTACGAACAAATCGAACGGTTTTTCGTGATCGGCTTTGCGATGCACGCTCGACGGCTACCCGCGTTTGCTGTGTCGGAGAGTATTGCTCGAACTGATCTTGATCGAGCATTTTGTAGAGCAGTTGACGGTCGCCGTAAATGAGATCGAGATCCTGCTGGTGTGCGGTTGAAACGTCGATCCATGTGCCAAAAATTGAAGCGATATCTTTCAGCAGATCGGATTCGATCAATTCGAAGGCAATACGCAGGTCTTCATCGTGAGAGAGCTCGGCAGGTAGGGTACGCCCATTCGACAAATTCCCTCAGTGGATCGTCGTATTGCTCTGCAGCAACCGGCCAGCGCCAATCGGGCGTCAGCAGGCTGTTTCGCTCCGCCGCCGCAATTTTGAAGTCAACTACAAACCGCTCTTTCATCCGTATCCTCGCAAGCGATTATTGCTTCTTGGCGATCGCCAGCAGCATAGTTTCTTTCGAAAAACGTACTAGCAGCCGATGTTTTCGCTGGTTTTTATCACGCCACTTCAGGGAGTTCGGTAGCTTGCGAACCAGCCACGGGATGAACTTCAGAACTGGCATTCGCCATGTGAAAGGCAATTGGTAAAAGTCGGTGATATTGATTTCCTCGAACCCTGTCATCCTGAGAACGCGGTCGAGGGTACGGAGTGTGTACGGGCGTATGTGGGTAGGATCGTCGTAGAAGTTCGGCTGCTGAGACTTCCAGTTGGGGGTCATTATTACGGCGAGTCCGCCAGGCTTTAGAACTCTCGAAATCTCGGAAAGAAAGTGTTCCCAGTTTTCGACGTGCTCGATCACTGATTTGGTGAACACAACGTCGAAAGTGCCGTCGTTGAGCGGGAATGGCTGCTCACCTATTTCGGCAATAACTACGTTGGCGTCGATTTTCAGCGATTCGAACGTTTCTTTTGCATCGCCATGACGATCGATGGTCGTGATTTTGAAATAGCGGGAGAATACAGCCGCTTGCGCGCCTTTTCCGGCTCCAACGTCGAGAAGTGTTTTTGATGGATTCCCGTTCGAGTCGAGCGATGGTCCGCCGAGGTGGGACTTCACCAGATAGTCAACAAGTTGGTGCGCGTAGTCACCGGCTTTAATGCCGAGATCTGCGTAAACGATATCGAGGTAGCTCAATCGACTACCACGCTGTCCAGCCGCCATCCACCACCAGCGTTGAACCGGTCATGTACGACGAGGCGTCGGAGGCAAGAAAAACCAGTGGGCCGTTGAGTTCTGAAACGCTGGACATCCTGCCCATCGGCGACATTTTTCCGAAATTTTCTTTGAACCAATCAGGGTTTTCGTTCTCCACGCCATGAGGAGCAATGCAGTTAACTCGAATTCCCTGTTTCGCATAGTGAGTTGCAAGATAGCGGGTGTAGTTGGGAATGAACGACTTCGTCGCCACATAATCGACGGGTTTCACCATCGGGTTGCCGGGGGGAGGAGCGTTGTAGAGATCGTTGTTGGGGCCGACAAGTGAGTAGGTCGAGGCAGTGAGGATGATGTTGCCTGAATCTTGCTTCAACATCTGATTGCAGATGCTCTGGGTCACGTTGAACGTGCCTGTGATATTCACGTCGATCGAGCGCTGCCAGAGATCAAGCGGGAAGGTCTCGAAGCGTCCGTCGGCTCCGTCGGGGGCGTCAGCGTCGAATTTTGCGTCGATGGCTGCCAGGTGCAAAAGAACATCGATTTTTCCGAAGCGGTCGACTGCTCGTGTCGTCATAGATCCGACCGAATCGCGATCTGTGATATCGGCGCTTACGGCAAGGAATGGCGCTTCGTTTCCGGAGATGTGTTTGGAAAAATATGCCGAGATCTCATCTTCTGGAAACTGGTCGACGAGGACCATCTCAGCTCCGGCGGCCGATAGCGCTGCGGAAGTCTCGCTGCCGATCAGCCCCATTGCTCCTGTTACAAGTACTGTTTTGCCTTTAAGGCTGAAAATGTCTAATCCGCTGTCTGTCATATCCGGACTCATCGCTACTTTTCTTATTTCCGATTACTCGAGGCGTCACTTCGACGAGACAATGTGATCGATTTTGCTGCCACGCATTTTAATGCGTTTCATGGATTCGGATATGTCGGCAGTTGTTACGGGTTATGGCTGATCTGGCTCGAAGGCAGGCTGAGCCAGACTCGAATCAGGATTCGATGATTGACGGCAGCACACATTCGATTGACGAGATTACCCGTTCTGCCCGTATGAACGACTCGATGTGGTCGATGTCAACGGCATGCTCAGGATCGACTATAAATGGCCGGATCTCCGACCCGGTCATAGAACCAGATTCGATCACACTGGCCCTCATGATGTCGAGAGTCCCTGTCTGCCACCAGACTTCGGGGAGCGCCTGTCGAGGCATGTTGAACGGCTCGGGTACGCCATCGATCGTCAGCAAGGGGTTGAGAATGTCGTCGTTGATGCGCCACATCTTGTAAGGCGTAGCTGGCGCTGGCGTTACGCCTCGAACGCTATCGGTTTCGGGATTGTTCAGGAGTAATTCAATGCCGGTGTCGACCTGCCCGGGTTGGCGCACAGGACTGGTTGGGCGTAGCTGCACGATAATGTCGGGGCGGTAGTTTTCGCGTGTTTTAAGTTCTTCTAATAAGTGTTGAAACGCGTCGATATCTGGGCTTTCGTCTTGAGCCAGTTCGGAAGGTCGCATAAACGGAATTTCTGCTCCGTAGCGCAACGCTATTTCGGCGATCTCATCGTCGTCGGTCGAGCAGATCACGCGGTTGACCAGTTTGGCTTGAAGGCCAGCAGCGATGCTGTACGAAACGAGCGGATGACCCGCCAGTGGGCGCACGTTTTTGCCGGGAAGCCCTTTGCTTCCGCCTCGAGCCGGGATTATTGCGAGTACTTCAGTCATTGGCGTAAGTGTTTATTGCTGTTTGCGGTCATGTTGCACGATTGATCACGGACTGGTCCAGAGCTGTTCGTACATTTTCAGATATTCGCCGACAACGCGCCGGTGATCGAACTCGTTGTTCGCACGTTCCAACGAATTTTCTCCGTAACGTTTCGCCTTATCCGGGTCGTCTGCGAGCTCTTCCACTGCATTCGCGAGAGCTTGTGAGTCTCGAGTTGGGATCAGGATACCGTTTGTGCCGTGGTTGATCGCTTCTCGCACCCCTGGCATATCAGTGCCGATCAATGGAAGACCGGTTGCAGCGGCTTCCAGTAGTGTTCTTGGTAGGCCTTCTCGATAGAACGTTGGGGTGGTAATCGTGTTGGCCGTTGCCATTAGCTTCGGAACGTCTTCACGGCGACCCGTGAACACCACGGCGCCCTCGCTTTTCCACTGTGCGAGCGTCGCCTCGGGAACCGATCGTTTATTACCGGGGTCGGGTGCACCGACCATTACAAATACGATGTCGTTTCGCTTCTTCTTCAGAAGGCGTGCTGCTTCGACAAACTCGACGAGTCCCTTGTCGAGTTGAAGGCGACCAACAAACATCGCTACAAAGGCATCTTCAGGGATTTCCAGCGATTTGCGTATTTCGAGCGATTCAGCAGAGTCACGCGTTCCGGGACTGTACTCGGTCACGTCGACGCCTGATCCACCTGGAATGAACCGACCCTTCGATTGCGAGAGTCCGTTTTGAGCTCTAAGAAGATCCATGTCGTCAGGATTCTGAAATGCAACTTCTTTCGCGAGTCGATTCGAGAACGAGTACATACCGAGGTTCAAGCGCCTTGCGATGCTCGACCCAATTCCAGGTCGGTCGACGAACGTGTAGCCAAGACCGGTGACGGTTGAGACTGTCAGTGGCACCCCGGCCAGCTTTGCGGCAATTGGGGCGTATATGTTTGGCTTGGTGTGAAAGTTTTGAACAATGTCGGGCTTGATTCGCCGCAGGATTCTCGTGAGCCCGAGCACAGACCCTAGTTCAGACAGTGGATTTCTGCCGCTTCTACTTAGCTTCCACTCGACGTATTCGGCTCCGCCGGCAGCTATTTTGTCGTTCCAAGCCCCGCTGGCGACCACGGCGTAGACCTTGTAGCCGTTTTCTCGTAGCAGCCTGATCCACGGCATGCGGAGGCGATAGAAGATCTCGTTTTGGTTGACGACGAGAGCTATCGACGTGGGCTTTTCTTTATTTTGCGTGGGAGGCAATGATCTGTGGAAATCTACGACTTGCGAACAAGGCCGATTGGTGATTCTTTGGACTGACCGATGATCGTCGGTTCGCGATCCCAGGATTTACTGGCTTCGTGAAGCGCATCATTACTGACGTCGTCTGAAACCAGCATCCCACCTGTTTTGACATGAGGCCATGCGGTTCGATATTCGCGAATCTGGTTTGAGTATGAGTGGCGAGAATCGTGCTGGAATATGTCGACTTCCCCGAGCTCTTCGAGGACTTGAGGTAGCAGCCGCTGGGATGGTCCGGTTCGTAGATCCCAACGATGACGCAACTCGTTCGGGACGAGATATCCGACCTCGGGGAGTAGCTCCGTGTTTGGAGTGGGCAGATCGATGCTGACAAGGCGCCCGAAGCCGTTTTCTTCCATTGCCTGAAGAATGGTCCATGTGCTGACACCCGCGCCAACGCCAGTTTCGACAACGATTTCTGGCTGCATCAGCTTGATCAGTGCGTAGGTTGTCGCTGCGAGCTCCGAGGTTGCCGACCATTTAATCGTTATGCCGGGATCGCCGTTAGTTGCGGTCAGGAACTCCGGCAGGCTGCTGAGCTGTGCTTCTACGGTCGAGAGATCGATATCCAGCGCATGAGCGACGCCCTCTGCGACAGGAAGTTGTCGGTCGGCATAGTAGCCGAGGTGGTTCCTGTGGCGGGGAGTAACAATCCGGTCGTCAATGAACTCGGCAGCCCAGGTAGAAGCCATTCGTGGAGTTTTGAAAAATCTTGCTGTACGAAGGAGTGCTGAAAGCATTAGTTTTGACCGCCCTGGGATGCGGCAGTACTGCTCGAATCGTTTTCAACTCCGAGTAGCTGCTGATACAGGCCGTCGAGTCGGGATACGTAATTGTCGACCGAGTAATTTTGCTCTGCTCGAAGCCGACCTGCAGCACCCAATCGCGCCTGTAACTCCGCGTCGCCTGCGAGTTTCACCAGCGCACTGCTCATAGCGTCGATATCTTTCGATGGAACCAAAATTCCTGTTTTGCCATCAGCGATGGCTTCGGGGGATCCGCCAACTCGAGTTGCGATCACGGGCTTGCCCGCGGCCATTGCTTCGATAGCTGTGCGGGGGAATCCTTCGTTTAGTGATGGCAGAAGCACGATGTCGGCTGCTGAGAGTAGATCTGGCAGGTCATTTCGAACGCCAAGAAAGCTCACGTTGTCGTCGATTCCAAGTTCGCTGGTGAGTGTTTGCAGATATGTGCGCTGCTCACCTTCTCCCGCCAGCGCAAAGTGCATATTCGGATTCTGCTCAAGCGCCTTTGCAAACGCCTTGATGCCGTATTCGACGCCCTTGACCGGTCGTAATCGGCCAACGTAGACGATGAGGCGCTGCTCGTCGTTTACGTTGAGTTCTGATCGTATATCTGCGCGTTTGGTCGAAGCGGAAAACGCTTTGAGATCGAGTCCAGATCGAACTACTTCAATTTTTTCTGCTGGTACGCCAAGATCGGTAGTCGCCGCTTTGCCTCCGATTTCGGAGTTAACTTCAACCGCATTGGTGAGCGGATTCGTTAGCCGTGTCGCGATTCGCCCCCATAGCCGAGCCTGGCCAATTGTGCGCTCCGAACCGATGATTGCTGGCACACCCACGAGTCGACCGATGATGCGGCCCAGAATGTTGCCATGAAGCAGGTACGTGTGGAGCACGTCGGGGCGTTCCTGCTTGAGGACTCTGCGGAGTCGGATTGCGACGGCGATATCGATTTTTCGATTGAGATTCAGCGAAATAACTTTGATCCCGGCCATACGGAACTGTGACGCCATCTGCATCCGATCCATGATCGAGCAGACCACGTGCTCGTACTTGTCGTTGTCGAAGCGGGGAAGGCCCAAGAGCAATCCGTGTTGAGCACCGCCGACTTCGAGACTCGTGATCAGATGAACAACTTTTATGCGTCGAACCAAAGGGCGGATTTCGGCGGTGTTTGCTGTTTCGAGGGGCGCGTTTATCGGTTCATTAACCAAACGACACCTCGAACGGTTTGCACATAACGCCGTGGTCACTCCCGCTGATCCGGGGGGAGTTGTTGAGATCGACTATTCCGCAAGCAGCGCACATTTTTATTGAACCCGAATTCGTGTGACTATCGGCGCCTTCCACACGACTGACGCGATCTGATCATATTAACCGTTGGTAAGCGTATCTCTTGAGCCGTAGAAAGTTCCTGTTGCATCGAGGACGGAATAGGAGAGAACGCGACGCCACGAAGGCGTGTGCGAGAGCGTTAACGAGTGGATGCCCTGGATCGCACGGCGACAAATAATGCGGAGATAGCGCTAGCAGCGATGATCGCTAGCACTGGTTCAACCGGTACGTGATAACGTCCCGATCCAAAATTCAAGGCGTGGTAAAGGTTCCACATCACAAACGTAACTGAGAGCGTAATCCCAAATCCTTTGATCCATATTTTTCTCGGTTGATTCATTGCGTACGCCACCACGACTAGCAGTAGAAGCAAAACAAGATAGCCCTGCGTCAGAATTGGCAGAATTTTCAACAGGGTGTCGGGGAAATTGCGACCGCTAATTCTGGTGCTGTGAGTTACGGCATGCCTGTGGCCTGCCCACAGTTCGAACATCTTTCGGGGGATGAGCGTGAATGCCCGAACCGGGTTAGCGAGTAGCGCGTCGATCGCTGCGGATGTGAAGGCACTGTTGATTTCTGTCTCAGTTGCGTCAGGTCCACCGCCAGGCGTTGCGACAGCTGTAAGTCCGGGTAGGGGAGGGGGAGGCATAAGCGCGCCTGTTGCATCTGGATTGTGCCCGATCCACAAAACCACACCAGACGACGTCTGCAGCGTGGGTGAGTCGAGCGTGATCACGTTTCTGACAAACCACGGCGTTACAACGACCATCGAAACAATAATTATCAGAACAACTTTTTGCGTGGCCCGCCGATAGTTGGGTCGGTCGGCAACATAGATAGCAGCGAATGCGCCGACGAGTACGCACACGGCGACGGGTCGGGTGAGGATGGCGCTTCCTGCAATCACGCCAATCATTATCAAATCCAGATTGCGTTGACCGTCTAGCGCCCGCATTACGAACCAGATGACCAACATTATCTGGAATATGAACAGCGTTTCGGTTCCGTGCGTGCTGGTGTACAGAATCAGCGTGGGATTTATCGCTATTAAGGCTGAGGCGATCAGGGCAGACCTATGCCCCAGCAATTTCAATGAAATCGGGTAGGCGAGCATAACCGCAGCGACGCCGAGTACCGAGTTGATGAACCCTGCGACGAGTAAAGACGTCCCGAATATTCGATAGAAAATTGATAGAAATAACGGCCATCCGATGGCGTAGAACGCTGTCGGTTCGCCGAATTCGTCAACATAGCCATCACCACGAGCCAATCGCTGCGCCAGAACTTCGTACTGCGTGAAGTCAGAACCGGGGATTGTCTGGGCGTACAGCACCCATCCGAAACGAAGTACCGCGGCCAGAATGACAATCGCTAGCAGGTAGCGATTTGTCGTGAATGCGGCGAGGGCGTTGAAGGTTTTAGGGATCTTCATACTGGGATCGGGAGAGTCGCTGCGCCGGTCGAAATTACTCTTGGGTAAATCTGGCTCCGGTGGGTGAGATGTGAACCTAATCGTACTGTTTTCTGGCAATCATGTTGTTCTCATTTGAGATGCAGAAAACACTCGATTCCGTGATCGATGTGTGCAGGCAAAATCATGTTCTCTTGCTGGCTAGGTGAACTATCGACTTAGTGAGTTGAGAGTTTCCTGCGCTATCGCAATGGTCGAGTATCTGCTGATGATGGATTCTCTTGCTTCTAGCGCAACCCGATCTCGCTCTGAGGCAGGTCGACTCAGAACCGACCGCCATGCATCCGCAAGTTGATCAGGCGTGGCAGGTGGTACAACGGCATCGCTATCTTGAACGATAGCTGCTGAGTCGCCGATGTCGGTCACAACGCACGGAATCCCGCATGCCATCGATTCTGCCACGGAATTCGGGAATCCCTCGCCTGAATCCGATGTAAGCGTGGTCAGATCGTATGCTGCCATTAGCTTCTCAGGATCATTGCGAGGTCCGAGCCAGATGACCTGTTCGTCCAGACCTAAATCTGTAGCATTGGCCTTGATCCGACTTTCGTAGTTGGCGTACTCGGCTGAAGTTCCTCCAGCGCAGATAAATCGAGCGTTGGGGACGTGTTCAGATAGAATTTTCGCCGCTCGTAAAAATGTTAGATGATCCTTCATCGGATGCAGGCGGGCAAATAGTCCTATCACGGGGACGTCGGCCGGTATTCCCAGTTCATTTCGGATGGAACTTCTGGCGTTTGCGTTGGGCTTGAAACGCTCAGTGTCGATCGCATTTGGTACGTGAGACAGCTTCGAATATGGGTAGCCGTTCAGGCGATATTCTTCGAGGGCCGCTTGCGAGTTGGTCACCACTTGGTCGGAGAATCTCGACAGCCATTTCTCGAGTCGTATCGCCCATTTCACACGTCCGCTGTACTGTCTCAAATCGAGTCCACTGGAGCGGACTCCCCATGCGATTAGCGGGCGATTACGGAGACTTCTGGCCACCAGTAGGGCGAGGTTGGGAGTAGGTAGGAATCCGTACACAGCGTCGAACTGGTTTTCCTTGATGAGCGAACGTAATCCCAGTAGATATTTCAGTTTACCGATCAGCCCCGGTCGCCCCACCGAGTGCAATTGAATGTTCGTTGTATCCGCGAGATCGTTCTCCAATGGGCCACCACTGACTATCGTCGCTACGTGGACTTGAACGTCGAGCTGGGCCATCGACTTGGCGAGTGACACGACCTGCCGTTCGGAGCCACCGATGTGAAGCGACCTGATGTGAAGCAAAATTTTCATGGGCGACTGGTTGGGTGCGGAGGTCATAGCGACATCACCTCACGGAAGTGGGTGACAAATTTCTCGGCGGCGTTCGGGCCAGAGGTGTATTCCGCGTAGCGTTGCTGACCCTGAGCCGCTATTTCAATCCGATCGCCTTCGTTATTGACAGCAAGCTCGATCTGCTCTTCGAGGTTGGCGAGATCCCAATCGTGAGTAAGGACGGTTACATTTTTTTCATAGAAATCAGGCCAGGTTCGCATGTGGTCCATCGATGGCTTGAGTAGCAGACTTCCGGAGAGGAAAACTTCGAAATCTTTGAGGGTGATTTCGCCCCATCCGAACGGTGATATGACCACCTTTGAACGTTGCAACTCTTTCATGTAACCGCGGCGACTGAGTTTGTTGGTGTCGAGTCGACTTGCGAGCAGATCACGAATCTGTTCACGCTGATAGCGCACCGTCGCCTTGCTATACGTTGCGCCGAATCTTGCTGAGAGATCGTTTGGACGATCGGAGTTTGACGATTGGAAAGGCGCAGGATATCGAAGTAGCCGAGCGAATTTTATTCGCCTGTAGAGACCGATTCGCCACGGACCGTACGTCGAGTAGTCGGCAAGCCCGCTGTTCCACGAAATTCCAAGCTTCAAAGTGTCTTCGACCGATATCGGCTGGTCGATCGAGATTCCGTCGTCGTCGGCAACTCCTGCCAGATCGTGATAGTACTCCGAGTGCAGCCGACCGCCGTATATTCGCTTTGTATAGCGAGATTTATTGGACAGTAGCTGGGCTTTCAAATATCGATCAACAACAGGCAACACGTCGGCCTGGAGAGTCCCCGTACTATCGGTAGTGTCGAACCAAACTAGAGTGGCGCCGCTTTCGCTGTAGGACGAAATAAGCTCTAGAGTGCGAGATTTATTGTCGCCCCACCCGTTACGAAATTCTTTGGAATCGATCGCCAGAACGTCGCAGTCGGTGATTTGCGGAGAGGAGCGTTGGACCATGCGCACATCAATAGCAGCGTCACGCAAATGGGTTTTGTGAACGACCAGCGGGAACAAAAATGCCGACCCGTTCGATGTTGTAAATCCGGGTGTCAGAACGTTTACACGCATTAGAACGACTGCAATTCCGCCATTTTGGAAAATAACCCATCGGCTTCAACCAGATCATCGAACGATCCCGATTCAACGATTTTCCCGCCATCGAAAACGTAAATGGTGTCGGCGTTACGAACCGTCGACAGCCTGTGGGCGATGACGATGATGGTCTTTGTGCCGCGCTGGTCGTTAATGATGCCATCGATCTGCTTTTCAAGCAGGCTGTCGACTGAGCTGGTCGCTTCGTCGAGGATCAATAGGTCTGAGTCCCAGTAAAGCTCTCGGGCGATCGAGAGACGTTGACGTTCGCCGCCTGACAGGGACGATCCACCATCGCCGAGATTTTGATCTGCGTCGCTGCTTGTCCGAATGTTGTCGAGGCCAGTTTTGGAGATAACGTCTTTGAGCTTCGAGGGATCCGAATCCTCCTGCCAGAGAAGAATGTTGTCGGCTAAAGATGCATTGAAGACCACCGACTCCTGCGTCACATAGCCGATTTTGCTTCTGAACTGATCGATATTGATGCTGCTGTACTGCGAGCCACCGACCGATATTTCGCCGGATGACGGGGTTAGTAGCGACGCTATTAAATTCGCTGTCGTGGATTTCCCCGATCCAGAAGGGCCGACGAACGCTATGGTCGAATTGGTCGAGATTTTCAACGAAATCTTCTCGACCGTGGGCGAATCCTGTCCCGGATACGAATATGTGATGTCGGTTAGCTC
>Ga0114999_10002092_pt1 | contig 26783 bp, 24 predicted proteins | sample ArcticOcean_MG_C_3_FD_89820 | JGI IMG/M metagenome (GOLD analysis project Ga0114999, IMG submission 89820) | Marine microbial communities from western Arctic Ocean - ArcticOcean_MG_CB8_126 | ecosystem: Environmental > Aquatic > Marine > Oceanic | place: Arctic Ocean: Canada Basin | collected...
AATTCCTTCTACTTCTAATTCAATTACATCGTCATTTTTTAACCATTTACCATGTTCTGCTCCACAGCCTCCGCCGACCGTGCCTGAACCAAAAAGGTCTCCCGGATATAAAACTTCTGAATTAGAGGCATGCACTATCATGTCGTATATGCTCCAATAAATATTCCCAATATTGTTATCAGTCCATATTTCGCCGTTCACTCTAGCTGTCATACGCGCATCGGATAAATTGAATTCTTCAGGGGTAACTATCCAAGGCCCCAAAGAAGTGCCAAAGTCTTTTCCTTTAGACGGCCCTAATCCTACGCTTTGTTCTCTAAATTGGACGTCCCTTGCACTCCAATCATTCATTATTGTAAACCCGCCTATGTATCTGTTAGCTTCTTCTTTGGAAATATTAGTTCCTTCTCTACCAATAACAAACCCTAATTCAAGTTCATAATCCATTACTTCACTGTACTCTGGCCACACTATTGGTTGTTGATGGCCGAGTAACGATCTATGATTACCCTTATAATAGACTGGAGCTTCATACCAAGCTTCTGGTACTTCAGCCCCTCTGTTTCCTCTGACTGTTTTGATATGCTGCTCAAACGCTATAAAATCTCGTAAAGAGCCTGCCTCCACAGGTGGGTAATATATTATTTCATTAAGATTAGATTTTTCACAATCTATTCCATCTAAAGAACGTAAACTCTGAGCTAATTCTCCATCAGATTCAGTGTTAATTTGAATTAACTCAACTGCTGAATTACTAGAGAAATCTATACCTTTGGCTCTCAAGACAACCGCAGCATCTAATATGACCTGATTCTCTAAATCTACGATTCCAACTCTAGGAAAAGTTTCTTTGTGAGTGTCTTTAAATCTAGCAATTTTCATACATTGTACCTCTGTGAAAAATTTAAAATTTTGAATTAATTGAATTCGTATCGTAACATATAGGAATCTTTAAAGTTGTTAATTTATTAAATATGTAGATAGGGGCGATTAGCTCAGCTGGTTAGAGTACTTGCTCGACACGCAAGAGGTCAGTGGTTCGAGTCCACTATCGCCCACCAAAGCGGAATCTATCTGTTTTTGAGAAAGGTTGCCGGTTTTTTATTCTCAATGAGATCTTAACTGATTGACCAATAATACCTGTAGCTGTATACTTTCGAAGCACAAATAACGAAACATTAGGTAGAGCAAAAATGCAAGTCGATCAATTATTCAAAACAAATAAAAATATACTTCCTGATTTCGGTCCTGGAGACACTGTCAAAGTTAATTTCAAAATCAAAGAAGGCGACAGAGAAAGAATTCAGGCTTTTATTGGAGTTGTAATAAAAAAAGACAATGGCAATGGCCCTGCTGCTAACTTCACAGTAAGAAGAATAGCAAATGGAATTGGCATGGAACGTGTTTTTCCAAGTAACTCACCATTGATTGACTCACTGGAAATAGTTAGAAAGGGATCTGTTCGAAGATCCAGACTCTATTACTTAAGAGGATTACAAGGTAGAGCAGCAAGAATTAAAGAAAAAACCACGTATAGAACTTAATTCCGCTTATCAACCGCAAAAATCACCTATAGGGCTAAAGTATGGATTTAGCAGCAATATCCGTCGATTCTCATATAGGCAAACTTCAAACTTACACATATTCAATCCCTGACAACTTGGACGTTAGTGTCGGTAACCTTGTATGGGTGCCATTTGGCAGAAGAATATTACAGGGAATAGTAGTACGTTTCGAATCCACATCAACATTAAGCACTATAAAGCCTATCCTCCGAGCGGAAAATTCTATACCATTGATCGAACAAACTAGTATTGAAATTGGGATATGGATTAGTGCTCATTACAAATGCTCGCTGTTCAACGCTATATCTTTATTTATCTCACCCGGATCAAAAAGTAAAATTTCATATTCTTATGCCATAGAAGAAAATGGTCAAAATATAAAAGCAATTCCTGATAATTTGAGTGAGATTTACAAAAAACTATCTGAATCAAAATCGATTTCCGAATCAAATTTGTTCAAATTAGTTGGAAGCAAAGAAAGTGGCTTAATCCAGCAATTGGTTAATCAAAAGCTAATCACTAAATTTGAGCAATATCCCAAACCAATGACTCCTTCGTACGTAAAAAACCTTATTTTAAATACATCATTAAGCGACAGGTTAAGCGAAATCAACAAACTAAATTCAAAAGGGTTAGCTGCTTTAGAGTACTTGGAATCAGCTGATAATTCAGTCAAAGCTACTGAATTATCCAAGCGATACGGGCCTGCAACAGTCAAGAAAATGTTAGCCTCAGGTTTAGTGGGATTACAGTGGGCACCTGTATCGATCACCCTTGATCTTAAAGAGCCACTACCAAAAACCCCAATAACTTTAAATGACTTCCAATCTACTGCTGTAACTACTATTACTCAAACCCTTGATTCAGATAATCCCGCAGAAAAGAGGTACTTACTACACGGAGTGACGGGTAGCGGTAAAACTGAAGTGTACATACGTATAATCCAAGAAGTAATAGCTTCGGGTAAGCAAATTATATTTCTAGTACCAGAGATTCCTTTAGCCACTCAGACACTAGAGCAATTAGAGCAAAGATTCCCCGGAAATGTTTGTATATTACACAGTAATTTAAGCCCTAGAAAAAGATTTGAAGTGTGGCAAGGAATCAGAAACCAACAATTCAGCATTATTATAGGCCCGCGCAGTGCGCTTTTTTCACCAATTAAAAATTTAGGGTTGATTGTGATGGATGAAGAACATGAATGGAACTATAAACAGCATGATATTGAACCGTTTTATCATGCACGAACTGTTTCTCTACAACTTTGCCAAAAAAATAACGCAACACTTATATTAGGAAGCGCAACTCCTTCGATTGAAACATTTTACAACGCTACCACGTCTGGGTTTTACAAATTACTGTCGTTACCGCATCGTGCACATCAAATTATTGACCGTGATTTTTCAGATACATCAGTTGAAGTAATAGATATGAGACAAGAACTAACCTCAGGAAATTCCAGTATATTTAGTAATCTTTTAACCAAAGAGCTAGAAACGTGTGTGTCATCAGGTAAACAAGCTATATTATTTCTAAATAGAAGGGGCAGTGCCTCTATAGTATCTTGTAGAGAATGTGGCACCAAGGTCACCTGCCCAAGTTGCAGTACAGTGATGACATATCACATGGATTACAACAATCTAGTGTGCCATACCTGCACAAAAAAAACTAAATTTAATGAAACCTGTAAAGCATGCCAAAGCAATCAAGTGCGAACATTAGGAGTAGGCACTAAACGAGTAGTAGATGAGATTACGAAATTAATGCCTGGAACAGTGGTAGATAGATGGGACAGCGATGTTTCTCCAAATCTGGAAAATGCTACTAAAATTTATAACGATTTCAAAACTGGTAAAACTCAAATTTTGGTAGGAACTCAAATAATAGCTAAGGGGTTAGATATTGCTAACGTAAGTTTAGTAGGCGCTATGCTAGCTGATGTGGGGATAAACCTTCCAGATTTCCGAGCATCTGAACAATGGTTTACAACTTTATACCAAGTTATTGGAAGAGCGGGGAGAGACGGAGGGTCCTCCAAAGCAATAATACAAACTTTTCAACCAGATCATCCGTTGCTTTCTTTACTCAAAAATAACGACTACATTAATATGTATAAACAGGAAATACAAACACGTTATTCTTTTAGAAACCCTCCATTTAGTAGATTAGCCCACCTAGTTTTCACTCACGTAAATAATGCTACTTGCCAAAAGAACGCACAGGCTTCTGCTCGGCAACTCCGAGACCTAATAAATAGTTTAGCAATTACTGACATTGAAATCATCGGACCGGCACCTGGGTTACCAAAAAAAACTCGCGGAAAATACCGATGGCACATATTGGTGAGAGGCAACCGGATATATCGGTTATTAGATAATTTTAAACCTAACGGGAATTGCATTCTGGATATAGATCCAATACATGTATTATAAATTCTTTACATGAAACATATTAATTAATATAATTTGCTACTCAGCAAAACTACACTTTTTAAATACGAGGCTTCAATTGTCATTATTAAAAATGCGATTCTTACCTGATCCAATACTACGGAAACAAGCAATAAAAATTTCCAAGATACAGTCTACTTTCAAGAGCTTCACTGAAGACATGATAGAAACTATGATTGACGAACATGGAGTTGGACTGGCAGCCAACCAGATAGGATCCTTAGAGAAAGTATGTGTTATTCAATTACCGGACTGGGAAGAGGCTATAGTTTTGATCAATCCTGAAATAACCCACATGGAGGATGAAGTGGAATTGGAAGAAGGTTGCTTGAGCGTGCCAGGGTATCGTGGAGTAACAAAAAGATTTGAAAAAGTGAAAGTTCGGGCTACCGGAATCGACGGGAAAGTTATGAAAATAACAGCCGAAGGACTATACGCACAAGCCTTACAGCACGAGACTGACCATCTGAATGGTATAATATATATCGATAAACTCGTGTCAAAAGACGAATTCTATAAAATGGAATTCGATGAACAAGGTGATTGTTCCTACATCCAGGTGAATCAAGACACAGAGCTTGGTCAGTAGCCACGGTTGTATAAAAAAACTCAGCAATATTGGTGTCATTTTAAATGGAATTAGAAAGCTTATTATCGAGCTTATCCGAATCTTTGGAATCACTGGGGATTAAAGGCTATGTAGTAGGTGGATTAGTCAGGGATAAGCTCACAAACAGAACACCTAAAGATATAGATCTTGTGGTAGCGTCTGACCACCAAAATATAATTGATTGCGTTTATAAAGTTTTAAACGTGCAATCCTCATTCATTGACAAAAAACATAAAATCCATAAGGTAATTTTGCCTATAAAAACAATGAATACTGCTAATTCTGAAGTTGATATCACATTTCAAAATTGTGATCTGACTGAAAGTCTAAGTGCACGAGATTTCACAATAAATGCCCTTGCACTACCTTTAGAACATTATAATGATGATAATTTCTTAGATCACATAATCGATCCTCACAATGGTATTGCAGACATTCGTGGAAAAATAATAAGAATGGTCAAAAAAACTGTATTCGTTGACGACCCAACAAGAATGATAAGAGCTGTTCGTATAGCCTCTTCATTACAATTCACGATTGGCACTAAAACAAATATTCAAATAAAAAACGACGCTAAATCAATAACGCTCGCTCCAATGGAAATAATTGGAGAAGAACTTCTAAGAATCTTGGAGAATTCTAAAAGCAAAGCGTATATCGAGATACTAGACAGGCTCAATTTACTAGAATACATACTTCCAGAACTTGTATTAACAAAAGGGGTTACTCAGCCCAAAGAACATTACTGGGATGTCTGGCAACACAGCTTACATACTTTGGATTTTGCCGAACGTTTAATGAATGGCCACCAAAATTCCCCTATATACTCCATGGCTCCATGGACTGTAGAGTTAGAAGCTCATTTTTCACAGTTGGTTAATGCTAAACATTCACATAAGGTGTATTTCAAATTGGCCGCGTTACTTCATGATATTGCTAAGCCTCAAACTAAAACTCTGGATGAAACTGGGCGTACTCGATTCCCAAAGCATGCAATTATAGGAGCACAGATCACAAAACAACGATTGGAATCATTGAAAATAGACAAAAAATCCATCATCAAAGTTAAAACGATGATAGAGTCCCATTTACGTCCCAATCATATGTTACAAGGCGTCAACAGCCCTACCAGAAAAGCTATTTACAAATATTTTAAAGACCTCGGAGAATCTGGCATTGACGTCCTATTTATTCATCTTGCTGATTATTTGGCAGCCAAAGGACCCGATTTAACACTTTCAGATTGGGCAACTCGTGCTAAAATGGTAAATCACATAATAGATGTTCATAATGAACAAACCATTGAAACAAAAAAATATAAGCTGATAGATGGTCATCAGTTGATGGAACACTTCAATCTAAAACCCAGCAATGAAGTAGGGGAATTATTAAGCGAGTTAAATGAAGCTCAGGGGCTCGGTCGAATCCATACATACGATGAAGCTATAAAATTGGCTACAGAATTAATAAATAACAACCAAGGATAACACTAGAACATGAAAAAAAGATTAATAAGAGTATCTATCATAGTCGCATTATTAGTGATAATAGGAACATTGTCGCTAAGTTTCAAAAACATTGATATAGAAGGTAGATTTCTGCCTACTTTTAAAAGAGGATCTGACAATGTATTAGGCATCAAACTCGGCTTAGATTTAGAAGGTGGGGCCCATTTGGTGTATAAAGCTGACTATGGATCAACGATTGCAATGGTAACAAATACTCCGATATCGCCTGACATATTAGCTGCGGTCATAGAGCAAGATAAAATTCAAATCACTCAGCTAATAAGTAACGAAGAAAATACAGAATTTTCCATAAAAACATCTAATTTGACATTAGAACAGAAAAACTTAATCAATGATTTAAAAGAAAGCCAACTGAGTGAACAGTACGGCTTAGAATCGTTAGAAATAAGAGATGTTGCTAAACCTACACCATCTCAAATGATTGGAGCTGTTGATACCATCCAACGACGAGTCAATTTATACGGCACAGACGAACCGATAATCCAACAATATGGTGATGATCGTATTTTAGTTCAATTGCCGGGTATAGGAGGATCCCGAACTACAGTAGTGTTCGAATCAGACGAGGAAATTGAAATAGCAAAAATTTCTAATTTGTTAGAAGAACTCTTCATTTTGTCAGATCCTTCAGTGGAGCAGGATAACGATGCCTTTAATACTTTCATTATAAAAAGCGCTTCGTTAACTAAAGAAATGGTAACAGGTTTAGAAACAGCGTTAACCGACAGGTTTGGACCTGTATCTGATTTGGACAGTGTCGGTGGCATAGAAGATGCCAAGAAATTGATTGGTAAAACAGCCCTCCTAGAATTTAAAGAACGAACATGTACTGACCAAACATGCTTTGACTATACAGACACAGATATTGGACTTAGCGGAGACGACTTATCTGAGGCATATGCTGCATCAAATAGTCAAACTGGGGAATGGTCTGTAAATATACGTTTCAATGACCAAGGTTCTAAAATATTTTCTGATCTAACTCAAAGAATTGTAGGTAATACAGGAAAACGGATTGCAATTATCTTAGACGGAGAAGAGTTAATAGCCCCAATAGCAAGAGCATGGATCAGAGATGGACGAAGTGAAATAACCGGAAACTTCTCCAGATTAGAAGCCCAGACAGTTTCTATCCAACTGGATTCTGGAAGATTACCAATACCGTTAAATTTGATACAAGAAAGCTCCGTAGATGCGCTACTAGGGGCAGAGTCATTACAAAAGAGCCTAATTGCAGGCCTAGTAGGGTTATCATTAGTACTGCTATTTATGATCATATACTACAGAATAGGAGGAGTGGTTGCTGCTCTAGCTCTTATTTTTTATACAATAATACTGCTTGCAATTTTCAAACTTATCCCTATAACGCTTACTCTCCCACATATAGGAGGTTTAATCTTATCAATCGGATTAGCTGTTGACTCCAACATACTGATTTTTGAACGAATGAAAGAAGAAATTAGGCTTGGAAGAAGCGTAACTTCCGCCATTGAAGTAGGCTTCAATAGAGCATGGCCTGCTATCAGAGACGGAAACGTCTCAACATTTATAACGTGTGGAGTATTACTATTCTTTGGCAATAGACTGGGAGGCGGACTAATTAATGGGTTCGCTCTGAGTTTATTAATTGGTGTCGCAGTGAGCATGTTCACTGCAGTTATAGTAAGCCATAACTTACTACAAATCTTAGCAAACCTAGGGCTTTCTAGTAAACCATTTTTGTTTACCCCTGAAAAAATCAAAAAAACTGAAAAATAATATCTCTCGTTCACAAATATAAAAGGTAGTTTAAATATAATGATCGACATAGTAGGCAAGCGTTTCTGGTACTTAATAATATCTCTAATCCTTATCACTCCAGGTGTAATATCTATGGTAATACCGCCTGGATGGTCAACTTTCGAATCGGGATTAAGACCAGGAATAGATTTTACTAGCGGCAGTGTATTGTCAATAAGATTTGAAGAAAGGTCATCAGAGTCTCAAATTAAAAACGTTCTGAGCCAAAACAATCACCCAGAAGCATTGATTCAACGAATCAATGACCAAGACTTTATTATAAGAACTAAAGTGTTATCACAGGAGCTAACTAACGGTGAATCAGAACGGGAATTATTAGAGGGCGCTTTATCTGAATTCGTGTCTCCAATACTGAGTGTTGATATAGATACTGTTTCACCTATAATTGCTAAAGAAACCATAAGAAATACGTTTATAGCCCTATCAGTAGCCTGCATTTTTATTTTAGCTTATATATGGTACGCATTTAGAAAAGCTCCAAACGCTTACAGATTTGGAATCAGCGCAATATTAGCACTGGTTCATGACTTAATAATAGTGGTTGGAGTCTTCTCTATACTCGGAAGAACTTTGAATATAGAAGTCAACTCAATGTTTATAATAGGTATATTGACCGTAGTAGGGTATAGCGTTAATGACACCATAGTAGTATTTGATCGCATTAGAGAAAATTCCCTCAAATATCCAAATGCACTCTTGTCTGCAAATATAAATTTGAGCATTTGTGAAAGCATAGGGCGATCTGTAAACACTAGCTTCACAACAATATTAGTAATTTTAGCAATGCTGATAATTGGTGGATCCAGCATAAGAGAGCTATTAATAGTAGTAGCTGTAGGAGTAGCTGTAGGAACTTACAGTTCTATATTCGTAGCTAGCCAATTTTTAGTTTTTTGGGACAACAGAAAAAACAAACACCGCTCTTAATTTGCTTCTTATAAATTAATAACAATATTATCAGGGGACCGTGCAAGAACTGCTTGTTGAGGTTCATCATAAGGGTTAGCCTCAATATGAGGAGTGTTGGCTGGTACATATAGAAAATCCCCTGGCCCAGCTTCTACATATTCCTCGAAATTATCTCCGTAATAAACCCTGACATGGCCACTTAATATATAAGCTGCAGTTTCAGCTTCTCCGTGATGATGAGGAGGTCCCTTTTCATTAGGGGCAGCCGTAACTAATCCCAACCAAATTTTGGAAGACCCTACACTATCAGCGGTAATGCCAGGTCTCCTAATCATTCCTGGAGTTTGAGCAGTTTTACTAGAATCATCTGCTCCTTTTATAACATACGGTGCCGTGCCATCGGGTTTATTAGCCATAATTTTCTCCTATCTTCATCTGTTAACGTCATGTAAATTTACCAAAATCCTACCAATTGCGCTAGAGTTTTCCATATTCTTCTTAGCTTGACTCAAATCATTAAGGTTTATAATGTCTGCAATTATGGGTTTTATGCTACCTAGCAATATATCTTGTTGGGCAAGTTCTATTGCTTTCCTAGTAGTACCTGTAAATCCCAATATTTTCAAATCTTTAAAAAGAACTTCTGACAAATGAAAATCAATTGTCTGTCCATGAATATCTCCTAAGGCTACTAAAGTTCCAAATTGAGACATTGACTTTAACGATTCTTTGAAAATGACAGACCCCACTGTATCAACAAACAATTCTGCTCCGTAATCACTCGTAACACCCATGATGATTTCTGAAAATCCAACTTCATCCTGTGGGTCATAGGTCACAACATCTGTAGCACCTAAGGACAACAATAAATCTTCATTATGCGAAGACCGAGTCAACGCTATAACTTGATCCGACAACATTCTAGCTTTTTGTAAAGCATGAATTCCTAGTCCACCCGTAGCACCGGAAACAACAATGGTCTTGTATGATTTATTTAGTTGCAAAAAAGCTGATTCAATCACACCTATTGGGCAGGCTATCATAGCGGCATTAACTAAACTGATACCGTCATCCACTTTAAATACACAGTTTTCAGAAACGACAATATATTCTGCGAACCCTCCATCAATGGAATGTCCAATTCCTTTACCTTCCAGGCATCTATAAGAATTGTCAGATAAACATCTGAAACATTGTCCGCAAGAATCTGTCAATAAAGTGATCACTCGATCTCCAATTTTATAACTCTCAACATTTTCTCCAACATTTTCAATAACTCCAGAGATTTCATGTCCCATAATAATTTTTTGAGATACTCCTCTGGTAAGCAGGCCATTCCATACTGACAAGTCGTGATGGCAAAACCCACAATAGGCTACACGAATCAAAATGGACTGTGGCCCTATTTGTGGTATTTGCCAGTCTTCTACAGTTAATGTTCGGTTCTTAATATTTAAATTATGTAAAATTCCCGCTCTCATTGCATCACTCTTCTGTATAATAAAACTAATAATAGATTTATTTTACACTGTACTGGAGTGGTAATGCAGATAGGGGCACATGTTTCCGCAGCGGGTGGTTATAAAAATGCAATCATCAATGGCACAGAATTAGGATGCGATGCTATCCAATTCTTCCCTTCCGCTCCTCATTCATGGTATACGAAACAACCATCATCAGCACAAATTTCCGAATTTAATACGCTTTTCAAATCATCTTCAATTAAAAATGTATTTCTGCATGCAATTTATTTAATAAACTTTGCCACTACGGATCCAGAACATCTGAGAAAGAGCATTGACTCCATGGCTGTTTTCATGAAAATAGCTTCAGATATTGGTGCTTCTGCAGTTGTTGTACATCCCGGTAGTCACAAAGGATTAGGCTTGGAAAGAGTCCAAGATCAACTAATTGAATCAATAAACAAAGTTGTAGAAGAAAGTCCCGAAGGCCCCATGATTGCATTAGAAAATATGTCCGGAATGGGAAATCAAATTTGTTCAGACATGAATGAATTATTGAATGTGGTCACTAAAATTAATAGCGACCGAGTTGGAATATGTTTAGACACTCAACATGCTTACGCGGCAGGGTATGATTTAAGACAAACAAAGATCTGTGATGATATTATTTCTTCAATATCTAATCAAATAGGGTTAACCAAATTATGCGTAATTCATGCTAATGATTCAAAAACAGAATTAGGATCCCATTTGGATAGGCATGAAAACATTGGTGAGGGGCATATTGGGGATAACGGATTTTTAAATTTCATGAAAGGGCTTGAAACTACTGACATTCCTTTTATTTTAGAGGTCCCAGGATTTAAACACAAAGGACCTGACATGGAAAATATTACAAAATTAAAAACTATTCAAAAACAGGCCTACCTAAAAACATGACGTCTCTAATAAAAATATTATCTGTTACTTACACTTCAGTTATGTTTATCGGTTTTATTCCATTCGCTTCTGGAACATGGGCTAGTATCTTTGCTGCTTTAATATTTTTCTTGTTATTGAGTTCTCAACATCTATTGATACAACTGGCAATAATTTTACTGTGCTCAATAGTTGCAATTTGGTGCAGCAATCTAGTAATACAAAACAAAACAGATGACCCTCATTCAATTGTGATTGATGAAGTTATTGGGATGTGGATAACATGCTTGTTTATCCCATCTGAATCCTTATTTTGGTTATTTACTGCATTCATATTTTTTAGAGCTTTGGACATCATAAAGCCATGGCCAATAAAAAACTTGGAAAAACTACCTGGAGGCGCTGGAATTGTATCTGATGATATAGTCGCCGGAATAATAGGGCTATTACTTTTATTGTTAATAAGGGCAATATTATAAAACACTGAACCTCAATTTGGTACTTTAAATATGATATGCTATAATTTGAGGGTTCAAAACATATAAAAAATAACATACAAAGGCAGGTCAAATGGTACAGTCGTCGGAACTACCAACTGAAGCAACAGTTGCAAATCAAGAAACCAGTACTCCAGCCAGTACTCCAGCCAGTACTCCAGCCAGTACTCCAGCCAGTATTCCAATATCTATGAAAGCATTATTAGAAGCTGGCGTTCATTTTGGACATCAGACCAAAAGATGGAATCCGTTAATGAAACGATACATTTTCACACAACGGAATGGAATTCATATAGTCGACTTGCAACAAACCTTAGGAATGATACACACTGCAGCTCAGGATATGACCGATCTGATAGCTAGTGGTGGGAAGGTTCTATTTGTTGGTACAAAAAAGCAAGCTCAAGAAGTTATTAAACTCGAAGCAGAACGATGTGGTATGTGGTACGTTAACCAAAGATGGTTAGGAGGAACGTTGACTAATTTCACGACCATCAGATCCAGAGTTAAATACATGACGGAACTGCAAGAAAAAAAAGAACAAGGATACTTCGACTTACTGACTAAAAAAGAATCTACTAAACTATCTGAAAAACTTGCAAAATTAGAAAAGTTTTTCATGGGAATCCAGACAATGGAAAAATTACCCGATGCGTTATATATAGTTGACATAGCTAAAGAAGATATTTGCGTAGCGGAAGCTCGAAAACTGGGAATAAAAATATTTGCAATAGTGGATACAGACTGTGACCCTAACAAAGTTGACCATATAGTCCCTGGTAATGACGATGCAGTCAGAGCAATAAAACTAATAACTGGAAAAATGGCTGACTCTGTGATTGCTGGAACCAAAATACATGAAGCCAGCATCGCTACTGACTCGATGTCAGAGGAAGATTTCCAGAAAATGACAGACGTAACCGAAGAAGATTTCCAGCAAGCTACTGAAACAAAAGATGACGCACCTGTTGCAGCCCAAGTGGTTGCGAGTGAAGCCGTTGCAGTTGAAGCTGCTGATAATAGTAATCAACCTAACACTGATTCGCCAGAGCCTGCCCCTAGTGAATCCTCTAACAAAGAATAACATTCCAGGAGATAACAAGTGGTAACTGTAGATCAAATAAGACAGCTTCGAGAACTTACCGGCGCTGGAATAATGGAATGCAAGGAAGCATTACAAAAAAATGAAGGCGACCATGATAAAGCTATAGCTTTTTTACGGGAAAAAGGGTTCGCTCAAGCAGCTAAACGATCAGACAGAGAAACAAGTCAAGGTGTAGTAGAATCCTATATACACACAGGCGGTAGAGTCGGAGCTTTGGTAGAACTGGGATGTGAAACAGATTTTGTTGCTAGAACTGAGGACTTCCAATCACTAGCGCATGAAATAGCTATGCAGGTAGCTGCTATGGCTCCTAAATATGTGTCACTCGAAGACAAAAAAGATGACGATAGCCCTGACACACAAGTAGTTCTATTAGAACAACCCTATATAAAAGATAGCTCTCAATCCATTAAAGATCTTATACAAGAACTCGCTGCTAAAGTCGGAGAAAATATAAGAGTAATCAGATTTGCTAGGTTAGGCTTAGGCGAATAACGAACATATAATGAATACTCCAACTTTTAAGCGAATTCTCCTAAAAATCAGTGGCGAGTCACTTAGAGGTTCCTCAACTGACATCATAGATGCTAATGCAGTAAATTACATTGCAAACGAAATAAAACAAGCCCACCAACTTGGGGTAGAACTAGGCATAGTAATTGGAGGCGGCAATATCTGGAGAGGTGAAGAAGCCGAAAAACGTGGAATGGACAGAGCCACAGCGGACTATTCAGGAATGCTTGCCACAGTTATCAACGGACTAGCACTCCAGGACTCATTGGAAAAAATGGGGGTTATAACACGTACTCAAAGTGCTATCCAAATTCAAACAGTATCTGAACCGTACATTAGAAGAAGAGCTATAAGACACCTAGAAAAAAATCGGGTAGTCCTATTCTGCGCAGGAACTGGTAACCCATTCATGACTACTGACACCGCATCAGCTTTACGAGCGCTTGAAATTGGAGCTGACGTTTTATTAATGGCAAAAAATGGAGTGGATGGAGTATATCAGTCAGATCCAAAAATCAATCCACAAGCAAAAAAATACGACGATATTAGTTATATGACCGCGCTAAATGAAAGATTGGAAATTATGGACTCCACAGCCCTATCACTATGCATGGACAACAACATGCCAATTGTAGTGTTCGATCTGTTTAAAAAACGTAGCATGAATAACATTATTACCGGTATAAAAGAAGGAACTTTAGTACATGGAGGATAAAAAAAATGCCAAATGATAATGATGGGATTGACCCAAATACAATTATTAAACAAACAGATGAGAAAATGAGTAACTCGACTGAGGCTTTAACTCGCGACTTAAGTGCGTATCGGACAGGAAGAGCTAACCCTTCATTAGTAGAGAATATCTTTGTAGATTACTATGGCGCTTCAACGCCTCTGATACAACTAGCAACCATAACATCACCAGATGCGCAGACTATTATGCTCCAACCATGGGACAAGGGCTCTATAAATGAAATAGAAAAAAGCTTAAATGGTTCTGAAATGGGATTCAATCCATCTAATGATGGTAATATGATAACCATACCCATACCTCCATTAACAAAAGAACGCCGAATTGACATGGTGAAACTACTCAAGAAAAGAATCGAAGATAGTAAAGTCTCTATACGAAATATTAGAAGAGACGGCATCGACACTCTGCGGCAGCTAGAGAAAAACAAAACTCTCTCCCAAGATAACAACAAACGCTTACAAGACCAACTGCAAAAAATTACTGATGGTCATATGAAAAGTGTTGATGACATATTTGCAAAAAAAGAACAAGACATCATGCAAATCTAACCATACTGTGAAGTGACCATGCTCGTAGTTTTATGACTATACACAATAATCAAAATTCACCGAATCACATAGCATTTATCATGGATGGAAATGGTAGATGGGCGGAGAGCCGTGGATTAAACAGAATAGAAGGTCACCGTAAAGGTATCGAACATATTGAACAACTTTTAACTCTACTTAGTAACAAAGGCGTTAAATATGTAACCCTATATGCATTTTCTACTGAAAATTGGGCTCGACCCAAATCGGAAGTAAACGGGATATTCAAACTTCTCCGAGCGGCACTTTCAAAACAATTAGATACGTTATCCAAATCTAATATAAAATTAAAACATATCGGATCTAAAAACGGATTAAGCAAATCTACTCAATTAGCATTAGACAAGGCTATAAATGCTACAAAAAACAACAATGGAATGACACTTGTCATAGCAATAAATTACGGAGGAAGATCTGAAATAATAGAAGCAGTGAAGAAAATCATGCAAACTGAACTAGACTATAAAGATATAAATGAGTCTACTTTATCCTCATATTTACAAACATCTACCATTCCAGACCCTGATTTGATTATACGAACTGGAGGTGAGTTTAGGACAAGTAATTTCTTAATCTGGCAATCCGCGTATTCTGAATACTACATAAGTAATACTCTTTGGCCAGATTTTTCAATTGACGATGTTGAAATGGCTATAGAGGCCTATCGAAACAGAGAACGAAGATTTGGTAACATTACTAAAAATGACCCGAATGAAAATTAGAATAATAGCATCTCTTATCGGTCTACCTGTACTAATCATAATAATTCTTATGGGAAATCCTTATTTCACAATTGCTTGTATTCCAATTGGCATATTAGCTACGTATGAAGCAATTAATTTAACGCCTTTTACTGATTCCAAAATACCTAGAAAACTCATTTATATAGTAACGTTACTTTTTATTATATATTCATTTATCGCTCTAAACATTTCAATTTATTTAACAGGTTCATTCATAATTATATCCGTATGTTTCATAATATCTATATTATGGGTAATAACAAACAATGATTTAGAGTGCAAAATTCAGCGCATTATATACATCAATTGCATACCATTATATTGTGGTTTTTTGTTTTCTCATATACTAATCTTATACATCGACACTTCACTACCAATCGGTTTAGGATTGTCCATAATTATCTTCACAATGTGTGTCACTTTTGCTAGTGATACTGGCGCGTATTTTATTGGAACTTATTTTGGGAAAATAAAGATAGTTCCGGCAATCAGTGCAAATAAAACTCTAGAAGGTAGCATTGGAGGATTATGTTCCTCAGTGGTAGCATCAGTGATAGTATCTACTGTAATTGATATACAATTAAACATCTTGCCATTATTATTTATAGGATTGTCATTAGGAGTGATGGGTCAATTAGGAGATCTTTTTGAATCGAAATTAAAACGTATTAAGCAAATAAAAGATTCAGGAACTTTTTTACCAGGTCATGGAGGACTTTTGGACAGGATAGACAGTTTAATAATAACGATACCCACTTCATATTATTTATTCTATATATTTTTAGTATGAAAAACATAGCTATATTAGGATGTACCGGTTCTATCGGAACCCAAACTCTAGACATCGTTCGTAATTTCCCTAAAGATTTGTCAATAGTAGCATTATCCGCTGGCAATAATATAAACCAACTTAATCAGCTTATATCAGAATTCAAACCCTCTTATGCTTGGTGTAATAATAACGAATTAATAAAAGATCCAGATGTATCTATAGTAGACATGGTTACTATGTGTGAGTTACAAAATATTGATATAGTAGTAGTAGCAACATCTGGAATAATCGGCCTTGAGCCAACCATTGCCGCGTTGAAATCAGGTAAAATAGTAGCCTTATCTAACAAGGAACCAATCGTAGTTGCAGGTGCTCTTCTTCAGTCCATTGAGAAGCAATACACTGGTAAAATATATCCTGTAGACAGCGAACCAAGCGCAATTTGGCAGTGCATAGGACAAAATGGTGACATCAATAAACTAATAATTACCGGATCAGGTGGATCAGCTAGAGACATACCTATATCAGCTCTACCTCAACTTACTCCAGAAATGGCTCTAAAACACCCTAATTGGTCAATGGGTAAAAAAATCACTATAGACTCAGCTACGATGGTTAACAAAGCTTTTGAAATAATTGAATCTAGATGGCTTTTCGATATTCCTTGGCATAAACTTCAAGCTGTCATACACCCACAAAGTATCGTTCATTCCATGGTAGAGTTTAATGATATGTCTATTAAAGCTATCATAGGCGACCCTGATATGAGAGTCCCCATACAGTACGCAATTTTTTACCCTGACCACCGACCGAATGCTTCATTTAAACAGATTAATTTTGAGTCTGCTTTAAAGTTAGATTTTAAACCTGTAGACCATGATAGGTATCCAGCATTTAGCATAATCATTGACCATTCAAAATTAGAAGGCACTTACCCTGCTGTTTTAAACATAGCAGATGAAGTTGCCGTAGATATGTATTTAAAAGGTCAAATCAAATTCACTGATATTCATAATATACTTGGCACAATAGCTTCTCTCCACACCAATAATGAATATTTAGACATCTATGATCTAAAACAAATAATGGAATGGTCATGGAATAAAACCACTGAACTATGCAAAACCATGTCATCATGATGCCATTATTAATAACAATAGTAAGCTTTATATCTATTTTATTGGTAGTAGTGGTTTTCCATGAATTAGGGCATCTACTAGTCGCAAAATTATTCAAAGTAAAAACTCTAGAATTTGGAATAGGATATCCTCCGCGTATATTCTGTATATATACCGGTAAAACTGTCATAAGAATTACAGAATCCACCTCTTTCATCGCGGAAGCTTCTCTTAATCCTGGCTCTATAGTTAAGGTTAGTTCTGTCTCACAATCTGGGAAACTCACCGCAGTATCTATTTCCAATAAATCAACAAATAACCCATTACCCTCATCTACCTCTTCAGTTCTTTTACACGAAGGCAAAATAATAGAAAACACAGGAGAGCAAATCACCATAGCTGATATGATTTACTCAATAAATTTGATACCTCTAGGAGGGTTCGTAAAACTATCTGGTGAAAATGATCCTGACTTACCTGACAGCTTAGGAAGTAAATCTGCATGGAAACGATCTCTAATATTATTATCTGGCGCGTTCATGAATGCTATATATCCGATATTAGCTTTTGCCATTATGTTCACTATCCCTCATCAAGTGCCAGTTGAACAAACGGCACAAGTTATAATTAAGGACGTATCGATAAATAGTCCCGCCAGTAAGTCCGGATTATTGCCAGAAGATATAATAAAAAGTATAAACTATGAGCAAATTATATCTATAACAGACCTACGGCAATCCCTAGACAACTCAAAAGGCCAGACGGCAATATGGGTCTTGAACAGGAACAACGAGCTAGTTACATTGAATGTCCAGTCAGAATATGATTTCGAATTAGAAAAATGGGTTACTGGTATTCAAATAACAACAATATATCTCGAATATCAAACCAAATCACAGCCACCGTGGACTGCCTTAAGTAACGGTGTTAAAAGCACAATTGAATTAGTAAATGCATTAAAAACAGAACTTGCATTGCTATTCAATAAAAATATTGTCAATCAAATAACTGGACCTATAGGTATAGCTCAAATATCTGGAGAAGTAGCGAGCGCTGGAGGAATAGAGGGGTTAATAATATTGTCTATTATAATAAGTATTAACCTCGCTATATTAAACATATTACCTATACCGATGTTGGACGGGGGCAGATTATTGTTTGTTTTAATTGAAATGATATCTGGTGGTAAACGAGTCCCAAAGGATAAAGAAAATTTTATACATGCTCTAGGTTTCGTTTTTTTAATAACCTTGGTAATAATAATTAGTATGAAAGACATTCAACGTATTATAATTGGAGAATCACTTCTCGGTAATTGAAGTTTTAACTTAATTAAGGATATATAAATGAGAAGAAGCACTACAATTGTCAATGTCGGAAATGTTAAAGTTGGTGGATCCAATGATATAACAGTTCAAAGCATGACAAAAACTGACACTCGTGATGTAAAAAAAACTATCGCACAAATTAAAGATTTAGAAAACGCTGGTTGTGAAATCATCAGATGCGCAGTTCCAGACATGGAAGCTGCACAAGCAATAAAACAGATCAAGAAAGGAATTAACATCCCTCTTATAGCAGACATCCATTTTCACTACAAATTAGCTATTGAAGCTGCACAAAATGGAGTTGATTGCCTCAGATTAAATCCAGGTAACCTGAGGGATTCTCAGCAAATAAAAGAAGTGGTTGATATAGCAAAAATAAGATCCATTCCCATAAGAATCGGAGTGAATTTTGGCAGCTTACCGCCTGTCGGAGGGATAGGCAAAACACGTGGCTTCTCAAGGCATTATGATATGGTTAACCAACTTCCGAAAGAAGGGAATGTTAAAGATAATCAGTACAGTGTAGTAGATCACATGGTAGCAACCGCACTATGGGAAATCAGCCTTCTTGAAAACATGGATTTTGATGCCATAAAAATTTCTTTAAAAGCATTTGATGTACCGACTACAGTAGAGGCATACCGTCGTCTATCAAAATTAGTCCCTTATCCGTTCCATTTAGGGATTACAGAAGCCGGTACTGCTTTTTCAGGAGCTATACGAACAGCTGTAGGTCTAGGCGTTCTTTTATACGAAGGTATAGGCGACACAATCAGAGTGTCTCTAAGCGACGACCCTGTTAAAGAAGTTGAAGCAGGATTCGACATATTGAAATCTCTGAATTTGAGAACCAAAGGCGCTACGTTAGTTGCATGTCCAAGTTGTGGTCGTGCAGATGTAGATGTTCGCAAACTAGCTAACGACGTAGATAATTTGCTTAAAACATCTAACAAGAATATTAAAGTGGCCGTAATGGGATGTGAAGTAAACGGCCCAGGTGAATCTAAAGATGCAGATATTGGTATAGCTGCTGGAGTTGGTAGAGCAGTAATATTCAAAAAAGGTGTGAAAATAAAAGTGGTACCTGAAGAAGACATGCTATCGGCTCTAATGGAAGAAATAGATAACATACCTGTAGAATAAATGTATCTCCTAAAAAACAATACAACCTAAGGACAAATCAATGAGGCTTACGCAATCAGCATCTAGAACTCTCAGAACAAAAGCATCTGAGTCAGAAATAGCGAGTCATTCTCTACTAACACGGGCAGGATTTATCCACCAACTCGGTTCAGGAATATATTCTTATCTACCAATGGCCTTAAAAAGTTTAAAGAATATTGAAAGGATTATACGCTTTGAGATGGATGCAGTAGGAGCTCAAGAAATATTAATGCCACATATTCAGCCTATGGAACTTTGGGATTCCACAAACCGTACCACTGCTTTTGGCCAAAATCTATTTACTTTAAAAGACAGGCGATCAAGAGGGTTGGTGTTGGCCCCCACTCACGAGGAATCTGTGACAATGATAGCAAAGTCAGTTGTACAAAGTTATAAGGATCTACCATTCACGCTATATCAAATCCAAACCAAATTCCGAGACGAGGCTCGACCGCGCGCAGGCTTAATAAGAGTCAGAGAATTTGCTATGAAAGATGCCTATAGCTTCAGTCATAATGAAGAATCTTCAAATGAAATTTATGACAAAATGGCTACTGCGTATAAAAGTATATATAGTAAATGCGAAGTACCTATACTTATTGCAGAAGCTGATAGCGGAGCTATAGGAGGCAAAGATTCCCATGAATTTATTTACCCTACGGAAGCAGGAGAAGACACCGTCATAACTTGCTCAAGTTGCTCTTATACAGCGAATGTGGAAAAAGCCACAGGCGTTATTGATAAACTTGATGACCAATCTGTTCTCCCAATTGAAGAAATCAACACCCCGAATGTAACTAGCATTCAAGACCTGTGTGATTTGCTCGCGGTTTCACCAAAATATACATTGAAAACTATTTGCTACAAAACGGAAGCTGATTTTGTCATGGTTGCTATCCGAGGCGACCTAAATGTAAATGAAATCAAATTAAAAAATATATTAAATTGCAAAGACTTACATATTGCGACGACTGAAGAAGTTACACAAGCCGGATTAATTCCAGGCTCGATGTCTCCAGTTGGCATAACTGATATATTTGTAATAGCAGATATATCAGTTATGACAAGCAAAGTTTTTATAGCAGGAGCAAATAAACCTAACACTCATTTCAAAAATGTAGATTATGCCAGAGATTGCCCTATACAAAACATTGAAGAAATATCTATCACTACTGCGGAACATAAATGTTCTAAATGTGAAAACAGATTAGAATCTGTAAAAGGAATAGAGATTGGGCACATATTCAAGCTAGGTACTTTTTTCAGTGAAACATTAGGTGCATTATTTCTTGATGAAACAGGGCAACAACAACCTATTATAATGGGTTGCTACGGGATTGGAGTAGGCCGTCTATTAGCTGCAATTGTTGAATCAAATCATGATGACAAAGGCATAATATTTCCTAAATCAATATCTCCATATGCCGTCAATTTAATATCATTAAATCATAACGATGATGCTTGCAAGGAAGCATCTGAATCAATATATGAAAACCTTTTGTCTCAGGGTATAGATTGTTTATTCGATGACCGGACTGACAAAAGCGCAGGTGTGAAATTTCAAGATGCAGAATTACTTGGCATACCGTTACAAGTGATCATAAGCCCCAGAAACATAAAGACCAATCAAGCAGAAATCAAAATCAGAAAAACCCTTGAAGCCCATATGACACCATTAAGTGATACTGTATCAGAGGTTATTAATCAAATTAATCAAATTAATTAATTTCTTTATTATCGTTGTTGCATAACAGAATTGTACAAAACCAAGTTTTGTTTTAATCCTTCTGCTAGTTTACCTGGCATAGTAGAATTTAAAATCAAAAGCAATCTGAATTGAGCCGCTAAGTCTGCTGCTAATTTCTGTTTAGCTTCTGAAATAGTCTCTCCTGACACTGGAACTCTTAAACCTGTTAACGGAAACTTCGTTTTAGATTCTCCTGCCCAAAATGAATCCAGAGAATCAATAATAATCACAGGGATGTCTTTAATTATCTTGAATTGTGAATCTGGAAACATATCACTTTCATCTAAAGAGCCAAATAAAACTCTGCTGACATCACTATGGTTAATATGAAATTCAGCCTTAGTTGAAGCGCTAGCGTCTGTCTTGCTCCATGTCCAAGAATCAGGTACAGCAGCATCACTCCCAGGTTCTATGTTAACCGGGGTAGATAAGTCTTCCCCGATTAATTTGTCTTCATTGTCTGTAGGCATGCTATTCCCCTTTAGTAATTTCCCACGCATCATAAACTTGAGCAGGCAGTTCTATTGGGCCGATGGCATTCTCATAGTCATTTACATGTTTAGTAGCTAATACTGCTATCGCTTTAAGCATTTGGGGGCTTACTTTGATCCTAGTCCTCAGTATAGGTTCTCTTTCTTCCATTTGTTCTCCAAAAAACAACACAGCTGAATACAAGCTTGAATATATATGGAGGGAATCAGCATAGAAAGTGATTGGTTCATCTAATACTTCTTCGTTAGTTGCCCCAGGCGCTATATAATTTTCTTCTTTTGGAACTTCATCATCTGGTGGTACGTAGGGTCTTTGAATTATAGGCATATCGCCTCCTTAAAATGTACTCTGGACTTCTTTGTGATTATGTTTGTCTACAACACCGATTAACCATATTGATATGATAGATAATCCAGACAGCACAATAGCTACACTGAATGCTAACAAGTAATCACCTTTCAGGTCAAATAAAATACCCCCCAGTATAGGGCCAACTGCTATTCCTATTCCTCTACCTATTTCTACGAAGCCCAATATTCGACCTAATTGAACAGCAGGATATATATCTCCTGCCTTAGCTGACAAGATTAATCCCCCTATTCCATCAGTTAATCCAGAAAATAATACAAACATCATTATTGGAATTATATTGTTTATATCATTGGTAATTATCAATATACATATTGATATTATTTGAAGGCTAATTCCCATTGTGAACATAGGTTCGCGGCCATATTTATCTGACAAAAAACCAATTGTAGGTCTTCCAACGACGCTCAACATTCCAATTAATCCAATAGCCGTTGCCGCTTGCATCTGCCCATACCCAGACAAGACAAAAAAAGCAAGAATGTGCAAGCGAATCATTTGGTTAGAAATCGACAAAAAACCTCTAGCCCCTACCATGCACCAAACAGATTTTATAAGGTACGGCTTGAATGGTTTTTCAAGACCTGGATTTACTATTAAAGATTCTGTAGATTTAGGAATTGGTTTTTGAAATATTAAGTTGGTTGGGAAAACAAGCATGAAAAATGCCAAACCTATTATTCTGAATGCCCATTTCCAACTCATACTCAAAACTAGAATTTGTGCAAGAGGAGTAAATATAGCTTGCCCAAATGGGTTACCTGAGTCTGCTAATCCTAAGATTGTTCCTCTAGAATTAGGGAACCAAGGGGATAGCGTAGCCATAGCTGTGAAAGAAGATACAGAGGTATGCCCAATAGCAGCAATAAAGCTATAGAAAATATAAAGTTGCCACATGTGGGTGGAAAAACTACTCAATTGCCATCCTAGTAAAATTAAAATACCAGCAACTGCAAAAAACTTTTTTGGACCATATTTATCTAAATATTTACCCAACAGTGGTGAAGCTATTGCGCCTATTAGCCCTCCAATAGAAAAAATAAGAGAGGTCACTGTAGCTCCGGCTTTGAAGCCATTTTTTAGTGCTAAATAAAAAACAGATTCAGCATTCTTTGCACCGCCTTCAACGATAAGATTACAAAATGCTAAACCAAATACTGTCCATCCAGGGTATTTTAGAAATTTAATTCTATTTTTAAATGTAGTCATAATAAAAGATTAATCAAGCCCATTCTTGACCACTTTAACATACAAACCTATAATTAAGGCGTACAAAGGTAAACATCCTATATTTAACGTAAAAACACATTCAAATAGTCGAGTTTTAGTTGAGCAATCTGACCCCACAAACAATACAAAAATTATATTCCGAAGCGCTAAAAGACGCTGACTTAGTTAATTCTCAGGATTCTTTAGATGAATGGAGGGTTAAATTCTTAGGACGTAAAGGGGCTTTATCTCAATTATTAAGTCAAATGCCAGAACTCACCGTAGACGAAAAAAAAGTAATTGGTACCGAGTTAAATAAAACAAAACAACTTCTAGAAACGAAATTTGAAGATCTCCAATTTTTTGTTAATGATGAAACCGATTACTCTTCTGGGGAAGTATTAGATGTAACTCTTCCGGGAATTCCAATATATCCAGGAAAGCTGCATCCCACGACTCAAATCCTCAGAGATATATGTAAAATATTCACAAACATGGGATTTGACGTGGCAGAAGGGCCAGAAGTTGAGTGGGATCTTTATAATTTCGAGAAGTTAAACATACCCAAAGGACATCCTGCCAGAGATATGTGGAATACGCTATGGATAGATAATACAGACCTAGACACCGATAATACTATATTATTGAGAACACACACCTCTCCAATGCAAGCGCGATTAATGGAGCAGAAGGAACCACCTGTACGCGTAATAGTACCAGGTAAATGCTACAGATATGAAGCTACAGACGCGACTCATGAGTGGCACTTTTATCAGATTGAAGGCTTAGCAGTCGACAAAGGGATTAATTTCTCTGATCTGAAAGGTACTTTATACGAATTTGCAAGACAAATGTTTGGAAGTGATCGTAAAGTAAGATTTAGATGCGATTACTTTCCTTTTGTAGAACCTGGGGTAGATATGTCAATCGACTGCTTTTCGTGTGGCGGGAAAACTGACACATGCAGGATTTGTAGAGGCAGTGGCTGGATTGAAATTATGGGAGCAGGAATGGTGCATCCAAAGGTACTGTCTGGCGTAGGCTATGATCCCGAAGTATACACAGGATTTGCTTTCGGATTGGGCCCAGAAAGAATAGCCATGCTAAAATATGGGATCGATGATATAAGGCACTTTTATTCCAATAATTTAAAATTTTTAAGACAATTTTGATCATATTATGAAAGTTTCGTTAAATTGGTTAAAGCAATATGTAGACATTGACATTCCAATAGATGAGTTATGCCATAAATTGACTATGGCTGGGGTTGAAGTAGGAGAAGCTAAATATATAGGAGATTGGAGGGAATGTTGTGTCGGGCTCATAACCGCAGTAGGCAAACATCCAAATGCTGATAGATTATCTCTTTGTACTGTAGAAACTGGTGATGCGACTGTAAACGTAGTGTGCGGGGCTCCAAATGTGCACCCAGGGATCAAGATATGTTTGGCAAAACCTGGTTCTAACTTATATAACCCTCGAAATAATAAATACGAAATTTTAAAGCCTAGTAAAATCCGAGGCGTTGATTCTGAAGGGATGATATGTTCAGAATTGGAACTTGGCCTAGGAAATGACCATGACGGTATTTTAATCCTTCCAGATGAGTTGGAAGTAGGTACTCCTATAGAAAAAATACTAAGTGACGTCGTATTAGATGTGGAAATAACGCCTAATCGTTTAGATTGTTATTCTGTGTTAGGTATTGCTCAAGAGATCGCGGCTATTACAGGTAAAACAATTCAAATGCCAGAACTATATGAACCTGAAATTGAGCCAGAAACTAGTATTTCATCAATAAAGATTGATATACAGTCTCCAGAGTTATGTTCTCGGTATTCTGGAATAGTCATACGTGATGTCAAAATTGCGCCGTCACCTGCTTGGCTAAAAGACAGATTAAAGAAAAGTGGACTGAATCCTATTAATAACATAGTTGATATAACAAATTACGTCATGCATGAATTCAATCAACCCATGCATGCTTTTGACTTGAAAACACTTGCTGGTTCAGCGATTACAATTAGAACTGCTACTGACGATGAAGAATTAACATTGCTAGATGGGCAAAAAATAAAATTGAACACCAGTACATTAGTAATAGCAGATGGACAAAAACCAATCGCTTTAGCAGGTATTATGGGAGGATCTGATACTCAAATTAATGATACTACTACAGATATATTCCTTGAATCTGCCTCGTTCAACGGCTTCAACAACAGACAATCCTCAGATCAATATAGAGTTAAAACAGATGCATCGGTTAGATTTGAAAAAAACCTGAATCCTTTACTAACATTAAAAGCATTAAAACGGGCAATTTATTTAATATTAAATATCATAGAAAATTCAACCCCTGGTGAAATCATTGACATAGATTTAGACCCAGAACGTAAACCGATTAAAATAAATTTGAGCATTAAAAAACTTGCATCTATTCTTGGCATGCAAATAGATATACAAACTGCTTCAGAAGTGCTCCAAAAACTAGGGTTCCAATGTGTGAATACTACACCTGACGAAATCACGTGTGAGGTTCCTTACTGGAGAAACGACATATCTATTCAAGAAGACCTAGTAGAGGAAATTATTAGGATAATAGGTTATGACGAAGTGCCAACACGTATGTTATCAACTTCTATCCCTCATCATGAGCCTTCAACGGCTCTTGTTTCCAAGGAATCAATTAGAGATCTATTGGTCGGTGCAGGAATGCAAGAGATAATTTCTTATCCGCTTACCAATGAATCAGAACTAATAAAAACTGGCATTAGACATGAATTACCGAACCCTATTCCAGTATTAAATCCGATGAGTGGTAATTTTACTCATTTAAGAACCACAATACGACACAATTTATTAAGAGTCCTAGAGCAAAACCAATATTACAACGACGGGCCTTTTAAATTTTTCGAACTCGGAAGAGTTTTTCATAAAGGAACGTTAGGATTACCAGATGAAATAGAAACAATCACTGGCGTCTGCGCAGGATTAAATAGCCCGATTTACTGGAATTGTGGTCCGCTTGAATCTGATTTTTATTCGGTAAAAGGCATTTTAGATTCAATGTTCCAACAATTAAATATTGAAGCGACCTATGAATTAGGAGCAGATTACACATTCAATCCAAACGAAAGCGCG
>Ga0114999_10002093_pt1 | contig 26778 bp, 52 predicted proteins | sample ArcticOcean_MG_C_3_FD_89820 | JGI IMG/M metagenome (GOLD analysis project Ga0114999, IMG submission 89820) | Marine microbial communities from western Arctic Ocean - ArcticOcean_MG_CB8_126 | ecosystem: Environmental > Aquatic > Marine > Oceanic | place: Arctic Ocean: Canada Basin | collected...
TGCGAGCCCGTCGAGCCGTCGGCTAACTTGCTGGTTCCGTCGTGGAGTTCGAGGACGCACCGCGATCGTCGCTACATGCTGGCGTGCACGACGGTCGGGTATCCGATCATTTCGGAGCGCGAAGTCCCCCTGTGTCCCTCGTCACCTTGGGGGACAGAAGAGAGCATCGCTATAGGGTATACTGTACATAGTCAAGATCTTCGGATCTCGGCGTCAGGGAAAAAAGGGCCTTTTCTCCTAATTCATCTGTAAGCCTCAAGTCTGGAGGTGACCTGTAACTCGGTCGGTGAGGGTAGGGAGAAGGTCATCGCCCTACCCTCATCTTCCGTTATGATGTCACTATGCCCGCTGCTATAGCTGAAGACGAAGTTGAGTGGAACAACGACGGCCACAAGATCAGCTTACGTTTGAATAAGGCTGAACTAGAAGTTTCTGAAATCGAATGTCCTCACGAGGACGACGAAACAGCCCCTTGCCGATCTGATCTGGGTTGTGTTGTCTCTTACTTCATAGCCATTTACGGTTTGGAGTGCAACATAGGTGTTTGTGCACCAGAAGAACAGATGGAGATCTGTTGGTGTCTACAAGGCAATTTCGGTGATGTCGAAACCGGGCAACTGTGGTTCGTTCCCGTCAAAGATGAAGTGTTTTATTCTTGGATGGGTCAAAGATCCACGGATTAACGGCTTCTAAGTATCTCTTCTTTAGTAAGAGCTTGGTTGGCCCACTTATCAGCGCTCAGTGTTTCCTGAGCATGCTTCTTTTTCCACTTCTTAATTTTTGCTTCGCTTAGTTTTGGCACTTCTCATTCTTTCTGCTTCTTCGTCGCGAAAGCGCATGAGCTCTCCACGGGTGTAGGTGTCATGGATACTAGATTTATCGATTCTGGGTATCTTGTTAACAGGTCGTGGATTTTGCGTCTTGACCTTTTTTTTCTCTGGAGCTGAACCCATCTCTTATCGCTTTCTTTTCCGTCTGTGTTGTGGATTAGAAGGTTTTGGTAAACCTACACGAGATGTCGCTGTAATCAAAGCGTTGTTTCCTTCGGCAGTGATAGTCCACTTGCCACCTTTCGTGGCCGTGATATATCTATTTTGAAGAAGAACCTTCGCTGATCTCGCAACTTTCGACTTATCGTCAAATTTGCCAGCAATCACCTCAAGCGTCAGAGCCGTATCGGCCTTCCCACCCATCGCTTTTATGAAACCAAGCAAACTATGGGTAGGAGATTCAATTTCAAATCCGAGTTTAGTGATCCATCCAGACTGTATGAGCATATTCGGATCTTACTAGAAGATGTCGGCAGTTCCACCGATGGGGGTCATGGGTACGGTTCCGACATCTCCGAGATCTTTTTCAGACTTTTCAGAGGTGTCCGCTGAATCCAACCGGTTTGGGGTGTCCTCTGGGTACTTTCGTGACACCTGTGACGCACTTTCCAACTTTTCGAGCAGTTCGAACACGCCGGACAAGTGTTGTATATCGCTATGATTTATGACGTTTTTCAGGTCGATTTTGTAAACATTCTTGCGGTTGACTTTTGTCTTTGTAATCAACCCTGATTCTGCAAGGACTTTAACAGTTTTATCGACAAGGGTTTCGCTACACCCCAAATACACAGAAATTGCCCTCTGTGTCAGAGTCGGATCTTCGATAATCGCTGCCAGTACTTTCCCAGCAGTTGACATCAAGGATACCGACTCGTCTTGGTGATATCTGAACAGCTTCGTTCGATCAAGAACGCGCATTAGATCCTCAACGGCAACTGATTCAACTGGCTGGGATACAGCTTCCGCTAAAGCATTGCGTAATTCTTGAGAAGAAAGTCCACTGGTCATAATGCACTCATCATAGCCTTGTCCGCGCATGGACCTCGCCAATGTAATAACATATAGGTAGTTCGCTGCAGGCCATTGTTTGGAGACTACCATGCTTAAAGACAAACTCACTGAAATACTCGAATCACGAAGCAATCAGTGGAATTGTCGAATGCCGCAGGTGTTCCGCCAACAGGACGAAGAAACCCGCATCATACTGCGCAGCGTCCTCAAGGGGCCAGCATCCACCCGGTCTATCACCACTGCATTAAACGTCGAAGGACACAAGGTGTCGAGAGATGCCGTTAACCACGCCCGAAACGTTCTCAAAGGACAGCTTAAATGCAGTTGCCTTGTCCTCTTAACGGAAGGCGCCTCAGAGAATGAGTGATTCCCTCAGGAAACGCCTCGCAGCAGTCGAAGGCCAAGCCGAGATGCAGGACGCAGTTAAAAGCAAAATTGCTCCTCCCGGTTGGGAACCCGGAGTTGTCTGGGACGGCGAAAAGGGGGAACTCACTACAAATACCGTGTACGACACGATTGGTGATTGGGACGAACTCCTGACGGAACGAGGATTAGACCCCGCTATCTACGAGATTGTCGGCGACACAATCAGATGGACCAGCTACGACGGCTGGAAACGAGACGCCCCCGGAGAGGAGGCGTACAGCACCATCTGCTATTCGTACAAAACGGAAATTCGTTTAAGAGCTCACATCGTTAACCAACAACCCATTCCGGAAGACGTATATCAGGCAGTCAGGAAGGCCAAAAAGAGCAAAAAGAAGGCCCCCAAAGGCGACACCCATTTTGTCGTTGCACTGTCGGATTGGCAAACCGGCAACCGAGATGGAGGCGGAGTTGAAGAACAAGCAGAAAAGATCTCAAATCTGGTCGAAGCGATACCCGATCGAATACAAAACCTACAAGATAGTGGCCACAACATCGGGCATGTTGTTATTGCTGGTCTTGGCGACCTTGTCGAAGGTACTTGCGGCCATTACCCGGCTCAACAATTCCGGATCGAAGTCGACCGGCGGGAACAAATCAAACTCGTCCGGCGTGGGATACGCGACATCATCCTTTCCACGGCCCCTGCCGTAGACAAAATGACGGTGCTGGCCGTCGGCGGCAACCATGGAGAAAACCGTGGCAACGGGGGAGGGAAAGCTTTCACCAGTACAGGAGACAACGACGACGTAGCCGTATTTGAGCAAATCGCAGAAATCTTTTCCGTAAACAAGAAAGCATTCGGACACGTCGGATTCAAGCTCCCAATAGACCAACTGTCCCTAAGCATCGAACTCGCAGGCCACATAGTCGCATTTACCCACGGGCACCTAAGCAAAGCAGGAGCAAACGCCGCGCAAGCAGTATGGACCTGGTGGTCGAAACAAGCAATGGGGCGCGCACACAAAGGCGTCGCCGATGCTGACCTGTTAATAACCGGCCACTATCACCACCTCAATGTCAAAGAACAAGAAGGCAGAGCCCTCATCATTGCCCCAAGCCTCACCCAAGTAGGTGAATACTTCCAAGACTCCGCTGGAGTCAAAACCCGGCCAGGAACCCTCAACTTCACAGTTGATTCCACTGGCTGGAACAACCTGCACCTCATCAATTAATGGGACTCGTAGTAGTAGCGCTAATCGGAGTAGCCATATCCTTCTGGGCTTGGGCCTGGGCCATAGGCGACGCAAGCTGGACAAAGAAGCCGTGACCCCACAAGGAAACTACCTCCACATGAAGCTTCGCGAAAGCCATGAAGAGATCCAACGACTCGAAGAAGAACTCGAAGCCAAGAATAAAGCCGCGCAGAAACCTTCAATGATTGCAAAGGCAGAGGTGTTCGTCCCTATAGAGGACACTACACAGTTCTTACAGGAGTACGAAGTAGGTAAAGACATGGGGAAAGACTGGTACACCACCAGAATCATGCATCTAGTCGACCAAAACAATCATCTCACCAATCTCCTAAACACACACAACATCCCCCACTTAAACACCAGAACATAATGCCCGAGAATAAACCCCCACCCACTAACCCACTAGCTATACACCGATACAAGTGGATGGACGACGCCAACTGCAAAAACAAGACCCACCTCATGTTCCCCAAAGAACACAAGGACATCACCTACATAGCCGAAGCAAGAGCCCTCTGCGAAAACTGCCCCCAAAAAAACCCCTGCCTAGAATACGCCCTCGAATACCCACCAGCAGACATGCACGGAGTATGGGCCGGATACACCTCAAGACAACTCGCAGCAGAACAAAAACGACGAGGCATCAAACCAACAAGACCAACCCTCAGCCAAATGTGGTTTGCGTAACCACCTGCAAAATCACCGCATCATCAACACCAAACACATCCTCAATAACCGGCTTCACCTCAGACCACACAAGACCACCAATACCACAACCAATCTGAGGCATATTCATAGACTTCACCCCATTCTCCTTCATATGCACCAACATCTTCACCAAAGCATCCCTCAAAAACCCCAACTCCGCATTAGCACCCGGCTCCGCCTGAGTAAACAAGTTATAAACCCAAAACGTCTCAAAATCACAAGGAAAAATATCCCCACCCTCAAACGTCCCCTGCAAACAAGCCATCTTATAAACCTCCTTCATGTCAGGCAAACGCCCAAACACATCAGAAGCCAACCCCCCAATACTCCCCTGAATATTCACACCATGACAAAACCCGTCAGCAGGCAAATCAAACAAAGAAGTCTCATCATGATAAGTAACAGCCATAACGTCAGTCTAACCGAAGATTACAAGTCGCACAAACCCGCATAACCCCAAACGATTCCACCACCATGTCACACACCAACTCACCACAAGGCTGAAGAAGAGTCTCACCCCTCAAATATGCCCGCAAATGCGCGTCAGGAGTTGGCAGCTCGATTTTTGTTGTTGTAGGAGGGGGGATGCCTTGTTCGTTACGCATTGTTACCCATACGGCGTATTTGATGTATTCGCTTAGGGAAAGGTTTTGTTTGTTGGCTTCTTTTAGGATGCGATTCTTTTCTTTTCCTGTTATCCGGAGCACGATGTTGTAGAGGCGTGATGGGTATTTTGCGGGTTTGGCGTTAGCTGGCATCACGTTCTACTAGCGTCATGATGTATTCGGTGATGGTCATTCCGTAGGCGGCGGCTTGATCTAGCACTATCTGTTTGAATTCAGAAGGTACCTTCATGGTTAGGGAGGATTTGCCACCGTTTGGTATTACTGGGGGGCGTCCTACGTTACGTTTCATCATCTGAGGGGTTCCTTTCCACCACCGTCACGCTGAACGCTGTCTCTTGCCAGCTTTCGACGTGTCTTTGGTAGGCTTCGAGCACAAATTGGCGATCGCCGTTCGTGTTCATGGAATAGGCGGAAGCCCCGAGTTCGGACATGGTGCTTTGAACGCATTCGTGTTCGGATATTTCTTTCGGTAGTTTTAGTGGGACACCAGTGTGCTTACTCCTTATAAGGTCTTGTAGATAGCCCCACATTTGTTGGGACGTGGGTGGCGGGTTTTCTTTTCGGGTTTTAAAGTACTGACGCCGCAGTGACCCCGGATTAGGCATGTACTTTTGTAGGGTACAAAGAGTGGTGAGTTCTTTTCGGGTTTCTTCTTCGGGTAAATCCTGCAGGAGTGCCCACCAAGCAGCAAAGATCACCTTCTCCTCCGAAGGTAGCAAATCCCGATTAAACGACGCATACGTCAACCGCACCAACTGCGCCAGCTCAGCCTTAGTCACCAGCTATCACCCCCGTCGTCCCGCACATTGCTCAAAAACCGCTCGACATGGTCCTGATCCCGGAAGATGAGCTCTAAGTCGTCAAAGCGCTTCTTCTGCTTATTCCGCCCCATGTGGAAGTCACTAGCTGCGCAGCCATCAATAGCAAGCTTGCACTGGTCGACCCCATAGTCGGCGATAGCCGCTGCGACCTTGAGGTGGCGCTTGGTGTCGAGAGCTGGAACTCGCGTTCTACCCGGACGCATCGTTGAGCACCAATACTCATAGAGTTCCTGGACTTCAGCTTCAGGCACTTTTTCAGCTTTTCCCAGCTGCTGCCTGGTTAGCTTCGAGGGTCCTCGGGTTCTCTTTGCTGCCACGAGCTCCCCTGTGATAGTCAGCTGATCCATGAATTTCAGTATATTCATGAACTTAGCTGATTTCCACCGCGTTGAAGGAATAATCCAGGAATAATCCTTGGACTCTAGAAGAATCAGTTCCTTCTACACATTCATTCAACGGAAATTCCCTTTGCCCCTCTTTGGAGGGGGTCTGGGGGAACCTTTAGAAATGCCCAAAGTCGTTTTGGGACAGGCTTCCGCAGAACTTGTATTCACAAGTGCAGGTGGGTATGGGGGTGAGGGACCCTCGATGTCTTCGGTCTTGACAGTACAGTACGCGGAAGACGGAAACAAGTCAAGGAATTAAAATTTTTCTGCTATCAGCTGTCAACCCTGTAGTTCCAGGGCTTATGGTATTATTTATTTGACCGACGAAGTCTCCTTTCCTTCCGTCGGGCTTGAATGGGGATTGAGTTCTGGGTGCTGTGTGGTTTGCAGGTGGCATCAGTGCCTAGAACTCTCCCTTTCCACCACCGTCAGGGCGAAAGATGCACTTTGTGAAGAAAAGGTGGCTTCCCTGGAAGACTTTTGAGAATTATTCTCCCTTCAGGGGGATGAAGAAGGTCTGATCTTCCCACATGAGGCCGATTGTGCTATATCCGATCACGTCTAGAAGGTTGTCATCTATCGACTCGTTCTCGGGTGCCCCTGCGGAGCCCCGGTGTTCGGCGAGGTTCTCTAGTCGAGCGATTTTGTCGTGCATCCGGATAATGAGGCCGATTCGCCCAAAGCGGGAGATGTTGCCAGTGCCGTAGTCGCGTTGCTTCCGTATAAGGAGTTGTGCCACTTCGTGGGCTGCCGCGACGGGGCTACCCGGGAGAGCTCCTCGATCCTGGAGTACTTCGCAAGCAGAGACTGCCAGGTATTCCCATATTTGTTCAAAAACTGGAGAATACGCATCCCGAGCTCCGCCCCCCTGGCCTGCAGAGTTTAGATACCCATTAATCAGAAAATCGACTTTGATGCGAAGTTGCTGCAGCTGATCGGAGTCCGAAAGTTCCTTTTTTAATACTGCACCCCCTGGAAACTCGGGGGTCAGGTTGGAATCTTCACTTTTTGCCTCCAGCTCTGGAGTTGGTGACCTTCGAAAACTATGTAAAAGCTTGTCTTCGCAAGAAGTTTCCCAGGAGCCGACAGGGATTCGCATGCCTTTTGGTCCAATCACTCGTTATGCCCTATATCTAACAACTGTTCCCATCTAGCTGGTTCAATCGAATCGGCCAGGTGGGACGCCTCGCTAGCTAAGGAATCAAAGAATTTTTGCCATTCGCGTTCACGGAGCTCTGGATCGGTGTAGAGGTTTTTGTAAGAATCGACCGTTTCCTGAAGATACTCTGTTGCCACGGCAAATAATATAACAGTTGGATTAGAAGATGGCAAGATTACTGGGCCGTCTTCACCAAGGGAGCTCCTCGACGCGTTTAAGCATTTAAGTACATTTTTCCCGTTGCTGCCGCAGAAGACAACGTCCTTTTCCTTATTGGTTGTACTAAACAGTTCATACACAAGGACGTTGAGCAGTTCCTGCAGCTGATCCTTCTGTTCTTTTGGTAGAGAATTGATGAAATCCATCATTTGCTGCTCATCGAACTCTTCATCCATTGCTTTCCACCACCGTAGCTAGGAACTCGGGTTGCTTCACGAGATTTCTCCCACTATTGTAGACGTTATGAATCACGATCAAAGATTCCTTTTGTACATTCGGGCGCTCAACCAGTTCCGACTGCGAGAAGGACACGTCAAAGTCCCGGCAATCCATGTGGAAGTTCTGGATGAGGAAAGGCTCACTCTTGGCAATTGGGCAAACTACACCCGCCAGAGGAAACGTAGGGGAGAGCTTCCTCCTGAGAGGGTGCGTTCTTTGGAGATGTTCCCCGGTTGGGAGTGGGGACCGTTGCGTCCCGGGCCTCCCAGAAAAGAGAACAGAGACAAGAACATCAGACAAGCTCGTCTTCGAGGACAGTCCTTGTCCCAAATTGCCGACACGTTCGGCCTGAGCAGACAGAGGGTGCACCAAATTGTCACTGAAAACGCCTAATACCGAGAGCCCAGCTGCCGTTTGTTTGGGTTTCGTCTTCACGATCCTGGTGCATGCAGTCGGTTTTTTGCTTTTAGCGAAGCTGCTCGACAGTTCAGCGCTTGCTGAAAACTCACTTTCTTGGCACTCTGCGGTAGCTGGAGCGGCCATCTTCATTGCCCTTAAGATGTGGAACGTTGCCTTGTTCGGTAGAAGGAAAGACTGAGGCCGGGCACAGTCCGCCCGACCCCAGTCCTTCACAAGACTGATGGGATGAAAGGCAGGAACATCCCACCAGCCGACCGTCATGAACCCGTGTTCACCGTGAGCCGGGTTCCCATCTGGCGATACCAGACGTTCTTGAACATGTAGGGCCAGTTCCGTACTGGCTTCTCGCCACGTCTCATCGCTTTGAGCGCATTGACGCTATCTTCGACGTGTTCGTAGACCAGCACGTTGTTCTTCATGATCGTCTTGATGCATTGCATGGCCAACGCATCTTGGAATCCGGCGTTTTTGCCGCAAACGCCTCCGTCGGTGATGAAGATCACAGGACTGGTTGGGCGTTGTTTTGCCTTGATGCCCCATTCCAGAGCAGGATGATCGACTCCGTTGCCTCCACCCATCTTCGGGATCTCCGCAACCATCTTGCCCTTGTGAGCAAGGATGTAGGCGTTCGTGCCCTCGTTGCCAAGATCGGAGTAGCCAAGGATTGTTGCTCCCGGTGCAGCCGACAGGATCTCTTTGATCTCTTCGACAGACAGGCTCATGGAGCCGGAGCAGTCGATTACGACTACGCCACCACGTCCATGGATCGTCCGGTCGAAGATTCGACGTTCGGGATCGGTGAGCAGCCGGTGGAGTCGGCGAGGGTGCCTACCAGTATTGGCAGGAATCCTCTTTTTGCCGATTGACCCGGGAGCGTGGATGGAGAGTTGTTGTGCGCCGATCCGTAGTTCTTCCCAGCAGGGAATCCCCTTGTAGCCACCCACCCGTTCGTGAGTGACCGACTTGAGTCGTTCCTCCCACCTCTCAAACTTCACAGGGTCCGTTACTCCGATGTTGGAGTGGCTTCTGCCTTCGACCTCATCGGCATCTTCGTCACCCTCATCAGCCTCGTCGGCCTCTGCGTCGTCTTTAGGGACGACAGCCACCGGCTCTGGTTCGGGTGGTGGTGATGCAGCTATCCTGTCGATCCATTCGGCGATGCTCTCTGTGAAGAACATGCCGTAGGGAGCGAGACCGGAGTCCTTGTGGATCTCCGTGGAGGCGAGTTTGCCGTCTTGGTAGTAACGCTCCATTTCCCGTTCGGCCCGGGTGGCAATCTTCTTGAGTGCCTTGCCCCACAACCGGTTGTTGCGCCGGATGCCGGTCAGGTACTTCTTGAGCGATGCCGTGCCAGCACAAGCGATAGTCATGTAGACGGCACCTGCCCAGTCCGTGTTGGCACCGATGCGTTCGCCGTCGTAGGTCTCGCCGTCGTCAGACAGGTGTTCCTTCATGTTGAAGCCAGCCTTCTGGCACAACAGGTTCACCCGCAGTTCTTCGACGGCTTCCATGCCCTGCTTGCTGGCAATGGCACGGTCAATCCACTTCGGCCATTCGCTGGCGGGAGAAACCTTGGCGTGCATCATCTCGTGGGCACGGATGACCCGACTCATCTCTGAGTCGTCACCGGGCGAAACCATGCGACGGTTTATGAGGTCGGTGTGGGGCAGTCCACGCTTAGGTGGACAGTCCTCTACCTCCCAGCGACCCGGCTCCGTGTCCTCACGGGTCAGGATCTCAGGTTCGGGTGAGTGGAGAGACATTAGACCCGCTCCACTTTCATGCCGTCCAGAATGTCCTCTGCACGATCGCCGAACACGATGGTCGCAGCCCGCTCTTCGCCGTGGACCTTGCGGATCTTGTCGAACGCCATCAGCGTCCTCATGGAAACCCGTCGGGTGCCAGCGTCGGCCAGCGACACGGCGATTCCACGCAGGTCACGGGAGATCCGCTCCAGAGCGTCGGGATGGGGCTGGTCGATACGCACCCGCACCGGGAACCGGTCAAGCAGCGCAGGTGGCAACTCTTCCATGTTCTCAATGTTTGTGGTCATCACGGCTGAGAAGCCCTGATGGGGACGGTGGATACGATGGGTCTCAGGATGCTCCCATGAAGCGGAGTCCTCGCCGTCAAGCATGGCGAGAAGGTTGGCAGCGACATCGCCACCAGCCTTGTCAATCTCGTCTGCGATGAGTCGACCGCCACGAGTGCCGTCGCCTTCCCATGCTTTCAGGGCAGCACCAGCGACCCATGAGAATGAGCCGTTGGAGTTGGGCATGAAGGAACCGGTGACATCACCGTTCGTCATGTCCTCTGTGCAGACCATGCGGAACGCACCAGCGGACGTGTCGCCCATGGTGAGTCCAGCGAACGTCTTGCCTGTCCCCGGGGGACCGTAGAGAACGATCCGGTCGATACCAGCGTTGAGGGCGTCCTCAAGAGTCTGCCAACAATCTGGAAGTATGAGGTTTCCCTCAGAATCTCTAGTAGTCATATCTGCCTTTGGTTGTAGTAGTTGCTTGCAAAGGGAATCGTAGCCGTAATGGTTGCATGAGGCAACCTCAGAGGCAACATTGGCTGGATTAGTTTGAAGCTTTCTTGTAGGGGTCACGGGCTTCGTAGAGTCCACGCTTGATTTTGTTGTAATGACGGCTGGTCGCAAGCCACTTGACAACAGTCTGTGCGCCAAAGCCACTCACCTCAGCGAGTTCAGCGGTAGTGAACTGTTCGAACACATGTTCGATGGCGTGAGCTTCCAAGTCCCGCCCACGGCTCTACTGATTTTTGCGCTTTTCAGGAGCTAGAAGGTCATCTTCTTCACAGAACTTTTTGATAACCCATTCGAGTGTTCCCAATCGAAGGCTGTAGGGGTAAAGGTGGCCGTGAACGGAGCCTTGCTCTCCCTTGCGCACCCATACTTGCAGGCAATACATTGCACGGTCACGTTCAGCTATGAGATCAGACTTCCCTTTAGGAACGGCGATCGCAGATCCGTGCTTCTCTATTTCTTTGTCCCACGCCTTGTGGTGTATAGCGTTAATGACTTGGTCATCAATCTTTTTCTTCAGTCCCATTTCCCCTTCTTTCTGTAGCAGTGCTCGACGAGCCCCTCGACTGGACGCCACCGTAACCGTTATTCCAGGGCGTTGCAACATTTGACAAAATATTAGGGTGCAGCACTGCTAAAATGGTTACGTCCTACAAGGTACAGGAGACATTATGAAAAAAGTTACACAGCCCACACCGGTTGGTGAAAGCCCAGCTGCCGCAGCCCCTGCAGCTCCAGCCGCAACAAAAGCGGAAAAGCCAGCAGCTAAACCCGACAAGAGGTAAACAGGCTTTCCACCACCGTAGCGCCTAACCGACATTCCTAGAGGTTGCGAATCGCAAGCACCGGTTGCCCGCTCGGGCGGGGCTTAAGAGCTTTAGGTGGGTGGTGAAAAGGGAGAACCCCTCAGAGTCGACCCTTTAGGCGACTACTGGGGGTTTCTTCATGCCCGACGTTCGGCCTCTAGCTCGTCGTAGTACAGAACGTCGTCGTCCTTTAGGCAGTCGTCGCATACATCGACGTAGCCTCCATGCGGGCCAGCCTCTACGAGAGTATCGCCGGACTTGGCGTTGATCTGGTTCTCCTCGTCAATGTCGATGCTCTTGCCGCACCGCTCGCACTCACGGCAGAGGCACATGAGGCAGGTGTCGCCCATCCGCATGTCGGGCATCTCGCCCGCCATGATGGACTCGCAGGGATGAGAAGTGCAGCCGAAGGCTGGTTGCGATTCGGAGGTCATGTCTAGTAGTCCTTGTTAGTAGTAAGTATTACTATCGCTGAGGTCAGCCTAGCGGTTATAACGCCAGACCAACCCCCAGCGACAGAAGTTTGCTCAGGCAGAAACCTTTGTAGCCTTTGCAGCCTTTAGCTTCGCTCGGCGCTTAGCTTCAGTTGCTTTTACTGCTTTGGCTTTTGCCTCAGAGCTCACCTTGAGCCAGACACCATGGGTGCCGTCGGTGTTCTTGCGGGTAGTTACCTCAAGATCCTTGTGCTGCTTCTTGAGGGCGTACAAGTACGCGATGTTCTTCTTCTTGCGGTCCAACACGGCCCACTGGCCGGGATGCTCCTCACGAAGAGTTTTGATGTAAGTCTGGATAGCCCCGGCTGTTGCGTGGCGACCACGCTTCGAGTCGGGAGGGTTCTCCAGCCTTATCTTGATTGCATTCGCCATTTTTTAGTACCTCCGCAGGTGTGAGATGGCGGTTACTTGATGACAGGGCCGTCTTCGTTGAGAATGGTCTCAACTAGGACTTCCATGTCACTCGCTGTGGACTCTTCCACAACTTCTGTAGAAACCTCAGCTGGCGCTGGGGTTATCGGATTGGTGCTTTCCGTCCAATGGGTGCCGTAGTTGATGCTGGCAGCCGGAATCGGAGCCGGAGCAGGTATGGAAGGTACGGTAACAACTTCTGCCACCTCTTCCTCAACGATCTCTGCTACCTCTGCGACATATGGTGAAGGAATCGGCATAGGTCCAGCGATTCGCGTAGTTGTGTGGACCGTCGTAGGGACGGAAGGTTTCACGGGAGTCACGGTCTTGTTACCGGGGTCGTTATGAATAACTAAGTTTTTCAGTTCGACCCAGCGATCGCCGGAACCCTGTGCAGGAGAGACCAAGAGATCCAGATGTCCAAATCGCTGGCGTGAGCCGTCGATCCGCATCAGGAACACGAGGTCATTGACGTGGTAGTCAGCCGTTAGGCCGACGTAGGCGTCAAAGTCGATCTTTCCGTCCGCTGTGCGAGCGAACCGATCCGGGTTGGGTGTTTCAGTATCTACAAGTTTCATATGCGCCCCTCCTCAGGGGTGTGTCATTGTTTAGTATGGAGACGAGACTACAGTTAATGATTGACAGTGACAACCTGCGCTGTAAAGATTTCTAATGACAATGGTGTGATTCATTAGTACTCACACACCTGTCCCTCGCAGGAGCCAAAGCTTCGGCAAAATAGGTTGTAGTTGACGCAGTCCGGCTCGGATTTGGAGCTATCCCGGGACTTCCGCCCCTTCTTGCGAACTCTCCGAAAGCCATCCATGCCGAATCTCAGGCTGGTGCCTTCCTTGCTTCTCGGACCACGGGCGATCTTTTTCGCTCTGTGGTAGACGCCTCTCGGCCAGAAGTCCATCAGTACCACGCATCCATGCCGTCGCAATGTTCCGCAACCCAGCGCAGGTACCAAATGGCGTACAGAACATCGTCGGTTTCGTCGTGTTCTACGGGCTTTCCGTCTTTGTAGTTCGTTCGTTCGGTGAATACGAGCCGACCTCCACGCGCATTCAGACTCGCCTCCATGTCGTCGGCCAGATCTTTGCACGCTTGCGGTGGGCGGTACATGCTGTCATTCTCGGTGCCGTAGAAAGAGTCGTCGTCGTCGGAGCCGTAGGAGTCGATATCGTTGATGTTGGCGTTGTCAGAGGATGCGAGGGCGTTGATCAGCCAGTTTCCGTGCTTGCCCCTGTACCAACAATGAGTGCCGAACATTCCCATGACCCGACCCTTTTCGGGTGGGTTGGCGTTCGTGAAGGGGCAGCCACCGGCTTCGATGGTCTTTTCACAGTCAATGGGATAGGAGTCCTCAGACTGGGTGACCCCATCTTCGTCCTCCCAAGTGTGGGTCTTTTTGTCGATGACCGCTGTACCCTGCCTCTTACACGGGTACTCGTGGGGCATGTTGTCTAGGCCCATCAGACTGCCTGACTAACTGTAGTTCCAAGGTCGTAGACGGCCTTGGCGTGCTTCGATCCGAAGGAGTCAATGCCGAACTCGCGCAACGCCTCTGCTTCGGCCCTAGCTTCAGCCTCGGAGTCCGCTTCGACCTCGTAGTCCCAGCGCTCGCTGATCTTGACGATGTAGGTAGTCATGTCTAGTAGTCGTTTCTGTTAGTAGCCAGCCAATGTTGCCCCTGAGTAGGGCTTGTAGGGACAGCGTATCGGTAATGAATGGTCTTGCCAACTTGTTCAGTTAGATTCATCTGAGGTTGTGTAGGCGTTGTATAACGGGTACGCTTCCGTTTAGGAGGTACTCACTAATGACAACCCTGACAGAAGACCAGATGAACGATCTGTACCATGCTGCCGAGACCATCGACGGCGAGATCGTGACGGACTACTCGGGCCGTGGAATGTACGGCGACGAGTGTGTCGGCCTCATCGTCAAGGATGAAGGCGACTTGTTCCGGTTCGCCGGTCTGCTTGACGACGAGTTTGTCGAGCAGCTTGGCAATCCCACATGGGACAACATGGGTCTGCGAGAGATCGCATACTGGCCTCGGTTCGCTGCCTATCCACCACCGTCGATGTAAGCACAGCGTAATACTTACACCTTGTTTGGCACATTCTTCGGTGAGATTTGGGAAACCCGAGGCGGGGCTGTGCCAGCTGCGCTGTCGAAGTTCGAAGAAATCGCTCGACCTGTCAAGAAATCTCTATGGAAAGTGAGGGAGTGTCCCTTATTACGGATACGCTCTGGTTATGGATGAAAACAGAGAACACCACAGCATTATTCACGAGGTCGATGGCGGCGTTATTAGCGTCGGCACCACCTACTACGAGTCAGGGCACTACGTCACGATCTGTCCGCACGATGATGCGACCACTTCTGACGTGAGCTACATCGCGCTGGATGGTGGGTACAAAACAGCCTCAGTTCATTGGGGCAACGCAACCTACCGCTATGACGACATAGACGCCTTCTGGGCGTTGTCGATCTTCGCAGCGACGCTCTCTGTTGGCAAGACCGCTAATGCCATCAAAAAGACAGGCACCTTGGTTCACACAACGGAGCACGCAGCAGCATGAGCATGACCGGATATGACGCATGGCTGGAAAGCCCGTACACGGCGGCAGCGTGCGAGAACTGCGACGACGAAGGCTGCCGTTTCTGCGACAAGGAAATGGCCTACGACTACCACATCTCCACCGACCCGAGGATCTGACATGAAACTTCCCGACTGGACTGACCCGCCCCCGAATGAGCGCAAGCGCGACGACGGGGCTGTGTTCCGGCTCGGCGATTTGGTGAAAGTCAAGGATCAAGAGATCCACGGCAAGATCGTGCGCTGGGACGGCGGCAAGGCTGTCGTTCTGGATGACGCCGCTCCCGAGTGGATGCAAGAAGATGACGACGGCACGCTGGTGTACCGCCTGAGCGAGCTGGTGAAGTGGTGAAAAGTTATCCACAGATGTCAAATAATGTAGTGATTGTCGTTTATTACGGATACGATTCGGTACATGGATGAAACCACTACTGCGGTTATCGCAGACGTAACCATTGAGGACAGCGCCCATAGGCGTATCGAACTTGATGATGGCCACTTGGATCTCTACATGAACAAGTGGACTGACGGTTCCTTCAACTTCAAGATTGAAGGCAACGGAACCTCCTCTTGCGTTGACAGGATTCAGGCGCTCCCCGACAACACCATTGTCGTTGTCTGGAGTGGCAAGGCTTACACCTACGAGGTTAAGGACAGCGTTCTTGTTCTGGCCGAGTTCCTGCTTCACCTGTCGTTGGGCAAGACGGCCAACTGGGTCAAGAAGAACAACATTATGCCCATTGAGGTGCAGGAAGCTCTAAAGTCATGATCGCCTGCCCACGATGCGGGAAGAACGCTTTGGAGGAGGAACGCCCTGCTCTGAACGCTCTCAGTCGCACGACCAGAACGTCGGAGGACACTCCCGTCTACGTCTGCTCTCCCTGTGGGACAGACGAGGCGATGCAGGACTGGCTCCAAGGAGGCGCCACTCCCCAAGAGGATTGGCCGATGGACGGATTCGCCGTGCCAGACATGGTGGAGTCGATCCAGAGGGCAACAGATCTTGCCATTACGGAGAAGCTGGAGGAGCTGCTGTGAGTGCACTAACCGAATGCCCCAAGTGCGGCGAGCAGGTGTTGTGGAGCGGAGACGCTTCTGAGGTCAACGAGGACGATGTCATCGTGGACGCCTACTGCACCGCCGACAATGGATGCGAGGCCAACTGGGTAGAGGTCTACTCCCATGTTGCCAGCCAAGTGGCGGTGAGTTGACGTGACCTCCACGGAGGTGCCCACACACGACTGGGTGACGCTCACCAAACTCGCAGAAAACCTGACCGACGAGAATGTGATCGTGGGTGAGTGTGCGGGGCTATCAGCTGTCTTCAGCGTTGAGCCGAGCTCCCTTCTCAGGGGATGGCTACGCATCACAACCGAACACGGGCATCTGTACGCAACGGGTAAAGACGAGTTCGAGGTTCTTGACCACGCTCACTACACAGCTTGGGCGGGTGAAGAACCCAAATTGATTGCTGTTGATTACAACGCATAGGTTGTAAGCGACACTTATTACAGTTACGCTCTCATCTAGGAGGTACTACTACTAATGAGCGAACCAACTATTACCGTAGAGGGGTGTGCATCCCCATGCCGATCCAGCATCAATTTGGATGATGGTCGGTACCTAGACATCAACATTACCCATGAGGGTGTCATCATGGATGTGTACCTGCGAGGGTTCACGCCGGAAACTGACACCCATCTGGGCACAGTCGGCATGACCTTTGAGGAGTGGGCGGACGATATTCTGTCCTCCGACGTGATCACCATGATCAACAAGTCATGAGCACTTTTGAGAAGGTCAAAGAAGATACCACCCGTGAGGCGACGGACCACAAGTTCGGCTACTGCCCTGAATGCGACGGCACCGACATTCTGACGAGGGCGGTACTGACATGTGTAGCTCCTATCAAAAAGGGAGTAACACCGTCAGTAGGGGTCGAACGGGGTTGCTTTAACTCTCTCTGTGACGCCATCTGGATCGAGTACTGGTCTTGTACACCGGATCGAACGCTGGTGACAGCGGAAGGAAGGAACAAGCGATGACGTTGGACCGTTTGCGCCGACAGGAGTGGCGATTAGCACCGGCATTGAGGGACTACATCAAGCGCCCCTACTTCTGCCCGTTCTGCGAGCACCCGGTCATCGAGGCCACGAAGTTGGAATCCTTCGAGAACATAGTGTACCAATGGGTGCGCTGCCCTGAGTGCGAGACAGAGTGGCACGACCTGTTCGAGCTGTACGGCATTGAGGAAGTGGTGGCAGGTAAGTGAGAGTTCGGGTCTACTGGAATCTTCACAAGGACTGTTATTCCGTGCTTGATTGGGAGCCCCGCTCTCGCAAGAAGGGCAGACTGGTTTGCCATTTGAGCGAGCTGATGCTGAAAGACGCGAAGTTCGTTGTTCAACCGTCGGGGAATAAAAGAGTTCGTGACGAAAAGCGTAAAAACGTACATGCGTTCATCGAAGGTGAGTGGCACGAGTACGCAAAGCGCAGTACTTTCGTGATGATGGGCAAGGTCCGATACAACCCGTACAAGAACGTAGCCTTTGTTCTGACTCACGACGAGCGGGAGGTTGAGGTTGCTAGTGAAGCACACCTCTCGTACACATCCGGTACACCACCCACTCCAAGGGTTCTAGTCCCCTTAGATTGAGTCCTTTCCTCCACCGTAACGAGTTAGCAACTCTGGTGGAGGGTTTGTTTCTTCTTCGTGGTGAGTTCTGCTGCCCAGCTGCCGATTCGGGGCTTCGCCTTCAGGGCTGTGAACTCGAGTGATTTCGTCAGTCCAAATGTCGATAGTCCAAAAGGAACCATCGGATTCGAAGATGGCAACGTCGGTGTCTAAGTCTTTTAGGGTGAACGGGCCAACTGATCGGTAGATAGCCCCGTTGGGGAGTCCGCCGTATTGTGGGCTGCTCCACCAACAAACACGGGAACCAGTCGGGATGAATCCCCCTAGCTCTTTTTGCGTGCGTGCTTCTACCATAGTTGTGCGGCATCCCATTCTACGACGGTTTTGTTATCGTACTCGATCCAGACGCACCCGAAGGTTTCGTATTCGGCAGGGCTTTCTAGGGTTTGTGGATAGGTGCACTTCGTGGTGAGGCTATGACCCCACGTCCACCCGCTCCACGGGTGGGTATCTTCTTCGGTTCTCAGACTCTCGTTCAAATCTTCGGCGTCTAGCAAGGTGTCGAGTCCGTCTGCTTCTTCGGCGGCTTCGCAAACTGCTTCCTGCAAGCCTTCGGGAATGTCAAGTATTTCGTTCATAAGTGCATCCTATCGGTAATAACCTGTAACGACTACTTTGTAAGAAAGATTGTGTAAATGTTGCAACACGGCGTTATTACGGATACGCTCTCATTATGAAGCGAAACCAACCCACCTGTACGATCTGCGGAGGGACGGGAGCCGGTTACGAGTTCCCACTATTCCCCCGTTGCTCCGACAAGACATTCGGCGCAATCTGCGCTGAGTGTGACCATGAGCGAGCCAACGAATACGGACTCGCCCGACCCGGAAGGCACACACGATGATTGCATTTCTTCTGTTCGCAACGGCACCCTTCGTTCTGTTGGCGGCGGTGTTCTACCTCTGCTCCGACAAACACCCGTGGGGTGTCTGATGACGCCGCAAAAAGGCGACCGAGTGCGCCTCATCTCCACATCCGACTTTGCGACGAAGCTCCGGGCCGGGGCTATGGGCACGGTTCGCAGGTACCGCGAGAACGTCATGGATGAATACGATCAACTTCACGTTGACTGGGACGACGGTTCCGGCCTATCCTTGATTCCAGAGTCAGGCGACAGATGGGAGATCGTCAAGTGAAGTGCGGTTTTTGTGGGTCACCTTGTCACCCCGAGCAGGGGGACGAGGAAGTCCCGGTACCGAACAACAAGAAAATGATGTGGGTACACAAGATGTGCCACACGCAGTTTCTAGCAGATCGTTGGTCAGATGAGGTTGACCGCCGGATAGATAACACTGCTGCTACGGGTTGAGAGCTTGCTATCCGCCACCGTCATAGGAAGCGTACTTGCTTTTCGACTTTTTTGTGGATTAGCACTATCACGATAGGATAAATGATGTCGATGAATGGTTTGCCTGATCCTTTTGTGTGTGTCAAGTGCGGCAGCCCCGTTACTAGGTCCAGCTCTCAGACACTTCGATTGGTTAGGGCGTGGGTCAAGGGGGATGGTAAAGCCATTCAGCACGTCGAAAGTGATGAGTGGAAGTATCTTCACGATTGGTGTTTGCGGGGCTACCTCGATGGAGGTATGGAAACCATCAGTCTTTTTGAGTGAGTGCGTGGTTGTAATCGTTTCGTAACAATAAATGTGGCCGAATAGTTGCGTTTGTTGCTTATTACGGATAGGATGCATTTAGTAACCCGAGGGGGGTGAAAAAATGAACGCACTCGATACTCTGTTAAATGATTGGCAGAATGACGAGGAACTCCATGATCAAATTCGTGAGGGTTTCCGCCAATCACGAAGTGATCGCTGGATCGCAGACAACTGCCAAATATCTATTGTCTATGTCGCGGAACTTCGCTATTCGTCAACTTTTGTGTGGTGAAATGAACCACCCAACCTGATTGCCTCCGCATGCGACGCGGGGGCTTTCGCCTTTTTGGTGAGCTCCGTTCGGGAGCCCCGCTAGCGCATCTAATAAATAATAATAAATGTTGCTTGACGCTTGCTTTTGTTGTCCATTATGGCTATAGTCCTGTTTATGGAAAACATTAAGGCTAAAGACCTAAAGCGCGGAATGATAGTCCGGCTCAAAGAACGGCAAGTCACTTCGATGTCTCTGGGCGGCGGCAACCAGCGCAAGAACTGGATTGGCGGCGAAGTCAAGAAGCGAGAATTCATCGGCAACAGTCGGATAAAGGTTACGTTCAAAAAAGGTACCGAGCTTTACGGCAGCCACTCCGTCGATAAGCACGGGCACGAACGATACATCCCGTGGTCTAGCCACAACACCGATGCCTACGAACCAGTATGGGAGGAGGCTGATGAAAGAGGACGATTCAGCTATTCAGGATAAGGAGGCAAGGTGAGTTGCCCGAGGTTGCGCATCGTGCGCATTACCGTTAGGCTTCCATTATGAGCAAATACCCAAAATACAAAACCATCCGCAAGGATAGGTTCGGGATGACCATTGTCGAAGAAATCACTGACACCAGTGAGGATGCCCGCGCCTACTACGGGGAGAACCCCGACATCTGGCGGGAGCACTACAACGAAGGACGGGAGTCCAACTAATGAGCCAAATATTAACTGACAAACCTTCATGGGCCAAAACGGTCGATCCGCTGGGTCGCCCATGCAAATACCCGTGGCACAAATGGTTTGACGGACAGACCCACCTGTTGGTGCGTCGTCCAGAAACCGGGACTGTCTACGGGGACATCACAGCTGCCACCCGGGCGATCTACGCCATAGGCGATTACGAAACCGAAAGCCGGTTCTTTCGCCACACTGTTATCCGGGCAGCCGAAAAGCGAGACAAGAGCGTTGAAGTGATCTGGCGCAACGGCCACAACTTCGAAGACGGATGCGATCGCATGATCGTGACCGCTCGTGAGAAGGCGCCGCCCCTTGATACCCGACTCCTGACATAAAGGACCACGACATGAAGGACCATCTGGAATTGGCAGAACTGCTTGCCGAGGACATCACCGACAATATCCTGCCCGACCCGGTAACCTCATTCGACATCTTGGACATCTGCGCCATCTACGGGATCATCCTGACCCGTGATGCAAGAGGAGAGGCAGGGCTCGCCTACGCCAAAGCACTCGTCGGCGACGCCGTGCTGTAGACTGGTAATACGGCGAACCGGTCAACTTCTCGGAGTCGATCAAAGAGAACCCTCACTTCGGTGGGGGTTTTCTGCTTTTTGGTGAGCTGCAGCTGAGAGCCCCGGCGCTTTGTTGTAGACTGTAAGACATGAGCGACCCAGATCCTAACGATAATGACATGACCCGAGAGGACAACTCTCGACCGATTACTGTTCCTCCAGACGAAGCGGCCCCCTCTCCTTTGCCTCCTTCTAGCTGAGCTTCAACTCGAAGCCCTGCTCTTCGTGTAAAATGATTACATGAGTAATGAAGGGGAGGAGAGCCCGCCCGACGAACCCATCGGTAAAACCGAAGCCGAACTGAATGGCTTGGGTCGTCAAATGACGGTAGGGGAAAGGATCGTCAAAGCGGTGATGGGGCACAGGCCCCGATGCGCTGGCTGTCGCAAATAGCGGGACTCAGCGAGGAGCTCCTCGAACACGTTGTCGTTGTCAGTTATTAAGGATAAGATGTCGTTATGAGGAAGAAGGATCGTACCCCGATTGGCAAGACCAGTCGCCGCATCGCCAAGGAGGACTTGAAGTCCCTCCGACGGGCGAGCCGCGACGCACAGGTCAACGCCCTGCGAGAAGGTCGGAAGTTCCGTGCCTCAACATTCGTTGATCGCAAGAAAGAGGGAAATCGAACCGTCTGCCGAGACAAGATCCGGCACTGGACTGGCTAACTCAACCGTGTGCTTCATTACCTCAACGAACGAGGGAGAAGCCAATGGAGTTCAACATAACACTTGACCTACACAGTGGATGGGTATTAATCTGCGTGGCAGCTTTACTATCCGCCATGGCAGTACTGTTGTGGTATCGCAAGAAGGGGAGCCAGAAATACAAATGACAGTCTCAACCGATTCAGAGAGTTCATCCAAAACAACCGCTGGCTTTGACAGACGGGATGTGGTGGAGCGGGGCCTCGAAGAGCTCAACCCAGAGGCCCTGTTCATGGACGGCCTAGATGACGCCATCATCGGCATTGGAAATCAATACTCGCATCCACCTGTTGTTGTTTATGACGAAGGCCGAATCATCGCATGTCTGACGATCGACCAAGGTTTCTCTTACGAGGAAGCATGGGAGTGGTACGGCTTCAACATTGCTGGTGCTTGGGTGGGTGAGAATACGCCAATCATTGTGGTGGGACTTGATGCTTTGGAGGAGCAGTTGTAAGTGTCATAATGAGTTTATGAGTGACTCTTCCTCCACCGTATCAAATAATGGGGTAATTCTTGATGTGGTTGATGAACCCGTTGAGGATTTGGACTTTTGGGAACATTCCGCAAACTTGGCTGAAGCCGGGGCTTTAGAGAGCTCTCTAGGTTTCATTTCACTCGGTCCAACTTGGTAATAACGGTTATTATCCGTTAGGTGAGGGAAAACCCAGATCTCCCGATGTCGAAAAGCGCGTTTTCTCGATAGAGCTTCAGCTCGTAGTCCCGGGTTTGGCGTTCTTGGGCAGAAGATACTCAAGAGATGTTGCGTAAAAGGTTGCGTTGACCGTTCATTACGGCTAGGGTGTTTCTTATGAGCAACACATTAGTTCGGACGACCGACTGGAAAGGCTACCGCTCTCTGACAGACGATCAGAAGACCCGGTACAACCAGTTCAAGTTCATCGCCAATCTGCGGCTCGCCATCTGGATGAAGCCACTAGAAAAAGAGGGGTGCTGACATGGTCATGGATGTCTACGGCAAAGAGCCGACAAACGAGACTGGCGCATACTTCCGTCGGAACGTTTGGGGATGGCGACCACTCTGGGGATGCGTCGAAGACATGGCTCCTGAGATTGCCGAAAAAGTCGAGTCGCCACAACATAACGACGGCGACGGACTGGGAGCAGAAGACTCAATCGCTCTTGGTCAAGCCCTACACAGAGCAGTCTTGAACGGTCGAGTCAAAACATGGATCGAAGAGTTCCGAGTCCAACAAGCCGACATGCCGATGGAGGACTGCCTGATCTGCGACAACACAGGCATCCGCACCGACGAGACTGGCATCCAAATGGGACAGCACGACAAGGTGTTAGACCGTGAGGTAGCCGCCATTGTCGGACGAGAGTTCGGCTGGTGCAACGGCTGCAACGGACTAGGCAAGAAAGTGTCCATCTTGGCTTCATACGGAGTCGAAGAGGGATGCGTAACAGAGTTCGCAGACTTTCTCATTCACTCAGGTGGATTCGAGATCTGCTAACAGAACGGAAAGACATGAAGACTGAACTGAAGACCAAAGCAGAAGATCAACCGAAGCGACCCGAAGCATGGGCGTGGGCAGAGCGCGAGGTAACCCGACAGGGAGCCCCGGGCTTAGCTCCGCAGTTCATTCAAGCTTGGGATTACTCACGGAATAACTTTTTCATGAGCGACCACATGGATCTGGAACGTCAGATCGTGTATGTCAACATGATGGTGACCGACGAGTGGGACAATTCCAAGCGAGATCTGCGTCATCAGGGCTACAGGACTACACCCGTGGTGTTTTCCAACGGCAACGATGGCGCTGACTGGCGAGAGATCCCTCGCCTCGTGAACCAGTTGTGCAAAAGTCATCTGTTCTGGGATGGAAGAATCGAGGAGTTCTGTATTGAGTTCCTACGGATTCATCCCTTCGCAGACGGAAATGGTCGGACTGCAGCGATTCTCCTGAATCGGAGGACACACCATCGAGACTTCATTTGTGTCCCCACTGTTGACGGATGGATCGAAGACGCTAAGGTCTAACCATGAATTTGGGGCGCAGCCGCCGCCAGTACATCGTGCTGGGATACAACGAATACAACCGTGAGTCCCACAATTGGTACATCACGGACAGCCTGCAAGAAGCCTTGTCTCTCAAATCAAAATGGGAGACAGGGTTTCTTCGGGTTCAGATTCGCTGGATCGGCGATGTGGTCAACAATCCGCTAGCGGATGAATCGAACAGGGTTGACCTTGGCTGACCTCTACATCAACGACACCGAACTGGCAATTGACTTTCCGTATGTCGCCGCACAGGTGGCAGAGGTCAAGCAGATCGTCGGAGCGAGATGGGACAGAGCCGACAAAGTATGGCGATTCCCCATGACTGCGGTAACTCAGGTGCGGGACTTCGCTGCAGCTCACGGTTACACGATTTCGGATGAGGTGTTGTTGTTCAACCCGCCCAGACACAAGAACAACGGATCGAAGGTGACGTTGGGTGATGACGGCTACATCCACATGGCCTTCGGGTATGACCGTGTGAAGGTCCAGTCGGTCAAGCAGATCCCCGGCGTCACATGGGATGACAAGACGATGGCGTGGAGAGCGCCGTTGACTTCAGTCGAGGAAGCGCTCAGATGGGCTGAAATCTTCGGAATCCCCGTTCACCCCGAGGTGCAGGTTGAAGGAGAGTCAGTCAAGGCGCAACTGGACGCACTTTTAGATGCGAGTCGGGCTACAGACGCCGAGCTAGAGGTAGCGGGGCTGCAAGCTGAGCTCTTCCCGTATCAGAAAGCGGGGATCAACTATGCGGTCGCAGCGGAACGATGTTTCGTGGCCGACGAAATGGGCCTCGGCAAGACATTGCAGGGGATAGCGGCTTTGGAGATTCTGCACGCTTACCCGGCAGTGATCGTGTGTCCCCCAAATCTCGTTCTGAACTGGGAGAGCGAGTATTCCCGCTTTTTGCCACATCGAAGCACCGCAGTGGTGGCGAACCGCAAAGAGTTCCCTACTGACTATGAGGTAGTCATTGTAGGTTATAGCAACGTTAGCACATGGGAGCGACAGTTGTCAAGGCACAACGGCTACATATTCGATGAAAGCCATTACGCCAAAACCAAGACCTCGCAAAGAACGAAGGCTTGCAAGAAGATAGCTAAGAGCTCACCGGAGGCCCCGGTCTTCATGCTCACAGGCACACCCATCACGAACAGGCCCATGGAATACGCAGCCCAACTGGACATCATCGGACAGCTCGACAAGTTCGGTGGAGAGTGGGGCTTTTACCGAAGGTACTGCGGAGCGTTCAAGGACAAGTGGGGGCAGTGGCATCTGGAGGGGCATTCCAATCTTGATGAACTCAACGATAAGTTGCGCTCAACCTGCTACATCCGACGGACCAAGGACGAGGTGATGCCGGATCTGCCTCCCGTTCTGCACGATCCGGTTGTTGTTGACGGGGCTGTCGCAGCTATGAAGGAGTACAAGAAGGCGGAAGCGGACATCGTTCAGTACCTCGTTGATCGAGCGAAGGCAATAGCCCGAGAGTTGGGTGAACCCGTGGGGTCAGCAGCCGTTCGGGCAAGGTTCCGTGCTGAATCGAATCAGCATCTTGTGAAGTTGTCGGTCCTGAGGAGATTGGCAGCGAAGGCGAAGATGTCGCATGTCGAAGAGTGGATCACTCAGAGGGTTGAACAGGGTCGAAAAGTTGTGGTTGCCGCACACCACAGGGACATCGTGGATGAGATCGCCAATCGACACGGAGGACTCAAGATCCAAGGAGGGATGTCCGTCCAAGCGGTTGAGGAAGCGAAGCGCCGGTTTCAAGAAGAATCGGTTGAGGAGACTCCGGTGATTGTTTTGAGCATTCAAGCGGCCAAGACGGGTCACACGTTGACAGCAGCGCAGGACATCTTGTTCGTTGAGCAGCCATGGTCCCCTGCCGATGTGGACCAAACGTATTCGAGATTGCACCGCATCGGACAGCAGGGGTCGGTGACGGCGACGTACATGCTGGCCTCCGACACGGTGGATCAAGACATCTATGACCTGATCGAAGCGAAGCGAGTGGTTGTCGATCTGGCAACCGAAGGGGAACTGGGGGACCAGGAGCTCCTAAGTCCCGCTGTAGCACTCGTGGAGAATCTGTTGAATCAAAACATTGTTGCCTAAGAGTTGTGTTGTCTGTTCATAACGGGTAGGGTTGCGCTTGTGAGTACCGAACTGACTCCCAGATTGAAACTGGCGATTGGCAGAGACACTGCGGCCCTACGAGAGTGGGTCAACAGTGAGCTGGGTCGTGAGTACATGAACTGGTGGATGACTGAAGTCGACCCGCAAGGGCGTTGGTCAGCCAGCGCCTCTCCCGGTAAAGGGACGGCGACACGGAACAACCCTCCCTTGTCCGGGCTGTCCGGAGGGATGGCTAGGTCCGTCGCTAAGGCTGCTCCTCGTGCTTACAATAAGGCTCTTCACGGACGCATGTACTACGTCACTCCGGAGATGGGGGATCAGGCAGCTCGACGGATGGTTCGCCGAACTCAGGCATTTATCGAACCGCATGAGTTGGTTACTCCGTCTGGCATCGTGTGGTTACCCGTAACGGGTGACATGAACTTCCAGAAGCAGGAGTCCCCCACTCTGCAAGAGGACATTACGCCCGCTATCGCATGGCATCTAGATGGAAACAAGATCACGATCTTCTGGATCTGCGATGGCTCATGGAACCACGCAAGCAACTCGATCAAATGGTTGGGTGGCGATGGGTTCTGGTCAGACCAGAAGTTTGTAATAGACGAAGAAGATTCCATGTTGATGAACCGCAAGGTGGTTACACCTCCTCCCGGCATCACGGGAAATACTGAGTTTGAACAGATCATGGACTTGGCTGTCAATAACGCCGAGATGTGGCAGATCTGGATGTCGGAAGCGCAGGAAGCTTGGAAGGGCGTGCCGACCGTTCTCGTGGCGGCCGGCCGGGCCAGGATGGCTGAGAGAAGGTCAAGTAGTGGACCCCAGCGTCTGATCCCATACCATTTCTGGTCACCACAGGTAAGCGTCTATACCGATGACACTAAAACACGGTTGGGCGAACAGGCGATACCGCTGTTGCGTCCAGATCAGCCCGGCGCTCCTGCGGCGGACGAGTTCGGTGAAGGTCACCGGTTGTGGCGAAACGAGAACGGCACGTCAACACAAATGCCTTTCCCTGCTGGACCGGAGACTGAAGAGGAGATTACAGAACGCACTGCCAAACAGTGGACAATGATTGCCTTCGCCTGCGAGATCATCCGGATGTTGGGTGAGGACTACCTGTACGCAGAAGATGTCTACCCGTCAATCGGTGCTCCCCGCCA
>Ga0114999_10002095_pt1 | contig 26767 bp, 32 predicted proteins | sample ArcticOcean_MG_C_3_FD_89820 | JGI IMG/M metagenome (GOLD analysis project Ga0114999, IMG submission 89820) | Marine microbial communities from western Arctic Ocean - ArcticOcean_MG_CB8_126 | ecosystem: Environmental > Aquatic > Marine > Oceanic | place: Arctic Ocean: Canada Basin | collected...
AGCCTCGACAGCGAGTTCGCGGATACGCTGCTTGGAGTGCCAGCCCACGGGGAGCAGGACACGCTCCAATAGCTTGGCGTTGAGGCCGTACAGGACGTACGCCTGGTCCTTGGCGTCGTCCACGCCCTTGAGGAGCGAACGCTCGCCAGTGACTTCGTCCGCGACGATGCGGGCGTAGTGGCCGGTGGCCAGGTACTGGGCGTCCATCATCTCAGCGCGACGCATGAGGAAGTCGAACTTGATGCGGTCGTTGCAGGCGATGCAGGGGTGGGGCGTACGCCCGTTGGCGTACTCCTCGACGAAGTAGTCCATGACGTGTTCGCGGAACTCATTCTGGACGTTCATGACGTAGTGGGGGATGCCGATGGCCTGGCACACGAGGCGCGCGTCTTCGATGTCCTCGATGGAGCAGCAGCCCTGGTGGTCGGCGGTGATGTCTTCGTCGTCCTCGGCCACCCAGAGGCGCATGGTGACGCCAACGACATCGTAGCCCTCCTTGGCTAGCAAGTAGGCGGCGACGGATGAATCGACACCACCGCTCATGGCGACGACGACGCGTGGCTTTGGGGAGGGGTTGGTCATGATGAGGTTAAGGATACACGGTGGACCCCGCCCTCACGGCGAGAATCACGATACAATGGTGGAGTGACATCAACAATGACTGCACCAGAGACAAAGTCCGACAGCCCCCTCAAGACCCCGGAAATCACCGCTAACCAGGCGGCGCGGCTCGCGCTAGACGTCGCGTCTGATGGGCAGGCGAGCGATATCGTGCTGCTGGACGTGCGCGGCGTGAGTGGGTTCGCCGATTACATGGTGATCATGAGTGCGAACAGCGCCAGGCAGACGCGAGCGCTGGCGGATCAGATCGAAGATCGGCTGATCAAGGCGGGGTACGGCATCCACCATCGCGAGGGGACGCCAGACTCCGGCTGGATCTTGCTGGACTTTGCGGACGTTGTCGTGCACGTGTTCAGCGAGACCCAGCGAGAGTATTACCGGCTGGAGCAGGTTTGGAAAACCGCTAAAGAGCTGGTCAGGCTTCAGTGATCCAGCGCTGGCTGTCGCGCTCGTAAGACAGTAGTTCCTCAGGCTTGAAGAAGATGGCGATCTCGCGGGCTGCGGACTCAGGTGAGTCTGAGCCGTGGATGAGGTTGCGCCCCAAGTCGTGCGCCATGTCTCCCCTGATCGTTCCCGGTAGGGACTTCTGCGGGTCGGTTTCGCCCATGCAGGCGCGAACGGCCGCTGCAGCGTTGTTCCCTTCGATCGCCATGGCGATGATGGGGCTGGATGTCATGAACGACGACAGGCCTTTGAAGAACCCCTTCTCCACGTGCTCTGCGTAGTGCTGCTTGGCGAGGTCCATGTCCATCTGCATGAGTTTCATGCCGACGATTTGCATGCCTCGGTCTTCCAGGCGGGAAATGATGCGGCCAGCGAGGCCACGCTGGAGTGTGTCAGGCTTCAGTAGTACGAGCGTTCGGTCTGCCAAGTCAGGTCTCCTCTGTGGGGCGATCGCTCAAAGGCAAAACACCCTCCAATTACGTTTTTCGTAGGCTATCACAAGGGTAGCCCCTTGACCCACTTGCCTTCGGGGGCGCTTGGGAAGGCAGGCCTGGAATTGGTCCAGGCCATGGCGTTCTGGACGGCTGGGGAGCGTGGGCTTGGTGAGCTCCAACCTGTTGGTTGGCAGGCGTGTCGACCATCCCCCTGCCCCCTTCCTGTCCAGGAAGGGGGTTCCAAAGGGGAGGCTGCGGGGGCCACCTCCGCGCCCCCGGCAGAGGAGAGCCTCTGCACTCCCCGCCCCATACGCCAACCACCTGAGGCCTTGACGGCCCAGCGAAAGGTTCGGCTAGAGGCCGAAGGCGCGGGCGAAGTTGCCGCCGAGGAGCTTGGCTTTGTCCTCGCCGGAGATGGCGGGGTTGTTCTCAATGCCGGCGGAAGAGTTGGGGAGTTTCTGGAACTCCGGGTGGGGGAAGTCGGTACCGATGACATAGTTGTCGGCGCCGTAGGCTGCGATGAGTTGCTCTAGGGGCTCGACGTTCTCGACGGCGGTCATGCAATGCTGGAGCATCAATTCGCTCGGGAGTGTGTTGGTTCGCGAGCAGGCGCGCTCGATGTAGAACGAGCGGTCGGCGCCGTGCATGGCGTAGGAGAACCAGGTGGCGCCAGCTTCGTAGAACAGGAACTTCAGGCCAGGGAACTGGTCGAGCACGCCGCCGAGGGTGAGGGCTGCGCAGGCGACGGTGTAGTCGAGGCCGAACCCGAGGTACGTGCCGATGTGCATGCGGTGGAAACGCTCGGTGCCGACCATGGGGTACTCGGTCTGGTGGTCGTACATGGTGCCGCGGTGGCCTTGTGTGTGGTTGTGGACGCTACAGGCCAAGCCGAGGCCACTGACGGCCTCCCAGAAGGGGTAGAGCTCGTACGCGTCCAAGTTCTGATCGACCCAGCTTCCGCAGATGCTGACGGCCTTGAGGCCGAGTGCGGCTGCGCGCTCGACTTCTTTCACGGAGGCATCGATGTCGTCCCAGGGGACGGTGGTGAGTCCGATGAACCGCTCGGGGTACTTGTTCTGGATATCCGCTGCTGTGTTGTTGTAGAGCTGGCCGAGCGCGGTACGGAGCCAGAGTGGGGTGTCACCCTGCGCCTTCAGAGGTGACGGCATGGCCCGTTGGGTGTTCAGCACTTGCATGTCGAAGCCCAATCGATCCATCTCAATGAGGCGCGCTTCGAGATCCCACTCGGGATCACCTGTGTGGTCGGCTGTGGATCCCCCGGTGAGCGCCGCACGAACGCTTTCCGCGTCCACCACGCGCAGAGCGTCGTGCCACATCATGTCACGTAGCTGTGCGTTCAGTGAGTTGGGCAGCATGTCCTTGAGCAGCGCGTAGTCGACGGTCAGGTTGAAGTGCGTGTCCGCGTCTATCTTCTTGGTGCGTATCGCTGTAACCATTGGCTTCTCCTGCCCTAGCTCACTGAGATGACTCCCGGTAGATTATCAGGCCTGCGTGCGACCGGCTCGTGACCGGCCTGCGTGACTCGCCTGGGTGATGGCCTTGGGCGGATTCGGTGCCGTGATGGCTGGCGAGCGTAAGTAGCGGGGCGCAAGGCTGGCCACGGGGTCGGCATCGCCAGCGTCCAGGCGAAGTGCGCCCAACTCTGCGACGCCCGCTATGCGACTGAGGGGCGCAGGCTCGATGGCCAGGTGGGCTTTATCGCCCAGCGCTTCTCGGATAGCGTCAGTATGGGTGGCGACGCCCTCGCCGCAGAACAACGTGTGGCGTCCACGGGCGGTGAGCATGGCATCCAGCGACGTGACGCGGTCAGGCGTGCGTCGCGCCCAGGTGGCGCCCTGCCCGTCCCCGCTCAACTGAAAACGGGCCCAGCCGACGATGCCGCGCCCTGATTCGATGAGGGCGCAGACGGGTAGGCCCGCGCCACGGTGGGGGTAGGCGCTGGCCTCGACGGTGCTGACGCCGACCACGGGTAGGTTCGCTGCGAAGGCGAGGCCTTTGGCGGCGCCTAGCCCGGAGCGCAAGGCGGAGAACCCGCCAGGGCCCTGAGCCACAGCTATGCCGGTGAGGTCGGCCATCGTCGCGCCAGAGGCCGCGAGGGCGGCTTCGACGGCAGGCATGAGTTCGGAGGTGTGGTTGTGCCGGGAGTACCAGGAATGCGCGCGCACGAGGGCACCGGCGGACCAGAGGCCGACGGCGCCGTAGCGGGTGGAGGTGTCTATCGCTAGGTACAGGCCTGTCATTCGGTGAAGCTCTCCAGTGCCGCAATCATCTCTTCGTAGCGTGTGCCGTGCGCAGCGAGGGTCACGATGCGCTGGTCTGGCGTGTCGCCTTCTGCCAGCGATATCTCAAGGAAATCGCCAGGGAACACCTGGGCCGCTCGCTCGGCCCACTCTACGACGCACGCACCGGTCTCCAGCATCTCATCGATGCCCAGGTCTTCGACTTCAGCCAGGTCGTCGACTGCGGATGCGCCCTCGAAACGGTAGAGGTCTAGGTGGTAGATGGGGATACGACCCGCGTACTCGTGAACGAGCACGAAGGTGGGGCTGTGGGCGTACTCGGTGACGCCCGCGCCCCAGGCGATGCCCTGGGTGAGCGTGGTCTTGCCTGCGCCCAGCGTGCCCGCCAGCAGCACGACGTCGCCGATTCCCAGTGCCTCGCCGATGTGACGCCCGAACGCCTGAGTGGCCTCCGGACTGTCGGTCGTTAGGGTTAGGCCGCTCATGTGGACAGGTGCTCCCAGCCAGCGTCGCTGACCTCGAGTTCGTTGCCCTCGGCACCAAGCACGATCACACGGCCGGGCGTGTCGGCGACGATCTCGCCGATCACGGCTGCGCCGTCGATGGACGCGACGGCGCGCTCGACGGCTTGTCGTGGGCCGGTAAACAGGATTTCGTAGTCCTCACCGCCACCCAACGCGCACAAAAGCGATTCTTCATCGGCGAACGACTCATGCAGGGCCGATGCGACGGGCACGCGCGGGGAATCCACCCTGGCGCCAACGCCGCTGGCTCGGCAGAGCTTGGCCAGGTCGGCGACGAGGCCGTCGGAGACATCCATCGCACCGGTGACACCTGCATCCAGCAGCTCCTGGCCTGTGGAAACGCGGGGCGTAGGACGGCGGTGGGCCGTCAGCAATGCGTCGTTCGAGATGAGGCCACGTTGGAGCACGCGCAGGCCACCTGCGGAGCCGCCGAGCGGGCCAGATACGCCGATCACCTCGCCAGGCTTGGCGACGTCGCGGCGGAGCAGCTCTCCTTCGCACACGCCCATCAACGCAACGGACACGAACACGTCCCGCGAGGACACGATGTCGCCGCCTGCTATCAGCGTTCCATAGGCGCGACAGGCATCGATCATGCCCACGTAGAGGTCATCGATGGCCGTGACGTCCAGCGAGCCCGGTATACCCAGGGTGACGACGCCCACGAGCGGAGTCGCGCCCATTGAGGTGATGTCACTGACGTTGGCCGCCCACGTTCGCCAACCGAGGTCCGCCCAGGGGATGGTCTGCTGCGTGAAGTGGACGTTTTCAACGGCGGTGTCGGTGGTGGTCACCTGGACGCCACGGGCCAGCGACCACGCTGCGGCGTCATCGCCGATCCCGAGCGCCAAACTGAAGCCACCAGCGGTGGGCGCAGCCAGGGACGCGCGGTCGATCGCGGACGCGATGCGCTCGATGAGGGGGAATTCGCCCAATTCGCCTACGGTGGTCACGTGGAGATTATAGGCGGGTGGCGACCGCGGAGCGCATGAATACCGGAGGGGAAGGCGAACCATTCACCGTTCGTACACGCAAACCCAACCAAGACGTTCCCGCGCTGTTACGTCAGACCACGCCATCGGCAGTACTGTGGCGGGGACAGAGGTGCGCTGGCACCAACGCGAGAAGCGTTCATTGAACAGCCCTGCCAACGGTCATAATGAATCGCCAGTGACCCGCGTGGCAACGATCTTCGGAGCCACGGTGGTCACGCTCGCGGTGGTGCTGGCAACCTGCTGTCAGGTGAGTAGCTCAGGACTCGGAGTCTCGTTCAAGAGCTCTCGGGGGGTCTGGCCTTGGCTCATAGGTCAGCTTGAGTAGCGATCAAGCGAGCCATTGCTAGCCCATCTTCGAACGTAGTGACCGCACCGGCTATCTGCGCTTCTTCAACCCCAGACAAGATTCGACCGAATGGTTTCCCAGGGACTAAACCGAGGTTGTCGATCAAGTCCTGGCCGGAAATGATTGGCCTGGGGGCGTTTGCCTGAACCGATAGTCGTGAAGCCTGGGCTACCAACGCCTCTCCAGCAGGAAAGCCCTTCCAAGGGAGAGCTCTCCCACGTTGGTCAGCTTCGGATACGAGTATGAGCTCCTCGATGGTGGCTGGTTGCAATCGCTTCGCGAGCCGTCGGACGGCGGCATCGGTTGCAGTTCCCGCGTGAATGCTGGGGAAAAGGTGATCAGCGACCAATCGTTCAATCTTCACGTGCATCCCCTTTGCGAGTCCGATGCGCGACAGGAACGAGTGGGTGGGAACCAGCCCCGCGGCTTCGTGACCGCGTGATCGCCAGCGCCCTTCGATGAATTCTGTCGTGCTCGGCTTACCGAAGTCATGGCAGAGCGCGCCAAGCATGATTGATATTTCGTCGGCTTTGGTCATTTGCTCTCGGCGCACGATCTCGGCCGCCGCATCAATCACCATATTGGTGTGTGTCCAGACATCGCCCTCGGGGTGCCAATCCATGTCCTGCTGGCAACCAACGAGTGATTGAAGTTCAGGGTGAAGGACGCTCCAGGCACGGATCTGTAGACCGGCGCGCATCCCCATGGAGGGGCTGCGGCTCATCAGAAGCAGCTTTCGCCACTCTGGGCCTATCCGATCTGCGGGTAACTCCGCGAACTCCGGCGTGAGCGTTATGGCTCGGCAAAGTTCAATCGTTCTAGGTTCGATCGAGAACTCAAGGCGGGCCGCAAATTGAGCAGCCCGCAAAACGCGCAGGGGATCATCGCCGAACCGCTGTGCATCGGTTGCCCGGAGGACTTTTCGCTGGAGGTCTCGTTGGCCTTCAAAGTAATCGAAGATTTGCCCAGACAGCGGGTCGATGGCCATCGCATTTATGGTGAAATCACGACGGCGCGCAGCTTCGCGGAAGGGCATCGGCGGGTCGCCTTTAACCTCCACGCGCCCCTGTTCCGTGCCCGGATCAGGGTCGCCTCCAGCGAGAGACACGTCGACTAAGTGTTCGCCGAATTGAGCCTTGAGTACACCGAACGATGCCCCCACGGTGTCCATCCAACTCGGATCGAGCGCTTTCATCACACGATTGAGCGTTGGGGGAAGCATCCTGTAGACCTCGAGATCGAAGTCAACACTAGGCGCTCCAAGCAGGGAGTCTCGGACGGCGCCACCTACCAGGAATGCTGTTCCTCCTGCGTCAGCAACCGCCTGCGCGATGCGCCCGACCACAGCAGGGAATCGACTAGCCAAGATGGGATCCTTCATCGCGAGGCATCACGAGACATCACAAATACGCCCACCGATCGCGCGAGTGAAGCGCGAAGGCACCAGGGGGCAGCGCAGTAGATCCGCACGAATCACCCCTGGAAACTGACCATCCAAGCTGGTTATTGTCGCACAGCATCGGCCGAACAAACCCATAGCGAAGCGCCCAATCTACTCTACAGAAGGGGGAACGGTCTGAAATAGGGCAAAGAAAAAGGCGGGGAAGGCCCCGCCTCTTCCAGGGTGCCGGGAGGAACACCCCGGGCCTGCTCGACGCTGCACAACTACTCATGCCCCATTTGTTGATCTTCGGGAGGGACCACCCAGACCGTGCTTGGCGTCTTGCTTGGTATTAGCTTAGATGCACGGACTGGTGATTAGGTTACGTAGCAGTTACGCGGACGTTAACAGTGTGTTTCACGCCTGGGGGCGCGAACGAACCAAGTATTCCGTTACCGACTGGGACGCTCAGCCTTCGCAGCCTCCGCTTTCTTGAAGTCCTCTTCCTGGAAACCCCAGAGGCCCGCGCCACCCATCAGGATCGCGGCCGCCGTCTCTCGCGAAACGCCATTTACGAGGTTATTGGAGACGTTCGGGAAGTTCGAATCGAAGTGCGGGTAGTCTGACGAGATGCACATGCGGTCAGCACCGATGAGTGAGGCCGTGGCTTCGATCTCCGGCTCGCTGCCTTCCACCGCCGCCCAACAGTTGCGCCGGAAGTACTCTTTGGGGGTCATCGACAGGTACGGCGCGTGGGTATCGCGGTACTGGGGGTAATCCCATTCGATCCGGCTCAGTAGGCCAGGCACCCAGGAATTCTGGGCTTCAAGGAAACCGACGCGCAGCTTCGGGTGGAACTCGAATACGCCGCCGATAATCATGGCGATGAGCGCCTGCTGCATCTCGATCCAGTGACTCGCAACGTGCCGGTAGAACCGGTTCTCTCCGTACAGCGTGTTCATGTTCGAGTACCAAGCCCCGGTGCCCTCGTGAAAGCCCCAGGTCACATCTAGCTCCTCGTGAAGGCTGTACAGCGGGTCCCAGTAGTTGGAATGCCAGTAACGTCCGTTGACCAGATTGGGCCGGATGAACGAGCCCACGGCCCCTAGTTCAGTAACGCACCGCTTGAGCTCCCGGCACGCCAAGTTAACGTCGTGGAAAGGGAGCATCGCAGCAAACTTCAGCTCGTTCGGGCTATGCTGGCAGAAGTCGTATATCCAGTTGTTGTACGCCTGGCAGAGTGCCTCGGAAAGCAGTGGGTCCAGGCCATCACGCGCGATCAGGCTCAGGCCCATCGTCGGGAACAGAACGGCGATGTCTACGCCCTCCATCTCCATGCCTATGAGCTGCGCCTCCGCGTTGTACTTGGCGTCGATTGCAAAATCCAAGTACTCGGCTGAACGCGAGCCAGAAAGTGGCTGACGATCATTTGAGGCAACACCTCGACTGCGCTTGCGGTACTGCTGCGGATCTTCGTCGCCATTCCGCGACAGACCATCGATGACTACTCGCCCGGCCCCGGGTTTGCCTCCAGCGGCGGACGCGGTGATAACGCGATCTTTGAACTTAGGATCGAGGTAGTTGTCGAACAGGTCGGCAGGCTCCATGACGTGCATGTCACAGTCAACGAACCGCATTCCATCTTTCATGATGCTCTCCTATATGGATTGCGCAGGAAATCTGCACACCGGAGGTACGAAACGGGGGAGGTTTGACGGTCGCCCCCGTTTCGGGCGCTTGTCTGTGCTCGAACTCTAGCGGGCTCCTGCGAACATCCGCTCCGATAGCGCATCGAGCCCGAAGTCCTCCTCGGGAAGCACGTCTTCGATAGCGCGAACCGCGTAGTACGACTCGCCGAGTCCTGGGGGCGTTCCACCATCGGCGACTGTGTCGATGGCCTTCAGCAGCATGCGGCGCGTCATGATGACCGCCCTGTCCGTCTGGCCCAAGTGCTCCTTGGATCGGTTAACGATGGGACCCATGGCCTCTTGAACCGCTCTGTCTTGAGCGTTCACGCCTTGGATGCCCGTGAAATTCTCTTTGCGCTGCATGTCACGGTCGATCAGCCAGTTGTTGCGAGGGTTCACCGCAGCCCTGAAGGTGACAGGATCCACGAACGCCGGGCCATTCCCGCTGATCTCCTCATCCTTCTCACCCTGCGTAAGCGCTTCGTCTAAGCTGTAGAACCAATTCCACACCATGGTGGTGTGGTCATCTATGGGCACCCAGTGGTGCCCCGCTATCTTGAATTTGTACCAGTCACCGTTGTTGTTCAACTGCGCGGCACGAACCTGTACGTGCGGCATGACGAAGTGGTAACCGCGCACGTAGTTCTGCCCCTTGCCGGGAAGCCCGCGCGAGTTCGTGTAGCGGTAGCCATAGTCCGTGGCCTCAACGTCGAGCTTGCCCGCGAGGCCCTCCTTGCGCAGCCCATCCAGGCCGATTCCCTTGCCCTCACCGATCTTACGGTGCAGGAACGACGAGTGAATGCTGTCGATGCCGCCTTCAAGGCCCTGAAGCCAGTTGCACTCCTCGATCACCTTGGACGCGCCACGGTGGGTCTCGGGTTGCTGGGTGAACTCGAACTTCGGCAACGCAGGCTTCAACTCGGCAGGTCCCATGTAGGCCCAGATAACACCGCCCATCTCCTCAGTCGGGTAGGCGACAATCTTCACCTTGTGCTTGAAGTCGTACTCCTCGGGCTCGTTGGGCATGTCCACGCAAGCGCCGGTGACATCGAATTTCCAGCCGTGGTAGACGCAGCGGATGCCGTCCTCTTCATTGCGCCCCAGGAACAACGACGTGAGCCGATGCGGGCACCACTCGGTCATGAGCCCTACCCGCCCGCTCGTGTCGCGGAAAGCGATCAGATCCTCGCTCAAGATGCGCACGCGGATGGGGTCGCCGTCGTTGTCAGCAACCTCACGCGTCAGCAGTACGGGCTGCCAGTAGCGGCGCATGAGGTTCCCCATCGGCGTCCCTGGCCCTACCTTCGTCAACTTTTCGTTATCAGCAACTGAAAGCATCTGCGTTCTCCTCACGGCGAATGGGTCGGCTACGGTTCGCTATTTGGCCCACACTATTAAGGCGCTAGCGGGGGCCCCAATCAATCAACCTGTGCGAGCGAACATCTTGTCGGCCAGCACCTCTAGCCCCGCTGCATCGTGGGGCAACACTTCTTCGATCCCGCGTAGGTGGTAGTAGGAATCCGACGCGCCAGGTGGGACGCCGCCATCCTGTACTACTGCCATCGCATTCATCAACATCTTTCGCATGGTGATGATCGCCTTGTCAGTCTGGCCGAGGTGCTCGCCTGAGCGATTGACGACGGCTCCCATGGACTCCTGTACGGCGCGATCTTGGGCGTTCACCCCATCGATGCCCGTGAAACTGGCTGTGCGCTGCTTGGCACGGTCGATCCGCCAGTCGTTACGCACGTTGCCAAGCGCGCGGAACGTCTGCTGATCGACCTCGTTGGGGCCGTTACCGAAGCCACGTTCGTCCTTCTCATCCTGCGTCAACGCTTCGTCGAGGCTGTAGAACCAGTTCCACACCAGGGTGTTGTGGTCGTCGATGGGCACCCAGTGGTGGCCCGCGATCTTGAACTTGAACCACGAGCCGTCGTTGTTCAACTGCGCGGCGCGGATCTGCACGTGGGGCATGACGAAATGGTAGGAACGGACGTAGGTGTCTTGCCTGCCAGGTATCGGACGGTGCGCGGCGTAGCGATAGCCGTAGTCCTCGGTTTCCACGTCGAGCCGACCAGCAGTCGCATCGGCACGTAGGCCATCGAAACCGAGGCCATCGCCCGCCGCGAGCTTGCGGTGGAGGAACGACGAGTGGACGGAGTCCAGCCCACCCTCAAGTGCCTGGAGCCAGTTGCACTCCTCGATGACCTTGGACGCACCACGGTGGGTTTCGGGCTGCTGCGTGAACTCGAAGGCAGGTGCCGGGGGCTTCAGTTCAGGAGGGCCCATGTAGACCCAGATCACGCCGCCCATGTCGAGGGTGGGGTACGCGACCATGTTGACCTTGTGCTTGAAGTCGTACTCTTCGGGCTCGTTGGGCATGTCCACGCAAGCGCCCGTAACGTCGAACTTCCAGCCGTGGTACACGCACCGGAGGCCGTCCTCCTCGTTGCGACCGAGGAACAACGATGTGAGGCGGTGGGGGCACCACTCAGAGATCATGCCGACTCGACCGCTGGTGTCACGGAAGGCGACCAGGTCTTCACCCAGGATGCGTACGCGGATGGGGTCGCCATCGGGCTCGGCGACCTCGCGGGAGAGGAGGACGGGTTGCCAATAACGGCGCATGAGTTCGCCCATGGGCGTGCCACGTCCGACGCGCGTAATCTTCTCGTTGTCAGAAACAGAGAGCATTCGTGGAAACTCCTGTGAAACTCGTTGCAGGGCCAGCTATACGGAGCCTTTCGCGATGGTAGGTCTGGCTCGGAGGAGTGTCAACGCGCGCACGCGGGGCGTGCATGCGAACCACACAGGTATTCCCCCTCGGTAAACGCCAGCTTCACGCTTGCTAGCTAGATTGGCACTATGGAGCCGGTTCACTCTCGGTTCACAGGCTGATGCACTTAGGCGAAAGGGAGTTCATATGAAAGCGATCGTCTATAGCAAGTACGGCTCGCCTGACGTTCTTGTGCTCAAAGAGGTCGACAAGCCGATCCCGAAGGACGACGAGGTGCTCGTGCGGGTTCACGCGGCTTCCATAAATGCCTGGGACTGGGGTTTGCTCACAGGCAAGCCATTCATGGCCCGTGTTTCGGGCGGGGGGCTTCGGAAGCCGAAAGCCAAGATTCTCGGCTGTGACATCGCGGGGCGGGTCGAAGCGGTTGGTGCAAACGTATCGCTGCTTCACGTAGGTGATGAGGTATTCGGGGATCTGTCCGGGAGTGGGTTTGGCGCGTTTGCCGAGTACGTGTGCGCTCGTGAAGATGTGTTGGCGCTGAAGCCTACCAATATTACCTTCGAGCAGGCTGCGTCCGTACCGCAAGCGGCGGTCATTGCCCTCCAGAGTGTTCGCGACAAAGGGCACGTCCAGCCAGGGCAAAAGGTGTTAGTCAACGGGGCAGGCGGTGGCGCGGGGTCGTATGCCGTGCAGATCGCCAAATCGTTCGGGGCTGAGGTGACGGGCGTGGACAACGCGAGCAAGTTGGACGGAATGGGCGCGGTCGGCGCTGACCACGTCATCGATTACACGCACGAAGATTTCACCAAAAACGGCGAGCGCTATGACCTGATCGTCGACCTTGAGGCACACCATTCGATCTTCGATTACAGGCGCGCGCTGAGCCCGAACGGGATCTACGTTGCGGCCGGGGGCTCCATGAGACGGATATTCCAGGGACTGGTAGTGGGATCGATGCTCTCAGCGATCGGGAGCAAGAAATTCGGGATTCTCGCGCTCAAGCCGAACAAAGATCTGGCTTTCCTGACGGAGCTAATCGACGCCGGAAAACTGGTGCCCACCATCGATAGTCGCTACCCATTGAGCGAAGCCGCAGACGCCTTGCGGCATTTCGGGGAAGGCCGGTTCGTGGGCAAGATCGTCATCACGGTGGTGGAGTAGAGCCTCGTGAAGCGGCTCTAGGAGAGAACTACGTTGTGAGCTTGCGCATCGGGTGGGATCGCTACCGTTGGACCGGAACCAATAGTAGATCGCGTCCCAGTAGAGTTCAGGGTCGATCTGCATGACCTGCCCTTGGGGCGAGCGCGTCATGATGAGCTTGCCGTATCGCAAGGGATCACGCTTCTCGACGTCGACTTCCAGGCCGACCACGTTGGTGTCGAACTCAGACATCTTATTCAAGAAATCGGTGAGGTGTGGAGCGTCGGCTTCCCACGTCCTGAGTACGGTGTTGTTGTCTTCACCGAACTCGCTGACGTAGATCAAGGCGTCATCGCCTTTACCGTTTGTCCTCCACTCGATCCGTGCAGTCATGTGTTCTCCATATATGCAGTGGAGAAAGGCTCGTTTGGGCCTCTCGCCGTAGGGCACTTTCCCGCGCAAAGTCTGAGGTGCAGGAAATCCGTCCGCACGCCTTCTCCCATGGGGCTGCCTAGAAGAACGTGTTGACGACCTTGGGCAGCATCACGTTCTGGGCGAGGATGATCTTGCGCTTAACGACCTTGAATCCGGTCTCAGCATCGCGGCGTAGGAGGTCCTCTCGGCGGCCTACCCAGGTGTTCACCTCATCTTGGAGACGATTCTGGTAGCAGAAAAACTTACTGTTGACCCGTATCTCGTCGCCAGTAACAGCCATGATCTCTATGTTGGACACGATGTGTTCGAAGCGAGAGACGGGTTCCTCGGGCCAGTGGACTCCCGTGTTGAGCTGCCGGATGCGACCCTCAAGGATGTCCTTGCCCTCGTTGAACCAGTTGATCTCGGTATCGGCACTGGTGAACTCTCGCTCCCAATCGCCGAACTTGACGTTTCTACGCATGGGCATCCAGTAGTGCAGTTCCTCGGCCAGCAGGTCGAGCCACTCTTCATGTCGCCGTTCATCGAGCAGACGGGCTTCTCGATACAGGAACTTCTCAAGCTCCTGCTGCAATATCAAACGCTCTAGGGATGTTCTGTCTGTACCGATCTCTACCATCTCATTGCTCCTCGTCCTGTCGAACAGGGGTTGCCCGCCATCATGGCGAGTTAGTCCTCTGCGGACCGAACCTCGTTGAAGAATACGTACTCTTGCGTACCCACCCGGGACGGGTCATCTGGGAACTCGTCGAACTTGACCAGTAGGTATCCACCGTCGTGGGGATTTGCTATGACCTCGCCGTGAGCCCCGTTGAGGAGCGTGATCTTGGTGCCGTCAGGGAGGTTGGTCCAGACTTGGATCCCCCCCTGCCCTGCGAGGTCGTACTTGTTTGATTCAGCCATGGCTCATTCCTTGCCGGATCGGGAGTTACCAGATTCGGCGGACGTTGGACTTGTTGATCGGGTAGAGGTCATCCCAGGATCTTGCCTCCATGAAGGCAAGCCATCGACTGAAGCGCGCGCGCTGAGCTTCTTCTGTGTACGAGCCGTTGACGATGACCCCAGGGAGGCGGTCGTCGTACTTGCCGTGGCCGATTCCGTTCCGGAAGAAGTAGTTCAGCTTGCGCGCTCGGGCGCCCTGACTCGCGGGGTATACGTAGTTCCAGTTCTCCATGTCGTCGGACTCGAAGAAACCGATGGGGCCGTTGAAGCGCTCAGAGTAGTGCCTCACTGCGTCCTTCACCTCTTTCGGTGCATTCTTGTCGACGCCTGACAACGTCCAGCGCTCGGTCATGCCAGTTTCGTGCGGGTGATACCAGCGTAGGCGCCAGCTATCCACCATGACGGCAGGGAAGATAGCGAAGTGACCGCCACCCCAGCCGTGGGGGGCCATGACACGGTCGACGTACTGCTGTGCCTTGCGCTCGGTAGCATCACGGAAGTAGTCGTCAACGCCTGGCTCGAACCATTCGTTGGTGTATTGCGGGACGCCAGCCTGGTTGTAGAAGGTGCACATCCCTCCGTGGCCCAGGCTGTGGTCTCCGATGGCATACTTCTCCTGCGGGAACGGGATCGTGGGTTTGTCTTTGCCTTGCCCACGATCTTGGTGCAAGCCTGCGGCCTGCGAGGACCGATGCGTCATGGCCGTGTGCGTGAGATCCGTGACCGACGTGAACCCAGGAACTTTCCAGTTCGTGGGCAGGCGATGGCGCTGGAATGGCGTGAACATCTCAAGCCCGGCGTCTTCACCGTCGCTCGATTGAAGGCAGTGTCGGAGGCTTTCCGCAAACGGCCCGAGATAATCCTCGAAGGAGGGTGCCTTAGGGTCCCACGTGGCCCAGAGGGAGCCGTAGAAGTTCTTGAACTGTGCAACCTCGCTGAGGCCCCAGTTCTCGCGCGGCAGAGTGTCGGTGTAGGCGCCCGGGTGGTTATAGAAACCGGCACCGACCAAGTTTCCTGTGGTGTCATAAGTCCAAGCGTGGTAGGGGCAGGTGAAAACGAGCGCGTTGCCCTCGTCGTACCGGCAGACCTTCATACCGCGATGACGACAGGAGTTCAGGAAGGCCCGGATCTTATTGTCGTTGCGGTCTCGCACGACGATGACCTCTTCCGTGCCCATACGGCTGATGATGAAGTCGCCCGGATTGGGCAACTGGCTCTCATGCCCCAAGAACAGCCAGCAGCGCTGGAATATCTGCTCCATCTCCTGCTCGAAGATGTCGTGATTCACGTAGAGTTCGCGACTCACCGTGCCATTCTCTGCATCGATGTATGAAGCGATGGAGTAGTCTCCTCGCGCCCGAATGATATCTACCATGCCAACCTCCCTTACCATCTGAACTCACTACACTTGAGAACATCGTAATCCCGCGAATCTCTATATTCAATACTTGGATGCGGAAAGCGGTGGCATTTGAAATACGAACCCTTCGAATCGCTGGCCAGAGATGGCTCTCCGTCGAAATCCGGCGTGGATGCGCCCGGCTACTCGCTCGAGAGCAGCGACCCGAGTACGCGCACGTCGGGGACATCCTCTAGGTGAGCGACGAGGTCGATGACCTCACGCAAAGACGCTTCGCTGATGCGCGTCCCCGCGTGCTCAGCGCAGGCGATGAATTTCTGCACACGCTGGTCGTCCGTGAGCGGGTTATCTCGGTGGCCGGGAGCTTGGTCGACCCGGCGCGTTCGCACTTCCCCCGAGCCCAGCGTCACCTCGACGATCCCGGAACGCCCCAGAGACTCGTCGACCTCCCACTCGATCAGGTTCGCTATGCGGATCGCTTGGTGGTCGAAAAGCCCCTGGAGTGTGGGTTGGAGGTCAGCCAGCGTCATGCCACCAGTGGCGAGCGCCTTAGCCGTGGCGAACAGCACGCTGTCCTCAGCCTCGACCGGGGCTTTCGGGTTGCGGCGTATCTGGCTAGGCTCGCAGAAGCTAGCCAGGTGCGGCTCGCCGATGATGCGCACGCGCTGGATGTCAGCCGGATCGAGGTCGCGATGCAGGTCCGCGGCAGCAGCGATGAATACATGTGCTACGCCAGTTGTCGGCCAGGGCTTGAAGCCAACGTTGGTCAGGAAGAAATCTTCGCCCAGGCCGTCGACCAACGAAGAACGATCGAAGGCATCATGGTAGTAGGTAGGGAAAAAACCGGCCTCGCCCTCGAAAACGTCACAATCCCCTAGCAATCCATGGCGGGTGAGCAGGGCCGCCTGCATACCGCCCTGGTTGCTGAACGCGGCGTAGATGGCCTTCGCTGGTCGACCGTCGAGTACCGCCTGGCGGCCACCGGATGCCTGCATGAACGCCAAGCCCAGGGCGGAGTGGGTCTGGAGTACATCGAAGTCAAGCATGTGAGACGCGCTGAGGGCGGACGCGAAGAAGCCTGGCATCTGCGTGGGTTGCGGCTTGGCTTCCGTGTAGGCCGTCTGGGCCTTACTGAGCGCAATGCCGATGCGTGACATCAGTTCGGCTCCGACGGCGATAGATGCCATCAATTCTTTGCCAGTGGCACCGCCACGCAGTTCGGCCGCAGCGAACGCCGACGGGATCGTTACGGGACCAAGGTGGCCGGAGCCCACCGCCGTCGTATCGTCGAAGTTCAGTGCGTGGGCCATGCCGCCGTTGACCATCGCAGCAGCGGCAGCGGGCAAGCGATCGCCGAAGCCGATCAATGTTGCCTCAGGCGTGCCCCCCGCGCCACGGGCCCATGACAGCAATTCCGGGATGCCAACGCCCAGCGTGTTCGCGGCGAGCGTCGTGGACAAGGTGTCTAGTACCAACCAACGGAGGATGCGTGTCACGTTGTCCGGGAGGTCGTCGTAGGTGACCCGAGAGGCGTAGTGGGCCCAATTGATGGCTAGGTCTTGCGTTGCGTTGGATCCGGTGCTCATGCGTGGCGCCTCCGATCAGCGATGGCACCATTCTTGCACGTCTGCGCTAAACCAGGCGCTCGATGAACACAGACGCGAGTCCCAGGAACAGGAAGAACCCGGCCACGTCGGTGGCGGTGGTGACGACCACTGCCGACGAGACGGCGGGGTCTTGGCGGAGCGCCCGCAGCAGAAGCGGCACGCCTGCGCCGACGATGCCCGCGACCAGCATGTTGCCGAGCATCGCCACGCCGAGCACGACCGCAAGGATCGGCTCGCCGACCCAGACGAGGCCGACCAGTCCCACGAGAACCGCGAGGTAGAGTCCATGTAGCCCCCCCAGCAACGATTCGCGGATGAGCATCCGTCGCGCGCGACGCCCCGTGAGCTCCCCCAGCGCGATACCACGGACCACCAATGTCAGCGTTTGCGTCCCAGCGATCCCACCCTGGCCAGCAACAACCGGGAGGAATATCGCTAGCACTGCCAGGCGCTCGATGGTGCCCTCGAAGAGGCTAATGACGCCCGCTGCCGCAAATGTGGTGAGTAGATTCAGGGTGAGCCACGGTAGTCGGGTCCGCACGGAACGGCCTAAGGAACCAAAGATCCGTTCACCCTGCATACCTGCCATGCGGAACATATCCTCGGTCGCCTCCTCAGCAGCGACGTCCAGTAGCTCGTCCGCGTGGATAACGCCCAGCAGCACGCCGCTTTCGTCAGTGACCGGCAGTTGAGTAAGGTCGTAGCGCGCAACCAGGCGGGCACACGCCTCTTGGTCCTCAGACGCTTCAACGGACACGGCAGATTCCATGAGATCGCTGACCACCTGATTCGGACGCGCCAGCGCCAAGCGTCGGAGGCGCACCCACCCGACGAGGTGACGCGCCCCGTCAACAACGAAGATCGTGCTCACGTCGCCGTGCTCTTCGTTGATCAAGCTCACCGCGTCCAGCGCGACCGCAGGCGTCGCCTCCGCAAGCACTGCTGCGTACTCGGTCGTCATGCGACCGCCAGCGACGTCGTCCGCGTAGTCGAGCAACGACGCAACGCTCGCCGAGTGCGTCATCGCCGTCAGCGCACCTTGCGCTTCCTCATCCGGCATCGCACGCAACACGTCTGCGGCAGTGTCCGGGCTCACCAGGTCGAGGACGTCAGCCACGCCAGCGGGTGTTAGGAGCGCCGTGATCTCGGCGGCATCCTCTGGGTACATCTCCTCAACGATGCGAGACGTGGCCTCGCTGTCCAACACGCCTATCAAAAGTGGGCGCAGCGCGCTAGCCAGGTGACTTATGACCGCTGCTTGGTCCACCGGGCGCAACACGTACAGCACCTGCGCAGCCGCCTCAGCGTCGTTCTGCTCCAGCAGCACAGCGATCGCCCCTGCGACCACCTCGGTCGTGGGGCCAGAATCAGGCTCTGACGAATCGCGTTGAGGATCCTCTGGTTGGAGGTTCACCAGTTCAGGATCCAGAGATTTGTTTTCTTCCGTCATCTGGCCCCTCCTGGCATGTCGACAGTCCCGGCCCAACCGCAATCGCTCACCCTAGGATAGGCCGCACCGAGCGTAGAATCCCCATATGCGCACCCTGGTCGTCAGCGATATCCACTCCAACATCGAAGCCCTCAACGCCGTATTCGCCGCTGCTGAGGAGCACGAGCCCGTCGAGCGCGTGCTGTGTCTCGGTGATATTGTCGGCTATGGCCCTGCACCCATGGCCTGTCTGGAGGCACTGTGGGAGCGCCACGCAGTCTCCATCCAGGGCAACCACGACGCTGCGGTGGCGGGGGTCATCGGGCTGGACGACTTCAACGTGTACGCGGCTGAAGCCTCGCGGTGGACCGCGCAGCAGCTATCAAGTGACGCGATCCAGTACCTCGCTGACCTCCCGCAAGAATTGGTTGACGATTCGTTCTTGCTGGTTCACGGGTCGCCCAAGGGTCCTTTGTGGGATTATCTGATGTCCTACGGCCAGGCGGTCGAAGCCTGGGACCGCACGGAGTCCTCCGACGTTCTCGTGGGGCACACGCACTTCCAGTTCGCCGTGGAAGCTGGACGGGGAGTCGAGCATCCAGGGCCAAACGGGCTCACGGTGCCTCTCGGGCTTGCCCGGCTCGTGGTTAACCCTGGTAGCGTGGGCCAGCCCCGCGACAGTGACTCTCGAGCGGCGTACGCGATCTACGACGATAATGCTCGGATGATCACCCTGCATCGCGTGTGGTACGACATCAGCGCAACACAGAGGGCGATGGCTGATGTCGGCCTCCCGGAGGCCCTCATCAGCAGGCTTTCATCGGGTAGATGAGCTGGTTCCACGGGCCTTACGCGACCTGAGTTTTCCCTTATGGTAGAATCCATCGGCTAGTAAAGAATCAGCAGAGTCAGGTGCGAGGCGCGTCCCCGATGCTACGAATCAGATTGTTCCGTGTAGGCAAGAAGAAGCAACCCAGTTACCGGATCGTGGTAGCGGATGCCCGGTCGCCCCGTGATGGTGCGATCGTCGAGCAGGTGGGCATCTACAACCCACTGACTGACCCCGCGACTGTTGTTATCGACAACGTGAAGGTTCAGAAGTGGCTCGACGTTGGGGCCAAGCCCTCTGACACTGTCCAGCGCCTGCTGGATCGTCAGAACGCGTCCGCAAAGACACCGGAGCCGGCCGAAGCGTAATGAAGGAACTGGTCGAGTACATCGCCAGAACCATCGCGACCAACCCTGACGATGTCAAGGTGACCGAAGAGGTCGAAGATGATGGGCACATCATCATTCGACTTGAGGTTCATGCGGACGACAAGGGGAAGGTGATCGGGCGTCAGGGCCGTGTAGCTCAGGCGATACGCGTTCTGCTTCGAGTCGCCGCCATCAAAGACGACTCCGGAGTCACGCTAGAGATCGTCTAGCCGGGCCCCAGGCCCGTCGGCCCTATGGCCCATCAATCATCTCCTTCAGATTCCCCTGAGCCTGACTCCACAGAGGGCAGCATGCGCGAGCCCGATGTTCAGTTGGACGGACACGTCCGGGTTGGTAGCGTTGTGGGAACCCACGGCAATGACGGGCGTCTCCGAGTCGACCCAGAGACGGACAACCCCGAACGCTTCGCCCACGGAAGCACGCTGATCATCGGCGAGGCGCCTTACACGGTGGCCCACGTCACCAACGCAGCGGGCGGACAGATTCTCATCGTTACCCTCAACGAGCTCACGACCCGCGAGCAGGCAGCCACGCTGGTCAACCAACCCATACTTGGTGCAACCGACTCCGTGCCTCCGCTCCCGGAGGACACGTACTACCACTATCAACTTCTCGACATGATGGTCGTCGACCCGACAGGCCTGGAGTTAGGTCAGCTCACGGAGGTGATCTCCACCGGCGCGAACGACGTGTACGTGGTGACGGCCGAGGGGTCAGAGTTGATGATTCCGGCGCTGGCCTACGTGATTCTCGACGTGGACGTCGCGAACGCTCGGATGACCGTTGACGTGCCCGAGGGCATCGAGCCACGGTCGACCATCCCGAAGGTCAAAAATAAGCCTGTTCGCCGACGGGTACCACGGCCTAAACGACCGCCCAGCACGCCTGCTGCTTCAGCCTAGCTGGCAGCCCACGTGTCTCTGCTGCCGACTTTGAGCGCGTAACTTGGTACCATTGGGGAACCAGGCGGCAGCCTAGATCCCCATATAGGTGGTGAGCGATGTCAGGACATTCCAAGTGGTCAACGATCAAGCACAAGAAGGCGGGGATCGACGCCAAACGCGGCGCCGTCTTCACGAGGCTCGCTAGGGAGGTCACCGTCGCGACGCGCGCAGGTAACAGCGGCGACCCTGCGATGAACTTCCGGCTACGACTCATCGTGGACAAGGCCAAGGCCGCCAACATGCCATCAGAGAATGTTGAGCGGGCCATCAAGAAGGGCCTGGGCATCGGTTCGGATGGCACCACGTTCGAAGAGATCACCTACGAGGGGTACGGCCCGGGCGGCGCCGCCATCATGCTGATTGCCCTCACCGACAACCGCAACCGCACCGCAGCCGAAGTCCGTTCGACGTTCTCCAAAGCAGGAGGCAATCTTGGCGAGTCCGGCTCAGTGGGCTGGATGTTCGAGTCGAAGGCGGTTATCTCCGTAGAAGACGTTAGCGACGAGCAGGCCGAGGAGGTAGAGCTGGCCGCCATCGACGCGGGTGCCGACGACTTCAAGTCAGAAGAAGGCAGCCTGGAGATCACCGGACCGCCTTCGTCGCTTCAGGCCCTCATGGAGTGCGTGAAGGCGCAAGGCTTGGAGCCATCAAACGCGGTCGTGACCATGCTACCGACAACGTTCATGGAGCTCGATGTCGGCAGAGCCGGCCAGACGATGCGCTTGATCGACAAGATCGAGGAACTGGACGACATCCAAGAGGTCTACACCAACGCCGACTTCCCCGAAGAGGCGCTCGCAGCCTACGGAACCTAGCTAGGATGACACCGAGCACTCGCTGGCGCCGAGCGACCTGCGATCCGGCGGCGCCATCGCTGGGTTGATACAGAAGGGGCGCCCTCTCGGACGCCCCTTCCACGCAAGCAGTCTCCTCAAGCAGGGGAGGAGTGCCACTCTTCGGCACCTAGTTCATACCCTGATGTTCTTCGCCGTGTTCCATCGGGCGGGTGATGCGGCGATAGCCCGTTTGATGGTGTCCCAGTCCCAGCGAAGCACTCGGCCTGCGTTGGGAATGACATTGGGCGACCCACCGCGGTGCGGGATGATCTGGTAGACCTTCTTGCCCAGGATCTGGGCGATGGTCACTTCCTTGAGGACGCCAGGAGAGCGGAATGCGGTGTGCCCCAGCAGCACGACTACAACCTCGGCCTGTTTGATCCGACCAGTCGTCTGGGAGATCCACATCCCCGTGCTGTCGTCTACGAACGGTTCGGATCAACTCTTAACGACCCAAGTAGCGTCGTCGCGGCGGCCCTGGTTGTAAAAATAGTCGCGAATCGGACGATCCCGTTCAGAGTCGAACGAGATGAAAACCCGTCGTTTTGTACCGCCGATCGTCCGTATATCCAAAACACACCCTCGCGCAAACGGGGCGTATCCTCCGTCGGAACGGGACTGGTCTAGGCTCCAGGCACTGCTCCTTTTGACATTGTGAGGGTGGGCTCTCGGTTACGCAGAGTCCAATGGTGGGTGAATCTCTAGTACTTTCGGGCAGTTGCTCTCAGCGGTACCATGCTTATGCGGTCTGCTGGGCCGCGACCTCTGGCCACCATGGCCGAGACAAGTAAGTTTCTTCAGGAGCAATCGTGACTCTGTTCGCCCCCCACACCAAAGTTGGTGCGATCAACCACATCGGGATCGCAACCGCCGACCTCAAGGCATCGTTGAAGCAGTTCCGCGAGTTGTACGACTCGCCCGACGCTGAGTTGATCAGGAGCGAGGAGCACGGGTTGCTCGCAGCGTTCATCCACCAGGGCGAAACGCACATCGAGTTGCTCCAGCCGCTCCACGCGGACACCACCATCGGAAAGTTCATCGCGAATCATGGCGAGGGCATCCATCACATGGCCTTCACCGTCGAGGACACCGACGCAAAGGCGAAGGAGCTTGAGGCGCTAGGCATCCCCATCATCGTGGGCCCACGCGAAGGGCTAGGTGGTCGCATCGCGTTCACACACCCGTCGTCGACACATGGTGTGCTGATCGAGATCGTGACGCCACGAGACGAGCACTAGGCGTGGCAGGCAGGATACTGATCGCGAAGCCAGGGCTTGACGGCCATGACCGCGGCGCGCGGATGGTGGTTCGTTCGCTGCGCGATGCGGGGTTCGAGGTGGATTACACGGGGATCCGGCGCACGCCGGAGGAGATCGCCATTCAGGCCAAGGAGTTTGGCGCCGACCTAGTAGGCCTTAGCATCCTGTCAGGGGCGCACATGGAGTTGCTGCCGCGCGTGATGGATGCGCTCGCGGATCGCGGCCTGGACACCGTGCCCGTGGCCGTTGGGGGCATCATCCCGGAGCATGATCGAGCGGCGTTGCTGGAGATGGGAGTGGTCGCCATCTTTGGCCCTGGCGCTCGTACAGAGGACATCCGTGCGGCAATCGAAGCAGCGATCGCCGCGTACCAGCGAGGGCAAGCATAGGCAGAGGCTAGCCTCATTCGGCTCTATCGGTTGCTTCGAATGTTGACAGCAGCGAGGCGTGGCGTCCAGAGTAGAGGTAAGATTTTTCTCGCCAGCGATATTCAATGGGGAGCGAGTTTAAGTAATGCCCGAAAAGCGTAAACGTGTAATGGTTACGATCGCTGGTGGCCGCAACTCCGGGACATCTATTGCTCAGGATTTTGTTGTTGGGCCTGGGCGATCCATGCAACTTGCAGGCACTATCGTCGAAGAACTTCCCGATTCATACATCGTTGAGTTGGACGCAAAGTTCGATGGGAAAAGGCTCATCAGGGTCGCAAAGACTAGACAGACTGTGAGTTAGGCTGAGTGTCAGGAGCCCGTTGGGTGCTCTAGGGGCTTTGATGGTGTTCATGAACACCATAGCTGGCGCTACGTTGGGCACGTTAGAGGTGCTTGCTGATGGTGACGCTACCAAGTGGCCCGTCTCTTTGCTCATCTACGTTATTGCCACTTCAACCCTATCCCTCACCGTACTAGTCATCTGGTTGATTCGGTACTTGGCTATCAACAAGCCGTGGTACCTCTTCAACCCCAACGATATCGCTCCAGAGGCGCATGCTGCCCTTTACTCCCCCGGTACCCCGTTCCTGTCCATGAAAGTCTCGCCAACGGATTTGGTTTCCCTCCAGGTAGTTGCGGACGAGGAAGAAGAATAGGCTCCGGCAAGCGTTCCTAACGTAGATTGGCCTCAAACGGCAATCTTCGCATATACTATCCGGGTTGCGCGGAGGTGGAGCGTGTCGGAGATGAAGGTCAACGTCGCTCAGCTTCTCAAGGAGACAGTAGGGGCGTCCCGGTCAGCTGACCTAGATGGCCCGTTGCTGGACTCCGATCAGTCGGTGCTCGGCACGGTAACTGGAGAGTTGAAACTCACCAAGACCGACCGAGGGGTGTGGGTCTCAGGGCCCGTCGAGATCGTGGTGTCGAGCGAGTGCTCCCGGTGCTTGAAGCCCATGGAGTACCTAGTTCCGGCGCAGATTGACGACGAGTACCTGCCCAAGGTCGATCTGGCCACGGGGGCTCGTGTTCGGGTCGGGGACCGTGATGCAGATGATGCAGATACGGCTAGTATCGACGATCATCACGATTTGGATCTCACCGAGACGTTGCAACAGTATCGGTTGGCCGGCCTCCTGCTGGCTCCGCTGTGCAAGGAAGATTGCCAGGGAATCTGTGCGCAGTGCGGGGTGGATCTCAATGAGAACACCCATGACTGCGAAGCTGAGTTAGACCCCCGATGGGAAAAGTTACGAGAGTTGTTGAGATAGTTCATGCCAGTACCAAAGCGTAAGCGTTCCAAGGCCAGCACCCGCTCCCACCGCGCCCATCAGGCGATCACGCTTCCTCATGTGGTGGAGTGCTCGCACTGCCACCGCCCGATGAGGCTGCACCACGCGTGCCCGGCCTGCGGTTTCTACCGCGGTCGTGACGTTCTGAACGCCGAGACCGAGCTCGCCTAAGTGTCCCGCCCCTGGAATGCTTATTCCGGGGGCAAGTCATATCTACCACTGACTCCGCGTTAGGTGTAGATTCCTGCCATGCCGCGCCTGCGAGCAGGCGTGATTCGAGTTATCCATGAGTGATATCACTGCGTTCCTGTTCCCTGGCCAGGGTGCCCAAGAGGTCGGTATGGCTGCCGACGTTGTCGCTGCGTCCGCCGCCGCCAAGGCGGTGTTCGACGAAGCCGACGACGTTCTAGGCACTAGCCTGAGCAAGATCATTCTTGAAGGGCCAGCCGACGAGTTGGTTCGATCCCACAACGCTCAGCCAGCGATCCTAACCGCGAGCGTCGCGTTGCTTCGTGCACTCGAAGAGCGCATGGGCGATGCGATGCCCAAGCCGTCGTTCGTTGCGGGTCATAGTCTCGGGGAGTACACCGCCCTCGTGGCAGTGGGCTCGTTAGACTTCGCTCAGGCTCTTCGCCTGGTGCGGCGCCGAGGTGAGCTGATGCAGGCGGCAGCAGAGGCGACTCCCAGCGGGATGGCCGCACTCATCGGACTTACGCTGGACGCGGCCCTCGCGGCTTGCGAGGGCACGGGGGCTCAGGTAGCCAACGCAAACAGCGAAGTGCAGATCGTCATCGCGGGGCCCAAGGCTGCGCTGGATGCGGCGATCGAGCGAGCCAAGGAGGCGGGCGCGCGACGGGCGCTGCCGCTGGACGTGGCGGGCGCGTTCCACACCGAGGTCATGCGCCCCGCGCAAGACGAGATGGATCGCCTCTTCGCTAAAACCGCATTCGCGGCACCGGCAGTGCCAGTGATCTGCAACACGACAGGAACTCCGTTAGTGAACGCTGACGATATCCGTGGTGAGCTTGCCGACCAACTTTGTGGGTGCGTCTACTGGCAGCAGACCATCGAGTACATGGCAGCGAACGGTGTGGAGCGCTACGTGGAGATCGGCCCTGGCAAGGTGCTGACGGGCCTGGCCAAGCGCATCGCGCCAGGAGCGGAGACGGTAGCAATCGGAGACCTAGACGCTCTCGGCGCCCTGACGTAAGCTGCGCAGGTAGACATGGAAACACGAACAACGCCTGCGGGCCGCCGGGCGAAGAAGCCCAAGACCCAACAACACAGGGCGCGTGTCCTTGCACTCCAGGTGCTGTACGAAATCGATGTGTCACGTCACGATTGGCGTTCGTCGCTCGCGACCCACGCTGAGGCGACGGAGGCGACGGATCACGTGATCGAGATGGCGACCACAGTAGTCGAGGGCGTACTAGCGTCCATGTCGCACATCGACGAGTTGATCTCGATCAACGCGCCGATGTGGCCGGTGGATCAGCTATCGCCTGTGGATCGCAACGTGCTCAGGCTAGCGATCTTCGAGTTGCTTCCAGGATCAGACATTCCACCGAAGGTCGCGATCAACGAAGCGGTAGAATTGGCAAAAGAATTCGGTGGCGCAGCGTCTTCACGCTTCGTCAACGGTGTGTTGGGAACAGCCCTCGAAGGGCTAGACTCCACGAGTGCAAGATCAACTGATTAGGAGACCCCATGGCGAGTGTCCTCGAGAGAGTTAAGGCAGTAGTGATAGACCGCCTCGGTGCGGATGAGGCAGCAGTAGTGCCCGATGCGTCGTTCATCGACGACCTCAACGCAGATTCGCTGGACCTCGTTGAACTCATCATGGCGTTCGAGGAGGAGTTCGCGGACGGCGACGAGCCTCTGAAGATCTCCGATGAGGACGCCGAAAGCATCCGGACCATCCAGAGCGCGGTCGATTTCATCAAGGGCAAGGGCTACACGGACTAGCATCCACCAAGAGGATCGACTATTGGCTGGCTTGGACGTCATCCACCAGGCGATCACGACGTGCCAGGATTGTGACCTGTGCCAGGAGCGCACCAACGCGGTGCCTGGCGAGGGATCCGCGCACGCCGGGATCATGTTCGTCGGCGAAGGACCTGGCCTGAACGAAGATAAACAGGGGCGCCCCTTCATAGGCGCCGCTGGCCAGTTCCTGACTCACTTGCTGGAGTCCATTGGGTTACGTCGGGAGGACGTGTTCATCACCAATATGGTGAAGTGCCGCCCACCCAACAATCGCGATCCACTCCCTGAGGAGATGGAGGCGTGCAGGCATTATCTCGATGAGCAGATCGCCGAGATTGCGCCGAAGATCATCGTTCCGCTAGGACGCCACGCACTCGCGCGCTGGTTCCCCGGTGAGGCGATCGGCAAGTTGCGGGCCCAGCCCAAGGTGTTCGACGGCATCACGCTGTTCCCGCTGTAC
>Ga0114999_10002099_pt1 | contig 26739 bp, 32 predicted proteins | sample ArcticOcean_MG_C_3_FD_89820 | JGI IMG/M metagenome (GOLD analysis project Ga0114999, IMG submission 89820) | Marine microbial communities from western Arctic Ocean - ArcticOcean_MG_CB8_126 | ecosystem: Environmental > Aquatic > Marine > Oceanic | place: Arctic Ocean: Canada Basin | collected...
GGGTTCAGGGTTCAGGGTTCAGGGTTCAGGGTTCAGGGTTCAGGGTTCAGGGTTCAGGGTTCAGGGTTCAGGGTTCAGGGTTCAGGGTTCAGGGTTCAGGGTTCAGGGTTCAGGGTAGAAAGTGTTCTGCTCAAGGGAGTGAGAGTTGACCATGCCGTCGCCACCGGTTTACTGTCTATATATACAGTATTATGGCCCTAACTCACTGATCTGTATATACGTTATAAGTGCTAGTGCAAGGTTTCACTCATGAAGGCCATGAATTGCCAATGCGCCCATTGACGAGCCAGTCGTCTGAGTCTTAGGCGCATTCGCTCCATGGGCGGCGTAGGCCCACGCGCTAGAGCGCCCGGAAATACCCAATCGATTCTTCGCGATACGTGATCCAGTAGCCTTGTTCTTTGCCAGGAACAAGACGCGATCTTTCATCGGTTTTGGTTCCGGGGTCATAGGCCAATCCGACTTTCAGGGAAATAAGTTCAGCGGTTCGTTCAGGCGAGAACTGCACCAACAGATCACCTTTGGAGAACATGATGATCATCTTCTCTTTGCCCTTGACCGCAATCTTGATGCCCTGCGCGCCACGCCCAGTGTTGACAGTCACGCTCCCCGGACCCTGAAAGTGGTGCGCCACCTCAGCATAGACATCAGCCATTGGCTGTTACACCCCATACTACTGACAAGCGGCCGGACCCGAGTCCTGTGTTCGGTGAGCGAGCCAGATTAAAGCGTTTTGTTCTGCGTGCGATTGCCCAACGTACGCGCCAACGCGCACAACCGGATCACCTACTCCGACTTTCAATCCTCGTTAGTCGTGCCCAACCCGGGACGAAGCTCGCCAGTGCGCTCAGGATCTGGCCTCACTGTCGCGGCAGGGCTCTCGACGCGCCCGTAGGAATACCAGACTTTGAAGCCAAGGCGCGCCTTCATTTTCTGGGACAACGTATCCCACAACGCTGGATCCAGTGCGAGAGTCTGGTTCTCCTGTTGCCGGAACTGTGGGCAGCAGAACGTTCCCAGGACACCCAACCGATCAGAAGTTCCCGTGTTGGCGCCGGTGCCGTGCCACAGCCGACCGTCGAACACCATCAGACTGCCGGCGGGCGCTTGCGCCTGAACGATGTCATAGCGCTCCTGATTCTCTGGGTCAGGATGTGTACCGGACACGTGTGAGCGCGGCACTACTTCAGTTGCGCCGTTCTCGGCGCTGAATTCGGACAGCATCCACATGGTGTTGGCGACAACGGGCGGTGAGATGCCCAGCGCCTGGTCGTGATTGACGAACGCATCGGTCGGGCTGCGCGTGATATCGGCAGCACGGGCATGATCGGCCCCGCGTCGCATGGGCGGCGGCATCCACCACTGATCCGTGTGCAATCCCATCCGCACGCCACCGGGTCGCGCGATGTTGGCGGAGAGCGTAGAAAGGATGAATTGCTCGCCAAGCACGTGACCAACAAGCTCGTCCACCAACGGGTGCGTGATCATGTCGCGAAAGCGGCGGCCCTTGTTGATGAGGTTCCACATACGCTGATTGGGTCCACCACCGTCTCGTGTCGCAATGCCGAGTTCGATCTCAGCGTCCGCCTGCTCTTCTAAACGCCGCTTCGCCGCCGCAAGCTGCGCGGCGTCCAGGGCCTCGAGCACGACGCAGAAGCCGTACTCGTCCAGATCGCGTTTCGCTAGTGAGCGGTCGCGCGTGGCCTGGGGCACATCTATTTTGCGCTCAAGCTGGCTCGCCATATCAAAGCTCCATCGGAATCTTGAAGTACTGTTGCATGATCGCATCCCTGTGCGTCAGCAGCGTCGGGTCGATCCCGGCACGAACGGCGTCCGGCACGCGCTCGAACATGGGTCGCACCCTGGCAGGCAGCGGGCAGATTTCGGCCGGCGGGATGGCGACGAGATTGCAGAACGCGGCCCAATAGAAGTCGACCGCGGTCACCGAGTCGCCAATCAGGCAGTTTTTGCCTGCCTCCTGCTGCGCCTTCAGGCGCTCAGCGAGCGCGGCCATGAATGCAATGACCCTCACCTCGGCAGCTTCGCCATCGAGATCGTTGTAGCCGTACTTGAGCGCAAACGCGCTGGGCGACTGACCCGGTGCAGGTCTCGCCATGGTCAGCCGGTAGTTCCAACCGAAACCCATCTCACCGCAGATCTCGTGGGCGAGTCCAATCGCTGTGATCCGGTCGCCGACGTCCGCTGGCAACAGTGCCCGCTCCGGGGCCAGTCGCTCGAGCAGCAGAAGAATGTCGTTCCAGCGGTTGATCGGGGCTTCGTCGTTCCAGCCGACCACGGGACCGCTATTGGTGCCTGACCAGGCGACGAGTTCGGCGTTTTCACGTCCCGGTTCCTGCGGCCCAACCGTAAACGCGAGTCCCTTGTACTCCATCATCGCTTTCGCCGCCTGCCCCCAGGGACTTGGCCTGTCGCGCACGAGGATCAGGCGCAAGCCTTCTGCCGCGATCGCCTCATCGATACTGACGTACTCCATTTTTGTCGACTCTAAAAAATGTTGTCTGGATTCTACGCGCTCAGAGGCGTTCAGACATGGCTTCGGCACAATCCCGTGCGACCTTTACGGAACTGGCGCAAAGCGCACAGTCGGATCCTGCGCCTCGAAAGCGACCCTTTTCGGGTATCGGAAAGCCTGACCCACTAACGCATGCGTTGGCCGGATACTGGTCAAGACGCATCGATGCATCTAACAGGATGGTCTACAAGGTCTCCGGCGACTCCCTAATGATCGCCCAGCTTCGCTATCACTACTCACCCACCTTCTGCCGCTTTCTATTTCCCTATTTCTCCCGCTTACCGTCCAGGATCAGTTCTACCAGCTTCTTGCCATGGGTATTTTGCGGGAAGTGTCCGGCATCTCCCAACGCATCAAAGCGGGCATTCATCTGCCCCGCCCACTTCCTGCCCCAGGCTTCTGTAAAAGTGGTATCCGTGCATCCCCAAATAAAATGACAGCCCCTGGCCCAGTTCAGGAGCGTGCGAAAGTGCAGGGTTTGCGCGGCTGCATTGCCGTTGTGATAACTGTCGAGCGGTATCGATAGCGGAAATCGGCGCATGCCGTTGTACCCTTCATCCGGCAAGCCTTTGTAAGGGGCAGAAAAGCCCTGGTACATATCCGCTGCTGCGCCGGTTAGACCCGGATCCCTGCCTTCCATAAACGCTGGCGCAAATTTGTCTGGTGACATCAATCCAGAGTTCATCACTAACAGCAGTCCAAGATCAGGTTCAGGCCGATCAAACCGCCCACCCTTCTGCCAAGCCGCATTCCACTGGGTGATACCTTGAGAATACTCGTATCCTGGGTGGTGCAACCAGGTATTCAAAATCACCAGGTGATCAAAGCGCTCCGGCATCATGGCCGCTTGTGCCAACCCAGTGGGTCCACCCCAGTCCTGGCACACCAGAGTGATTCCGCGTAAATCCAGATCGACAATGAGGGATGTGAGTATTTCGGTGTGCCTGGCAATGGTGTACCAATGAATGTCTGTCGGTTTGTCCGAGCGCCCGAAGCCCACATGATCAGGCGCTATACAACGAAACCCAGCCTGCACAAGCCCCGGAATCATCTCTCTATATAGAAAGGACCACGTGGGCATCCCATGCAGCAGTAGCATGACGGGACCATCCTTCGGCCCCTCGTCCACATAGTGCATCCGCAAGTCTTGCCACTGATGGTAATTCGGCTCGTACGGGAAACCCGGAAGGTTTGCGAAGTTCTCATCATTCGTTCGCACATAATCTGTCACGTTTTTCTCCAAATGACCCTTGCAATCAAAGTGATTTCAATCAATTCGACGAACGACTGTCCGTCCAAGTACAACATGTGGTGATCCGCCGATGCGGCCTTTCGACCAGACATTAAGGACCTGCGTCGAGGCAAGACCACGTCCTGCCGCTCGCCTTACGGGCGTCCCATCAGCTCTTCAATGAATCGGGGGTGGTCGATGACGGCACCACCGGCGTGGCCGTAGCCGTCAAAGACCCGCGTCCTGGCCTGGAAGTGCTTGGCGAGCCACCGCCCGTGTGGTGGCGGACAGTCCTCATCGTCGTCGGCGTACCACACGACCACCCGGTCACCCGACAGCCCGATGTTGCGGCGGTCGAGCCCGGGAAGATCGAGCGCGACGTCGCTCGCCATCATATAGAGCATGGCCTCCAGCGGTATGGTGCTGGCGCTCATGCCCTTCACCTCCTCCGCGTAGTCGCGGCTCAAGGCCGCATAGCTACTTGCCGCCGCCTTCGACGTGGCAACGACGATTTCCTTCAATTCTGCCGGGCAGTCGCGTTCCGGAGTGCTGGCGTCCCTGACGAGGCCCATCATTTCACTTAGCGCGAAGCGCCACCGCTGAACCTCGGGCGTGTTGCGGCGAACCTCCTCAGTCGTTGGGAATGTCGGCTGGCCATTCGGCAGGTCCAATTCCCTTGAAAGGGGCAGGCCAAAGTACGGGACGCGCAACCCCATCGACGGCACACGGTCCATGCCGTAATGCTGCGCCACCGACATCGCATGGATCGTGCCGTAGCTGACGCCGCTGACGGAGAAGTCGCCGACGCCCTCGGCTTGTAGAATCGGATCCAGGTCTGTCGCTGGCCAGTCAGCAACCCTGCGACCCGGATGCAGCGAGCTCCCACCCAGACCGGGCAGCGAGACTTTGATCATCCTGACGTTTAGTGCTTCGTATGCCTCCGTCCACGAACCGAGCACCTACGTCGTCGCGAAGTACCCCGCAACCAGCGTCCAGGCATTCGGGCGACTGCCGCCCAAGACGGAATACTCGACGATGCGCCCGTCGCCACTGCGCGCATCCGCTGGTCACGATTTCCGGTATCGATGGAATCAGTCAACAAAGCTCCAGCGCTCCAGTCTTATTCGGATTTCGGCGCCTCGTGGGGGAAGGCACTGCCGCCCTTGTAATGACCTTCCGGTATAAGGAGACCGCGCACGAGTAACGACATTGGGGTGTTGTGCTCGGTGAGATGCTCAGCGATCGACAGAAGCGCGTCGCCCAGCGCGGTGCCGCCAAAGATCCAGTCGTTCAACGCGTCGTGATTCGGCGCACCCGGACCCGGCTGCGCCGCTATCGCTTCGTGATAAAACGTGCGCAAGTCATCGGCCAGATGCCGCACGAGTAGCGGCATGTCGAACTGCCACTCGATTCCTTCGTCTGGGGGCTCAGCGACGTTGCCGTGTTCGGCGATCGTACCAAGCGCCCGTGCCACCGCTTCAATCTGATCCGGCGCTGCACCTGTCGCGCCAAACAGCGTGCGACCGCGGGCGGCGCGGGTCTCGGTGGACCAGGGAGCGAGGCGCGTCACTTCTGCCACCAACCGGGCGGTAATCGTCTCGTCTTCTGTAACCGGAAAATTTACCGGACACGCCCACTGACCTGGCGCGGCCTCCGTGGGGGCCTCGATCGGGTAGTCCTCAATGGTCGACGCTGTCGCAGTTGCGAGCATGCCAAGTGCGGCGCGCATCACCTGCTTCTGGAACTCGGGATCATCGGCGCTGCCGAATGGACGGCCAAGCGCAAACGGTACCCAAAGGGCGCGTGGCGGCCGCACCGACTCACTTTGTTCGCGGATCAGGCTTATGGACGCGGTAGCGACGCCAGCGCGTTCGATGAAGTTTGCGAGGGCGCCCACGGCGCCCGTACAAATGGGTCAGACAGGCGCCAGCAGCGCGACGTCAACGCCGTCTGCTGCCAGCAGTCGCCCAACCTCTTCTCCGGTAGCAGTCAGCGCCTGATGATTCGGCTGCGCGCCCATGAAAGAGTAGTGCCAATTTGATACGCCGCCGATCTCGCCATCAGCCGCCATCTCACGCAGGCGGTCGAGGGGGAACCAGATGTTTGGATCCTGTTGAAATGCGCTGCGGTCGAAGTTGGTGCTGATGTGTGACACCACGACGTCGGCAAAATCGACGTCCCCAGGCAGCAGTCGATAGTCGACCGCGCCGGGCGTGAACGGCGCGTCAGACCGGCGATGCAGCCCAGCAGTCGACACGATCGCAATCGTCGCCTCGCTCAACGGTTTGGGCGTAATCCAGGGGGCTGGATCGACCGGGCGCATGCCCTCAGCCCGGACCCGCATGTGGATGGCTTCAGCTTCATGGAGATCAGATAAGCGGACCATTAACACTCTCGTTTTTTGACAAATGCAGCGGCCATTTAGTCCCGCGCAGGGGCGGGGGTCAAGTGTCGGCGCGTTCGTGAAGGGCAATCGCCAAGAGCGAACAAGCGGATCAGTCAAACCCGGAGAACCTCAACCGAGTCAAGCGCAGAATAGCGCTACCGAGTCGCCGGCTCGTCGATCGTTGGCCGAAAGACGAAATCCCTCAACTCATCACCCGTGTTGCGGATGTAGGAGTAGACCGGTGTTTGATCCGAGTTCCTGGCGACCATTTCCTGTATCTCGGGGAACGCTTCTCCCATACTGAAATCGTCATGCGAGTCACCGAGCGTTGCAAGGAATGCCCTGGCGAACGCAGACAGTCCGCCGCCCTGACCGTCAACAACAGGTTCGAGCGATCCAGAGGCGAGCACATTGCGCGACTTTCTTGCGGCCAGTCTCTGTCTGCTGACCGCTATGCACTGCTTACCGTCGCTCTGACCACGCGCAATGGAACCCGAGAAGCAGGAGTCCGCAACTACAAGCACATGTCGCGCGTAGTAGAGCAAGAAGCTGTCGTTCGGTCCCATCCTCCGTCCAAAATCAAACAGCGCCGCATAGATTTGCGCCCGCGTGGTGTTGCGCAAAAACGTGACTTCGAAACCGTAGCGTTCCTGTAGAAGCGTTCCGATTTGTTCTATGTCGCTGAACGGCGTTTCGAGTGGGGGCAGGTGTTGGTAATCTCGGTTGCCGATCAACAGCGCATAGTAAATCCCATCGGGGGTGTCCACCTCATTGACCCCCGCACCTCAACCCCCCGGTTGGGCTGCATAGGTTGGTAGCCGCTTGCGCCAACATCGACCATTGCCAGGAACCACTTGTGGTCGCCTATCGGTGTCGTACTGACCATCTGGCTCTTTGCGTACAGGGCCGTACGGCGAGACAGGTATATCTCGTCCTTCTCCAGATAGGCCAGCTCCAGTGATTCATCGCTACCGGTCCCGACAAAGAGGTAGTCGGGCATCCCTGTGGCGTTGACAAACCCCCGAATTGTCGGGTCCTGTTCCATCTTGAGCAACAGGCGGTAGTTGCCCGAGGGACGATGGTCGTCCGTCCGATCCACCTTCCACCAGATGCCTCTATAGATCGATGCGGTGTAGCCATGGACAATGGAACCGCAGCTGCTGAGCAATGCGAGTACGAACAAGAGTGGCATCAATCCCGCGTATCGCATCGATTTAGCCTGCTGCTTTGACCACGTCATTCTGGTCAATCGAGCGATGTGTTTGAAACAGACAGTCAAGGCCTTTGCGGTGCAGTAGACACGTTCGGACCCATGGCTCTCAGCGGTATCCCTCACGCCTACGCGATACTCGAATGATCAGGACAATCAATTCATGGTCGAGCACTTCGTAGACAATCCGATAGTCACCGACTCGTATTCTGCGTAACCCGCGGAGGTCCCCTTTTAACTGGCTGCCTTTGTGGGGCTGCCCTCCGAGCGCATCGATCTCCGCTGCAATGCGTTGCCGATCAGGCTTGTCGATTCTTGTGAGGTCTTTGGCGGCGCTGGCCCTAATCCTGATCGAGTAGTTCACGTTTGACCTGATCCCAATCCAAAACGGTATCACTCGGATCGCGCAGACGCTCTACCGCAGTTGTAAGATCTTCAAAATCATCAAGATAAAGTTCTATGGCCTGACGAATGATATCAGCGCGACTACGATTAAGGCCCCTCGCCGCCTGATCAAGTGCCGATACCAGCTCATCAGGTATCCGTGCCGTTACCTGGCTCATTGCGAACTCCAATTATTGCAAATCAATGTCATGCGAAGTCAATGACTTCACCCTGGGTCGCCCGCTCTTCCTTGTCAAGCACATGCACTCACGGTTATGTCAGTAGGGGCGGAACTGTCCGGGAACTCGACATTCGGTCTGATCCGAGTGTGGTTTACTCTGCGCCTGACGCCTGACGCCTGACGCCTGACGCCTGACACGGGGCACGTGGCAGACGGCAGTCGTTTATTGATGATTTCACAAAAACATCTTGTACAAATAGTTGGAGGTGGATCGAGACATGAGCTTTTACGAACAGATCTTTAGCGTTAGAAATAAGGTCGCCGTGGTGACGGGCGGCACGCGTGGAATCGGCCTGATGATCGCCGAAGGACTGGTCAAGGCGGGTGCCAGGGTCTACATCGCGTCGCGCAAGTCCAAGGCCTGCGCAGAAGCTGCGGCGGACCTCGCTCAGCATGGCCACTGTATCGGTATCGAAGCTGACGTATCGAGCATAGCGGGTTGTGAACGACTCGTCGCTGCCGTCGCTGCACATGAATCCGAGGTCCACATTCTGGTGAACAATGCCGGCGTAACCTGGAGTGAAGACCTCGACAAGTTTCACGAGAAGGCGTGGGACAGGGTTGTCGATCTGAATCTAAAAGGTGCATTTTTTCTGGCACAGAAATTCTTGCCAATGCTGCGGCAGGCGGCCACGCCGGACGCACGCGCCTCAATCATCAACGTCACGTCGGTGAACGGGCTTCGCCCCAGCGGGCTCCGGAATTATTCCTACGTCGCTGCGAAAGCCGGGCTGGGTCAACTCAGCGTGCAGATGGCAAGAGACCTGATGAGCGATAACATCAATGTGAATGTTATTGCTCCGGGGCTTTTCAAATCCAAGATGACGGCACCACTTTTTGCAACTGAAGAGATGGAAACGCAGTTGCTCGCGGGGCAACCCATGGGCCGCGCCGGCGCAATGGAGAATATTGCTGGCCTCGTCATCTACTACGCTTCAGCGGCCGGGAATTTCATCACCGGTACAACAGTTGCCTGTGACGGCGGCTCCAGTACAACCTCCTGAACAGCGAAAGTTGGTCGCCTTGCTCGTTTTCGCAGGTGACAACAGACGCTTCGTCGGCAAGAAGGCAAACCTACGCGGATCGCGGCGCGCTTCGATAGCGACCTCAATCAACCCTCGCCAACAGGACACTCCGACATGGATACCGCAAAGCTCACCGTGTGTCGATTCGGAGAAAACCCGCTGATTTCAACGCACGCGGCACCGAACATCGGCGCCAACGTCAACGGTCCTTCGCTGATCCGAGTGCCGGATTGGCTGCCGAATCCGCTGGGAAAGTACTATCTGTACTTCGCCGATCACAAAGGGCCGGATATTCGGCTCGCGTACGCAGATGAACTCGACGGCGCCTGGAAGATCCATGATCCGGGAACGCTAAAACTCGCCGAATCTCACTTCCTGACTGAACCCGCTGCAATCTCGCCGGAGAATCAGGCACGGATCGATGCCGGTGATTTCGAGCCGAACGGCGTTGAGGGTGTACCGACGCCTATCGACAGTGCCACGAAGCCACACATCGCATCGCCTGACGTCCACGTGCGCCATGACCGCAGAGAAATCGTGATGTACTACCACGGTTTAGAAGCGTTCCGAAGACAGATGACGCGCGTCGCGACGTCAAAAGACGGCATCCACTTCGAAGCGAGATTGCCCGAGTTAGCAGGACCGTACCTACGCGCCTTTGAGCACGACAATCAGTGGTACGCAATGTCGATGCCAGGCATCTTCTATCGATCCTCCGACGGGCTTTCAAATTTCGGAAGAGGTCCAAGACTTTTTCCAGACACAATGCGCCACGCGGCCGTACTGAAACGCGCCAATCAGCTATTGGTTTTCTGGACGAACGTTGGCGACAGGCCAGAGCAGATCTTGTTGTCGACCATCGACATCTCAGGCGATTGGAGCGACTGGGTTCCATCGGACCCCACCCGCGTTCTGTCCCCGCAAGAGCCCTACGAGGGCGCCGATCAACCGCTCGTGCCCTCGGTTCGAGACGCCATCAATGTGAGTGTCAATCAATTGCGCGACCCGGCAGTCTTCCAGGAGGACGGGCGCACGTATCTGTTGTATGCCATCGCCGGCGAAGCCGGGATCGCCGGGGCGGAGATTGTCTTTGGTTGATATCAGGCTCCTTTTCAGCCACCTGATATCAAATACAAAGCCAGGGAAGTGGACGCCGCCCGCTGAGACTCAGTGAATCTCAGCCATGCCTTTCCACGCTTGCTGCATCTTCTCGATATTGAAGCCCGGCTGTCTGGCGGCGTCGATCAGAACGCGCTCACGTGCCATTATCCGCTTTGCCTCTTCGACCACATCAGCTGCGCTCGCGAGAGGAATGACACAAGAGCCATGCATGTCGGCATGCACCAGGTCGCCATCGTCACATTCCATGCCGTGGACGTTGACCGTCATGCCCCAGTCAACAACATTTACCCAGGCGTGGGAGGGGTTGATCATTCCCGCCAGCATCTGGAAGTTTTCCGCCGAGTCCGGGATGTCCCGAATGCTGCCATTAGTTACAAGGCCAACGCAGCCAAGACCGTAATGTACGTTGGTGTTGACCTCGCCCCAGAGAGCACCGTATCCAGGTGTTTCATCGAGGTCCTGGATGATTGCAATGCTCGGAAGCGGTCCGCCTTCGGCGACATACGTGTAGTAGCCGAGCGAGTCCTGAGGGCTGGTCGGGCGGTGCTGAGCGCGAATGCGTGCAGTCCGTGCAAAGCCGACGACCGGGGGCAATGCGGGATGCGCACACACGAGCGGTTTGATATTAAAACCGCGTGCCCGGCGATTCGTGTCGACCACTTCCAGCGCATTGCAGATAGTTGGCGTGTCCAGTTCGCCCAGTGCTTTTGCCACGTCTGCCAATAGTTCGCTCATTCCGCTTCTCCGTTGTTCTTTGGGTTGTTGAAGGCTCTGGAGACGAGTCGCAGCCAACCGTAATCTCTGGCGCCCCCATGTATCCCACTCATCATACTTGAGCCACGCCACGTCGTAACGTGCCTGTCCGAAGAAACGCAGGGGATCGCGATCGCGGGCGGGTATCCTCGAAGTCACTCAGATGCCGAAGTCCGCTGTTGCCGAGTCAATTCATGTCTGCGAGATTAATCAGTAGGCCTTATTAATGCTGAAAGGGAGTCTGAAGCCATCGGCCGCGGACGCCGGTGGTTGCTGGGGTGCGTCGTGACGAATCGACAGACAGGCTGAATTCACATGAACAGGGACGAAGCAGTCGCCAGCAAAAGTCCTCGTTTTCCTGGGGCGTCGGTTGTTGTGTGGTCGGACTGCTGCTGTTCCTTTTCGAACCGGTTGGCTGGCTCGGCGGGTTCCTGATTGTGTTCGGCGGCTTCTTCCTGAGGCAGGCTCACCGAATCAAGCCGGACGACGACGAGTACCTGGAAGTCGCTCACATTCACGCGAGGGAAGCTGGCAAAGACTTCATGGTGACTCTTGTCCGGACAGTGAATCCGTTCGCGCCAATCTGGTCGTTCCTCCGGGTGATGGGACACGCCTTTTTAGTGCCGCTCCATTACCGTACCTGGCTCGCCCTTTCCGCTCTTGCCGCATGTTCTGCGGCAGCGGTCCTCGTTTGGGACTTCACGAGCACACGCACCATGGTGGAGACCCGGGGAACGATTGTCGGAACCCAGGAAAACGGCGTGACGTCCGGTAACCTGGTTCGCTTTGAGACGCCCGATGGCCGCGAGTTTGAGTTCGAGACCGCACTCACGCTCAAGGCCGAGAACGAACCCTTCACCTACATCCGGTATTCCCCGGAGAATCCGGACGATGCAGAACTCAGCCGCGGCTACTGGATGCTAATGCTCGCCGTCAGCGCAGTTGCTATCGTCACGTTGCTGATCTCAATCGGTCTTCTGTCGGTCCGAACAGCTATCGCGTATTTTCGATGACGATGAATCGCCATAGACGTCGTTTGCTACCCAACCAATGACCCCGCAAACCCCACGAGCGAGCGAAGTGTCGATTCGTAAAGGTCAGGGGTCACGTCAGGAAAGGACATGTCCCCCGCATGATTGGTGCCGTGTACAGTTCTCGCCACCGCCGAGTTTCCAGCCTTAACCAGCTTGCGGTAATACTCGATGCCCTCGTCGCGCAACGGATCTAACTCGTTGACAGAAATGAAGTGCGGCGGCAGTCCTTCAATATCGGCTGCGGTCGCGTGATACGGCCACGCGAGCGGGTTGGTCGCATGGACGTTATCGGGATCGTAGAGCTTCACCAGCGCAGCCATTTGCTGACAATCTAGCGAGTAGCCGTCGTTCTCTTCAAGCGATAACAGGTTGGGGGGCGGTGCCCCGTATGCACCGCTAATGTACGGGCAGAGCGCGTAGACGCCATCGACCTGCTCCAGCCATCCTTCCTGCTTCGCCTTCAACGTCGTTGCGATGGCAAGATTGCCGCCACCGGATTCGCCCGAGATGCAGATTGCCGAGATACCGAGCGTCTCCCGGTTCGCGTGCGTCCATTGCAGCGCACTCGCACAATCGTTCAAACCAGCCGGGAACGGATAGTTGCCGAGCTTGCCACCGCCGTTGCGGAACTCGACCCCGACAACAACCATGCCGGCACTCGCAAGCGAGCGTCGCCAGCGCACGAAGCCTGGGTCCGCGGCTGTCATCAGGACCATGCCGCCACCGTGGGTGTGCAGAATGCACGGACTTGAGCCGGTGCGGGTCACGGGTTGATCTATATAGAGAGTGATGTCATTACCATCGACCCCCTTGATGGTCTCTATTGAGGAACTGACATCAGGAAACGCTGGCATTGCCGCTTCAGCGAGGGGGTGAGCGGACGCACCCACTGCTTCAAATGCAGCGCAATATTCGAGGCACTCATCATAAGAAGCCGACGCCGATATCGGGTCTGTGGCTGCACCGAGGTCACCTGCCGCCTCAAGTACCGCGACGATTCTCGGGTCTGCTCTGCGGTCCGTGAGCAGTGTTGCGTTCTTGTCTCCGAGACGACCCGGTAGCTGGCTATTGTCCATTCGCAATCTTTCCCCTTTTCTCTTGGTTTCGTCGTAAATGAGAGGGTAACGGCAATCCACACTTTTCGGACTGACACGTTCGGCATCGACAACATAGAGATCGGTGCGACCTTGGGTCCCTCCACCGGCCGGAACCGCAATGCTGGTTGTCGGATTGGCGTTTTTTCGCCGCCGCACCTGACTCGGTCGGACATCTGTCAGGCGATAGCCTCGCGAATGCTGGGCTCTTTCGTTGCATGGTGATGAGAGCTCAGTATTCCGCTGTGTAAATGGATGGAATCCCGCTTGCAAAGACATAGATCATAAACCACAACTGTCGATCATCGCCAAAAAATGCCCCCTGAGCATGCGCGAGTTCACCCTCATGGTGAGCGGGTCGGTCGTGGCGACAGCGGTCTGTGATCGCGGAGGCGCGGAACGATGCGCGGCACCGTCTCGCGGTAGCGGCGGAAGGCCGGGTCGTCGCCCCAGCGTGCCTCCGCCTGGGCGTCGAGCATGTCTGCACCGGATACGCGCATCATCAGGTAGATCACGAAGACCGGGGACGCGAGGGTCAGCAACTGCCACCCCTCAAGTACCGGTAAGGCGAACACCGCAACGCCGACCCACAACGTCATCTCACCGAAGTAGTTTGGATGTTGTGACCTGGACCAGAGTCCCGTTTGGATGAATTGCCCGTGGTTTTCGGGGTTGCGTCGGAAGCGCTGTTTCTGTTGATCGGCCACTACCTCGACAGCGAAACCCGTCGCCCAGATGGCGACGCCCGCGATCTCGACGAGGCCAATGGGCTTCGACGACGTCGAGAGAATCGCGACCAGTCCGCAGCTTACGGTCAGCGCAACCCACGCTGCTTGCAACGTCCAGGTCATGAAGATCATACGAAAGTCGTGCAGCAGGTCCGCAAAGCGGGTGTCGTAGCCCACCGCACGCACGCGCCTGAACAGGAACCAGCCTAGCCGCGAGGTCCAGACGAGAATCATGACAGCGGCCAGCATCGCCCGCAGATCGAGACCGCTAGCCCAGAGTGCGACTAACGTCGCGGCAACGAACGACAAACTGCCGGCCAGGTCGAAAAACTGCTCGGTCTGTTTCAGGTAGGAGTGTACGCCGCCCGCGTAGTTGAGCAGGAAGATGACGCCGAAACCCACCGCGAGCGCTGGCAGGCCCTTGGCCGTCGCAAGACCCGGTGCGACCAGGGCCGCAAGCAGGATCGCTGCCAGCGGCACGAGTGGAATGACGAAGAGCGCCTTGTCGCGAACGGTCATGTCAGATTCTTATGAAGGGTTGGACCAGACGTGGCAGCCAGTCAGTAAAGCATAGAGGTCCCTCGACCGCAGCAACACAGATGCACTCACCGGCGGCGGTGACGATGGGTTGGTGAGTCGTCTCGTCGTCTGCATCCTCGATGTCACCGACCTCAAAGATTCTATCGTCGCAGCCGTAAGCACCCTTGAGCACAAGCGTCAGTTCGCTGCCACTATGGTCGTGTTTCGGTAGCGCCGTCCCGGCCTGCGCACGCAACAGCCACATGCGCTCGTCTCCCTCCTCGACAAGACGGCAGACTTTGAGTCCTCTGCCAGCGAACATCCACTTCACGCTGTCGATGTGATCGCCTACGTAGCGGTCGAAGAATCGCGAAATGTCGATGGACGGATTGTTCCACTCCACCGGGGAATCTGTCGGGGGCGCGAGGTCGCTGACGTTTGGAGCGCGCGGCTCGCCGATTGCAGCGGGTGTTTCGCCGAGGGCGACCATGAGTTCCGCGCCAACGTGGTCAGCAGCAAGCAGTTGGTTGCGACATCGCTCGCAGACCGCAAGGTGCGCTTGCAAGACGAGCGCAAAGCCACCGCCTATTGCGCCGGCTGAATAGCTGATGAGCCAGGACTGATCCGGGTGCTTGTGGTTGTTCATTGGCTTACCTTCTCCTGCAAGTGGCGGAAGCCGAGGCGAATCCGTGACTTCACCGTCCCCAAGGGAACGCCTGTTTCTCTCGCTATCTCGCCATGCGATTTGCCTTCCAGATAGCTCATAATGACGACCTGCACCACGTCTGGATCGAGCTCTGCCAACAAGGTTGCGAGCCTGTCCCGGGCGGTCTCTTGCATCAATCCGCCGTTGGTCGACTGTTCTCGCGTCGGCTCGCGCTCGTAGGCGTCATTGCGGGCCGCCTCGCGCCGTATTGCTCTCTGTCGGTCGATGAGCCGGTTGCGCAAGATGGCGAACATCCAGGTCCGCGCTGACGATTTTGATGGGTCGAACAATCCCGCCTTACGCCAGACCGTCAGCATGACCTCCTGGGTGATGTTCTCGCTCTCGTCCGCTGGACGGCCCTGATTGATGAGATGGCCAGTCAAACGCCGGAACATGATCGCATACAAGCGTTCATAGGCCCCTCGACTTTGTTTCTCCCCGACGTCGATGAGGAGGGCAGTTTCGTCATCGGACTGCAATGTGTCTGTCCTTGCCCTGTTGCTCGTCAACGTCAAACGCATCCCGGAACGTCCTCGATTCTGTGTGATCCATCGAGAAGTACGTCGGGAGTTTAGAATTGGATGACGCGATCCAATCTCGGTTTCCAAGCGTAAGTGGATTCAATGACACAACGAAGTCTCTTTCATGTCCAGACAGTCTACCCCCCAGAGCATCGTGGTGATCGGCAGCGGCATCGCGGGCTTGAGCTGCGCGTGGCTGCTTGCGAATCATGGCCGCAAGGTGACCTTGCTGGAGGCCGACGATCGGGCCGGAGGCCACACGAACACGGTCGATGCCTGCATCGATGGGCGAAAGGTTGCCGTTGACACCGGCTTCATCGTTTTCAACGAGGAGAACTACCCCAACCTCACCCGCTTGTTTGCCCACCTGGGACTTGAGACCATTGCCACCGACATGTCCTTTTCTTATTCGGGGCAGGGCCTCGAATACGCGGGCGGTCGCGGGCTGAAGGGCATCTTTGCGCAGCCATACAATGCGCTGCGGCCCGACTTCCTGGCGCTGCTGATGGACATTCGCCGCTTCTATACCAGCATGCGCGGCGCGGACGTGCCGAGCGGTATCACGCTTGATCAACTCCTGTTGTCAGGCAACTACTCGCCCATGTTTGCGGACAGGCATCTGAAGCCGATGGCTGCCGCAATCTGGTCGACTGACGTTGACCGGATCGGCAACGTCGACGCGCGCAGCTTCGTCGACTTCTTCACCAATCACGGCCTGTTCGAACTCGACGGGCGACCGCAGTGGCGTACTGTTGCCGGTGGGAGCGGGAAATATGTGGGCCCGCTGCTCGAGGCACCGATCGAGCTCATGCTGAACGCGCCTGTCGATGCGGTCGACTCGATCAACGGGCACGTCGAGGTTAGCGTGCGTGGTAAGCGGCGCTGTTTTGATGCGGCCGTCGTTGCGACCCATTCGGATCAGGCTCTCGCGCTGCTCGGCACGGGTACTGCGGAAGAGAAACGCATACTTTCTGCGTTTAGCTACACGCCATGCCGGGCATACCTTCACTGCGATCCGGCCTTCATGCCAAAGCGCCGACGAGCCTGGGCGAGTTGGAATTATCTGGAACAGGCCGATGGCAGCCTCTCTGTCACTTACTGGATGAACAACCTACAACGCCTTGCGACCCATGTGGATCTCTTCGTCACCCTCGACCCTACGCCCGAGCCAGAAGGCGTGCTCGCGGTATTTGACTACACGCACCCGGTCTTCGACACCTGTACGGCCCGCCTCCAAAGTGAATTATGGGACCTTCAGGGCAGGCGCAACATCTGGTTCTGTGGGGCCTGGTTTGGCCACGGCTTCCATGAAGACGGCCTGCAAGCCGGCCTGGCGGTCGCCGAAGAGATCAGCGGCGGGGCACGACCCTGGGGCTGGGACCGAACGGATCATCCGCGGGTGGCGGTTGCACCTCGCCATGTGTTTTCGGCATGAATAGCGCGATCTATTTCGGCAACGTCTCCCACGTTCGGAATGGACGTGCAAGGCACCGGTTCCGCCACCGGCTGCCATGGTTCCTCTTCGACCTCGACGAACTCAGCGAGCTTGCAGAGCGTCTTCCGCGCTGGCTGTTTGCAGTTAACCGCCCGGCGGTTTTCAGCTTTTGCGAGGCCGATCACGGGGCGCGTGACGGAGCGTCGTACCGAACCTGGCTGACAAATCTTGCAGAGCGCCACGGCATTGTCTGCGACCGATTCGAAGTTCTGTGTCTGCCAAGGATCTTCGGTTTTGTCTTCAATCCGCTGACTGTCGTCTATTGCTATGACGGACGCGACAAGCTCTCGGGAATGATTTACGAGGTTCACAATACCTTCGGCGACGGCGTGCACTATGTTTATCGCAGACCCGCGGTTTATCGCAGGCCCGTGCGGTCATCGGATGGCCTGGAAGAGCATTCGATTGAGAAGACTCTCCATGTATCGCCCTTTTTCGGTACGGACGGTTGCTATCGCTTCAGTGTTCGGCGGCCGGGCCTGAATGTAGCCGTCGCCATTCACTACGACGACGAAGCGGGTTCGACATTACGTGCCGATTTCGCCGGTTCGCGCCGGGCGTTTGGTAGGCCGCAACTCATCTCGACCCTGTTTTGCTATCCACTCGCTACCCTCGGCGTCGTCGCCGACACCCTGTGGCAGGCGGCGCAGTTGTGGGTCAAGGGCATTCCCGTACATCGGCGGCGGCCATCGGTCCCGTCCAAATCCATGTCCAACACCGAAACCCAATACTGACATCGACATCGAAGGAACCCATTGATGAGCATCAATACGTTCGATTTACAAGGGCAGGCCAATCCGCGTGGATCCGCCTGGCTAACGCGGTTCATACGCCGCGGTACGCTGACCATACGTCTGCCCTCGGGCAAACCGCTGACCCTCCGGGGAGGGGCCCCGGGTCCGGATGCAACGCTGACGCTAAATAGATGGCGTGCCGTCTCGCGGCTCCTTCGCCGCGGCGCCCTGGGATTCGCCGAAGGCTTCATTGCTGGTGACTGGCACAGTGACGCTTTGCCAACACTGCTTCAGCTACTTGGCGAGAACCTAGATACCTTGCAGCACTTCGCCAACGGAATCCCCTTCGCGCAGCGTCGTGACCGCGAAAACCATGTAAGCAATCGCAACAACGAGTCCGGAAGCAGGCGCAACATCGCCTGCCACTACGACCTCGGCAATGATTTTTTCGGCCATTGGCTGGACGAGACAATGACCTATTCGGCCGGCATCTTTCGCCATGCCGACGAGAACCTCGCAGCCGCCCAGCGTCGCAAGAACGAACGCTTGTGCGAGATCACGGCCGTCCAGCCCGGCCATCGCGTGCTGGAAATCGGTTGCGGCTGGGGCGGATTGCTTGAGATGCTTGGTGGACGCGGCATCGACGCACTGGGCATCTCCCTCTCAGTGGAACAGGTCGCCTATGCCAACACGCGCCTCGGTGGCCTCCCGTCCGCACGCGCGGTATTCAAGGATTACCGGCATCTTGATCGTCGCTATGACCGGATTTACTCAGTTGAGATGTTCGAAGCTGTTGGCGAGGAGTATTGGGATGTCTATGCAGCCAAGCTTGCTGCATCGCTAACTTGCGACGGTGTTGCAGCCCTGCAGATCATCACCATCGATGAGGTGGCCGCGGCCGGTTACCGTCGGCGGCCGGACTTCATCCAGCAGTACGTCTTCCCTGGCGGCATGCTGCCGACCCGGAGCCAGGTGCGCAGCCTCTTTTCACGCCACGGTCTCTCGGTGACGGATGAGTATCGTTTTGGTGTCGACTATGCCGATACCATCGCCATCTGGCGCGAACGGTTCGAAGCAGCGTGGCAGGAGATTTGTCCGCTTGGCTTTGACGATCACTTCCGCCGCCAGTGGCTCTACTACCTTGCATACTGCGAAGCTGGCTTCCGGAGCGGCCGTACCGACGTCATCCAGATCAGGTTGGAACGCTGACTGGATCTATCGAGATGTTCGTTTGCGCTAGGCCGCATCGGGTCTGTCGCGTCCGTCCCGATTGAAACCCTCGTCTCCATCGACAGAGCTATCGACGCCGTGTGTCGTCTCGACTTGTCGAGAATCGAGCAATGAGACGCCTTTGCGATTCTCGGCCCTTTTCACTCATTCTGCTCGCACGGACCCTTGTGAGGGGCGGGCTGAACAGGCCGGCGGTGACGCGCTGAGAGAGTTGACACCGGTACAAGCGATTGGTGCACCAACGCGGCGCTGCCCATGAGATATTAGCTGTAATGAATAGCCGTGATGAATAGCACTGATCAGTTGTCTGGCGCGCTACGCGACGACTAGTTATCTCATGTGCCACGCCCGCTTTGCACCTGCAGCGCACCCTAACGTCGCAATCTATTGCCCGCCGTCACATCGCAACGGCGGGCAAAGTCAGATCGCCGAACGACTTACCATCACACGTGACGGATCACAGGATCCACGGCTTTCATTATGAAAGCATCCTCATTTGGCCCGGCCGTTTTTGTAACAAGCTTGTAGAACAAGGTCACTTCGATGCTACTGGCGGTTCCTTTCTTCTTTCCAATCGTCAGGGTCTAAGTTGGGTCTCCGTCTGACCTACTCCGTTCATCCGACACAACGTCCTCAGGCACCGTCGCGACGTAGCCGAAGAAGTCATAGCGAACTGCGGCGCGCGCGGGCGGGTGTGTCTCTGGCAGCAGAGGCCCGCGGTGGCCCTGCAGCGACGACAATAGGGGATGGCACTGCGCCCGCAATGGACTTGCGTGTCCACTAATGCATCGCTCGCGCCCGCCGCCGGGCACGGATCACCGACCTTCGATACAAATACGGATACCTGTTCGCAATAAGACGATGCCGCAACTCGTCATCCGTTGACGCACGGACTCCACACTTCGCTCGTCGCGCAAATATCGAGCGAGCCAGTATCGAGTCTGAAGAACGTCAGGCCTCTCTGACATCGACTTGAGAGCACCATGAGACTCGACCAGCACGCGCGGGTTTCGGGCGCCGACGCGACGCACGCTCGAACTAACGCTGTCATTGCGCGTGTCGACAGCGGCTGGGGTGATTCCCGGGAGATTCCGGCAAGAAGTCACTCTGCCAGCCGAACGTACTCGATCACCCGTTCTGCTTCGCCGCACTCCGCGAGCAGCAAGACGAGGTCATTTAGCAGTGCGACATAATCGATCAACCAGACGCCGCGCTTGCCGCTGAAGTCGATCGCGGCAAACCCCCGATGCGAGATCACATACTGCGCCAACGCTTCTTCACCGGCGAGCGTCCTCCCCAGATACCAGGCACCACGCGCGTACAGAAATTGCAAGACGAAGTTGTCAGATTCCCGCTCCAACAAGACTGCGGCTTGTCTGACTGACTCGCGCAGTTCCTTCTGCCCCGCTTCGAGATCACCCAAGAACGTCAGCGTCGGCCCGGGGCGCTGCAGCGCCCGGGTGTGATCATCCCGATAGCGGAAGCTGCCTGGATATCGCTCCGAGGTTACCTTCGCCTTCGCCTCAAGAACTGAAAAGCCCTTAGCTGCTTCCCTGACCCTGCCAAGCTCAAGGAGTGTACCCGCGCGCCATGCCAGTCCAGACAGATGTACGCCAGCCAATAACTCCTCGTCAGGCCAGAGCGAAAGCTGTTTGTCCATTTCCGCCAGGGAATTGTCAAAGGTAAGCAGAGCATCGCCAAATTCTCCTTTCTCGAACACTATCGTTCCAAGATTGACGTGCGCGTTGATCAGCTCAACCTGCCCGTCGAGGCGCGCAGGCGGCAAGGACCTCCGAGTGTTCAAGATAGGCCCGCAGATAGGGCACAGCCTTATCCAGAACACCACGCTCCCACCACGCATAGCCCATCCAGAAACTGGCTTGAGACAGACTAAATCGCGTGTTCGGGCCTGGCGACATTGCAAAGGCGTGCCGTTGGGTCTCCAGCGCGTCGACGAAGTAGGGCATTGCGCCCGATACATCGCCCTCCAGTAGCCTGACCTCTCCCAACTATTGCAGGACGGTGCCACGTCGAGCCATGGCTAGCGCATCGAGGGATGTGATGTCCGTGGTCGCGAAATAGTCCTACGCTTTGGCCCCGACTTCATCCAGCACATCGAGCCGGCCAATCGGTTCGAGTCGGGTCCTCAGATCGACGATCATAAACTCGACAAGGTCTTCAGCTTGCGCACTGCGCAGACCAGCCTCTCGTTCGGCGACGAACGCCGTCCACGCAAGCACGCTCATCACCACAATTAGGCCACTGGCGGCTGCGGTGAACACGCTGAGTCGCCGATATTGTTGTGCCAGATCCCGACGCTTGAGCTCATCGAAGGAAACACTCAGGAGCCCGGCGATGATCTTGAGCGCGGCTGTTTGCTTTCCATCACGATCGGGATATATGTCCGCGGCCAGGGGTTCCGGGGCATCCCCCGTCACATTCCCTGCGGCATCGACACTCTGGGTTAAGGCGGAAGGGAAAGCCGTCGCTTCATTTCCGTCGACAATGATCGGGAACACCCGATCAGCGCGTCCCAGGGACTTGAAGTAGCGAATCTCCTGATCCACCCATTGAGAGGCCCGCGCCGCTGGCGAACAAACAACGATGAGCGCGTCCGACGCCGACAGCGCAGACTCGACCTGGCTTGACCGGTCTGCCGCGCTCGCAAGCTCGTCACGATCCTTAAAGAGCGGTCGGATTCTCCCCGGGATGGTTGCGCCTCCGCGCTCCGTGTCCACCAGAACCCGCGGCACCCGATAACTCTCGATCCGGCTGAAGAGCCAATCGGCCCATCGACGGTTTGCATGACTGTAGCTTATGAAGGCTCGATATCGCTGTCGCGGCATTAATCCGAACGCATGTGCCACACGACGGCACGGGGTGAGGGTCAAAGTAGCCTAATCTACCGGTCCTACCCGGAAAAGGGCAGAATCGCCGAACGATGTCGTGTCGCAGGACTTTCCGGCAAGTCGAGCGAAGACACTCCCCGCCAAAGCCCGGGTCAGGCCCGGCAACGGAGACGCGGGGTTGTAGACCGTCCCGGCAGGCTCTGTCCCTTCCAAATGTCCAACCGGAGCAGGCGTGGCGGCGCAGAAACGCCAGACCAGTAAGCCGCAGTACATTTGTACTTTTGTACTTGCCAACCCATATATACGGCATCACGATATGGCAACGCATACGACGCATCGAGGCATGACCATGGAAACAACGCCAAATCTCGATGATCAGGTGTTGATGAACGCCAAGAAGCGAGCTACCAAGGACGGTATCACCTTGAACGCACTGGTCGAAGACGCCCTCAAGGCAAAGTTCTTGCAGTACGCACCGAAGGTTAGCTATCAGTTCAAACCAAAAGTCATCACCGGCACAAAGCCGCCAAATGTTGATATCTCGGAACGTGATTCGCTCTATGAAGTCACCAACAACTCATGATTGCCATTGGCGCGCAGGCACTTTGTCAGGGGCACGGCATCTCGAGTGTTCTCACGAATGATCGGGGCGTCGAGCGATTCAAAGGGATCTCTGTTCAATACCGTTGAACTGAATTGAGAAGCTGCGGGCTGCGCCGCCCGAACAATTGGCAACGCATTCAGAGCGAGAAAGACGATGCCGCGTTTCAGGATTTACATTAATCTCTCGTTTCTTCAACCGTCTGCCAATTCCACTCTTTTAGTCTCAAATCCATTGTGAGGAGCGTCCCATGATCGTCGTCAACGGTGTGTTCGAATCCGATGCCAAGAGCATCGATGCCATCAAGTCGGCTCTCGCCGAGATGGAAACCCTGTGTAAAGCCGAAAACGGCTGTGATGATTACACCTTCAGCGTCGAGCTTAACGACCCTAACGTCATCCGCCTCACAGAGAAATGGGACGACATCGAAGCATTGCGGACGCATCTCAAACAGCCGCACATGTCGATTATTCGGGATGCGATGAGCAAACATCCGCCCACCTCGTCAAAGGTGTCGTTCTTTGATGCGACCGAGATCGACCCCCCGCGCTAGAGCAGCGACACCTGTCAGTCGAACATCAGGACCTAGTCGAACATCAGAACTGTTCTCGCTACTTCGCCGGCTTTCATAGCCCGGAAAGCCTCGTTGACGTCCTCCAATCGGCCACGCCGGCTAACCATTTCGTCGAGCTGCAAACGGCCCTGGCGGTAGAATTCCAGATAACGCGGAATGTCGATACGGAAGCGGTTGGAGCCCATCCGCGAGGTCTGAACCTTGCACTCGGGGCGCAGGGCATTGAACGGAAACTGGATGGTTGCATCGGTTGGCATCACACCAACGATGGTCGCCGTGCCCCCAATCGCAAGCGATTCCACGCACTGGGTCGCAAGCTCAGGAATACCGACTGCCTCAAACGCGTGATCGATCCCCGCCCCGGCGGTCATTTCTCGCAACGCTTCAACCGCGTTCCCGTCGGTCCCGTCGATGGTGTCGGTTGCGCCCAGAGACCTCGCCGTCTCCAGCTTGTCGGCCACGCGGTCGATGCCGATGATCCGGCTTGCCCCACCGATGCGGGCGCCCTGGATGATCGAGAGGCCCACGCCACCACATCCAAACACCGCCACCGTCTGGCCCGCTTCAAGTCCTGCGGTGCGCAGGGCCGCACCAACTCCCGTTAGTACGCCACAGCCGACCAGGGCTGCCCGGTCAAGCGGGATGTCGGGGTCGATCTTCACCACCGAGTTCTCGTGCAGCAGCATCATCTCGGCAAAGCTGCCGACGTCGGCAAACTGCGCGACACGCTGATCACCCATGTTGAGACGGGACTGCGAACCTCGCCCACGGCTGACAAATCGCTGCACACACAAGTTGGGATGTCCGCTCAGGCATTGCGCACAGGCGCCGCAAAATCCGGACAAGCACGCGACGACATGATCTCCAGGAACCACGGTCGTCACGCCTTCACCGACCGCTTCAACAACACCAGCGCCTTCATGCCCCAGAACCATGGGGTTCTTCGTGTACGCCGCAAGATGGCCATCGACGAAGTGCAGATCGCTATGGCATACCCCGGTCGCAACCGTGCGGACGAGGAGTTCGCGGTCCTCCGGCTTGTCGACGGCGACGTCCTCGATGGTGAGCGGGGCGTGTGCCTCTCTGAATATGGCTGCCTGCATTTTGGAGTTCTCCGGTGGCGAGGTAAGTGATGACGATAATAAGCGCTATTTCGCCATCGACGCCATCCCCCGCCAGGACCGGGATGAACATCGGCGAAACGCGCTTTGCGGGCCCGGGTTGGTTGGCGGTGCGCCTCTCAACCGGCCCCCGGTTCACCCTCAATCGCCCCATCATCACCGTCCACAAACCGGAGGGCTTGGCGCAAGGCGGCCGCTTCCGGCAGCGCATGCTCAAGGCCGTCGACGACATACAGCGCGCTTGCTCCGATCCCGGCGTTCTGACTCACACTGAACGCCATCTGCGTGTCCATCAGGTTGAAGTCTTCTGTGCCCGTGAGAAAGACAAACCGGTGATTGGCCAATTGTCCGGGTTGCAAGGGCCCGGTGGGATTCGCGCCGCACACGAAGACGACGCCCGCGAAGAGTTGGGGGTAATGCGGGATGACCATGCTGGCGACACGACCGCCGCCCGAGAATCCACTGAGATAGACCCGACTCTCGTCGATGGCATCGATGCTTGCCCGCGCAAGATGCTGGGTCGCCACGTGCCTCGACAACAAACACAGCGCGACACGGCGGACCACGGCGACCTCGTTTCCGGAGTCGTTGGCACCAACCCAAACGAGATTGAGCTCCTCCAGCACCGTGGCCCATGCGGCCGGCAGGCCGGCTCCCGGCTTTGGGCTGATGTAGACCAACACGCCCGGCGGCTCGACGGCAGCGCGCTGCGGCACCCACAATTCGAATGTCAGTGGCTCGTCGCCTGCAATGCACTCCATGACGGGGTCGACGATCTCCGGCAATTCTGCAGCCGTCGTCTTAACCATCGTCGATGCAGTTTGCTCGCTCACGACACGATGCCGATCGTTCGACTTGCCGCCATGTTGTTCGTGCACATTTACAAGGTACCCAGACACCGATAGCGGCAGTTTACAGGATGTCCTTTGCCTGGGGCCTCTGCCCGCGCTCCCATCATTGCCAACGAGAAGGTCTCATGGCTCGCGAAGCGAACGTGAAATCTATGTATCGGACTAGCAGGCCACTTTTTCAGCGGCCTTTCATGGAACTAACGCCCTTTCATGGAACTAAAGAAGGTACCGCGGGTTCCCTGCGCGACAGCGCGGTAATCCGGCACCGTGAGATGCTGCTAGAGTCCACAACACATCTTGTGGTTATATCAGCGCATCTCTCCCGCGATGAGCGTTTCAATGCAACCGGACCACGAAATCCCGGACGAGCTACGCCCAGCCGCCGACGCCGCGCTCGCCTGGCTCAATCAATCTAACGACCGTCAATTTGAACTCACCGGTATAGTCGGCGCAGACGCTGCGCTCGCGTCGCCCGACGGCGACGGCTTTGATCTCGGTCTCATCGTCTGCGATGGCGAACTCTGTGCCCGCGAAGACGTGCGTGTGCATCCCGCAGCCGGGCGTTATGAGTTCGAAGCCATCGACGCGCAAGACACACTCATCCCGCCGCTCCTCGACCCGCCTGTCGGTCTTCGGCGCGCGTGGCTGGATGGGCAAATGGAAAAATTCGAGTTCGTGCTACTGCTCTTTTATCGCGGACGCTGGTGACCCCCCTGCCGCTTCGAGTTGCGAAGCTATAAAAAGTCGGGGGTGCTCGATGAGATCCGCAAGGCCGGCGGGGAGGTGTTTGCCATTACCAGCGAGCCCCAGTCTCTGGCTACCGAAGCGCAAGACGACTGGGAGTTCGGATTTCCCTGTATCGGCGATCCGCACCACGAGATACGCGAGGTGCTGTCGGAGCAGGGCTGGATCGACGTTTTCTACAACGAGGACTACGGCCATTTGCGCCATCGCGCCTGGGCGAGTCATCCCAAAGGATACTATCAGCCTGCCGTTATCGCCCTGACGCGGGACGAGCAGGTGCTGTACCGTTGGCGCTGCGTGCCGAAGTTCAGCAACATGGCCGGGGCTGGCGGGCGGCCCGAGGCCCGGTATACCTGGGACAAGATGCAGGCGGGCAGAACCGGGAGTGCGGACGCGCCACCCGATCGTGATCCGCTGCTGGGCTCAAAGGAAATCTCGTGGCCCTACTTTCTGCTGATCATGCTCGCCCATGGTTGGTTCCTGCGACCCAAGGTGTTTCCCCTGGGCCGAGAGGAAGACTCCAGGAGCGCCAAAGCCAACAAAATGATGGGGCGCGTATTCGGGTTCGCGGCTGTCTGGGCGGCGGCTTTCGTGCTCTTGCCCGCAACCTGGTCGATCGCTGCCGCTGCTGCATGGCTAATCGCCATGACACCGGGCGTCATCGAAATCCACCGCCAGTTCCAGAATGAGCCTGACCCGTACTGACCCGGTACACGTGGCATCGGTCAATAGATCGACAGGTCAATGGCTCGAAAGGTCAATGGGTCAACTGGTGCGCGTGGGTGACACGAATCACCTGCCCGCCCCCAGCAACTCCGCCGGATTGCCGACGTAAACGCCCGGTTCAGTCACATCCCGGACGACCACAGCGCCGGCGCCCAACGTGACGCCGCCGGCCACTCGCGTGCCGGGCTTGATCGTGACGCCGGCACCCACCATCGTGAAGGACCCTATATGAACGTGGCCGGACAACGTCGCGCCCGTGCCGAGGAACACGCACTCCCCTATCTCGTTGTCGTGCTCAATCGTGGCCCGGGAATTGACCACAACACC
>Ga0114999_10002100_pt1 | contig 26738 bp, 26 predicted proteins | sample ArcticOcean_MG_C_3_FD_89820 | JGI IMG/M metagenome (GOLD analysis project Ga0114999, IMG submission 89820) | Marine microbial communities from western Arctic Ocean - ArcticOcean_MG_CB8_126 | ecosystem: Environmental > Aquatic > Marine > Oceanic | place: Arctic Ocean: Canada Basin | collected...
ATATGTGTGGCGCTTGAACAGGACTACGCACAAACGCAGAGCCTCCCAAGCCTGGAAGCGGAGTTCGCTCATTTCGGGACCTATGAGACCGAGAACGAGCAGTGCTTGGCGCTTGCGGATTTCATACGATCACTTGGGTATCACGCACAGGTCCATAGTCCCAACGACAACAGCGCACCATTCATTCCGATGTTTGTCGAAGCAGGAATGGGACAGCTCGGTGCAAACGGCCAGCTTTTGTCCCCGCTTTTCGGCTCCCGCGCCCGACTTGCGATCATCACGACGGACGGACCGCTCACTTACGACGAGCCTGAGGACTACGGTGTTCACAAGTTCTGCCAGGAGTGCCTCGTCTGCTCAGACCGTTGCCCGGCGCGAGCCATTACACGCGACAAGGTGTGGTACCGCGGAGTCGAGAAGAACAAGCTTATTTACGACCGATGTCGACCGGTTATGTCCACGTATGAGGGATGTGGCGTCTGCATGAAGGCCTGCCCGATTCAGCGCTATGGCATGAAGCCGGTGATGGATCACTACGTTGAGACCGGCGAGGTGCTGGGCAAAGGCACGGACAACCTTGAGGGTTACTCGATCCGCGAGAAGGGATACTTTGGCCCGGGCGAGCTTCCGTCGTTTGACAGAAGCATGTTCGACTTCCCTCAGGGCACGAAAGACGAATGGCTCTTCGCTGAGTTCAAAGACAAGGTAGAGTCCGGCGACGGCCGGCCGACAGCAGAAGAGACATCAGCGTTCCTGAAAGAGTTGAAGGAGATCCTCGCAAAGGGGACCACCACGGTAGGTGACGAGTAAGTAACGAACGACCTACTTCGGATCACGTCGGCATAAAAGATCAGATAGATACAGACTAGAAATGGGAGTGAATCGTTGTTCGATAAGTCCTATCTGGACTCGCTTTTCGGCGATCTTGAGGGATCGCATGGCAGCACCACGGATTACGACCGCTTACTGAAACAGGCTCACCTCGCAATAGCCCTATCCGATGCCGGTCGGCCGCTTGATGACCAGTTCGATCCGATCGTGATCGAGTTGGTCGAAAAGCACCGTCCCGTCGGATAACACCTGGAATAACGCAAGCGCGCGGCCATGTTTTCGATCTCTGTGATTGATGGCCTGGGCGGCGCAGGCTGGCCTGTTTGCAGCTCTCCTTGGATCTAATTGAAAGGGGAGGGCGGCAGCAGCGGCCGTAATGTGATGCCCAGACAAAGTTCCTACGTCGCGTTCTAGGCTGATCGCAGAGCGTGATATCCCGGACCAGAACTTCACATGCGAAGCCGGATGGACTGGTATTCGGATGCTTGTGTGCTGCGGAACCACTTGTTGCAGAGATAATCATGGCAGGGTGCCATCTGGGATAGAGGCCGAAACGGAGGCCATGACGCCTTTCTATCGTGGTCCCGTCAACTAAGACCGTGGCATCAGGAATCATGCCGCCTAGTCCATCTAGTACGTTGACGTTGCTGAAGGCGATGCGGTTCGTCAGGCGCCGGGGTCGTCTCCGTAGATAAGGTTCTCTGGGACACGTACCGATCCGTCTATATTACCCAGCGATATTTTGCCGCCTGGATTCTGGTCAACCGATAGGTCCCCGGCGACGCCGCTCACGTTTAAATTCCCGTAGCCAGCGCTTCCTATCGTCACGTCGCCCCCGATGCCCGAGATTCGTGCAGGACCGCTGCGGTTGTCTCCGATAAGCACATTGCCAGAGATCATCTCAAGGTCCACCTCGCCGTAGCCGTGAATGGTGTCTGCCGTCACGTCACCGTAGACGTTGATTAGCGCCATTGATCCTTCAAGATTTGTAACGTTCACGTCTCCGCCGATTCGCGTGGCGTACAGGCTCCCAAAATCAATGGAGACCTTCAGCTCCTGAACGTCGGATACCAATACAGGGCCATCACCGCTGTCGACCTCAATCATGAGGAATTCGTCAGGGACGGAAATCTCCAGATCCATCCTAATGTCATCCACCATCTTGCTGCCGAGCCGTGGCAAAACCACGGAGACGATGATTTCATCCCCGACGTGGGATGTATTCAGAATCACCGAGTCCAGATATATCATGGAATCGACACCCACACAGGTTTGACCTTCGACTAGGACGGTTGTTATTCCAGAGCGACCGGCGATCGAGATGTCGCCGCGATCCCCGACAACCCGGAGGACGGTAGCGCCGCCAACGTCCACGCTCGCATTGTGCACCGGTCCGCGCTCGCAACCATTGTTGATGATGGAGTCATATATGGCTGATATCGGCGGGAACAGCATCACGAAGGAGATGATTCCGACCAGAAATAGGCCGACGAACATCGCCCAGCCAAGGATTACGTTGCGGAGTATCCGTAATCGCAGTGGCGCTTTTGGTTCTTCCGGGTCTTCGTAAAAGGTCAAGGGCAATCCCTGTGCAGGCCGTAATTTCGGGCTAGTTTGCCACGGTCGTTATGTCTCAGCGAGGACGAAATTTAGACTTCGTTCCTGAACTGGCTCTCTGGCATACGATGCGAGCGCTCAGTAAAGGTTTCTGAAGCAACTATGGCTGACGATGATTAAAAACGGCGTTGTCTCGGATCACACGCCCGGATGTAGTCATAGTAGGAACGACTCAATCCAACGACAGCTTCCCCTTTACCAGCACCTATGAGACCGTTCTTGGCTACGACGTCAGACATAGTTCCCCAAACTTTGCGCTATTGAATCGGGACTGTTGCCATTTAGGGACGGTATGATGTGGCGACTTCCGGTGGAGAAATCCGCCGTTACCTCTCAAGAAGAATTGAAAGAGATTCGAATGAACACGAACCTTCTGATCAAAGTGACGATGCCGTTCATCATCCTGGGATTTCTGGCTTTCCCGGTCATCGTTGCCTTCTTCGCTTGGCAGAGGGGCCTCGGAAGTACCCACTAACCGGGTTGCGCTGATTCCAATCCTGCAGCCGATCGGCCGGGATAGACATTCAGATTTTCCCTCACCATGTCCGTCTTTAGTAGACAAGCGGACATGGGATTCGAGCTTAACTCCAGTCAATCATGTCTGCGTTTACGCAGTTTGGCGGTAATTCTCCGTCGATCGTAGCTAGGATGTTCTCCACCGTCATTTCAGACATTTTTCGGCGCGTTCCGACCGTTGCTGATGCGATGTGTGGGACCAGCGTTACGTTCTCAAGACTCACCAGCGGATGGTCGGCCGGAATCGGCTCAGGGTCGGTCACGTCAAGCGCTGCGTAGGCGATCTCGCCACTTTGAAGAGCAGCCGTTAATGCGTCCGTGTCCACGATCGGACCACGAGCGGTGTTGATCAGCGACGCTTCCGGCTTCATGCGCTTGAGCTGATCTGCCCCGATCAGACCGTTTGTCTCGGGTGTGAGCGGACAATGTATCGAGACGAAGTCAGACCGCTCAAGCAACTCGTTCAGGTCGTCGACGCGTTCGCATCCTAGATCGTCAACCGGCTGACTCCGGGAAACATAGATAACGTTCATTCCCGACCCGATGGCTCGTTGTGCTACGGCGCTGCCGATGCGACCGAAGCCGACGATACCCAGCGTCGAGCCGTTGATGTCCACGCCAAGCAAGTCCAGCGGCTCAAACCACTGCCACTCGCCGCGTCGGACAAATCGATCACTCTCGGCAATTCTGCGTCCGGCCGTCTGGATCATAGTGAACCCGAAATCGGCCGCAGTCTCGGTAAGTACGCCTGGCGTGTTGGCAACAGCGATATTGCGCTCGGAAGCGGCGTTTACGTCTACGTTGTCGAAGCCGACTCCGAACTCGGCGATCACCTTTAGATTGGCCCCGGCGGCATCCATCACGGCTGCGTCTATGACGTCCGTGATGTGGGCGAATATGCCGTGCGCCCCTGTCGCTGCCGCTCGTAGCTCATCTGGCGTCGCTGGCGCCGGGCGGTCAAGAACAAGGGCGTCTGCAACCTCATTCAGACGATCAACCTGATCCTGAAACTGTCGTCGTGTAACAAGGACCTTTGGGCGGGAACCGGTTGGCGAAGTCAATTGAAGAGTTGTCCCCCCTCGGGCGTTTAGTGTCGGCATGTGTGGTGGATCCAGTCGAGATCATGAACGACGTGCGGCTCCCGGGCAAGTGCCGGGTGCCCTTGCGTATAGGATCGACCTGTATGATCTTGGCTGTTACGGAGAATTGACGGTCGAGTTTTCTCAAGAAACTCACCGCCCGGGTGTTGCCCGCTTATGGAGAAACAATTGTTGAAACAAGGCTCGCACGACACCGGCGAAGTGACGCTGAATTACATCGAAGTTGGCGATGGTGATCCTCTCGTTCTACTGCATGGATTTACCAGCGACTGGCGCGCTTGGACGCAGGAGATCGGATTGCTGTCCCATCGGTGGCGAGTACTCGTTCCAGATGCCCGCGGACATGGCGACTCTTCCGAGTCGGAAGAGGGCGACTACGGATATGGAGCCCGGACCAGGGACGCTGCTTCTTTCATAAAATGGGTAGTTGGTGGTCCGGCGGTTGTAGTAGGACACTCAATGGGCGGGGCAACTGCTATGGGTGTCGCTGCGCTCCACCCGGAGCTGGTGAGAGCCGCTGTCCTAGAAGATCCGCACGTATCTAGCGATCGAGATATGCCAGAAGCAGCCCGTTCGTGGATGGAGGGTAGTCGGGATATGTTACAAACATCTCCATCTTTCCAAGAGGCAGTTCAGAAGATGAGTAGCCCGAATCCCAACAAAAACTCAGTCGCTCTTCGTCTCGACGCTGCTCAGGCAATCAAGATGGACCCGGAGACGTGGAACCCGTTCATCGAGAGTGAGATGTTCGACGGATTCGATCCAGACACCGTGCTTTCAAATATCGAATGTCCCGTACTTCTGCTCCAGGCTGACCCGGATCAGGGCGGTGTGGTTACCGACGAGGCAGCTGAGCGAATTCGGTCTGGAGTCGTTGACTGCACACATGTCAAATTTGATGTGGGACACAGCATCCACAAAGACGCGCCGATCGAATTTCGACGATCGTTGTTCGATTTCCTGGACACGATATAGGTCTGTGCGTCCGTATGAGACACGTTAAGCCAACTTACGACGACGGGAGTAGCTAGTGACCGATTTAAATACTCACAAACGGTTCATACGTGCAGCGCTGGTGGAGGCCGCCGTGTCGGCGACCGAAGGGAACCAGGGCGTTGGGTCGGTGATCGTTCTCGATGGGAAGGTCATCGCAACCGGCCGAAACCTTGAGAACACCCACAATGACCCCACCGCTCACGCAGAGACCATTGCTATCCGTAACTTCGCCGCGACTCGGGCCGCTGATGCCAGTCAAGAGTCGTGGGGTGAGTACGCGACGAGGCCACGGATTCTGGCCGGAGCGACCCTGTACTCGACCTTTGAGCCATGTCCGATGTGCTGCGGAGTGATCCTGGTATCCGGCATATCGACCATGGTCCTTGGCGGTCGCCCTGAACCCGGGGCGTCGAAATGGGGCGACTACACGGTCGAACGGATGGTAGATATCACGGCGTGGGGGGATCGGATAGAGGTTATCACCGGCGTGCTTGCCGACGAGTGTTTCAACACCCGAAATCTGTAGAGCGGTCACCTGTTGGGCAGGCAGTCCGTAGGCACCGACCGGATGTGGGCCCTTGCACCTCATAACTATCGAGGAGCATCTCTTCGTTTAGCTCGTTGTGACAATTGCGTTGATGTACAGGCCACACGAGTCCGCTAAATCCGATAGGATTCCGGCCACAACCGGCCGGTATGGGACCGGGCGATCCAGAAGATCACGCTAGATCAGGACGGAGATATTCCCTTTATATGTACACACTTGAGGTTCAGAACCCGGTAGCAGAGCAGCGAGGCGTCGTGAACTCGTTTACGACCAGCCCGCGCCCGAAGAGCCTGGACGGGTTGACCGTCGGCTTGCTCTGGAGCGGCACACACGGGGGCGATGTTGCGCTCAACACAGCTGCCGATTTGATCAAGCAGCGCTTTAATGATGTGACCGTCAACTTCTACAACGGGAACAACTACCCGGCCCCGGAGCATATCCGTCAGAAATGTGCAGAGGAGAGTGACGTCGTTATCGGCGCCACCGCTGACTGAGGGACCTGCGCGTCGTGGATGTGCTACGACATGATCGAAATCGAGAAGACCGGCGTCCCAGCCGTTCCGATCGTCTCCGGCCGCTTCGTTGAGGACGCGGTTGCGAGTACGCGGGCATTTGGCATGCCTTCCCTCCAATGGGTAGTTGTGCCGCGTATCTACCGGAACCTTGAACATGACCTGTGTCGAAGCCAGACGGCGGACGTTATAGATGACCTTATCGGGCAACTGACCTCTGAGATTGATGCCCGGGTATCCGATATCGACACGGTTGGTAGTCGAACGTACGAGGCGGACGACCGGTACGAAGCTGTACTGGCGATGAACGACGACTTGATATCCGAAGACTTTGGAGACGGGTTACCGCTTTTCCCTGCGACTAAGGACGCCGTGGAAAAGATGCTCACCGGCACAAACCTCCCTCCGGATCATGTTGTTTGTGACATGCCCCCGGGATTTGGGATAGCGACGGTCGAGAAGATCGCCATCAACTCCGTGATGGCCGGTGCGAAGCCGGAGCACCTCCCGGTGGTTATCGCAGCCGTCAAAGCGATCTCTAATATCCAGGCGGACGGCGGCAAGTCGCTGCTGATGTCCACCAGCCCCCAGGCGCCGTTCCTAATCGTGAATGGGCCGATTATTGACGAGCTTGGGTTCAATCCGCGCTCCGCAATTGGACCGGGTCGGGATAATCAGGTCAATACTGTCGTCGGTCGTGCATTTGCGATGTGTTTCAGGAATATCGGTTACTGGTACCCGGGCAAGATGGACATGGACACGATCGGGACAACCCGAAAATTTATCCAGTGCATCGCCGAGAACGAAGAGATGAGCCCGTGGGACCCCTTCCACGTGGATCAAGGATTCAACCGTGACGAGAGCACGGTAAGCCTCTTTATCACGGACGGTGAACTGGACCAGCAGGACCAGGGCAACACCACCGCAGAGGGCCTGCTGAAGAATCTCGCGTACGGCTGTGTGTTCGGAACGAAGAGCATCCAGGAAAAGGGGCACACACAGCGTCTGATCCTGATGCCTCCGGACGTTGCCGGACCTGTCGGAAAGCAGGAATTCACCAAGCAGGCGGCCAAAGAGTTTATCCAGGCGAACGCTAATCATTCGCTTGGCAAGATGATCCAATACATGCCGCTTGAGGGCGAGGCCCGGGTGGCGGAGAAATGGAAGTGGTTGGAGAACTTGACCGAAGAGCAGCGGCTTGAGATCGAGTTCCCGGTCATGGATTCGGCAGAAGATTGCTACATCCTCGTGGTAGGAGCGGACCGGGCAAAGACGGCGATCTTACCGAGCGGTCCTGCTCCGGTCACTGAAGGGATCGATCAGTACAGGGCGTAAAGCTAAATAAGACCTGATAACAACGTCAAAAACCAAACCGACGCCCGTAATTACCGTGGCGGCGGTTTGGTTTTTGAGCGTGCCGAACAGGCGGAGTTAAGAGGTCTCATATTTGGCAATGATCGGGCTTGTCACCACGGACCAGGTACCGAGCGCTGAGTTCGTTGAGGCGTTCCAGCAGGCATTCCGTACGTCAGGGAGCAGTGTCGAAGTAGAGCTGGTCGGTGCGTTGGACGGACTGTCTATGGACGAGATCGATTCTTTGGCTGCGCGTCCGTCGCCGTACCCGATTCAGACGATTCTGGCCGACGGGACTACGCGTGATATTGACCGGTCGTCGCTCGCTCCTTTGTTGGACAAGCGCAGCCGCGAAATGGTTGAGCGTGGTGCCAGTGTGATCGCTATCTGTTGTGCGGGCGACTTTCCGGAGATTTCTTGTGGCGTACCGGTCCTGTTTCTGGGGCGATTGCTCTCTGGGATAGCCGGCGCTGTCGCAGCGACACGGCGCATAGGAGTGGTTTCACCAATCGCCTCGCAGATGGAGTAGGCACGCCGAAACTGGGAGAGGGACGGATTTTCGGTGAAGATGGGCTACGCTTCGGCGTTCAAACGTGACGAGTTTGAGGCGGCGGCGGCGGATATGTCGGACTCGGAGCTTGAGCTGGTGATTCTTGATTGCATGGATCACACGGCGGCGGATCGTGGCGAGTTCGCCAGGTTGAGCGGACGGCCTGTTCTGGCGGCGTTGCTGCTGACGGCGCAGTTGGCGAGCGAGGTTATGGGCGGGTGATGGCGTGGTTGCAGGAAGCCGCTCTTTGAGAGCCTCAGGACTCATATTGAGGTGGGACGGACCTTTGCGGATCGGTGACATGTTGCGCACAGGTTGCTCCTCTCCAGTAGGGAGAGGCCCATACGCATCAAGGGTGACGGAAGACTGAGGTCTTCGCGAAACCGGTATTTTTTGTGTAACGATGTGCTGGTGAAGGTCCCTCGGCTACGCTCGGGATGACATTTTGAATTGTGGAGACAAGAAATGCTTGGACTGGTGACCATAGGGCAGACACCGCGACCTGACTTCGAGACGGTATTTCGGGAGAACGTCCCGGGTGTGGAATTCCAGATCGCCGGCGCACTCGATGGCTATGCGGCGGATGAGATCGAAGCGCTGTCGGAGCAGCCCGGCGATTTTCCGCTACACATGCTGTTGGCCGACGGCTCCACTTGTAATATCCAGCAGCAGACACTTGCTCCTCTCGTGGAACGGAGCATGCGAAAGCTCGTGAGGGACGGCGCCACCGCAGTTGGGCTGCTATGCACGGGGCGGTTCCATGATTTCGATCCCGGCGTCCCCGTCCTCATGCCCGGCAAACTGCTTCCAGCGGTGGCAGGCGCAATCGCCTCGTCACGACGCATCGGAGTGATCGCGCCAATCGAATCCCAGGTGGAACCCATGCGCGCTGTGTGGGAGGCCGACGGATTTTCGGTGACAGTTGCGGTGGCCTCCCCGTATCACGATGGCGAGAACGAGGCAGCGGCGATAGCGATGAGGGACGCCTCTCCAGAACTTGTCGTACTGGACTGCATGGGTCACGGCCCGACCTCGCGGGACGAGTTCAGTCGCATTTCTGGTTTACCGGTACTAACGGCGCAAACGTTACTGGCAAAGGTCGCAGGAGAGGTGGCAGCTGGCCTATCTTGATGCCGATCTACAATTGATACGGTCGGTCCTCAATATTCACCCAATCCTGTGCTAGTCTTCCCCGCGGATTCGCACGGTAGTTGACTCGTCATGTCGATGAGATCGGCTCCAAACAGAATGAGGTCTAATTCATGGCGAAAATGACGGGCGGACAGGCGATTGCGAAATCGCTGGTACGTGAGGGTGTCGAGGTAGTCTTTGGACTTCCCGGCGTCCAGCTATACGGAATTATGGCGGGGTTGCGTGATGAGCCGAGCATTCGGTTCATAACCACCAGACACGAACAGGCGACCGGCTACATGGCCGATGGTTACGCTCGTGCCGGTGGCGGTCCCGGATTCGGAACGGCGCTTGTCGTACCAGGCCCTGGCTTGCTCAACGCAGCGGGCGGGCTTTCGACGGCCTACTCGGTTTCTTCACCTGTCTTCATGATCTCAGGCCAGGTACAGCGAGATTTCATTGGCAAAGATGTCGGCATGTTGCACGAGGTGAATGACCAGCTCACGCTGATCGAGCCCGTGACCAAGTGGCGCAAACGTGCCCTGCAGGTAGGGGAGATCCCGGCCGCAGTGCAAGAAGCGGTGTACCAGCTCAAGACAGGACGACCCCGTCCCGTCGAGATAGAGGTTCCGCCGGAGACCATGGAAGAGCAGGGCGAAGCGGTCCTGCTTGACCCCAAAGTGGCGATCCGGCCGGCCGCAGACTCAGCGCGAATAGACGCCGCCGCTGAGATGCTTATCAACGCCAAGAACCCGGTCATCATCGCCGGGGGTGGAGTTGGACTGGGCAACGCACAGGACGCACTGGTTGAACTTGCCGAGGCGCTCCAGGCTGGCGTGTTCACCACTCTTAATGGCAAGTCCGCTATCACGTGGTCCAATCCGTTCGCTTTAGGGCTAAACCGAGGAGCCAGTTCCAGTACTCCCGCAGGGCAGTACTTCAGCGATGCCGATGTGATTGTTGGCGTCGGTTCACGGCTGGCGGGACTTGGCGGATCGATCGTGCCGGGTGACAAGCAGGTCATCCACATCGACATCGACTCCGACGAGATCGGCCGTAGCCACGACAAGACCTATGGCCTGGCCGGTGACGCCGGGAAGACCATGAAAGAACTGGCATCACGGCTTCGTTCTGCCGGTTCACGGCCGTCACAGGCTGCGGCTATCGCCGAAATCAAGAAGACGGTATTCGACTCAGCCCCGGGCACTCAGCCGCAGTGGGACATCCTGCAAAGCCTGCAGGCCGGTGCGCCAGATGACACGATTCTCATCCCGGACAGTACACAGATCGGCTACTACAGCATGCCTTTCTGGAAGATAGAGTCCCAGAACTCCTACCTCGGTTCTGGTTACTCCGGAAACTTAGGCTTTGCATTCCCGACCGGGCTCGGCGCCAAAGTGGCACAGCCGGACCGTCCGGTCGTTGTAGTCGCCGGTGACGGTGGCTTCATGTACAACGTGTCTGAGATGGCAACGGCCGTTCAGCACGGCATCAACCTCGTAACCGTTGTGTTTAACGACAACGCATTCGGAAACGTTGGGCGTGACATGGACTTAGGTTTCGGCGGTGCTTATGGCACGGAGCTTCACAACCCGGACTTCCCGCGATTGGCGCGGTCATTCGGGATGGAGGCCATACAGGTCAAGGACCCGACTAAGGTCGGCGACTCCCTGAACGACGCTATCCAGATGAACAAGCCGGTTCTTGTCGAAGTCCCGGTGGGTCCCATGCCGGTACCCGGATTCTTTGGCGAGCGACCCAAGGCGCCGAAACGACCGGAATAGCTCAACACTTAACGAACTTCCCGACGTGTGGCCGTTACGGCCCGCACAGCCCTGATCTATACGCACGGCGTTCGATCAATACTTGAGGAGAGTCCTGAATGGCTCAAATGACTGGTGGCGAGGCACTCGCCAAGTCGCTATACAGAGAGGGCGTCCGCGTAATGTTCGGACTGCCCGGCATCCAGATGTACGGCATCATGTCCGCACTTCGAGACGAGCCGGGTATCCGTTTCATCACCACACGCCACGAACAGGCGACCGGATACATGGCAGACGGCTACGCCCGTGCCGGTGGCGAGGGTGGATTTGGAACGGCGCTCGTCGTTCCCGGTCCTGGCCTCTTTAATGCCGCAGGTGCGCTTAGCACGGCTTACTCCACTTCATCACCGGTACTCATGGTTTCCGGCCAGGTGCAGCGTGACTTCATCGGCAGCGATGTAGGGATGCTCCACGAGGTCAACGACCAGATGGAGGCCATCAAGCCGGTCACCAAGTTCCAGCGACGTGCCCTGCAGGTTGGAGACATCCCGCAGGCTGTTCACGACGCAGTTCTTGCGATGAAGACCGGACGACCCCGTCCTGTCGAGATCGAGATCCCCCCGGAGACTCTTGAGGAGTGGGGCGAGGCAGAACTTCTAGAGGCAAGTAACCCGCTGCGACCTTCTGCGCCTGCAAAGGACGTGGAGAAGGCCGTAGAGATGCTTATGGCGGCAAAACGGCCCGTCATATTCGCCGGTGGCGGTGTCAACCTTGGCGACGCTCAGGAAGAGCTCAGGGCGGTCGCCGAGCACCTTCAGGCCGGTGTTGTAATGACCGGTGAGGGCAAGGGCGCGATCGACAGCCGGCACCCGCTGGCCATCGGTTCAGCGCTCAGCCCCGGAAGCCCGACGGTTGATTACCTTCAGACTGCTGACGTCGTTCTCGCAGTCGGCTCACGACTGGTGCGTGCTGGAATTCGGCCCGACCAGACGGTGATACAGCTGGATGTAGATCCGGAAGAGATTGGTCGAAACTACGACGTTCATGGACTTGAGGGCGACGCAGCTGCGACGCTCCGCTCCGTGCTGGACGGTTTGAAGGCAAGCGGTGGACCGCGCGAATCCAACGAAAACCAGATCGGGACTGTCAGGGAAGCTGCCGATTCAGTTGCAGCAGACACGCAGCCGCAGGGCACGATCCTGAAGAGTATCCGGGACAACACTCCGGACGACACTCTGATGGTCAGCGGAATGACTCAGGTCGGCTACTACAGCCGGTCTCACTGGGGCACCTACGGACCACGCAGTTTCTTCACTTCCGGATACTCCGGAAACCTTGGCTACGCATTCCCGACGGGACTCGGTGTCAAGGTCGCACAGCCCGACAAACCGGTGGTCATCACCTCCGGCGACGGTGGCTTCCTTTACTCCTCGCAGGAGTTGGCGACCGCGGTTCAGCACAACATCAATGCCGTGGTCGTGGTCTTCAACGACAACGCCTTCGGTAACGTCTCTCGTGACCTGGACAACATGCACGGCGGAACCTACGGCGCTGAGCTGCACAACCCGGACTTCGTCGAGATGGCGGAGGCTTACGGAGTTAAGGGCATGAAGGTTGATGAGATGGAGGCCGTTGGGCCTGCCGTCGCTGATGCCATTCAAATGGACCGCCCGGTACTTATTGAGGTCCCAGTCGGACGAATGCCGCAGCCTGCGATGTTCCGAGGCTCAGACCCGGTCAAGTAGGGCAGGTGTCCTGCACCTTATTTGGGCAGGTCATTAAGAATTACAGACGACCCCGGTTTATCCGGGGTCGTCTCGCGTCACGGGGAGTTTCCCGGGCGTTACTTTCTTCTGGACGCCACTTCTGGGGCGATGAGCCCTCCAGCATCTTGACATCGCTCCCCGATGGAGTAGCGTGACGCCGCATTCCCACGGACAGTTTACGCGCTGCTCGTCCGGATTCAGGGAGATATTATGCAGCGGCGCCGTCAACGAGGACTTCGATGTACCCAAATCCACTTAAGAAGAAAATTCAGGACGGCAAACTCGTGCTTGGCACGGCCCTCCCGACGCACGATATTCGTATAGCCGCTGCACTTGCGAACGAATGCACGGCCGACTTCATCTGGATCGACCAGGAGCACTCTCCGTTCGGCCCGCGTGACATGGAGATGATCCCGATAGTGTTGCGCCAGCACGGCATCGCACCAATGGTCCGTGTTCCTTGGAACGACCCGACGCACATCAAGAAGGCTTTCGACGCCGGCGCTTCTGCTGTGATGGTGCCTCAGATCGGCAATGTTCAAGAGGCCAAGCAGGCCATCCAGTACGCCAAGTACCCGCCGCTGGGTAACCGCGGAATCTCTCCGACCTGGCCCGAACTCGCTGGCGAGGATTTCATGGACGTGATCAACACGGCCAACGATGAGACTGTGTTGATCCTCCAGATGGAGTCGATCGAGCACTACGAGCAGGTGGACGACATCCTTGCGCTTGAGGGCTTTGACGTACTGTTGGTTGGCCCGATGGACCTTTCTGCGTCCCTCGGCGTTATGACCGACATGCAGAACCCCAAGGTCCAGAGCATCATGGAAGAGATGCCCAAGCGGGCAGAAGGCTCTGGCAAGATCATCGGGACCACTCTGGGAAGCCCGGATGAGATTCGGCAGAAGGTCGACTGGGGCTACAAGTTCCTTAACCTTGGTAGCCCGCTGGGATTCGGGATCAATTTCGTCAACGAACGATTTGTTGAATACCGAGAGCAGGCGGGAAACTAGGGCCGCGAGACGGCGTTTATACAGGCTGAATAGTCCGCTCCCCGGGTCTTTCCGGGGAGCGGGACGACAACTGGAGTGATATATGGTCCTGCCACGTTTTCGAGTACCTGAAGACATCGCAATTCGCGTCCCGCAGGAGAACATGCGGGCAACTCTTGAGGACATGTTCAAGCATGTAGGCATGTCGGAAGAGGATGCTGCCCAGTCCGCAGACGTTCTGATTTTCGCTGACCTGCGGGCTATCGAGACGCACGGCGTGTCGAACATGATGCGCTCCTACATGGAGCGGTTTGCCGCTGACGACATTAACCCGCGCCCCAACTGGAAAATCACGCGGGAGTCGATGTCTACGGCGACTATCGACAGCGATTCCGGGCACGGTCTGGTGATCGGCCCGAAGGCGATGAATATTGCGATAGAGAAGGCGGAGAAGACGGGCATCGGTGCGGTCGCCGTCGGTAACGGTCGACACTTCGGTGCGGCTGCATATCACGCAATGATGGCGTTGCCACACGACATGATCGGCGTGGCGATGACTGTAGGCGGCATTAACGTGCTGCCGACCTGGAGCTCGGAGCCGCTTATCGGCCTGAACCCAATTGGCTTCGCAGCGCCGACTCGCAATGAAGCGCCGTTTGTCTTTGATGCAGCGATGAGCAGTGTGGCCGGTAACAAGGCGACGCTTGCCAAGCGGCTGGGCGTCAAGATGATGCCGGGCTGGATCGCAGACGAATTCGGTACTCCGATCATGGAAGAGACCGATGTACCTGAGAAGTCGTTCATGCTGCCGGTAGGCGGAACGCGTGAGCTAGGCTCTCACAAGGGATACGGGCTATCTGTCATGGTCGACATCCTGTGCGGCGTGCTTTCCGGCACAGGCCCGGGATTTGTCGTCAAGGGACGGGCAGAGCAGGGCAAGGCTTCAGGCGGCGCTGCAACGCACCACTTCACGGCCTACAAGATCGAAGCATTCACGGACCTGGAAGGGTTCAAGGACGACATGGATCACTTCATGAAGACTTTGAAGGACTCGAAGCCTGCGCCGGGTAACGAACGTGTTGTGTACGCCGGTTTGCCGGAGCACGAAGACAACATCGATCGCGCTGCGAACGGTATTCCTTACCACCCCGAAGTCATAGACTGGTTCAGGGACATCACGTCCGAACTGGAACTGGAGTGGCGCCTGACCTAGGCGACTGGGCCGGATCGACCGGCTAAAAATTAAGAGACTGATTCTGCCCGGATATTGGCCCTGTAAAGGGACCAGTTCCGGGCAGCGTCGTTAGTGATCAATTCCGGATCATCCACCCGAAGCGTGTCGCCCAATCATCGAGACACGCTTCGGGTGTCGTCGTCCCCGGCGTGTTGGCCGTCATAATGACGATTCCACTGTGTGAGGGGGAGGCCAAGACCACCTGCCTGTCCCCCCAAACTCCAGTGTTGGCCGGGGATGGCCTGTGTGGGGTCGTCAGGGCCGATTACGTTGCGCTTCATCCATGACGCTGCTGACCCAAACCATCCCAGCCGACTCCAGGAGCCCCGTTTCTTCTGGGCCGTTTCAGAGTCTAACTCCCTGATCCAGGACACGATGGTGTAGCGGTCAGGCCCGGGATTAAATTCCATCTCATCCATGATGGTCCGTCCGGCCCATGCGGTTCGACTGATTCGCTGGCGCGCCAACTCTCCTACGACCTCAAGTTCGTAGTACCTGACCATTGTTTCGCCGGCTGTTTCTGAGATGGGCCGTTCACATAGGTATTGAGGCGAAATGGACGGTGAAGCGGCATTGATGTGATCGACGGCGACGATGTGTTGCGCGAGGGGGGGGAATTCCTGTAACGACCAGTCCCGAGTGTAATAAACAGTCAGAATCTGAGGGCGTTTTGGGTGAGCGATGAGCAGGAGTCACTGCAAGAACAGGTCCGCATGGCGGGAGAAACTCGGGGACCGGTTTGGAAACCGTATTCATTCTGTCAACTGGGTACGGTTTCTCACTAAAGCTGTATTAGCTTCTGTGTTGGGGGGGGTGCTGAGCAAGCGAGTAGCGGGGTTGGCGCGCACTCGTAGAAAAGGTGGGCTAGTCGTCGTTTTCGGCGGCTTCGCGCTCGGCGTCGGGCATGTAACGGTAGTTCTTGACACCTGGGAGGAATTGCCAGATGAGTCCAACAACCACGATCGAAATTATTCCGCCAATGACCATCGTCGGTCCGGCCCCGACTATGGCAGACATTTGTGCCACTTCGTATTGGCCGACATGATTTGCACTCATCGCTGCGAATGAGTGCGCACTGCTGGCCCGGCCAAGCAACCTGTCAGGGGTCGTTAGTTGCACCACTGTTTGACGCGTGACCATACCGACGGCATCGGTCGCACCGAGACAAGCAACTATGATGAGTCCGATCCAGAAAATGTGGATTGACCCGAACGCAATCAGTAGCAATGCGTAAAGTGCAGTTGCAATAAGCACCAAAACACCTTTACGAGGCATTTTTGCGGCGTATAGCACTAATGCACTACCTACTATTCCACCCACGCCGTTGACGCTTGTCAGGATTCCAGTTCCCGATGCTCCCAATCCGTAGAGTTGATCAGCGAATATCGGGAAAAGGAATCTGTAAAAGCTGAATACGGTCACACCGATATCTAGTAAGTACAGGCCGGGTAAAATCCTGTGTCTTCTTACGAATTTGATTCCTTCAAGCAATGAAGCCCACGTCGATGTGAACGTGACTTTGGCCATTGTGTCAGCGGGTTTTCCGGATACCCGTATTAGGTATGGTGAGATCACACTGATGGCCGAGATAACCATCGCCAAAGCAAACGCCCAATCGACGCCGAATAATTCGTACGCCTGCCAAAAAGCGAGTGGTGCCACAATGCTGGCGACTTGGAATGTCGCTGTGTTGGTAGATACAGCATGGGACAGATGAGAACGTGGGACCACGCGAGCAATCATTGCTGGTCGGGCGGATCCCCCTAGAACGTTGACCATGCCCGTTACGATCTGAACAAGGAAAATATGCCAAATGGCCAACGATCCGGCAAAAGCGGCTAACGAGAGGCCGACAAGTGAGGCAAATGACACAAATTGAGTCATCACCATCAACTTTTTACGGTCGACGAGGTCGGACAATATCCCACCGAATATGACGACTGGGATTTGAGAAATTTGTACTGCGCCAAGGAGACCAAGCGTTACTGCTGAGCCGGTCTCGTCATAGAGCCACTGGGCACTAATCAGTAGCCTGAGCGTCATGGCAGTAGAAGCGGCTGTCCCGCTGAGCCAGAGCATTGTGAAATCGTAGTGGGCGAAGGCCGACCATGGCTTGAGGGAAGCTTCTACTTCGGCCTGTTCGACCGCCTGAGCGTCTTCGACGGATGGCTTGTTTTTATCTAAAGCCATCAGCCCCGCCGATTATTACCGGACTCGTCGTCTGAATTCACGACGGGAATACTAGTCCCGGACAACGTGCGGCGCAATGCTTGTTTCAGGCAATTGATGTTGAACGATAACTAACTGGCGAACTGAACTATGTAGTCGACGCATGTATGAGAGTTAGGGAAGTTGAGTGGCTGGGTCACCACGGTCACTGTCCCACCGCTTTCCCTGAACATCCGGGTAACGATGTCCCGATCAAAACCGAGATGGCGTTCTCCAAAACCGTCGGGGGCTTCGATGCCGAGCCCCTTGAGACGTTCTGTAAACGATGCGACGTTTAGCGCGTCTCGTTCGACGTCCAGCGCCCGACGCTCCAGCCTCCCCATCCACACCGTGCGGTTCTCTTCACGCCCGCGATCTCCGGACTCCCACTGCCCGGAGCGCTCACGATCAGGGATGTCTCCAAGCATCACGGTGCCGCCGGGAGTAACGGCGTTGCATAGCGCCTCGACGTGCTCACGTACCTCTGTGTGCGTCGTGAAAGTCGGGGCGTTGGAGTAAGAGAGCACCTTCTTGAACGAAGCCAGGGCCAAGGGGGAGCCCGTGCTGATGTTGTCTAGCTGGACCCAGTTGATTCCGCCGCCACCGGCCTTGCCGCGCTCGACGATAGACGTCGTTGCGTCCGCCGCAGTTGCTACCGCAACCCGGGGCGCCAGGGAACGTGTTATCGCCCCGATGCCGCTCCCGTAATCTAAAAAGTTGTCTGTGGACTGGAGCTCCATTTTTGTCGAGATATCGTCTGCAATAAGAGAAGCCATCTCTGCGGTAAGTCCACCGGGGCGACCTGTGACGAACTCATCGTCGGTCTCAAGTTCCGCTAACGACTCGAAAAAATTGGTCCACTGCAATCGACGCTATCTCCATTCAGGTGACGGTTGTCGGCGACGCTGTGTGAGTGTTCTCCCACAACTGCTCAACTAATAGTAGCGGCGTGAGACGGTTTTTGGGTTCCGTTTGTAGGCCCTCGATATGCGGTCTACACTCCGTGCGCAAAACATCATTATTCGAAACCGTCTCAGGAGGAATCATCGCCGATGGCGCAACGCATAAATCGCTGCATCGATCTGTTAGAGGCCGGCCACCCGATCTACTACACGAACGCGGGGGATCTGACGTACGAGAACGGCAAGAAGCAGTCCCAGACATGGGCAGATTTCTTGATCGTAGACTTTGAAAAAGACCCGTTTGACGTCGTTGGACTGAATCAATTCATGCAGGGGATTGTCGACGGCGGCCCGACGCCGGACGGTTACCGCATGGCTACCGTCTTGGCGACGGTTCCCTCTAATGCCAAGACTCGTAACGAAGTCGAGGCAAACGCATGGCAGGTACGACATGTGCTGTCGGCAGGCGTTCACGGAATCTTGCACACGCACGCCAGACAGGCAGACGCGGTTCAGGCGTTTGTAGAGCAGGTTCGATGGCCGTTCCAGACGGTCGGCGTTGGCCGAGACGGCGGGCTAGGGCAGGGACAGCGTGGCGCAGGCGGGCAGGCCAAACCGGCGGCACTCTGGGGCATGACTCCCCAGGAGTACGTCCAAGTGTCAGACCCCTGGCCGCTTAACCCGGACGGCGAGTTGATTCTTGGCCTGAAGCTTGAGGACCGGGAGTGTGTCGCTAACGCCGAGTTTACGGCGGCTGTGCCGGGAATCTCGTTTGCGGAATGGGGTCCGGGCGATATGGGAATGTCTTACGGCTTCTCAGACGCACACGACCCGCCGTACCCGGAGGAGATGGATCAGGCCAGGCTCAAGGTGCGGGCCGCATGTGATAAAGCCGGTATCGGCTTCCTGTGTAGCTGGCATGACCCCAAGATGTCTGAGGAAGAGAACCTCAAGTACATGCTGGACTGGGGCGTCATGATCATCTCAGGCGGAGACGAGAAGGTGAAAGAGATGGGCCTCAAAATAAAGCCCCGGTCTTAAGCCAGACCGGAACTTAATCATGAGAACTCAGGGGGCGATCGCCATAGCGATCGCCCCCGCCGCTATCAAAGTTGCGCCAAGTACCCGGCCGCCGGGGAACGGCTCACGCAGTACGAAGACTCCCAGTCCCACGCCGATGAGCAGCCCGACTTCTCGGAACGGAGCCACATAGCTAACCGGGGACACCGTAAGTGCAGTAAGAACCATTCCGTACGCTGCAAACTGAAGTAGCCCGCCAGACACTATCGCCAACCGGTGACTTCGGAACTCCCTTGTGAACGAGGCGATACTCCGGCCCCGGACGATGAACGGCAGGAGCCCGAGGCTTGCGGACGTGGTCATCAGGTACATGTACAAAAGCGGAGTTACGTGCTCCACGCCCTGTTTGTCGATCGTCGAGTAACCGGCGATTATCAGACCCGTGGCTAGTGCGTACGCCATCCCCGGAGCCCGCAGCACCGACAACGGGCGGGACACCAATGATCGAAATCGTCCCCACCACGACAACGTGAAGATGCCGGTCGCTATGCCGACTACCCCGGCAATGGCGACGACAGACATGTTTTCGCCAAGCAAGAAGACGCCTGATAAGGGGATCAACATCAAACCCGTGCCGCGCGCCACGGGGTACACAAGGGACAGATCGCCATCCCGGTAGGCCCGACTCAGGGTTATGAAGTAGCCGAGGTGAAGGATCCACGTAGCGGCCAGGAAGAGCCAGCCACGGGAGGAGGGCGGGTCCAGCCAAAAGAGAACCACGCCGAGCGGGAAGAGCACGATATTGATGCTGACCGCCATCCACCATGTGAACACCTCAGCATCGTCGGCCCGCTTGATCAGAAAGTTCCAGGATGCGTGCGCGAACGCGGACAGAAGTACGAGTGCAATTGTTGCGCCGGTCATTTGAGCGAGGATAACCCTGCTCGGGCCAATAACGTCAGCGCTTGCGGATCAATAATCGCGTGGGGGCATCCACAAACAGGCCATAACGCGAGATCGCCCGCCGATATCGGCGAGCGATCTTAATTAGATTCTGATGAACGGGGAGTTAGGCCCGGGATGCCGTCGACAGCGCCCAGTCCACTCGCATCTCAACTTCACCCTCAGCCCAGGGCTTGTTGATGTAATCCCGTGCGCCCAGGTTGCGCGCCATCGCAAGGTCTTCAGGTCTCCTCTTTGCGGTGACCATGATGACCGGAACGTCGGCAGTTGCCGGATCAGCTTTGAGACACTTCAGAGCCATCCATACGGGGCATTGCGACACGGGGCATTGCGACGTCGAGCAAGACGAGATCTGGACTGCCTGAAAGCACCATTGCCGTGGTTTCCGATCCGTCTTCCGCCTCAAAAACGCTGTGGCCTATGTCTTCCAGAAGAGTCATAAGAGCGAGACGTACGTCTTCGATATCGTCCATTACTAGGATGCGTGCCATGGTCCCTTTCCCTGATCAATACTTCCGTCTTCCACGTTGACCGACAGCAGCCTCAACCACGCCAGTGAAATGATTTCACACCTCATGGCAATCCATGGTCGTTGATGTTTTCAAAGCTGTGCATCGGGGACTGCACCTATCTACACAGCTCTACCTGTATGAATTCCGCCAGGACCTCCGGATCGGAACTCATACGTCCATTTATCCAGCTTATTAGCCGACGGGCGCTTCGTCCCGTTTGCCGTTCAGAGCCCACTCGACACGCATCTGGACTTCATTGTCCGCCCAGGGCTTGTTGACGAAATCAAGCGTGCCAAGGTTCGGGTGTTTTCTAGTTGCTCAGGTCGACCAAGGCCGGTGACAACGATCACCGAGATAGTCGATGTCTGCGAGTCGTTGTTCGACCGTTCCATAACGGTGAAGCCGGTCATCTCAGGCATGGCCATGTCCAACAGGATCAGGTCGATACGGGCTGAGACGGCCATCGCCATCACTTCCAGGCCATTTTCGGCTTCGAAAACGTCGTGACCCTCATCTTCGAGAATCTCGGTGAGTGCCTCGCGGATGTCTTCTTCGTCATCAACAACGAGAATGCGTGCCATAAATGTCTCCAACTGGAAGCACGCAGTGCGTTAGTTCTGAAACCAGATTGGGAACGTCCCTTTCGGTTACGGCCGCAGTTGTGTGTACGTGTTATTCATACTCGTGACGTACTCCGGTCATTGCATCGGCGTGCACACACATCCGGGCGACCGGAAAGCCCTGACTGCCTTGCTCGTAGTAGCTCGGGGTTTTAGGCCGGACTATCCAATAGGTGTTGATGCCCAGATCAGGCCCACATGTAGACCCGGCTGGACGCCATAATGTGTGCCGCGCGATAAGCTCTAAATGCGATCCCCTGTGTCCGATCGTCCGGAGCAGGGCGGCATCCCAACGACTGACCGCACTGGAAGGGATCTTCTTTTGGTTGATATCAAGATCGTAAACGGCCAGGTGATCGATGGAACTGGCAGTCCCGGGTTTTACGGCACGGTGCTCGTTGAGGGCGATACGGTCACCATCCACCGGGGTGAGCACGACCATATAGAAGCTGCACGGACAATCGATGCGACCGGGCACGTGGTGTCACCCGGATTTATCGATGTACATTCCCACGCCGGGCTGACGATTCTAGGTGAACCGCACCACGATCCAAAGATCAGGCAGGGTGTAACGACCGAGTTGATCGGGATCGACGGCAACTCATGGGCGCCGTTCAAAACTTACGACGACCTTCGACAGTTCATCGAGTTAGACAACGGCCTGAACGGATACCCCCCGGAACCGGCAGACTGGCTAACCCTGACGGAATTTCTGGCGAAGTTTTACGAACGAGTCGCCGTCAATATCTGCTACATCCTCGGTAACTCTCCCGTGCGAATCTGGGGCGTTGGCTGGGAGGACAGGCCCGCCACGAAGGACGAGATAGCCAACATGCGTGCCGCCGTCCGGGAGACGATGGAAGAGGGCGCATGGGGGCTGTCGACAGGTCTCGATTATCCTCCGGGTTCGTACGCTTCAACCGAAGAATTGATCGAGCTGAGCGCCGAGTCCGCAAGACTCGGCGGTTTCTATCACACCCACACGCGTGCTTCGCTGTTGTCGGAAGGCCTGCTTGCGCCGTGGGAAGAGGCGCTTGAGATTGGCAGAAAGAGTGGTATCCCGGTTCACCTCACGCACTACCGACAAGGTGCGCAGGGCGTGGGCAGTCACCATGATTACCTGGGTCTGGTGGAGGATGCCGTTGATAGCGGTATGGATGTCACTTTTGACTGTTACACCTACCCGTACTCAGGAACACGGGTGACGATTTCACTGCCGCAGTGGACGATGGATGGTGGTGTGGAACGGCTCAAGAGGGCACTTACCAACGGCGCCGATCGCGAACGCATCATGTCAGAGATGGCGGATGGTGAATCCGCGTGGCGTGACCTCAGCGAAAACTGGCTGACGAACTTCAGACAGCCGCAAAATCGAGGTTATGACGGCCACTCGGTTACCGAGATAGCGATGATGCGAGGACAGGAGCCGGTTGAGGCGCTTATGGACTTGCTGGTGGAAGAGAACCTTGGAATATCCACCGTGGCACTTGGGACCAACCCGCACACGCTCTCAGAGTTCGTTTCGCACCCCTACGGGATGATCGGCAGCGATGCGCTGTTGTTCGGGGATCACCCGAGCCCTCGTTCGTACGGCTGCTTTCCCTTGGTACTGGCCGAGTTTGTACGTGCCGAGAAGAATCTGAGGCTTCCCGAAGCGATCCGCAAAATGACGTCGTTTCCGGCGCAGCGGATGGGGATCCCGGATCGTGGCATATTGCGAGACGGCTTCCGGGCGGACATCGTTATTTTTGACGCCCAGAATGTGAAAACCCGTGCCACCAAGTCGAACCCCAAGGTTTATCCCGAGGGAATCCCGTACGTGATCGTCAACGGCAAGGTCGTTATTGATGAGGGCGAGAACACCGGAAACCTGGCCGGTCGACCGCTGAAGCGCGGCAGGGCGAGGACGTAAGAGATGCCACTGGACCTGATTTACGAAGCCCGCAGCACGTCGCTACGGCACGGCACACTACCGGACTACATGGGACGAGTAGCTTCGGGCGAGTACGCCGGGCTCCACAGGGCGGGCGGCGAGGTGCTCAAAGTCATGGGCACGATAATCGGCGCTCCGGAAACAGACGTGATGCAGGTGACGGCGTTCAAGGACATTGCCTCATGGCAGGCCTCGCTAGCCGGGTACGAGCGTTCACCACTGGTGGAGTCCGAGAATGTACGCCTGATAATGCCTATCGCAGTGCGCCCGCTTGCCACGATCCCGGATGAGCACCATCGAGACTTTTTCGGCTATCGACGGTTTTACATCGACCCTTCCGACCTGACCGAGGTCGTGGATATGTCAGAAAATGGCGTATGGCCTCGGATAGAGCAGCAGGACGCCCGGATCCTCGGTCTGTGGAAGACCGTCGGCTCTGCGTACCCGCTTGAGGTCACACTGTTGACCGGATATCACTCTCCGTCGCACTGGGAGGCGACGCGGGTCTGGACCGGCCGGCCGGACAACATCTCGGACGAGGAGTGGGAGAGCAGCAGGCGTCGACGTGACCGCCGGGCTGAGATCACTAGATCCCAGTGGGTACATCTGATGAGAAACATCCCGTTTGGCTCTCGTCACAATTAAATACCAACTAATCACAACGATAAAATTGGAAAATCAGAGTTGGTTTGCCTCGGCAAATCTTCTGGCTAGGAGCATCACATAGTGGCAGAGCAAAGAGTTGATACCGTGGTATCTGGCGGCCTCGTCGTTACGGCGACATCCGAAGTGGAGGCGTCGATCGCCATCAAAGACGGACTTGTTGTGGCCATCGGATCGCCCGACTCGATGCCGGCCGCCGACCGTGATATTGACGCCTCTGGACGCTATGTTCTTCCGGGGCCCATAGACGGACACGCCCACTTCCGTGGTTGGGAGGACTTTGAGCTGGCAGGGAAGATGGCGGCGAAGTCCGGGTTGACGACGATCATACCGTTTGGAGAACCGAATCACGCAGAAAAGGAAGGTCTCCCGGCTGCCGCCACACGCATCACGGGAGAGATCAACGACGGTTCCGTGATCGATATGGGCCTGCACCTGATGCTGGGAGCTGATCCGTACGTGTTCCAGGGCATCCCCGCCGCAATGGATATGGGCATCCGCTCGTTCAAGGCATTCATGACCTACAAGAGTCGACGACCTCGCACGATGGTGGATGACGAGTTCATCATCAACGCGATGGAGCTGATCGGCAGTAACGGAGGTGTCACTCAACTCCATTGCGAGAACGGCGACGTGATCGACCACCTGGAGAAGCGTTTCCGTGACGAAGGCCGGGTCAAGCCGTCAGACTTCCCGGACGTTGCGCCGCCGTGGGTGGAGGAAGAGGCGATCAACCGGGCGATTGCTCTGGCGAAGATGACCGGCAGCCCGCTCTACATCGTGCATTTGAGCACTCGACTGGGCCTTGAGCGAGTCAAGCGGGCGCAGGCAGAGGGTTTGCCGATCTGGACGGAGACCTGCCCGCAGTACTTGCTGCTTGCGGCCGAGGACCACGAGAAGTGGGGACCGCTGCTCAAGATCGGTCCGCCTCTGCGCTATCGGGACGGCGGCGATCACGAAGCGTTGTGGGAGGGTCTTGAAGCGGGATATATCTCGTGCGTAGCGAGCGATCACTCACCGCACCCGTACGAGGACAAGATGAAGGGCGCTGATAACGTGTTCTTCATGCCAGGAACGGATCTGCCGGTGCCGTTCGGTGCGCCAAGCATCGAGACGATTGCACCGATCGTGTATTCGAAGGGCGTCGAGGAGCGAGGGCTTGGCCCGCGCTGGTTCGCACGGGTGATGGCGGAGAACCCGGCCCGAATCTTTGGCCTGTACCCTAAGAAGGGAACGATACAGGTAGGTTCGGACGCCGACCTGGCGATTGTTGACCCGGCGCGTATGCACACGATCAAAGAGGCGGACATGCTGGGCAAGGCCGGGTTTACGCCTTACGAGGGTATGGAACTGAAGGGCGCTATCACGATGACGCTGCTCCGCGGCGAGGTGCTGATGGAAGACGGCGAGATCAAGCTGGGGCGTGAGTATGGCAAGTTCGTGGAAGCCGGAGAACCGGTGGCCCCGCTTGGGGGGCGCGTCTAGGTAAGGCTGCTTGCCGAGTGAGCGTGTTTTTCAAGAGTCTCGGACCCTTTTAAGAGGTGTTAGCGTTCGAAGAAACCCGAGTCCTGAGGCTCTCGAAGGACGGCGTAGAGCGAGAGCGCGTACTACCTAATCGGTAGTAGTTTCGTCCTCAGACTCTCCATCCGTAGCGACCGGAGCAGTTGGCGGGAAAACAGGTGCGGGTTCGCCAACTGGCGGCGCGACGTAACCACGAATGGGCTCCGGCACGTTGCCCCAAACCGCACGATCGACCTGGTGCGCTCTCACGTACTCCCAGTCGATCTCCACGCCGATGCCGGGACCTTCAGGTGCGTACACATTGCCGTCTGAATCGATCCCATTCAGATCGTCGTTGTAGTTCAGATATATCTGGTGTTTCGTGGTGTGAATCATTGGGTGAATCAGGCCCAGCTCGTACCAGTTGGTGTTCCGTATCGCCGACATTATGTGACGGTGTACCGGTCCGGGTCCGTGGAGTTCCATGTCAAGGCCAAAGCCCTCAGAGGCGGCAGCGATCTTCATGGCCCCGGTGATGCCGCCATCTTCATGCGCCCCCGCCCGGACAAAGTCCGTGGCATCGGCAACTATGAAATCGACGTGCTGTTCTAGAAGACGGATGTGCTCTGTCTGAAGGAGTGGCGTTTTGATCATCTGGCGCAGCTTGCGATGTGCGAACTGCGAAACGCCGCCGTCCTTGTACGGGTCCTCAAGCCAGAAAAAATCGGCCTCGTCACATGCGCGCCCAATCGCCAACGTCTCTGCGAAGTTCTCATACTCACATGCGGGATCGATCATGAGTGCCATGTCGGCGCCGACGCGTTCCCGAACCCCGAGGATATTTTCGACCTCACGGGAGATCGGGCCATCGCCCCAGCCGTGGATTTTGAACGCCTTGTAGCCCATCTCTTTGCACTGCTGTGCGAAATCGGCGAACTGCTGCGGCGTCCCAAGTCCGCCGTTCTCGTCGCCGTGCAGGGTGCTGGCGTAGGCGGGGAGTGGTTTGCGGGTTCCGCCCAGCATGCGATAGAGCGGGGCGTTGAACAACTTGCCAGCGATGTCCCAGAGGGCGATGTCCACCGGTCCCACGCCGGTCATATCGAAGTGCCTGAGGCCGCGTTTTGAGTCCTGGTAGATCTTCTCACGCTCAAGCGGGTTTTTGCCGATCAGGTAACCGGTGAGCATCTTGATCTGCTCGGCGGTCGGGCCACGGAGGCCGACATGGTTACCCGTAATGCCCTCAGACGTGTGGATTCGAAGGATGCCTTCTGTGGTCGTTTTCTGTGCGCCCGCTTCGTACACCATGTTGAAGGTGTTGTAGTCGCTGCCGACGTTTTCGAGCGTGTGCTCAAACCACAGCATTTCGATACCGGTGATTTTCAGGCTATCTAGTGACATCTGGTCCTTCGTTTCTTTCATTTCGGGGGGCTATGAATATTGCTGTCGGGGTGCAGCGATGTTGTCCCTGACCAAGACTTCTCCCTCACCCTAACCTTCTCCCGATGGGAG
>Ga0114999_10002102_pt1 | contig 26718 bp, 16 predicted proteins | sample ArcticOcean_MG_C_3_FD_89820 | JGI IMG/M metagenome (GOLD analysis project Ga0114999, IMG submission 89820) | Marine microbial communities from western Arctic Ocean - ArcticOcean_MG_CB8_126 | ecosystem: Environmental > Aquatic > Marine > Oceanic | place: Arctic Ocean: Canada Basin | collected...
CGTCTGTATGGAATCGGGTCTTCAAACTGAGAGATATCGAAACAGGAATATCCTGATCCATGAGCCGTAAAATACGACCGTAGTGTTCTTTGGCCATCACGAAGGCAGGATAGGTATCTTCCGCATCCATATCCTGCGAACCTTCCGAATGGACCCGCAGCACACCATGGTCCCGACCGCTCGGTTCGATCAAGGCGGCAATACCTTCTTCTCTGTAAAATCCCCGGATAGCATTGGACCGTTCTCGGAAGGTGACTCGTCTTTTTTGTAGGCCCCAGTAGGTACTTGACCCACCTGGAGATATTTCTTCAGCGCTCTCTGCCAGATATTCATCAGTAGTTCGCCGGGCATCGGCTTCAAAATGGGGGCCGGCCGGCGCCGGTTTCCGGTTCATCACAATCTTTCCGGCTAATTTACCTTTATACTTCTCAAAATCTTTTTCTGTCGCGATTTCTATAAATTCCGGCATTCCGGAGATCACACCATCGCTACTCGGGGTCCAGGCTTCTGGATACGCCAACAAGGGAACGTATTGTGGTTCCTGCATGGTAATGGTAAATGAATCCAGAGACCACCCGCGGCCAAAGGTACCCCAGGGCTCCAGCTTGCTGTTCTTCAACCCCCAGCCTTTCAGTGTATCCCTGCTCCATTCTCCGGCATGGCGCAAATTCGGTGATCCGGTCAGACGCGGTCCGGTTACGTCCGTCAGGTATCGGAGCGTTTTCATCACCTGGGAACGTTGAAAGCCCTCCATCTTAATTCTGGCGATCATCTGTTGATCCACGGGTTCCTGACTCTTCGCAGCACTGGATAAGCATAAAATCAAACCTAAAGCCACCAATCGGCACCTCATAAACAACCTCCCATATTCTAAACCCAGATGTTTTGACATTCGGAATCTATATAAAATACATGATAAGGACAAAGAGCCAAAGATAAAATGTACTCACGTCAACACTTCATATCGCGAACCGATATCCGGATATTTATGCACCTCAATCCGCGCGGGAAAGGCATTCTTAAGGCGTTCCAGGTGGGTCACCACGATAATCTTTTCAAAGTCCTCTTGTATATCTTGAAGGGCATCGATCAGATATTCAAGACCCTGTTCATCCTGCGTACCGAATCCTTCATCGATCACGAGGGAACGGAGCCGGGTGCCTGCCCGGTGGGCCAGTAATTTTGACAGGGCGATACGCAGGGCGAAATTTGTACGAAAAGCCTCCCCGCCTGAAAACATTTCGTAAGGACGTGTACCCAGTTCATCGCTGATATGGATATCCAATGTTTCCTTTGTACCACCGGTTTTTAGATTACGCAATGGTTCGATGGTGATCTGGGTCCGGTTGCCAGTCAGCCGGCTTAAAATACGGTTGGCTTCTTCTTCTATATCCGGTATGGCATTCTCGATAATCAGTGCCGGAATACCGTCTTTGCTGAAGGCCACGGTTAACTTTTCATACACCTGCTTATCTTTAGCTGTTTGCTGACGCTGCGTCTTGATTTCGGACCGGGCCACGGCCTTATCGGCCAGCTCTTTCGCATTCCGTTGTTCAGCACCCAGGTTACGGTTTGCCTCGTCTGCTTCATCCTGGAGTGCCTGTCGTTTTTTACGCAAGATATGAAGCTGTTGATCCAAACGCTCGAGGTCTTTTGCATTTTCTTCAAACGTTGTTATACGCTCGCCGAGGCGGCTTATTTCATCCTGTAATGTTTCTGCGCGGGTCTTTAATTCAGTTAGTGATTCTTTTGCCATATCAAACTGGCGGGCAGCCTGATCTAACTGCTCTTTTTTATCAGCCATCTCTTTAATCTGCCTCAGACGCTTTTGGACACTCTGATGGTGAGATTCTCGATAATCCAACCGCTCAATTTGCTGCGTCATTTCCCGAAGTTTGGGATAGGCTTCCGGCGCATACGTGTGATCAGCTATTTGCGTTTCATAGGTCGACAATTTTTCATGTATCTCGGGCAAAGAAGCTGTAGCCTGGCCATATCGTGTCTGTGCTTCGTCTAATCGGATTTTAGCAGATTCAAATTCCTTCAATTCTGAGAGTTTCTTCTTCAAAGATCGGTGCCGTTCTGGATTATATCCAAGTGAATGAATGGTCGTCTGCAGGGTGTCTATCGCTTCCTGTAATTCGGGTGCGAAAGCCCCCGAATCGAGACGGGTTTTCAGGGTGGCTATCCGTCCATTCAATTCACGCATCTCCCGTGCAGCCTGCCTTGCTTGTTGTACTGCGCTTTCTGCTGTTGCGAGCGCTTGTCGGATATCCTGCAGTTGATCCAGGGGCTGACGTTGTTCTTTAAATAAAATCGCCAATTGTGTTTTTTCTTCTTCGGCTATTTTTTTACCTCGATACATTTTCTGAATTTCTACCGCGTGTTGCCGTAGTTGTTCTCCCAGGTTTAATTCGATCGTTTCACGGCGACGTTCGTCCAGGGCAGCCTCGCAGAGTGGACAGTTGGCGTCTTTACTTCGTCTCAGAACCTTTAATCCGGCATTATGGTCTTCATCCTCATGCTCAAACATTTTTATCTTATCTTTCAGAACTTCAATATGGCTATTCAGTGTACGGCCGCGGTCTGTGATGTCCTGTTGTTTCTGTTCAACCTCCCGCAGTCGTTCCAGTTTTTCCCTATTTACATTTGCCTGAGACTGATGCTTATCAAGCATCGCCGCTCTGGCCTTTAACTCTTCGATCCGTAATTTAAAACCACCCAATTCACTCTGTAATGCTGTGCTGGCTTGAACTCGTTTGTCCTGCAGGGTCCGTAATTGCTGAGAGAGCTCATCATAACGTAGCCTTTTCTTATCCCATTCCTCATCGGCTTGACGGCCCCGCTGTAAGTTCTGATAGCCTAACTCGATAGACTCACGCTGTGCAAGCAGATCTCTGGTCTCCTCAACCGTTCGCTGAATAGACTCTTTCTTTGTTATCCAGACCTGCTGTTGGCTTTCTACTTCATGACGGGCGCTATCCACCTCTCGCACAAGCTCGGTGTGTTGACTTTGCAGCTGAAGTAAGGTTGTCAGTTTTTCGTTAAGGGTATCTTGTTCCCGTACCAATGTCTGATATTCCAGATAGGCTTGCTCTACCGTGTCCCGCTCGGTGAGGGCGTCCCGATAAACGGTCATCTGCTGGCTTTGACGAGTGCGTTGATCCTCTAAAGCCTTTTGCTCTTTCTGTTTATTCGCGCAGTCATCAACCCAGCCCTGCCACTGTAACCGGGCCGTTTCGAATTCAGCCTGCTTAAGCTGCCATGCACTCAATTCCTGATCGACATTTTCGATTTGACCACCGAGACCATGAATGGTTGTCTTAAGGGTTGAAATCATTTGCAGGCAGGCATCTTTGGTTTCTAACGCTTCATCAATCTGCTGTAAACGCCAATCATAATCTGTCACGGCTTTTTCTGCCTGCGTTGCATTTTGTCGCGCCCGATCCATCAATTCATCATAGCGCCAGAGCCCCAGGATGTCCGCCAGGATTTCTTTACGTTCCCGCGCACTCCGTTTCGTAAATTCATCGGCACGACCCTGCAGGATGAAGACCGAATTTATAAAGGTCGTATAATCCATCCGCAAGGTATCGATGATACGACGCTGTGTCGCCGTAATGCTCGGCTGTGTTAGAGAATGATAGCCTTCCGATTCCACGCTATATATCTGAAATTCCAGGCTGCTTTTTCCGCCGCGGCCAGCACGGTACTGCCGAAGAACCCGGTACCGATCTTGCTCTAAATCAAATTCGAATTCAACAGACATATCTGTCGTGCCCAACCGTAACAGCCGATCATCCGGCTTGCGATCTCCAGATGCCTTTCGTGCTTCGCCCCAGACCGCCCAGGTCATCGCATCCAGCAAGGCAGATTTGCCGTGGCCATTATCTCCGGAGAGACAGACGACATGCAATGGCGTGAAATCCAACGGAGGCACGTCTTCGCCGTAACTAAGAAAATTCTTAAGAGATAGACGGACGGGGATCATGTGAGTTCGTGATTTGGTGATTGCATGTATCCTGCGGACACGATGCGAGCACTTATTGGTTTAGTGAGCTGGTGATTGAAAGGCATGCTGTATTCTGTAGGCTTCACGCTTCACTTTGTACTTGCAACCGCCAGTACTCCAGGCACTCAGCTACCGTTTCCTGCCAGGAATAGGTCGGTTCCCAGCCGGTGGCCTGACGAAATCTAGTATGATCACCTATTAAAACAGGGATATCGGATGGTCTCATCAATTTGGGGTTTTCTTCGAGTGTAATCTCTGCATCCGTCAGACTAATCAGGTATGCCAGCACCTCCTGTATACGTGGTCCATTACCGGAACAGATGTTATATACCTCGCCCCACTCGCACTGACCATCCAAGCTGATCCAATAGGCTCTAACCACATCTTTCACATTGGTCATATCGCGAATAGCGTCGAGATTACCGTGTTCGATAACCGGTTCATGTATCCCTTGTTCTATTCGCGCGATTTGGATTGAAAAGGCGGCTTCTGAGAAATCTTCGTGTCGCCGGGCACCGCTATGATTGAACGCCCTGGTCCGCACAATATTCATTTTATAGCCCTGGGCGTACTGATAGCCCAGCATATCCTGCGTAATCTTACTGCACCCATAGGGTGACAATGGACGTAACTGGTTGGTCTCTTTAATGGGTACTTCGTGTGGAAGAACCAGCCCATATTCTTCACTGCTTCCACAGATCTGGATTCGGCATTCAGGACAAATTTCTCGAATGGCCTCAAATAGATTAATCTGACCTATTACATTGACCTGCATACAATCCTGCGGAGCACGCCATGAGGTCGGTACATGGGACACACCTGCCGTATGAAAACACCGCTCAGGTTTGAAAGCCGTCAGAATACGTGTCAGGCTTTCCCGATCCAGAAGATCTCCCATTTCCCAATGAACTCTGGGATGATCCAGCAAATGGGTAATATTTTTCAAACTTGATCCGCTGCGCCGTGTCGCTACGACATCAAACTCTGGATGTTCAGCTAATATATAGTCGACCATGGTACTGCCGACCATACCGGTACCTCCAGTCACGAGGATACATGGCATAGATTATTCCTTCGCTTTCGGTTTGATAGCATGCATTCGAGTCTGACCCTCGTCGAAAAGTTCATGCTCCAACTGTAGAGCATACGACTTCATATCTTCGACAAAAGGCTTCAGTCCCGGATTGTTCTCAAAATATCTATCCAATGCCTCTTGTAGACTCAGCTCTTCGGAAACCGATGCCCGACGAACACGTTCAGGTGCCTCTGTTTTCCGGATGATAGAAGCGACCAGAAAAGCTTTCTCCAGTAAGTCCCGCACTTCTTTGAGGTTAACCAGATGCTGCTGCTCTTCTGCCACCGTATAGATTACCCGCACGACCGCATCCGTCAGATCGCGCCGTTTGATGGCTCGAATCATGTATTCTGTCGGTGGTTCATCCGGTGGTATATCTACGTCTATCGTGACAAATGGTCTGGCAGGCGTTTCGATGAATCGATAGGAGGTCTCTCCTTTGCCTTCATATTCCACGATACAAAAACCGCAGGTTTCATGCTCTTCACCGAAATCTACCCGCTCTACACTGCCGGGATATACCACATGAGGATTACCGCTGGGGTTCAGATCCTGGAATTTATGCACATGACCCAATGCCACATAGTCAAAGGCCGGGTTGGCTAGCGCACTGGTTAAAATGGTCGGATCATGTCCGATGACCGCCGCCCGCTCTGTACCGGCCAGCTTCGCATCCGTAGCTGTAATATGGGACATCAGGAAGGCTGGATATTCGGGGGTCATTTCCTCGGCGAACGTCTGGATGATCTGCGTGCATATATCTTCAATTTTCGTTCTGACTTCAGTTTCTGAGAGCCCTTTGTATTGCTCCTGTGTCATAAGGGTACTTTTTGTAGGCCAGGGTAAGCAAGCCACCTGTGCCTTACCACTCTTCGTGTCTATGATCAGGCGTTCCGGCCTCGCTGCGATCCGAACGTCATGCATGTTCAAAGTGCCGAATATATCTATAGACGTCGCTTTGCCGAAGGAGACCGGATTGTCATGGTTTCCGACGATCATCACCACCGGAATACCAGCGTCTGAAAAACGCCGGAACTGGGCAGCAAATGCCCGTTGATGAGTGGGATTGGGATCGCAGGTACGATAAGCATCTCCGGCAAACAATACCAGGTCAACTTGTTCCTTCAAACCCGTCTCGACCGCAAAATCCAAACATTTTACAAAATCCTGTAGTCGGGTATGCAGGCCGGTGTCCGGATCGATCCGACCATGATTTTCCATGCCAATATGAATGTCTGCGAAATGGAGGGCTTTGAAAGGCATTGTTGAAATATAAATATTACATTATGATTGGATGAAGAGATGACCAAAGATGCGTTTAGTATATATCAATAATACTGGTTCATGTCAAAGGTAATTTCTGTTTATCCACGGTGGTATTTATCTGCCTGATGTCACCTGTTCAGGTAAAATTAAAGAAGGCCCACAACAAGATACATGGCCACCGCACGGGAGAGGTCCCGCACCTCCCCTTCGTCCGTGTGGAACCTCGTATCTCGATGCATGATTTTGAAAGGCCACTCGCTTAACACGCGCTGGAAGCAGCGGAGGTTAAGCATCGTCAAGCTAATCAAAAATCCACCTTGATTATTCAACAATGAAAACTCCCTGGCCCCTCTTTCCATCTCTGGCATTCGGCGTCGCTTGTATGTCTTGTGCAGCGATTCTTATTCGACTGGCAGAAGCGCCCCCGTTTGCTATTTCGGCATACCGACTCTTGATAGCAGCCGTTATCCTGATTCCGATCACATCGATCAAACATGGGCCATCTATTTTAAAATTGCCCACCTCCATATGGCTATGGACGGGTCTGGCGGGCCTGTTGCTTGCCATTCATTTTGCCACTTGGATCACCTCGCTTTCTTATACCTCCGTAGCCAGTTCGGTAATGCTGGTGACTACAGCCCCTGTGTTCGTAGGTGTGCTGTCTCACTGGGGACTGAAGGAACGTCTTTCAGGTCGGATGTTCGCAGGGATTCTGGTGGCTGTATCCGGTGGTATCGTCATAGGATATGGGGATTTTTCAACTGGGGCAGATCCCCTGTTCGGTGACATGCTTGCCGTGGCTGGTGCGATATCGGGGGGCGGTTATTTCGTTATCGGACGTAAATTGCGCGGGCAGGTTAGTTTGTTGCCTTATATTACTATCGTGTATACCGTCGCGGCTGTTTGGCTTGTGGGGTTGGCCCTTACAACTGGTCACCCAATGTCGGGCTATTCCACCTTAACTTATGGCATCCTGATCAGCTTGGCCGTAGGTCCTCAGCTTTTAGGGCACTCCTCCCTCAACTGGGCGTTGAAATATTTGTCGGCGGCTTTTGTAAGCGTCGTCACCTTAGCCGAACCGATCGGCTCAACCACGTTAGCCTACTTTATTTTAGATGAAGACGTCACCGGATATATTGTGGTCGGGGGGATGCTGGTTCTGGTAGGCATTTATATGGTCCTGCGAGCGGAAAGAGGGGAGAGATGAGTAGTAAAGGCAGTTCCGAGTTCTGAGCTCCGGGTTCTGAGTAGAAGCGGTTTCAATAACCCGTTTGAGGTCTGACACCGAATAAATCGGTACTTACCAAGGCGTTTATTCTTGCGTATATCACACATTATAGTAAGCGACAAAAATTCAATTTGTCATCTCGACCGAGCGGAGTGAGTGTAGAGATCTGTTTCATCGCCGGCTTATAGTCAATCCCTCAACACCGCTCGGGATGACATTATTCAAGCCTATTCTTTTTTTGTCGTTTACTGTGATCAAACATATTAAATTCAGAACCGCGCACTTTAAACGCGATAATCAGGGTTCGGAAGTACCTTCTTCGAGAATCACCAGCACATCATTCTTATTCACAGCGTCACCAATCTTGGTTTGTATTTCTTTAACCACCCCGCCTGAATGGGCCCGTAGTTCGTTTTCCATTTTCATGGCTTCTATAATCGCCACACCCTGGCCCGCCTCGACTTTGTCCCCTATAGCTACTTCGATCGCGATAATCCGGCCAGGCATGGGGGCTTTAATCTGCTCACCACCGGCATGATGTTTCTCCTTCACCTGGCTTTTTAGCCGCGCCAGCTCTTCATCCTCCACATCTACGGTATAGATACTGCCATTAATCATGATCTGCGGGGTCTCTTCCGTGTCCATCATGGTCGCTATATAGGATCGGCCATTAATAAGTAATGAATAGGTGTGATCCTCATTGATCGGCATGATATCGATCCGTGAAGGTTCACCATTGATATCCAGATTTACCTGCGTATCCTTATCCTCCAGCGTGATTTTAAAGCTGGATTCGCCAATGTTTGCCAGATAATTCAAGGTGGATTCCTTCCTTTAAGGCATAGGAGATTATAATTGGGCCATTGAATAGGACCTTTGGTAAAGGGCCTATTTGACCGTTTGCCATTTACTCACTTCACGAATATCATTTTACGAACCCCGGTGAATGAACCGGCATCGATACGATAGATATAGAGGCCACTGGATACCGTCTGGCCCCGACTATCCCTGCCATCCCAACGAATGGTATAAAAACCTGCGGTCTGGTCAGCATCTACCAGCACCCGGACCATCTGGCCCGAAATATTGTATATCGTCAAACGTACCGGTGTTTGCTCCGCCAGTTGGTACTGGATCGTGGTCATTGGGTTAAACGGGTTTGGAGTGTTTTGCTGCAATGTAAACGTTTTTGGGGAGATCACCCGGATAACAACGGGGCCAAACGATTCCGTCTTACCGTGTATATCCACCGCTTCGATACGGTATAGATATCTCTGATTCAGAATAAACCCCGGGTCGATAAATACGTACTGCCTATCAGCCCGCGAAGTCATCAAGACGTCTGTTAACCGTACAAATGGCCCGTCGGCCGTTTGGCTCCGACAGATATGATACCCGGCATGATCCCTTTCATCGGCCACCTGCCATGACAGGTGAACGCGCCCATCTTCTGCCGTCGCCGTCATATGGGTCAGGGTAATTGATGTAGGAGATGCCGGGGTGGCACTGACCTCATTGCTGAACCCGCTTTCCGCGCCCAGGGTATCAACAGCCGTGATGCGAAAAAAACAGGTCAACCCGTTGGTCAGCCCCGTGATGGTTCTGGTGGTATCGTTCACATTGCCCTGGGCCGTGCTATCCTGAACGGTTGTTGGATTCGCACCTGTACCAAAATAAATACGGTAGCGTTGAAAATTTGATGTAGAAAGCGGTGACCAGATCAGGGTCACCTGACTATCCCCTGCAGTACCACTCAGAATTTGAGGCGTAATGACCGCAGCGATACTGAGGCTGACCTCAGTACTGAACCCGCTTTCCTTGCCCAGGGTGTCCACCGCCGTGATACGGAAGAAGTAGGTTGACCCAATAGTCAATCCGGTGATGGTCCTGGTCGTATCATTTGCGTTGCCCTGGGCTGTCCTGTCCTGCGCTGTTGTTGGGTTCGCGCTCGTACCGAAATATATCCTGTAGCGATGAAAATCTGTATCCACATTGGGCGACCAGGTTAAAGCCGCTTGCGTGTCACCAGCGACTGCGGACAAATTTTGAGGCGTAGCGGGCGCGATATTACTGGTCCACAACTGACCGAATATTCCACTTTCTCCGTTGACCAGGGGCACGGTATCATCGTCACCCGCCCAGACAATCAGGTACTCATCCTGAGTGGTATTGTGGCGGACCTGAGCAAGTTCACCATCGAAAGCGCTATCGCCATCCGGCCCCATATCGCTGATGCGGAAATCATTTGGTCCCACCTCTGTGCCGACGGCATTCAGACGCTGACCGTATATCTCTAACTCTTCATCAATTAGGGCACCGGTATTATCGTCACCACTCCAAACGATCAGGTATTCACTGGACGTGCTGTTATAGGTCACCGCAGGCATGCCGGCATCAAACGAGCCATCGCCATCCGGGCCCATATCACTGATGCGAAAATCGTTGGTACCCACCTCATTACCACTCGCATCCAGACGCTGACCGAAGATCTCTTTCTCCTTATCCAACCAACGGTGCTGTGTTGTCGTCACCGTTCCATACGACCAGGTATTCATTGGACGTGCTGTTATAGGCCACGGCAGGCGTTTCACCGTCAAAGTCCTTATCGCCATCCGGGCCCATATCGCTGATACGAAAATCGTTGGTACCCACCTCATTGCCACTCGCATCCAGACGCTGGCCAAAGATTTCATTCTCCTTATCAACCAACGGTGCTGTATTATCATCCGCATCCCATACGACCAGATATTCATTGGACGTACTGTTATAGGTCACCGCAGGCGCTTCGGCATTATAGGTTACATCGCCATCCGGCCCCATATGGCTGATGCGAAAGTCGTACGTGCCCACCTCATTTCCGTTCGCATCAATACGCTGACCATAAATCTCAAATTCATCACTTGAATCGCCGCCAGACCATACGACCAGATATTCATTTTTTGTGTTATTATAAGCTACAGCAGGCGTGGTAGCGTCAAAACTGGATATGCCGTCAGCGCCCATATCACTAATCCGGAAATCATTCGTACCAATTTCTGGATCGATGGTCACTGGATATGCCGCCAGCGCCAGCGCCGGTCCGTCCACCTCTATTCGGGTGCCTGTGCTTGTTGTGGTCATGGTCGCCGGTATCACTTGTCCATCTGCATCATATACCGTAACATCTCCCAGGCTGACGACCCCATCGTCGGTTCGCCAAAGCCATCCCTGGGACGATGTTTCAAATTGTCCGTCACTTTCAATGGCGCCTTCGACAACCAGGTTCTCACCTGATAACGGCAATGGACCAGGAATAACGAACTGTTGCTCAATGCTTTTGGCAGACAGGAAATATCGTTCAACCAGACCATGACGGTCGTACGACACCACGCCACTGGCTGGCTGCTCGGGCATGGCTTTCGGCGCAATATCACCCAGAACAAAGGGCCCAGTCGTAATTCGTTCTAAATGCCAGTGCCACGTCGGACCGCCGAGACGTGGTTTAAAATTCACCCCGGTTTGGGTAAAATCAACCAGGTGACTCGGATGTGACAATCGAAATCCTGTCTTGACAGGCTCCAGATTATTTACTGCAAAGGTGAACGCATCTTCAGGCGTAATAATCGACCTTGAAGGCACCGTCCCTTCAACATGGGTGACCATCCCCCATATGGATAAACATCCTATAAAGATCCAAATATTCATTTTGAATCGATTCATATTCGCCTCCTTATATCGATTTGGCAGCAGACCAGTGTAAAGAAAAGATATAAGTAGTCAATTAAAAGTAATTGTAAATTCTTCACGGATACTTTGACCAAGGTAGTAGAAAGATGAACTTGTATGAGTATCTATACCCATTTAATGTCGAAAATATGTTCTTTACAAATACTTTTGATGAGGTACTTACCATTATAATTCTTTTCTTAATGCAGCCCGGCGACCCGATAGTTTCCAGGGACTGTAAGCGCGTGCGGGTTCGACGAGATCTGTTTTTATTACGGCGGGTCGACTACGATGCTTAATGATCGCAGCAAACGCAGCAGCTATGCGCACCTGATCCGGGTTATCTTCTTCGACTATGGTCATCTGATCGACGAACCCGGTGGAGTAATCACCGGATACAAACATCGGATCGGCCAGAGCCTTCAAATGGAATGAAATGGTTGTTTTAATGCCGCCGATGTCGTATTCCTTCAACGCACGTGCCATCCGTGCAATAGCAGCCTCCCTGGTCTCGGCCCAAACGATCAGTTTGGCGATCATAGGATCGTAATATATCGGCACCTCGTACCCCTGGTAAAATCCACTGTCGATACGAACACCCGGCCCGCTTGGCTCGGTTAATCGGGTGATGAGGCCAATAGAGGGTATGAAGTTTTCATCCGGATCTTCCGCAGAAATCCGACATTCTATCGCCGATCCTCGTAAGACCACTTCTTCCTGGGACAAGGGGAGCGGTTGCCCCGCAGCGATCTTTATCTGTTCTTTGACCAGATCCAGCCCTGTTCTCAATTCGGTAACCGGATGCTCTACCTGAAGCCGGGTATTCATTTCCAGAAAATAAAAGTGGCGATGCCGATCCACAATAAATTCTATGGTCCCCGCACTCGAATAATTGACGGCTTCAGCAGCCAGTACGGCCGCATCGCCCATCGCCCTGCGTAGCGATTCGTCCAATATACAGGACGGTGACTCCTCGATGAGCTTCTGGTGACGCCGCTGAACCGAACATTCCCGTTCCCCTAAATGGATGACATGCCCGTGGTTATCTGCCAGGATCTGAAACTCGACATGACGCGGGTCCACCAGGTATTTCTCGATATACACCGTGGCATTACCGAAAGCGGATTGAGCCTCAGACCGGGCGGCGCGCAACGCTCCTTCCAATTCCTCCTCAACCTGTACAATACGCATCCCTTTACCGCCACCACCCATCGCGGCCTTAATTAATACAGGATAACCGACCTCCCGAGCGGTCTGCAACGCTTCTGCGTCGTTGGTCAGACCTTCCTCGGTGCCCGGCACCACAGGGACACCAGCCTTACGCATCGTTTTCCGGGCTTCGGTTTTGCTGCCCATAGCTCGCATCGCCTCACCAGACGGACCGATAAATGTAATCCCGGCAGCGACGCACCGATCAGAAAAATCAGCATTTTCTGAAAGAAAACCATAACCCGGATGTATCGCATCCGCCCCGGTCTGACCCGCCACTTCGATGATTTTTTCCGTACGAAGGTAACTTTCAGCTGAAGGGGCAGGACCGATAGGATAGGCTTCGTCCGCAAAGCGTACATGGGGCGCAGACCGGTCTGCCTCAGAAAACACGGCTACCGTAGGAATGCCCATCTCCCGGCACGTACGAATGATCCGCACCGCGATTTCGCCTCGGTTGGCAATCAAAATTTTGTTGAACATGTGTGTTGATCCTTACATCGTGAGCCGTTATAGCAATAGCCAATTGACTTTGAAGAACTGTAATATAAAGCGCCTCTACAAAGGAATATTTCCATGCTTTTTCGGTGGATTTATATCCCGCTTATCTTTTAACATTTCAAGGGCAGCAATCAGGCGTGGACGGGTTTCCTGCGGTTTGATCACCTCATCTATATAACCCATCTGTGCCGCGATGTAGGGGTTGTCAAATTTCTCCCGAAATTCCGCGAGCAGCTTCTCACGGAGGGCATCCGGGTCATCGGCCTGCGCCAGCTCCCGTCGGTACAGCACATTGACTGATCCTTCCGGCCCCATAACAGCAAACTGTCCAGTTGGCCAGGCGAAGTTCATATCGGCTCGAATTTGTTTGCTGTTCATTACGCAGTAAGCCCCGCCATAAGCTTTGCGGGTAACGACCGTCAGACGAGGGACCGTACTTTCACAGAAGGCATACAACAATTTAGCCCCTTCTTTAATAATCCCGTTATGTTCCTGGCTGACACCGGGGAGAAAACCGGGCACATCTTCAAAGACCACGAGGGGAATATTAAAGGCATCACAGAACCGAACGAAGCGGGCCCCTTTCACCGAAGAATTGATGTCGAGAACACCGGCCATGGACGCGGGTTGATTGGCGACAATACCAATCGATCGGCCATTCAGCCGGGCAAAGCCGACCACAATATTATCAGCATAATCTTTATGGACTTCAATGAAATCACCATGATCCACAACCCTGGTAATCACCTCTTTTATATCATAGGGCTTGTTCGGGTCATCAGGGACAATACCCGCCAGCGCTTCATCCATACGGTTCGGATCATCGGCGGAGATAATCGCCGGGGCATCCTCCATGTTATTGGAAGGCAGATAGGCCATGAGTTGCTTAACCTGTAAAAGGCAGGAGGCTTCATCCGGAGCGGAAAAATGGGCCACCCCGGTTACAGAATTGTGCACCTGAGCGCCACCTAATTCCTCAAAGGTCACCTCTTCATGGGTAACCGCCCGAATGACGTCAGGACCAGTGATAAACATATAACTGGTATCTTCAACCATGAAGATAAAATCCGTTATCGCAGGCGAGTATACCGCCCCACCTGCACAGGGGCCCATGATGACGGAGATCTGAGGAACCACACCTGAGGCCACGACATTCTTCAAAAATATCTCTGCATAGCCCGCCAGACTGATGACCCCTTCCTGAATACGCGCACCACCCGAGTCCTTCAGGCTGATGATAGGCGCCCCGTTTTTCATGGCCATATCCATGATCTTACATATTTTTTCTCCGTAGGCTTCGCCCAGGGACCCGCCAAATACCGTAAAATCTTCAGACACCACATATACCGATCGGCCGTCAATCGTTCCATATCCGGTGACCACCCCATCCCCTAATATATCCTTCCCACTCATCCCGAAATCATCACAGCGATGGGTTACAAAAGCCCCTATTTCCTGAAAGCTGCCCTCATCCAGCAAAAAAGCTACACGCTCACGGGCGGTCCATTTTCCGGCTTCATGCTGCCGGGCAATACGCTCCTCCCCTCCCCCTTTAGCGGCCTGCTCTCTTAACGCTTCAAGCTGTTTTATCTTTTCAGCCATGGACATACGTTGTTCGTCTCCTATGTGAAATCAGCGAGTGGGAAAGTAAGAAAGTAAGAAAGTGAGAAAGCAGGCCCACTTGTGCCCTTATCCTTCCCATCCTCGTTCTTCATACATGGTATGCATATGCTTGACGACGTTGCGCGCATCATGATACTGTTCCACCCACTGCCGACCATGTCGCCCATATTGTTGTCTCAATTCCGAACTACGGATCAACGTAACCAGTTGATCGTATAAGGTATCAGGTGTGACACTGATGAAGGGGTGGTCCGGTATGAACGCTTCATATTCTGGCGTCAATCTCGTGCATACCGGGATGCCCATCGAAAGAGCTTCCAGCGAACTGATGCCGTAGCCAATGCCACCCAGATTCGTGATCTGATCAATGACCAGATCACATTGCTGCTTGGCTGCAAGGACCTGCTCATGCGGCGTATTTTCCATAAAAACAAATTCGACCTCGAACTCCTGTTCCAGACGCTGCCCAATCTGAATAATATGATCCGATCCTTTGTATGTTCTATTCGTCGCTGAATGGAAGAGCCGCAATCGCGGGTTGTTACGCGCCACAGGTTTATACTGCCATGGATCGAATGGAAAAAAAACATAGTGTATTTCAGGGTGTAACTGCAAATGGTCGAATTCAACTGTAAAATTAATCTCACTGATGGCATCCAGATCCGACAGGACCCCACGGGTTCTCAAATCACTGCCGAAATAACAGCAAACAATTTTTTTTCCTCGCAGGTGAAGTTCCTTTGCGATATCTCCACGGCGATAAAAGTCCATACCACCATCAAATTGATATATATCGAACGAATAAAAATCAAGGCTCTTCAATGCATCTTCTATTTTGGGACGCCACCTTCGTTCTCTCAAAGTAATCAATATCGCTTCCATAAAATGGGGGTGCCAAACCAACGGTATGGGACCGGGGGGTGCTATGGCTTCAAGCGATTTATTTGAGCGACGACTGGCCGATGAGAGCGCATCGCGAATCGTCTGAAAGGCCCGCCCGCTCATCCAGGGCAGATTCAGACAAACGTCCTCTTCGAAGCCGTATCTATTAGGACTGAATGTAATCAGTCGGCTTTCATAGCCCAAGGCCTGTTCTGCTTTTACGAAGGCCATGGGAACCCCCGCTGTATTGAACGGGGCGATATGAAGGATGCGAGGAGATGCCGAGGTCGGACCAAGAGACCGTCGCTTCAAATCTGTATCTTTGACATCAGGCCACATCGAAATCGAATGCCTCAAGACCAGCCCGCAGGCGCGCTTCGCCTTCGGAGGTTAACGCCGGGACAGGAGGGCGGGGAGAGCCTACGGGTAAACCTCGCCAACCAAGCATGGCCTTAACACCACCCAGAACGCCTACCGATATCAGAAGAGCGATGACACGATTGGCTTTCACCTGCATATCCATAGCTTCTGAGACCTTGCCGTTATGAAAAGCTTCATACATATCGACAAATAGACGTGGCATAATATTATACGTCGTACCGATAGCCCCATCGCTGCCCATGGCCATACCTGCGATACACATCTCATCCGGACCGGTGATGGCATTTAACCTCCCGTGAGACAGGTCGATAAGCTGCTGGAATTGATAGAAGTTCGGGTCTGTAAATTTCACACCGGTAAAGTTGGGTACCCCCGCCATGGCCTCTAAAAACTGGCCGGGCGTTACGCTCCGATCTGCGTCATTGGCCAGCCAGTAGACATAAAAGGGTAGGTCACTGGCCCCACCGATCGCTGTATAATGCTGGACCGCGGCAGCGAGATCGTTGGACTGATCTATCGGTGCAATCGAAGCCACCGCATCAGCCCCCGATGACCGGGCGATACGCGCTAATTCCACCGCATCCTCTGTGGTTGTCCCACCCACATGGAATATAACAGGGACCTGACCGGCAACAGTTTGACACACGGTCTCGCACATACGGCGTCGTTCTTCGACCGTCATTTGTCGCCCTTCACCCGTCCCGCCACAGATAAAGAATCCATTGGTTCCGGCATCTATCAATGCCCGAACCAATGGAGGGACACGATCTGTGGCCAGTGCAAGATGATCATCAAATGGTGTACACAACGCCGGCAAAATACCGCGAATAAGTTTTGACATGGAAACCCCGAAAAATTGGTAGTCGCATGGACCCTGCGGACACCATGCGAAAGATGAAGGTCATCAGTGACGACGATGAATGCCAGGCCGTTCCTGCCCTGGTAATTGGAGACTGGACGATCCTGAACTTATCTAGAGTGGTGACTACTTTCTATTATAACTTTAATTCAAATGTGTCACGGAAAAAATGTTGGGCTCGAAAGGATTCTTTGAATCGAATCAAGCTATTCAACGGGACCATATTGATCGTAGAAATACCAAAATCCAGCATACGATACTGTTGTCGCGTCCCTTCACAAATTAAATCATAGAGCAGATAATGAACAGGATGCCGATCCCGCGCCTGACGATCATGGCAGATGTAGAACGTCAGAAGCGCTTGACGATTACATCGAAATACGAGCGTAGTAGATACAGGCGTCTCCTCCGCATACCCAATACCAAGAAGCAATTCACCGGGGTTCAGATCTCGTATACCGCTTAAATCTGAAAGTGTATGGGTCGGTGGTGAATCCAGCCCCAGGTCCCTTCGATTTTCCAATAGCATGTCATACATCACGGACAGCATCTCATCCGGAGGATCGTCGATCCACTCGATCCGGACATCCGTCTTTATCGCCTGACGAATATCCGCCCTTGTTTTCCCCGGTAGACCGGGTAATATTTGATCAATCGGTTTATCGAGCGATACGATATTGGTCAGTTCACGTTTTCGATACTGAAAACCAGCACATATGAGGGCAAAATCGAGGGTTTGATGAGGAGTCCGATAGTATGACATCGGTGGAAGCGTCAGATTAATTCTGGAAAAACCAGCTTTATGGGTATATTCAATAAGGCGATCAACGAGTTGCCTTACATCCTCAAAACGGCAATCCTCAGAGACGACCAACCCACCGTAAGACGCCCCCGGATAGGAAACAAAGGCCAGGCCATTGTCTTCCTGAATTTCTGCCCCCGGCATGACCGCAAACAATGTATTCCTTTTATACACACAAAGGTGATGATTCTTAAACCGGTCAGGGGCATGGTAAGCTAAAAACCGCAAGGTGTGAAAAAGCGTGCCGTTATTGGCGTCCGTAACCCACTGGTCCCACAAAGACCTGTTCTTCTCACTATCCTGCCATGGTTTAATCGTCATAATTATAATCGAAACTGACAGAAATAAAGATCGACACCTTGTATCCTGATTTACCCTTACCGTATAACAGCAATCTTGCCGGCATGATGGCTTCCGGCCCGTGTGGTGATAACAAACAGATAGATGCCGCCAGCTACCAATTGGCCCGATGCGTTTCGTCCGTCCCAGCTAAGTTTTTGTGCGATAATTTGTGCGGAGGACATCTGACGAACCAGCAGACCATCTACGGTCAGAATAGAGATCTGTGAGCCATCCGCCAATTTGTTAAAGATCACCTCGGTATCACCCCGGCCCGGTATAAACGGATTGGGATACACTTGTACGTCGGTAAGCACCTTGCGTACAGGCAGCACCCCCGACTCGAAACGATTGATACCCCGGCCAGTACCGACCCACACTTCACCCGTCGGCTTATCTACATGGATAGATTTAACCAGTGGATCGACCAAGGGGCTATTGTCCGTGATAAAAACCTGCCACTCAAATGTTTCCGGATCAAAACGTGCCAGCCCAGATGGAGAACCGACCCACACATGACCGAGCGCATCTGTATCCACCGTATTGACCCGACCCGTATTCAAACCTGCAGGTAACCCAAATGCGGTTATTTTACCATTGGGATCGACGCGCGCGATACCTGCGTCCGTACCAGCCCATATATCGCCTGTGGTCGAGGCAGCAACGGCATTGACCTGCGGACTGAGCAATCCTTCAGCCGTCCCGAAGGTCAGCCATGTTTCTATGGATGGGGTAAATTGCGACAACCGGTTATCCGTAGCAAACCAGACGCTGCTGTCCGCACTGACGGCGATATCCCGGATGCGTGCATTGGTTAATTCACCCGCCCGGACACGAAAGGTCGACCACTGGCCGGAAGGGCTCAAGAACTGCGCCCCGACATCGAAATTAGAGAACCACTGCCCGCCCGAATGGTCTATATCCCAAGTATTGACCACGACAAAGTTCGGGTCGCCGGGAATGCCCTCGAATACGCTATTATTCTGATCAAACTGTGCCCAGATGTCATCTGTTTTATCTGCCGTGCCGTTGTCGTCAAGACGGGCCAATCCCTTGCCGAAAGAGCCAAACCATTTTTTCCCCGACAGATCTTCGCCGACCATACTGATCGCATCAGCCACCAGACCATCATCGGTGGTATAACTTACCCATTCCTGCCCATCAAAGCGACTCACACCACCCTCGTTGAAACCGCACCAGAGTACAGATTGACGATCTATATATGTGGCATCTATGATATTGGCTGCCGGCCCGATGGACTCGAGAAAACGCCAGGTGCCATTTTCCAGACGCCCCAGGCCATTACGGGCTGCTCCGAGCCAAATGCGACCCTCATCATCCGCTTCAACGGCTTGTGCGCCCATAGAACCCACCCCACCGCCTACAGACGCCCAGGCCGTGCCATCAAATCGGACAACTTCTGCTCCCGTGGCCGCCCAGAGGACATGGTTGATGGCCGTCAGGGCCCTGATTTCCAACAAGGGCAGGCCGGTATTTACGGTCGTCCAGCGTACGCCGTCAAACCGAGCTACGCCGCCGGACTGCGTACCGGCCCAGGCCACCGAATCTAAGATAGCGATGGCGGTCACTCTGTTGTCGGGCAGGCCGTCCACCGTGTTAAAAACGGACCAGTTTAAGGGGTCCTTAAGGTTTGGAGAATTGCGGGGCACGGTGGCTACTCCGTTTTCTGTCGCTGCCCAGATATCCGTCGCAGCCAAGACGAGATCATTCAGTCCGGTGACAGGTACGCCTCGTGAACCGCGATAGGCATCGGAAAAAATAAAGGTGTCGCGATCCTCGTCTTCATCTCTGCCCCAGATAAATACACTGAGGCCATCATCTGTTCCAACCCACAAGGTGTTTTGATCTATCAACAAATCGTTGATCCGTTCACTGGCCAAACCGTCGAGACCAGTAAATATGCGCCAGCTTCCGTTATCATGGCGTCGGCGTGCAAGCCCCTGACCGAGGGTTCCGAACCAGACATCCCGATTACGATCGACGACCACGGACGTGATATCATTACCGCTCAGGCCTTCTGTATTGGTAAAGACGGTCATTCGTTCCCCGGGTGTTTCGATCCGTACTGCGCCCCCGCTGGTCGCCAACCAGATGAGGTTCTGATCAAACGTGATGGACCGTACATCTTTGGTAAAGGTAAACGCCGTCCAATCGCCTACGCCGCCATAGGAGGACAAGGGGATAATAAGGGTCAGATAGAAAACAAATAAAAACGACAGACGAGAATAATGGGGAGGATAACACATTTGGAGGCAATCAATTTGGATCAGCAGGATTTTCTTCAGCTGCTTCGCTTCTCTCTCGAACAGCTTCGATCTTCGCTTGGAGTTTTGATTTTTCTTCCCTGTACGCCACACGCAACTTGTGCAGGGTAGACGCTTCTTCCTCGGTATAATAAGGCGGCATTTTATCACTTTCGCCTTCGTCTCCCGCCCAACAGAGTATGGTCCAGATTTCCTGTCGAGTGAGTTCTAATTTAGCCATTGCGAGGCTCCTGGAAAAGACGTTTTACCCACAGAGTAATGAGATCAAAAGTAACTTGTTTGTCTAACTGCGTCAAGGGTTTTCGAGTATCGGACATGGGCGACAGAGTATAATGTACACACCATATAATTTTATTTAAACGAGGCCTTGATAAGAACACAATCTATTTTTTATACGAGAATATTCTTTTTTTTCCGACTGGTATACATGACCCGCTCCGTTTAATAATGCTGCACCCTTATGATTTCAAGGAAAAGGAAGAGACGAAGGGATCGTTCTTTGTCGCCTCCTATTTTACCAAGAATTTATTGAATTCTCTTGATGTATTAGAGCGAAATATCATTGTATTGGTAATATAGTCCTCTTACGATTATTTATTCCTTACAAGTTATGACTTGACGATTTAGTGAGGTAGACGGCGTTATGCGTCCCGTTCCGGAATTCCGACAGGATCTGGTGGTCCGGGAACACAAGGTAGACGGCAAATCCGTTTTTTTGGTGAAAGATCCCGTCGCCAAAACGTTCTTTCGATTTATTGTATTTCAATACTATGTAGCCACCCTAATGGACGGGGCTACAGCTCTGAAAGATATCGCCCAAACCGTTTCAGCACGTATGGGCCGACTGGTCAGCCATGAAAGTATTAACGCATTCGTAAAGCGAATGGATGCCCTGGGCCTCCTGGAAACCTCTATTGCCCAGGAAAAATCAAAATCACGCAGTCTCTTACATTTTACCTTTCCATTGGTCAATCCACAGCGACTACTCGATTGGCTTTACACCCGGCTTTCATGGTGTTTTACACAGACTTTTGTCGTGCTCTCCTGCCTATGGATGGGGTTCGCCGTTTGGATGTTATCCTCGGATTGGCAGGCCTTTACGGCACATGTTGATACGATTCTACCGTTGACATCTTCCAATTTGGTCGATCTGTATATTTTCAGCTTTGTGGTGATTACCATTCATGAATTTGCCCATGCGCTGGCGTGTCGCCATTTCGGCGGGACTGTACAGGATATGGGATTTATTATGATTTACTTCATGCCCGGGTTATACACCAATGTCAGTGATTCGTATCTATTTAAACGCAAGCGGGATCGTATGATCGTCATGCTGATCGGCATGTATAGCGGTCTGTTGATCGGAGCAACCGCAGCCATCACCTGGCGGATTACAGAACCAACGACCTGGATTCACCAGAGTAGTTTGATGTTGATGATAACTTCGTTATGGGGACTCCTTTTTAATCTTAATCCGTTAATAAAGCTGGATGGGTATTATATTTTGAATGACTGGCTTGATATCCCCAATCTAAGAAGAAAAGCCATGACCTATGTAAAACGGAGGGTTCGTTCGCTCGTTGGTTATCCGATCGACGCCATTCGGGCCCTGACCCAACGTCAACGAAGGATTTATATCAGCTACGGCCTTATGGCTTCCATATACTCCCTGGCACTAATCGGCTTCGTCATGGGGTTTCTTGGTCCCTTAATTCTGGATTATGCTTCGGAATTTATCCTGGCCGGGCTGGTTGTGGGATTCGCAACGGTGGTACGTCAATCCGCATCAAAAGAACCTGTTGACTCGTCTACCCCTAAGGCTCTTCCGAATGAGTCTCTACCGAGCCGTCGTTTACCGGTTCGAACCATTGTTTTCGGGTTGTTCCTCGTCGGCCTTGCGGCAGTTATGATTTTTGTTGAAATCGAATTGCGTATTTCCTCTCCCTTCCGGCTACGGGCTGCAGAAAGAGCGGTGGTCCGTGCGGAAATTTCCGGGCAGATTGATCAGATTTATGTGGACGAAGGAGATACCGTGGTTACAGGCCAGGCCCTGGCCCATCTGGTCACCAGGGCGCTGGATTCCGAACGTCGAACCCTCGCGGCGCAAATTGATGAGGCCCAAGCACAACTATCGCTGTTGGTCCGCGGTGTACGCCCTGAAGAGTTGGATCAGGCCACTGCTTTTCTTCAGCAAATCCAAGCAGGTCAGGAGGCAGCACGGGCCCATCTTGAACGGACGGCCAGCCTGGCCCAACAGAATATGATCCCTCAAAAAGATCTCGATATGGCGCGTACGGATCTGGCTTTGAAGAAAGCAGAAATCGCCGGAGCAATCAGCCGTTTAAAGCTTCTCCAGGCTGGGACCCGCCCGGAAGAGATTGATGCGAAAAAAGCCTATGTAGAATCCCTGAATGAAAAAGCAGAATATATTGATCAGCAAATAGCTTTGTGCGCCATTATCAGTCCGATGACGGGGTTGGTAACCACGCCTTACCTTAAAGAACGGCGGGGAGAATATATCGAAATTGGCGAGCCCATTTGTGAAATGATCGATCATCAGCATATGGTAGTAGATATGGCCGTTCCGGAGCGGGAAATGGAAGATATTCAACCCGGCCAGCCTGTGCTTATTAAATTGCAGGGGTATCCCTCTTCGCGTTTTGAAGGCACCGTCACCTTGATAGCACCCGTCGCAAAAATTGAAAACAACCAGTCGGTGATGCATGTCCGCACCGAAATTGATAACGATACCGCCCTTTTGAAGGCTGGTATGACGGGTATCGCATGGATTCAATGCGGTCCGCGTCCTATCGGTGCGATTTTGCTTCGTCGGCTGGTCCGATATGTAAGGACAGAATTCTGGTGGTGAGATACAAAGGGACGGGTAGCAGGTTAATAGCATAACGTACCATAAACCTAATAAAAGTGGACCTTGGGATGAACTTACAAGCTGGCACCATGTTGCAACATTATGAGATCCAATCCATCATTGGACGGGGAGGCATGGGCCTGGTGTATAAGGCCATCGATACGCAATTAGGGCGGGAGGTCGCACTCAAAATCCTGTTTGAGAATCTGGCCGCGCAGGAAGGGTATGTCCGCCGATTTTCCCGTGAAGGTCAGGCGGTCGCCCGGCTCGATCATCCTAATGTAGTGAAGATCTACGAAGTCGGGCAGCATGAAGATATCTGTTTCATCGCCATGGAGTACATTGATGGCCTGACCCTCGCGGAGATGCTGGAAAAACAAGGCCAAATACCCGTTGAAAAAGTGCTGATACTGGCACGACAGATTGCGGCGGGGTTGGACTGCACACACAGCCACGGGGTCCTGCACCGGGATATCAAACCTGGCAATATTATGATTACCGACACAGACGAGGCCAAGATCCTGGATTTCGGTCTCGCCCGTCTTTCCGGTGTAAGTGCCATGACCCTGACCGGCAATGTTGTCGGTACCGTCGATTATATCGCCCCGGAGCAGGTCATGAATGAGCCGGTCGATACAAGAGCGGATTTGTACTCGTTTGGGGTGGTTTTATTCGAGATGCTGACAGGGAAAAAGCCATTTGTGGGCGAAGAGGCCATTTCCATCATCTTCCAGCATATTAATGACACCCCGCCCCTGCCGTCTACCTATCGGCCCGGATTACCCACGGAGATCGACCGTCTGGTCATGACTTTGATGGCGAAACAGACCTCGGATCGATATCCCTCAGCTAAGGCTCTGGAGGAGGACCTTCGCGCGTGTTGCGATCTGGTCAAAGATGGCTCGCTGACATCACAGACAGCCCTCCCTTCTTCTATTGAAGCCACACGACGCCCGCGGGATGATTTTTTCTGCGCGCTGTCTGGTCGCGAAACCGAGTTAAATCGAATCAAAGCGGCCATGGATCAGGCGCTCTCAGGCGATGGCCGCTTGATGTTTCTTGCGGGCTCTGAGGGGACCGGAAAATCACGTCTGATCCAGGAATTTCTTGACCATGCTGAGGAGCGAGGTATGTGGACGCTGGTCGGTAACTGTATGTACCAGGAAATGGCCATCCCCTACCAGCCTTTCATCGATGCACTGGGGCGTCGTTTTTCAACGACATCCCCTGTTGGTCAGGCTCGATTCAGACGGCACCTGCTCGAGGATTACCCAGATATCGCGGCCTTGATGCCGCACATCTGGTCAGCTCAGGAACGCAGTGAACTGGAAAAAAATGAACCGATCACCTTAACGCCGAACGCCGAACAACTTCGGTTGTTTCAATCTATCTTAAATCTCATGTTCGAAATGGCCGATGAGCGAGGGATCGTCCTTTGTATGGATGATCTCCATTGGGGAGATACAGGCAGTGTCCAACTCCTCCACTACCTGGCCAGACAGCTTCAAGGCCATCGCATTTGTCTTATTGCCGCGTACCGCCCTGAAGAAGTTCAGGAAACGTCTGAAGCACCATTCGTTGAAACCCTCCACCGGTTACAGGCGGAGGACCTGGGCGAACTCGTCACTGTGGATAACCTCGATGAACCAGCAATACGTAAGATGGTACATGAAATTACGGGCAGTAGGGCAGTGCCAGTGACCGTCAGTGATCGCGTATACAACGAATCCGGAGGTAATCCACTATATGCCATTGAGATTCTGAAGTGGTGGAGGGACCGCTCTCAGACCCATGTTCTGGACCAGAACACGCTGGACAATCTGGAAGGCACCGTTGAACTCATTCCACCACGGATTACCGATCTGATTGCCCGCCGCCTGAACCGCCTGCATGACAACGAACGGGAGTTGCTGGAAGTCGCTGCTGTAGGTGGCGTCCGTTTCGATGCCAACGACCTGGCGACCACCCTCGAGATAGGACGTATGGAAACCCTACGGCAGCTTAACCGCCTTGAACGCCGCCACGGTATTATTCTTCCAGTGGTAGGCCCTGTCTATCAGTTTGCCCATGGTAAGATCCAGGACGTCCTGTACCAGGAACTCCCCGACGTCCTCCGCCAGGAATACCACGCTGCATGGGGCCGTATGCTCCTTGCCCGGAAGGACGCAGGGGAAGATATCCCCGTAGAACGGCTGGCCAACCACCTTTATCTCGGCGGTGATGAAGATAAGGCCCTGCCGTTTCTGATGCAAGCAGGTGAACGCGCCCAGAAGATGTCCGCCTTTCGTGAGGCTCGTCGCTACTGGGAACAGGCAAATACCATATTATCCGACACGGATGAGGAACGGGTTGATGAAAAACTTGAGGTCCTTCTCGAATTAGCATGGGTGTATTATGAGTCGGGAAATTGGGATGCAGCGACCGAGTACAATAAAAAAGCCTTTGGTTTAGGAGAAAAGACACACAATATATCCGCGAGAGCTAGAGCGTTAATCCAGCTTGGTGCCATCCTGGTGGGACAAAATAAATGGGATGCAGCAGTACAGCTTTTTGTGCAGGGGATCAAATTGCATACTCAAGCCAATGATAATATAGGAATAGCATCAGGACATAATTATCTTGGAAATATCGCATATTGGCGTGGAAATTGGCATATGGCAAGGGACCACTTCCAAAACTCTTTACAAAATGCCACCGAAGTAAATGATTTGGACAAAATTGCGGTAATATCTAACAATTGGGGGCTTGTTTATCTAGCAGAAGGCAAAAACGACATTGCTATACGGCATATGAGTATAAGCAATAAAAGCCATACGGAAAATAACAATATTGTAGGACTCGCAGATGTCGATAGTAATTTGGGAATGGTTTACGAAAGGCTTGAGGAGTGGGATAAAGCCATTAATTACCATAGGGAAAGTGTAGAGATAATAGAACGGATGGGCAATACCCGGCAGTTGTGGAATGCTTACATAAACACAGCTCGGGTGTCTGCCAGAACCCATGATCTTAAATTAGCCGAAGAGATTATTGAAAAAGCAAAAAACATCCTTAAAGGCTTGAAAAACCCTCGCGGTTTAGCCGAGGCCAAACGCGTGGATGGTTTAATCGCTTATCTTAAAAAAGAGTGGGATCAGGCGAACGCCTTTTTTGATGAAAGCGAACAACTTTGCACGGAGGCTAATGACCCGTATGGTCATGCGGAGACGATACGGGAACGAGCCTACATGTACATGATGAAAGGAGACCGTGATAGAGCCATAGACACCTTGCAGCAAGCGGAGCGGGCGTTTCATGATATCGGTGCCAACGGCGATGTAGCCGTTATTCGGCGCAAACTTGAAGAATTGATAACGCCCGGGAGTCATAATGATGCATCGAACCAACCCCGAAGAGAATTTTGAATCAGATACCGAGACTAAGCGGATGACGCTGTTGAAGTAGGGTCCGAACGAATCGGTTAGGTTCGCAAGAAACGTCATCAGAAAGAAATGCCCGGCGGAGACAAACTCCGTCGGGCATTTCTTTTGCCTGTTACGGAACCGTGAGGTGTGGCAGGCAGGCAGGCAGGGACCTGCTGATACTGAAGCGGGACCGCAGGCCGCCCATGGTGGTCATAGACTTCCATGCGTATGCTCGCCTTCTGCACTCTGCGCTACGCAAGCCTCAGGACCACAGAGAA
>Ga0114999_10002109_pt1 | contig 26681 bp, 35 predicted proteins | sample ArcticOcean_MG_C_3_FD_89820 | JGI IMG/M metagenome (GOLD analysis project Ga0114999, IMG submission 89820) | Marine microbial communities from western Arctic Ocean - ArcticOcean_MG_CB8_126 | ecosystem: Environmental > Aquatic > Marine > Oceanic | place: Arctic Ocean: Canada Basin | collected...
ACGATACGAAATGTCTAGCGTCTGCCAAACGATTCATGGCAGGTTCAAGAATTCGGATCGAATCGTGGAACGGTTTTGTAACCTTCTTGGAAGCCGGTCTCGGTGCCATTAATCTTGGTATCAGGTGGAACAATTCGGTCAACATGGAACACGTTACAGACTTCCGTGGCGGTTCTGGTGGTGGCCACGCTCTTTGTGCGGCTCAGATGTCCAAGAAGCGTGAGGGAGAAGGAGACATCCTCAACTCATGGGACGAGCGATGGGGCGACAAGGGGTGGGCAACGTGGAACCAACGAGCGGTTGAGAAAATGTTCCGCGACAAGTTCACCGTTTTCATCGGAGTATCAGATATGGAAAACCTAGAGCCACGGAAGGTTTCGTTCACAGAGTTTTCTGACCAAGTTTCAATGTAAGGAGATAAACGTGAAAGCCAACTCAATTCTAATCCTACTTGCTTGCGGCATCGCTGCCGTAGCTTTTGCCAGTCCAACTGAAGAACCTACTCCAGTAGTGGTTTCCCAATCGAGCGACGACATCGCTTCCTTGGCTCAGTCTGTACAGGGTCTACTTGCGACGGTCAAGGCTGTCGACAAAGACGTTGTCGATAATGCCAACCGATTGGATACGCTTGATCTAAGGTTGTCGCTACTGGAAGCGGATCTTTCCACCGAACCTGAAGAGACAGTCGAAGCCAAACCGGAAGCGTTGAAAGAATTACCACCAGTAGTTAAACCGCCGGTGGCCGTTACTGGCAACAGAGGGTTTGTCGACTACGTTGTACAGAACTATCGTGGTACCGAATACGTGGAGACGGGAACGAATGACGCCCGTGCGAGCCATCTCGTTTCGTACCACGGTTCCGGGTATTTTACCATGGAGGATATTGCTCATTTGGATAGGCGTGGCAGACGACGATTACACGGGGCGGCTCATACCGGTCAACTAGGGTCGCTACGGAATCGTTACACGGGGAATACGACATCTAGCAGCGTCTCTCCAACAGTCTATACGTCCAGACGGGTTATGTACCGTTCTAATGATCGAGACTGTTTTAACGGCTCTTGTCGGACGAATAACTTTCGGATGACGCGGAGGCGACGATGAAGAACTATGTCCACGTTGTAATCCTTGGCATCCTAGTTGCCTCGGGTTTCTACTATACCGAACAACCCGTTGGAATGTTCGACAAAGAATTCGAGCTCAAAGGAGAAGTCCATGACGCGTTGTTCGGGTTACTGGAAGATGGCTTATTCGAGCGGAACGGATTGACCATAGACGCTAGTGGCGTCCAGTCGGTTTCGGTTTCGGATGGAAAGGCAAGTTTTGACCCACCGATTAAAGTTGATTGGAAGTTCTTGTCCACTACGGTTACGGACGTTACTGCCGAGATTGGCGACAATACGATCTTTATCGACGTGGACAGATCTCCTGTAGATGTAAGGATACGTCGCGATGATAGTCAAGAATGACAACTACATGTCGGCGGCTTATGCGGCGTACCAGGAGATGGACCATCGGGTGTCCTACGAACATTGCCGGGAAGTGGCAGAGCTAGTTGATTCCCTCCCCAGAGAATTGCCAATGGGGATGAGTGAGAAGGAATGGTATAAACAATGTAAGAGAACAGTGGACAATAAGGCAGCTAGTCTTGGTATCCTTTCTGCTGGGATCTTTTCCTTTATTGTTAACATGGCTATTTCGGCTTTAATTAAATTGCTTCTGAAGCATTACTTGAGCAACTCGGGATGGACTAATGAGAACGATGTGGGACGGGGACAAGAAGGATGATCCTTATCGGGAGTTGGTGCCAGGTAGCGTGCCAGATACTCCCGATGAGTACAGTCCTGTCTTTTGGGTTTTGTATACGTTAATACTTTTGGTAACAGGCATAGTGATTGGAACGGTGATGGGATGAAGGTGGAAAATATGGGAATGCTGAGATCTAAACTCAAATCGATGGCCAAGAAATATGGGACCACCAATGGTGTATCCGTCGTCGTGGGTTACTCAGCTGAATATGCCATCTATGTCCACGAAGATCTCCAAGCTAATCATCCTCGTGGGGGTGAAGCTCAGTTTCTTGCCAAAGCTGCCAAAGCCATGAATTCTCAGATTCCTAGTTTGGTTCGCAAGTATGTAAAGAATGGTGTCCACCTTATAAGTGCTCTTACCATCATTGGACTGAAGATTCAAAGAGACTCTCAGAAACTTGTACCAGTCGATACTGGCAATCTAAAAGGATCTGCCAAGACTTTTAAGGAGAAGAAATAATGCCAGAGATTATTCCATCTCCCGCTGATATAGTGACCAGAGTATTCCATTCTTTGAAATTGGGAACCGATCCGGGAGAAAACGGTCAATGGCCAATCTTCGTGAACGTGGAACCAAACGAGCCAGACGACGTCATTACAGTACAAGACACGGAAGGAGCCATGGAAGGAAGACTCCAATTCCCTGGCACTATTTCCGAAAAGCCTGGTATACAAATTCGCATCCGGTCACGGAATCCGAATCCAAGTAAGCCATACCAGATACGCGATGCCATGGACCAAACAATTCGAAACAATACCGTCAAGGTATCCGGAATCAACTACAAACTCGTTTCTGTCTCACGCCAATCAAACGTAATCTCTATTGGTAGAGATGGCAACAACGGTTTGTTTTTGTTCGTAATCAATGCCCAAGTAACCCTGTAGAATAAGGAAGTCAAATGACAGCCCCAACAGCAACAAACAGAGTAGCTCCTGTCGGCACTCACTTGAAGGATGGCTACCAATCCCTCGTAACCTTTGCGGCAGACCCTAATGTTTCTCTATGGGAAACGGAGATTGGCAGTCCAGATGGAGACGATGGTGGCGATCCAGTCGACCTGACCACGATGCATAATACTACACGGATGACCAAAGGTGCTCGTGGGTTGATCGATACCGAAAATGGTTCGATGACTTGTGGATACGCAACTACTGCTCGTGCTCAGTGTCGTGCCTTGATCAACGTCGAGACTGTAATCACGGTCACGTTTGCGGATGGAACCCAGACGGCAGACTACGGTTACATGAAGTCGTTCAAACCAACTGGTCTTACCAATGGCGAAATGCCACTGGCAGACGTTGAGTTCGTATTTACTGGTCGTGACACTAGCGGTAACGAAGAAGAACCTGTAACCGTGTAAAGGAAGGTGAGTCATGGACAATGTCAAGAAAGTATGTGACGATCTGGATACTGCTGCGGCTATCCTTCGAGCAGGCTATGGGGGACGCAAACACGTCGCCCTGGCTGACTCGATTTTGGTAGCACGCAAGGAGTTGAATGGAGCGTCGAAGGATGTTCCGGCTGGCAAGCCTAAGAAACCTGCTAGACCGGCTGGCAAGAAAGAAGTCGAAAAGATCGACTTGGACAAGTAACTTTAATTCGGGAGCGAACTAATGGCAGTAATGGATTTTGATGCGACTCTTACGGAGTGGCGACAAGAGTTCAAGTTTAAGGGGTGCGAATACCTTCTTGTTGAGGCATCTGGTGGTTCTGTCTGTGACTACAAAGACAGTATTATGAGTGCCATGACCTTGAACGATGCTAGCAAGCCGGTGAAGATCGGCGGGTTCCAGAGACCGGAGTTGGAACTGTTGGCAACTTGTATCCGTGTTAAAGACGGATTCCGTGAGATTGGCATCGAGCTAGTTGAAAAGTGGCCTAATAAGATCACTGACCAGCTAATCGACTTGGTCAAGGAAAAGTCCAATGTAACAGTTGGATCAGAAGACTCACTGGAGACGCTTGAGAAGAAAAGAGATCTGTTGGACAAACAGATTGAAGAGAAGCAAGCGGATACAGTGGGAAACGTGCCATCCTCAACCACTACTGGTTCATAGCTGCCAAGCACTTCGGCCTGTCCCTTACGGATGCCTACGACAAACTAACGAATCGTCAATTTGAGACGTTTAGGGTTTGGGTGGACATCCAAGAGGGAAGGCGGAAAGTGAGGCAACGAAATACTCCAGACTCGGTTGAGGCAAGTAAACAACGTTGGCAACAAAGGATGGGATATAATGGCAGTTAGCGAAGTGGAAATCTTTAATCTGTTAGTCCGGCTATCGGGTGATCTTGATGATTACAAAGAGATGCTGAAAGACGCAGAGGGATTGGCAGACGGGTTTGCTAAAGGATTTGGCAAGAAGATCCGTAACGCTGGTGCCATGATGACCGCTGGTATAACTGCTCCAATCGCTGGGGCTGCCGCAGCGTCTGTGAAGTTAGCCGAAGACCTAAACAAAGGTATGGCCAACGTCCAGTCGCTCGGGCTCAGTGAGGAACGAACAATAGACCTAAAGAGCGATGTCCAGGATATTGCCATCTCCATGGGTAAGTCTACGGACGATATCGCAGAGGGTTTGTACAACGTCGTATCGGCCTTTGGGGATACGGAAGAATCTGCCAAGCTATTGGCAATTAACGCGAAGGCTGGAACCGCCGGTCTAGCTACGACAATGGACGCGATCAACCTGACGTCAGCGGTCACGAAGGGATACGGAGATACATCGGCGGAAGCGGCACAGAAGGCAGCGGACCTGGCATTTATGACGGTGAAGCTCGGCCAAACTACCTTCCCGGAATTGGCAGCGTCTATTGGAGCTGTCGTACCGTTAGCCTCTACGTTAGGGGCGTCACAGGAAGAATTGTTTGCCCAGTTCGCTACTCTAACCGGCGTGACTGGCAATACTGCGGCTGTCTCTACTCAACTCGGGGCCGTGTACAACGCTCTTATGAAACCTACCAAGGAGATGGGTGGAGCAATCTCTACCGTCGCAGCTCAACTGGCAGAGAGTGGTAAGCTGGTAGAGAACAAATTCACGGCTAGGTGGTTAGATACCAAAGCTGCTTTGGAAGCAGTCCAAGCAGAATACCAAAAAGCGTTTGACGAAAAGGATCAAAAGAAAGTCAAATTGCTTGGCGAGCGAATGAAGGGATTGAGCATATTACTTGATGAGACATCACTATCTCTTGGCAGTTCGGTCATCGAAAGTACCAGTGCTGCCGAAGCCATCGACCTATTAACAGCGGCTGCCGAAGGCGATGCCAATGTTCTGGGGAAGATGTGGGGATCATCGAACGCAATTAAAGCGGTTCTGGCACTGACCGGTTCACAAGCCGAAGTCTTTACAGAAAAACTCGGACAGATGGGCGAAGCCACAGGTGCTTCCGATCAAGCGTTTAGAGACCAGAGCGAGGGATTGTCCAAGCTATCGTTCCAAGCCGCCCAAGCCAAGGCACAGTTACAGGTTATTGGTCAGGAGATGGGAGATCGGTTGGCACCTATCACTCTATCGATACAGGAGAAACTACTTGGATTGGTTAAGTGGTTTGGCAGTCTATCGGAAAAGACTCAAGAGTACATAATGATTGTCGCGGGCGTACTCGCGGTCATCGGTCCAATGTTACTCATCTTTGGTCAAATGGCTATTATAATGCCAAAGATCATCGCCCTAATGAAACTAATGGCAGCGAATGCCCTCTTAGTGAAGATCGCTATGGTCGGTCTAGCATTGGGAGGAATCGCGATAGTGGCAACCTATCTCTACCGTACCAACTCCGATATCATGGCATTTAACGCGGCACTAGAAAAGACCAAGGCACTTACTGAGCAACTGAACGCTCGAAAGGATAGAGGAAGATCGGACATCCTGGGTGCTGCCAGTTCCTTAACGGGAGACGACAAACAGAAATTCGTCGAAGCCCAGTTGAAAATAGCAGAGACGGAATTGGCAGGTAACAAGAACAATCTCAAGGGTTCTAGTAATGTATTGGCCGAGGCTCAGGAACGAGGGGCTGGCAGTAAAGTTATCGAAGCCATCCAACAGGAAGTCAAAGAGGCTCAGAACGCAGTTCGCGACCAACAGAGATTCCGCGACCAACTCGACGACATTATCAATAAGCAAGGCCGGATCGATCGGCTCAAGGAAGAAACACTTGGCAAGGATCCAAACGCCAAAGCGGATACTGCCAATCTAAAATCCATCGCGGAAGGCATCGAGTCTATCGAACGACAAGGTGGCAACTCCGCTCTAGTTCTTCTACAAGACGAGGTAACCTAAATGGCAGCGACATTACTTGGAGCGAATGAAGACAAAACGGACGGTGGAGACAATCGTGGCATTCGGACCTATAACGAGTTCTACAAGGTTCTATCCGATCGTGGAGACACAGCCTACGCAGCCGGTTCAGCGATTGGTATCCCTCGTATCGGGGATTTCCATTCCCAAGATCCTAACGCATACTGCCACTCCGTAATTGCCAAGGTAACTGACTCGCCTTTGAAGAAGGGAGCAACATTCGGGTTCATGGGAACACTATGGGAAGTCCATTGCCAATACACCACCGAGAATACTACTGGAGTCACCGGTGTAAATCCTCTCACTGAAGGGGCGAAAGTAGTTTGGTCAGGGGAAACTTATGCCCGTCAAACAAACCGAGACAAGGATGGAAACGTAGTTAAGAATTCCGCTCACCTCCCAATTAAAAGTTGGTCAGTAGACGAAACAAGGCCAATTGCCAAGATAACAAAGAATGTATCCGGATTACCAATTACCTCGATCACTACTTGGCCAGACTCAATCAACTCATCCTCTTTCTCTTTCCGGGGTCTCACCGTTCCGGAAAAGACTGCCATGTATAAGTTTGATGGTCTCAGCGAACTCAAATACCGAAACAATATTGCGTACTACACGTTCACGTTCAGCCTCCACTTCCGGGAAGATTGGAAACGATACTTCCCTAATGTTGGCAAACTCAAATACGGTCCCGTTGGTTCCGGTTCGGATTACGGTTGGTTACCTGTCCAAGACTGGCGTAACGCTCCGACATCGAGTGCGATGCCACTAGCTATTGACGGTAGCCAATTGATATTCGATACGCCGAATGTTAACGATTCCGCTTTGTTATATATCGAAGTGGAGTCTGAGAAAGAATTGAACTTCCAAGCCTTGTCCAGTTATCTTGTTTAGGAAATACTAATGACCATCTCACTGACCATCTCTCTTCAAACCTCTCTCGCGGGAGAAACCCCGGCATCAATCTCACCGGGCAACCAATCGATTACCAAGAACAACAAGGGCAAATACTCGTCAACCCTTTCTGTCACCACCTCAGAGAAGACTGTGTCGACGTTCGGAGAGTTGACCACTGAAGGAGTGACCGTTGTTCGTAACCTGGATGGCACTAACTTCGTGAAGATTGGATTCTCGACTGGAGCCTATGGCATTAAGCTCAAGCCGGGTGAGACCTACGTATTCCGACTATTGCCTGGCGTATCGATGTACCTCATCGCGGATACTGCCACCTGTCTCGTTGACCTTGACGTACTGGAAGACTAATGGTTGATTCTATTGGCATGACGGACGGGTTTAGACGGCAACTTGTCGCTCTCGTAAAACATAGTATCAATCAAGTTCGTCTGGAACATAAAGACGAAAATGAAGAGGAAGACTCACATGTTCCAGGTCGAGAGATAGGATTCATGGCAGAGGACATGGAGGAATGTGACGATGCTACGGATGGATACGATGATCTTCCTACTGCCAAGATGGATATCTATTACGAAGATGTAGACGGTAAACTTGTAAAGGATGGAGACAACCAATTAGATGTCTTGTCCAGACGCGATTCGGCTATTGACGCGGATACCTATGTTGAAGCGGAGTACCGGCGTGGACGCTGGTGGTTAAACGATGCCAACTGTGGTACTACGACGAATCCGAGAGTCAACTCATGAATATGATTTACCCTTGTAAGTGTTGTGGAGATGAATGCTGGCCTCTTGAATGGGGCCATCCTGTCGGTCCACACGGTATCAATTTCCCCGGAACTGCTGATGCTGTATTTGGTTTTGCAACTGGAACATTTTTCCACGCGGACCTAAGTGACACTGATATTCTAGGAAAGAATTTCGGAGGCATTACTAAGCATGGGAAATTAGATTTTCTCTGGTGCGGTTCAGTGTACGTTGATCGAACTCCCTTCTTCGCGACTAATGGTAATAATCATTATCCCAGTTACAATTTCCCCGGAGTACAAGCAGCCCTTGATTATCTCGATGCCGGTGGAACGATTGTAGTCTACATGGGTAAAGATCCTATGTCGAATGACTCAGGAATTTTCCCCCCCGTTCTTGGGGATGATCCGTACTTCTACGTTTGGCCATCTTCAAGAACGATGATTGAAGATTACAATACCTTTCTTTCCGCGATAGGTTCCGGCAGTTCTTATCGACCGATGAGAGATTTGGAAGAATACTCTCTCATGGTTCCCGCCGACAAAAATCTCTTTGCGTGGAATCCCGACAATACGGTTAGGAACGGTACCCATGGAATGTTTATGGGAGAGAATTATGTCAATGATCGATACATCAGAAGCACTCTGACATATGGAGAGATTCCGTTTTTTGAATGGTCTGGTGCCACCTTCCCGAAGAATAGTGAATGGTGGCAAGCTATCCTACAAAATACCGATACAAGCTCTTGGGTATTTCAACTTCCAGCTTCCAAGACTCGTTTCCCGGCGAACTACTTTGGAGGTGCTCAAGTACCTTATGAAAGACCTGCCAACGGTGGAATGTATACTTACGAATACTCAACAGGGTTCCAAATAGATGATTTCTATCGGGAAGGCAATCTGAAAGTTCCAATCATTACCGTCGAAAGTATCAACGGCGGGAAAGTGATCACTTGTGCCGGTCCGGTATCCGCTTCGATGTTTATGAATTATGTTACAGATCTCCATCGACCGGAGAATTGCCGGGTGCTTTCCGTAGCTAATGACTCTGTGTACTTTACAAGAGAAGGCGGAGAGAACGCTGATGGAGAAACTCTCAGAAATGGGGTTCCATCTCGATGGAGTCCCGGATATGGTCGAGGTGTTTCAGGTGCTCGCAGAGGTTCGGACCGCTGGACGTCTTTACAAATTCGAGATTCTAGACGTTTACATCATAGTGAGATTTTGACGGATGGCGACCCACCGACAAATGCCTTCTTCCGAAGTCGGCCAAATTCAGGATGGCCTGATGATATCCCAGTAATTCAAACTGCGTCACAAGCAGATACAACTTTTATGATTCGGATGTGCTCCAAAACCTACACTCCGAGTTCAATTGCTAAGTTCGGTGATCCTAATACCTACAATAATGACGGCCTTCAAGAATTGGTTGACTTCGGACTTACCTACGCTCTACAGCCTCATATTTATCTCAACCCGATGTTCGGTCAAACCTCAAGCCAACAATTCCGCACGGGTCACACCCAACTCGGAACTAACGACCACAACAAGTACGCAATCAATTCCGAGTTTGGTCAAAATGTGACCCACATGGTTCTTCTTCAAAACACTAATCTCTGTTATTCCAAAAGCACCTATTGGAAGAACACTCTCACTGATACGCTCTCCGTAAGATTCACCGTGAAGAATCCCGACGGTTCGACTGCTACCGATGAGTTCGCGGATGAACTTTGGGTTCCAGTCGTTCCCGCGATATTCCAAAAGGGAAAATGGTATGCGGATCTGGAGTCTGTAGAGAAAGGATCAATCTATAAAACCAACTCAAACACTTTCGGCAATACGAAGATTATAAGCAACGTGCGATCTCGAATCGTCAAAATGAAAGACATTACGGATTGGCCGAACGTAGTCGACGCTCAACCCGATCTCACAACCGACGGTCCGATGTTCAGCATGGGATATTGCGGAGTGTCTAGCGGGTTTCACGAAGGAATCAATTTGAGCGTAGGCACCGGATATGAATACACCGCGTTCTCAATCGTAACTCCGAGACAGTTGGGTGGTCGTGAACCAGTTTTAGATCTCATTCATGATCCGAGAACCGATCGGCAGGAAGCCTGGGATTTGGTAGCGGGACGAACTATGTTGTAGATTGACTAATGGCGGTCGCGAATGAATCGCGGCTCGGGGATTTGGCCACGGTCCCTGCCACTCGCTTTTGTCGCTCCCAAGGCGGGTGGGCCATTTTTGTTTCTAACGGGTTCAAATCGGTAGTACGGGCGGATAGTCCCGGAATCGTCCCGATAGGCTTAGAATGTGGAGAAAACGGCCTAGAATCGGCCTTTTCCCGGTTCCCTATACCCCGGAACCCAAGAATAACACCGGCAAGGCGTCTCTCCACACCCTCTCCACACGGTATTCGTCTCTAGGTCTACTCGGTCGCGTAACCCTATTTGAGCCCCTTAAACTGTGGAGACGGTGTTCTTAGACTCCCGATATCCGCCCGAATACGAAAACACGCCGGAATACTCGATGGCATCCGGCGTGGCAAAGGTTAGATTGGCAACGGTGGCAGACTACTTTGGGTTCCCGATAAAAGACTCGTTCAGCCGAATCGTTTGGACACCGAATTCCATCCCCTTATATCGCAATGGCGTCCGACCCTGAAGATACGAAACGTGGAGATTGGCAGCCTTCTCTGTGACGTAGACTTCGATGAGCTCCTCAATTCGATTCTCTTCCGGGTTAAGACTAAAGACGACGTACACTTGTACAAGATCCGACAGATACTTCTTTACGCTCGCCTGAGCTAACTTGTCCAGAGCGTCTTCAAATGCGATATCACCATTACGGTACGCATTTAGAACTGACGCTGGCAAGTCTGGACGGTACTCGACTCTGAATCCGGGATTGGCATCCTTCATCTTACGAACCGAGATAAGATTTGCGTTGACCCTGCGTTCCAGAGTCCTAACGATTTCCTCAGTGTCTTCGTTTTTCGTTGGCATCACTTCACCGCCTTTCGAGATTTCTCCAAGGGATACGTAAACTTTGTCCAGTCCCGTCGTTTGCCTATTCCATTGTACTCGTCCGCGTAGCCTTCCGTGACTAGCCGATTGTTGACGCTGAACCAACCTGCTTCATCCTCAGAAAAGATAATGCCCATATACCTTCCATACTTGCCAGTACGGTCTTTGACGGTTTTGAGGATTATCGTGCCATCGATCGGAGCTAGTTGAAGGAATCGTTCGCGTGCTTCCATTCCCATCTTCTTTTGAGGTCCGCGTCTTTCCGGTGTATCGATGCCCATTAGCCGAATCTTCTGGACACTTGAGATATTGAACCCGTGGTCGATCCGGACGGTGACGGTATCACCATCGTAGACATCGATCAATTCGGCGTTGTACACGTATCGCTCGGGAGGATTAAAGTCATCCCCGCCAAGTGCCACTGTCGCCAGCGATCCTAGTAATAAAAGTGCCACTTGAAACTTGGTCATAGTATTCTCCAAGGCTAATTGAAAAGACACCCTGCGGCCGCCGACCAAAGTAGACGCAGGGTGCCCGGAACACTGCCACGAGGCAGCGTCACTTCTTAGATCTCTTTGCCGGCCTAAATTGGCGTTTGCCAGTTAGGTGGTGTTTTCCTTTCTCATGGTTCTTGCCACGGATCTTAAAACCACATTTCGAACATCGATCAGTCATCTTTGCCATTCCTTTAGTATGATCTTTCGATCAGAATAAGTATGACGGAGGCAATTCCCCATCCGCCAGTCAATCCCGCAAACACTAAACCACCAACAAAAATTAGATCATCCTTGATCCACATAACTCTTCCCCTAAACCTATTCTACTCGGAAACGTACACCAACTCTGAAATCGCTCGCGTTATTGCCACGTAGCGAAGATTCTTTTCTTGCTCACGTTCCCATGGCTTCGTTGCCATAGGGTGAGGAACGGTGGCACCTTTCGGCTCGATGAGAAATACTCGCTGAGCCTCTAACCCTTTCGCCTTATGTATAGACGATAGAAGTATGCCATCTACTTTATCGTCGGTGAAGATATGGTTCACCTCGTCCACTACGTCTGCGGCGGTTTTGGCATCCTCGGCAAAGAAGAGCAAACAATCCACCTTATCCTGGATATTGGCAATCTTGATATCGGACGGGTTTCGTCCCTTCTGCTCGCGGGCGACCTCAGCGATGCCCCACTCAGTTAGCCGCCATCGAAGATCCTCTACACCGATCGACGGATAATACTTTGCCCATTCCTTGGCATTCATAACACCAGCCTTCCGAGCATCGTTCTTGTACACGCGTTTGATTAGAGCAATAAGCCCCTGCCCCACGTCGCGACCCTGGATATTGGCCTTCTGTCCTTTCCTCAGAAATCTAAAGCACTCGGAGATAAGTGGAGCATTACAACGACATAGGATCATGTCTCCAGGCGTGACCAACTCCCTGTAGTCGTCTTTACTTTCTGGAGGGAAAGAACGATGGAGAACCGTGCCATCCGGGTTGTCCTCGTGAGCCTCGAATTCCGGGACTCTAAACTGTGCCTCCTTCACGATAGCCTTGCCACACCGGCGGGTTACCGTTAGCGGGAGAACGATGACATTCTTGCCAGTCGGTCCACCGAGATCCTCTTCCATCCGGTCCATGGCTTCCGAGTCTGCCCCCGCGAATCCGTAGATCGCCTGGAACTCATCGCCGCATAGGAGAAGACGTTGACCACACTTCCTTGCCAACGCCTGCTGGCATCGATTACCATCTTGCGACTCGTCCCATAGGAGTAAGTCGAACGGCTTAAATGCCAGATCGTGGACAATCGGAAGCCAGATCATATCGTTATAGTCCATCTCCATATCCTTAGAGACATCCTTACAACGCTCTAGCACATCCGGTACGGTATCGTAGACTCGATTGCGACTACCGTTTAGGTCTACGTCGTAATGGCTACACAGAGCGTTAAGGTTGTACTCCGTCGGCTCTGCCAAGTTTACCTTACAAAGTCCAACTAGCTTCTCCGTGGCATTGAGGAAGTCACCGTGCTTCTTTTTGAGCGTCCAGATATCCGTCTTGGACACCTCGCAGATTATGTTGGACGTTCGCCATCCGTTAGTGGCACCCAAACCCGGTTTGAGCTTAAAGTGGTTACGGACGATTCTGCCTCCCATCCGATGCATAGTCATCGCTTGGCAATTCTTTCCTTTCGGGATTCGCTTTTCCAATGCCATTGCGATGGCTTTACTAAAGGCGACGAAGGCGATGCTATCGTGGTTACCCTTTGCCATCTCCTTCCAAACGGCTGCCTGTTGAGGGGATGGAATAATGTCCAACTTCCGTTTGCCCCTTCCGGGGTTATTCGGATCGATGTCCACCATAACATGAGGCTTAATTCCTTTCAGATGTTGGATGCCACCAACGAGCATCGTGGACTTACCAGTTCCAGCGAATGCCTTACAGATAATATGAGGGGCAGAAGTTTTCTTGCCAGCGTTGACGAGTTTAGTAGCGATGGTCATAACGATTTTCCTTTACAGAATTGAGATAGAAACCAATTGTTCAATTATACGTCACGGACGAGTTCAAGGAGTTCAGCGGCAAATGCTTCGATGCCACCTTTCGTGCCAGAGATTTTAATCTTATTGGCATCAATGTCCCCGATGTATGAAGAGATAACGATGATGGCTTCTGGGTCATCCTTGAACCGTTCCTCTGCCATATCTTCATACTCTAAGGCCGCTCCATTTACAAACGGATTATTCCATTCCTGGCCAAACGCTTCGATGGACACTTCACTAATATATTTGTTAACAATCTTCATAGCTTCATTCCTTTACATGGACAAGAGAAAAACCGGAGCCCATCCCGGCGTGGGGCTACGTTCATTATAAGCTAAACTTTGGCATCGTCCATGAGACCGAATTCAGCGAGACTGCGAGAGACCAACGAGATCGCATCGTCTATGTCGTAGACGTCAGAAACGTAGATTCGGTTAGAATCCGGAGTCACAGCGTCTAAATCGTCTGCCACGATCGGTACGATGGTCAGGCTTTCGTCCGTGCCAGATCCGATCGAGTATAGATGGTTGAACCGCACCGTTCGATGGTACCATCCCGATAGTGCGTTAATCAGCGATGACCGATCCAGTGGCATACCGGCAGGTTTAAGCGTACAGTGGCAAACGTGCGTCCCGGTGGTCAACGCATTCTTCCCGATGGCATACAGCGTTACCTTATGGCCAGCCTCTTCAAGAATCTCGACTGCCGAGATAGCTGCCATTCCTCGCCACATACATTCGGTCGAAGTCTTTGACCACGGTGTCGTCGTTTGGACAACCACGCTAAACTCTCCAGGCCCGGTAGTATCGACCCTCACCGACTTCCTCATAAAGTTGGCATCGCCCTGCATTAGACGATCGATGTCCACGTCGCCATCATCGGCATTGAAGACCACTTTGCGTTTGGAGGATTTGATCTCAATCTTAATGAGCTCCTTCATTCGCTTATACAGTTTAGTGGCAATGTCCAATCCCTCTTCCCAATTACTGTGGGCAGCCTCCATCGCTTGGTCAAAGGTATTTATGTTCCGACCAACAAAGTCGGATTTGCCAGACTCGAATCGATCGCGTAGAATCGTCTTCTCCATATCTGCCAGACTGGCATAGGCGTTGACGTCGGTCGTTTTATTCTGTTCGTTCAAAAAGCTCATCGTTACATTCCTTGGCAAAGTTAAAAAGTGAAACTCAGTTTTGTGCGGGCAACTATGCCCAGTCGGCGTGGTTCTTAACCTTCAGCGTCTCATCGGCGTGCCATCCTTGGAAGAATGATTCGTCGATGTCTTCGATTGTCCAACCATCGGAATACATATCATAGGCGTCTTTCATAAATCGAGTGGACAGTGATCGTTCCAATCGGTTTTTGTTAATGCCATCCCGGTATTTGAGAAGGCGGTTGCGTAAAGTATCGTCTGGACAAAGTTCTGCTTCCACGGTGGCATCGTAGTCCATATACGTTTTACCGATACGGAATCGGTCCAGCGTGGCATCATCGAGTTTGTTCCTTCCGGAATACATTCGGTCTGCTCCAGTGCCAACCGTGTTAGCCGCACCGACACAGATGAAGTCGTCGTGCCTTTCTGCATAGGGATTCGACGGACGATTCGGAACTGCCATCTTCCCGTTTGCCAAGGCCGTGTTAATGACCAGTAGCACATTCGGATCGGCAGCATCCATTTCGTCTAGTAGGAATACTCCACCATTCTCGAATGCCACGACAAACTCGGAAATGATAGACGAGAAGCCATTGGCCATCGCTGCCGCCAAAGTAGCGGCTGCCGCCTTGGCAACTCCCTGCTCCACGAATTCGTTATAGTTGTCCATAAGCACATCCCTGTCCGGTATAGTTGGAGCGATGCGAGCCGTCATATGCGTCTCAGGCGTGCCACTGGTACAACTCGTAAAGTAGAATGGCAGATCCATCGAATCCGCTATCTGCTCGCACGTAAAGGTTTTGCCAGATCCCGTGGGTCCGTAGATAAGGATGTTCTTTCGACGCACTGCCAACTTTAGCAGCCGTTCAAACTTAGCATGGAACAGGCCTTCCGTGACCTTAACCATGCCATCCTTCTTCCACGCTTCGATGCTTACCACTCGATCGGCTGGCTTCGCTGCCACCTGAACCTTTAAGTCTGCCACTTCGTCTTCCAACTGGGCAACGAGTGTGCCAGCCATCGGATCGACTAACGGTGCTGGATCTGAAACGGTAAGAGTGGCAGGATTGAAAGTGGCAGGATTTCCCCCTGTGTCCGGTTCGATGTAGTGGATACCGGATGCGTTCGTTCCTTGCCAGTTCGTTATCCCTCCAATCTTGCCATCGTTGACCATCGTAATGACCACGCCACGCACGACGGATGCGGCAGCGGAGTAGCCGGTGTATTTGCCAACCTCGCGGGTTAGTGTTGCCACCGACCACGTTTTGGCACGGTCTTCGGTTAGGATGTACAATACGCATTTGTGAGCGTCGGTCGGGTTTTTACTAAAAGTTGCCATCGTCGTCGTTCCCTTTACATTGGAAGAAAAGAAACCGGTGCCAATCTCCGGTAGTGGCAACAAACTCGTCTACGCTTCAAAGTCTTGGACAATGCCAGTGGAAAGTAGTTCGCGATATTGGCAAGCAGTTAAGTCCATTTCCATTCGGATAAAAGATTCCATCATATGGTCAGGCGTGGACACAAGAATCTTTCGCAGTTCGACGCCCTGGGCTGGCATCAGATAAACGTCTAGGATATCTGCCAATGCTTCCACCTGGGCAACCTTCAAAGTCATTGCCACCCACTTGCCACTTAATCGACTTAATTTCCATACCGTAGTGGCATCGTGCTTCGTGGCATATGCCAGGCATTCGTCCAGACTTCCGAAGTAACCAAAATCCTCTCCATCGCGGTAGTCTGTTGTACAGTAGTTAGTCGTGGTCAACTTCGCGTCCATCTTTCCTAAAGTTCGCGGCGTGGCATTCGTTTTACTCTTCGTGGCACTTGGCATCGTTTCGTTTCCTTTACACTAAACTTAAAACTTAACATTAACACTAAAAGAAGTATCGTCTACCCTAACTGATAACGCTAGGCCAACCCGCCTGTATTCGTTCCGCCCGAAAAACTAATTTTTCCCGTGCGCTATATACGGGGTTTGCGTCGGAAATCTTTTGGATTATTTTTCCGGAATTTTGCTACTTCGGCCTTCGATATGTACCATTTGTAGCCGTGGCGGGAATAGCCGGCATCCCCTGGCACCACTGGCACTTTCGTTGCCACAAGCCTGCCAAGCCTGATCAACTCCGTTACGGCATTCGCCCTGGTGTATCCTAAAGCCTTGGCAACTTGTCGCGTATTCATGGTTTCTTTCCGTAAAGGTTTTGGTAATCCCTCACCGCGATATTGGTAATGTGCCAAACAAACCCGTGTCGGTTAAATCCGAAGTCTCCAGGTTTCGTTGGCACCCGGGTGGCCCGGATTCGTCCCATGCGACAAAGTCTAGTGACCGTTGTAACGTCGCAGTTCAGAATCCGGGCAACATCCCTGGGATTCATGGCAAGCCTTTCAATTGGGGTTACTCGTCAGAGTCTTCATCGGACTCTTCAGATTCCTCATCGGCTCCATCCTCCTCCACATCGTCCACAACCGCCTCATCAGATTCGTCTTCGGTATCGTCTTCGGATTCGACGACATCCTCCACAACCTCATCGGCTTCCTCGTCTTCCACTTCCTCTTCATCTGCCAACATCGATTCCCGTTCTCCGCCAAAGTCGATGCCACCGACAGTTGGGTTCTCCGCCAGTTGCCGGAATCCGTCATCGTCTTTCGTGTACTTAGGTTTGATGTTCGCAGCGGTCATTTTCTTACCAGCCGAGAAGACTGTCCAAGCCTTAACGAAGATGGCGATGCGTTCGTTATGTACAGATGTCGCATCCTCGTCTTCGAGCAGATTCTTGATCGCCTTCCGAAGTGGGTCCAGATCTTTGCCTTCCGATCCGAGTAGGGTCCAGAATTGCTCAGCCTTCTCCCACAGCTTGTCGTCGAGAACAGTTTCATCTGGCCTGTCCATATCCTTGTAGGCTTGAGGATCGGTTGCCGACGTGGCCATTAGGAACATGAGACCGGAAGCGTATCCTGGAGAGATAAACTTGCCAATCGATTTATCGTCGTCTTCCAAACAGAGATGCGAGACACACTCGACCATTTTCGGATGACGCTCGATGAAGTCCAGAGACTCGGAATGAGTCCTGCGCAAACCGAATGCGTCGTCGACACCTGTTCTCTCCCAGAGAAACTTGACGGCATAGTTTAGGTTTCTCGCTGCCACTCCACGTTCGTTCTTAGTCAACGACCGGAAGTATTCAGAACGGAAGATGACATCGGTTAGCGACCGTGGCCGTCCCGTGTCCAAGGTGTTAACAATCTCGTCCGTTTCCTCGGCACCGAATGCCACCGTAGTTTCGAAGACTGGACATTCGCCATTCCAGTCCGGATACAACTCGGCATCGATCTCGAAATCCTGCGTGGCCAGGATGTAGGCGATAAGCCGGTGTTGTCCCGATAGGACGATGCCCGTCTTCCCGATGATGATCGGTTCGAAGTTGAGCTTCCATTTCTTCCGGAGATGCTCTTGGACAAGTGTCTTCACCCATCCTAAGTTAAGCTGCCGGTTGTTTAGGTTGTTACAGCATCGGATCTTGACGCCGTTGGCATCCTTCAAATCAAACTCGCTTCCGAATCCCGCGTCATCGGGTTCTTCTTGCCACCCTAACAACTTCTTGGCTTCTTTCGCGGTCATCGCCGTCTTGTCCATACAAATCTTCATTCGCGGTTTGGCGTAGATGATTTCTCGTCCGGCAGACTTCGTTTTCAAACTTGGCATTAAAACATTCCTAAAATCGTGAGGTTAAGTAAAGGTACAAACAGCGGGTGATTACATTTCGATTCCGACTTCAACTGGTTCAACCTTTTCCGGCGAAACAAACTTGATCGGTTTCCGTTTCCTTTTCCTTGTTGGGCTCGGTGACCACTTTACCCAGTCGGGCCATCCGAACAACTCGTTGGCAGTCAGATACAACCTTGCGTCTGACGAAACTCTTACAACCTTGACCATCGTTTCTTCTCCGATACTACGGTAGAAATCCCCACACCGCCGATCGATGTAGGGAGGTGTAGTCTAGGGTACATTGTTAAATACGGATATCCCTAGCGTAACCGAAACTGTCGAGTTGTCCAGCGAGTTGAACTGTACAACGTTTTTATTAGATATACACGGGTTATCGCTGACAGGTTATTTTGAGATACTGATTATTGACTAAGTGTAGAATCGTAGGCTATAGTGTAAATAGCGGTTCGCACCGCTGCCATACCCGATATTTCGATGTCCAAGGCTCAGTCTCGTATCGGGAGAAGGCATCCAAGAGTTTCAGGCACGTCCCGGCCAGGGTAGTTTTAACCGTTACAGATATTGGTCAAACGGTATGAGGGATGGGATCGGAGTATCTACAGATACGTTAGACCGGCCTGTAACTAGGTCTACCGATATCTCTTCACGGAGAACATGACCAAGGGACCGACGGCTGTAGCCAGAGGCGTGAGGAAAATCTAGTATGGCTCTCGCACTATTGCTTTTTGGCAGTATCGTGTCGGGACCCAGTCCGTGAGGAAAAGGGTTTTTAACCGCACGGTGGCCATGTCATATCGTAGTCTATACTGTAGATAGAGACTTTTCTGACTTTACTACGGGAGTGGATACGATGCCTTGTGATGGACTTCAAAGCGATATTATTGATAGAGCGAATCAAAGTATTGACCAGCTAAGGGAACAGAACAAAACCCTTGGACAGCGATTAAACATTGTAACCGCGTTACTATGCGACCTATGTGGGAAGATGAATGACGCGGTTCTATATCTGACCAACGATCCTCACTGGGAAAAGGAGGAAGTGGAAAAACTATTCCCTGCCGAGTTAAAGGCGTGGTGGATTGAGCATTCTAAGAAGGATGCCGCTAGACGGAGTAGAGCCCAACAGGAAATGGCCAACGCTGCTGCGATACAGAATCGTAGTAACCACTTGAAGTCGGTACACGACCGGCTAATGTCCCAGCTAACGGACGAAGAGTTGGAAGCGTTAGGATTCAAGCGACCTGCCAAGGATACCACCCAGCCGGGGAAGCCCCAGTCAGCCGGCCACCCCGTACCGAAAGAGTCACCGAAACCCATCCCGTACATGCCACCGGAGTTCCCACCGGAAGTAGAACAGTTCGGGTCATAGATTGGTTCGGTTGGTTCCTCGTGGCAGTTTTCCTCGTTAGCGGAGCATCGCTGACGTATCTCATTCTCTTTACCATCTACGGAAGATAGATATGCCGAAGCTGCCAAGTAAACGGAAACCCGTGACCAAGGTTGTTACGGGGTTGGCACCGAAAGAAGAACTGACTTCCATCCTCAGAGATTATGGCAGGCGGGTTCCTTCTAAGCGTAAAGCCTTCAGATACCATTCGGTCAAGTCCAGGAAACTGTTCAAGGCCACCGGGAAGGCAATTGGCAAGTTCTTTGTCATACATTACAATAAAGCGAGGAAGGGTTGGCAAGTAACCCACCTGCCTACTCGGGAAAGCGTAGTACAACCATTCGATACCGAAGAGCAAGCTGTCCAGTTCACTAGAGCGGTGGCAGGATTGGACGGATGGGAAAAGAAAACGACGGACGAGCTCAAACATTTTGAGGGATGTTGTATCAATCTGAGATCCTTCATCCGTAAACATTCCATGAGCGTCGGTGCCATTGAATTGGTTATCAATCGACTAGCTAAAGGTTGTTAAGTGCCAAAGGTTAAAAAGAAACGGAAGCTGACCAAGGTAATGGGGATCGATCCTGGCAAGTCCGGGGGGATAGTCGTTCTGGACGTTCGTGGTGGCGTAGTCCTAATGGAAGAGATGCCAACGACGTACCGGGATATCTTCAAACTCCTTGACCAAGACGTAGAGTTTTGTTACATCGAGTGGATCCATCCTGCCATTCAGGGAGCAGCGAAATCCGCGATGTCCAAGCTGTACGGAAACTACTGTGCCTTACAAATGGCATTAACGGGTAACGCGATCCGCCATAATACCGTAATGCCAAAGAAGTGGCAGCAACACTTCGAGATTCCGAAGCGAGGCGGGTTGACCAAGACGAAATGGAAGGATGTCCTCAAAGGGAAAGCGGAGCAGATCTTTCCGGAACTGGATGTCTGGGACCAAACCCTTACCAAGCAACGTACCGTTTGTGATGCCCTACTCATTGCCGAGTACACAAGGAGAGAGATATGCCTAAGCTCCCCAAAATGACGTGGAAGCGTTTTAAGAAGAAGTGGCAGGACTGCGACAAATGCGAGTTGTCGAAGACTCGGGACAAGATCGTAATTGCCAAGGGAACAATACCCTGCGACGTTCTGTTCATCGGGGAAGCACCGGGATATAGCGAAGACACTCTTGGCAAACCGTTCGTTGGTCCGGCTGGCAAACTACTCCATAAGGTTATCGACGAAGCGTTGGAAGAAAACGGGATGATCGTACCGCCAACGATGGCGTTCACTAATCTGGTTTGTTGTATTCCGAAAACGGAAGACGGAAGCAAAACGCACGACCCGCCAAAGGAGTGTGTACAAGCCTGTTATCCTCGCCTCCAGGAATTCGTTGAACTTTGTAAACCTCAGTGCCTAGTCTTCGTTGGTAGGGTAGCGGAGAAACGCGGTGGCACTCTCCTCATGTCCGAATGCCTAGATGCTATCTCGATTACGCATCCGGCGGCTATACTAAGAGGAACGGGTGCGAATACAGAACTACAATGCCAAAAGATGATTATTGACCTACGGGTTATGTTTAACAATCTAGTACCATTTTAGGAGCGAACAATGCCATCTCTGACTTCCAAGATTAAAGCCCAAGCCAAGAAGAACACCGAACCGGCTTGGTCAGGACCACACGACGATGGGATCACCCAGTCGATGGTCTCGTCATACCTTAACTGTCGGGAACGATTTCGGATTCGTGCCATCGATGGGCTACAACCGATACCGCGATTCAATAAGGCCATCGCCTACGGACATATGTGGCACCTATGCGAGGAATGTTTCGCTCGGGGGGAAGACTACCACGACGAACTCAAAGACTACGCGATGGTGTTGGTCAGTCAATGGAAAACCGATCAGGCCGAAATCGATAAGTGGTACAACGTCTGTATGGTTCAGTTTCCGGTGTACGTTGATTTCTGGGAACGACATAAAGACGTGAGGCGTCGGAAGCCGTTATTCCAGGAGAAGTCTTTCAAGATACCATACACCCTACCGTCCGGACGTACAGTGTACATGCGAGGCAAGTTCGATTCGGTAGATATCCTCGGGAAAGAAGTTTGGCTGCAGGAGAACAAGACGAAGGGACAAATTAACTTTACCAGTTTGGAACGGCAGCTGACCTACGATCTTCAAACGGGATTCTACTTCAAAGCGTTGACCATCGATCCGGAAGTGTTAGCGACGAAGAAGAAAGTGGGTGGCATTACTTACAATGTTATCCGTCGTCCGCTATCGGGCGGGAAGGGTTCCATCCGTCCGCATAAGGCACGCGGTGCCAAGCCGGCAGAAACTCTTCGCGACTACTATGACAGATTACAGACTATAATAGAAATAGACGCCAAGGAGGAAGATGGAGAGCAATGTACATTCTTCCACCGATGGAAGATTGAGATTGAGCAAAAGGATTCGGATCGGTTCTGCGACACCTTCCTCAATCCGGTTTTGGAAAATGTTTGCGACGATTACGAATGGTGGATGTATTGTAAGAATACTGGCACGTCGGCTTTCGACTACGCTATAAGATCCGGAGAGTTTCCTGACCATCAGCTACGCCATTCGATTCATCCCTACGGAGTGTACAATGTTCTAAATGAAGGAGGCATTACGGACATCGACGAATACTTGATCACTGGCTCGACGGTCGGGCTGACTCGTGTAGAAACTATGTTCCCGGAATTGTAACATGTTTAGTAGACGACAAAAACGAGAAATCTCTTCATCTGTCCAAAAGATTTTACGAGAGACGGGACATCCGGAATTGCCAGTTGGTAATATCAGATTCCAACTCCACGTAGACGGAGCAGAGTCATGGAGTTGGGCAGACATCGGGGATAACGCCTCAGTTGATAAACCGGGGGTCAACCCTCATAACGAAAGTCAGGACAAATAATGCCAGTAGCAAGAAAACAAACTGCCAAGAAGCCAGTAAAGAAGTCCGGGGGCAGGCGAGTACCAAAGACGGGCATCTTGTCCAGGATTGAAACGCCAGAGTTTTCCGATGACGATCCGTTGGTTGTTGCCGTATTTGGAAAGCCCACGACTGGCAAGACGACATTCGCCTGTTCCTTCCCAGGAAGAATCTTGTACGTGTCTTGTTCAGGTGGTCTTAACAAACCGGGAGAACTCAAGTCGTTGTCCAAGGAGACTCTGGCCAAGATCGATTTAATCCGGATCAAGAATTGCGAGGATCTCAATAGCATTACCGAAGAAGTGGCAATGTCTGAACCTCATACCACCGTTGTCCTTGACCATCTCACTTCGTTTTCCGATCTGGTATTGGAGGAAGTAACCGGGAAACCGGTGCCGGCTCAACTTAGTTGGGGTTATGCCAAACAACAGGAGTGGGGGAAGCATGGAGCGTTGGTCAAGTCGTTTCTACGGAATCTAATCGATACCGGGAAGAATACGGTCATCGTATGCCATGAGAGAGTGTTCGAGCCGCCTGAGGATTCCACGCTCGATCTTCCTACCGTTATAGGTCCGGCGTGTACTCCAACGATTGCCAACTGGCTTACGGGAACGATAGACTATAGCATCCAGATGTTCCTTCGTGCCAAGACTATCGACAAGACGGTCACGATCAACAAGAAGACCAAGATCAGGAAGATCAAAACTGATGAGATGGAGTTCTGTTCGTACCTTCCACTTGCCGAAGGCCGAATGACCAAGTTTAGAAAACCGATTGACTTGGAAATACCAACTGTGGTTGTAGACTTAGATTACAATAAACTTTCAGCTATAATAAAGGAGTAGGGATGCTGATACTTTCAAGAAAGAAGGAAGAGACAATTGTCGTCACTTTGCCAGACGGCACTGAGATATCAATTATGATCGTAGATCTTCGCGGAGACAGAGTGCGATTGGGCATCGAAGCTCCAAAAGATTTCAAGATTTTAAGAAAGGAGATTATTGGCAATGAACCTACTGTAACGTGACCCTGCTTGACCATTCATTTCGTGTTTACTTTGGAGAAGATAGATGCCAGTTAAAAAGTCCGTGCTCGGGAAGACATTCAAATCGAGTCTGAACAAGCAAAAGAAGAAGAAGCAAACTTTCACTCCCGGTGGTGGAGGATTCCCGAATGGAATTGAGTTTGGAGTTGCCAAGATTTCGTCGATGAAGATTGACGTCTACGGTCGCGGCGACAACAAGGGAAAACCGTACTTCATGATGAGGGGCGTTTGTACATCCCCTAAAACAATTAAGTTGGACGGTGATACGGTCGACGTGGCAGGTATCCAAGACACTCTCGTCATGGAGCCGTTGTTCGATACGCCGACACGTGCCAGAAAGACTGAGGCTGAGCATATTGCTTACCTTCTCTGGATTCTCCAAGAGATGGGGGTCGACACTGACGACATGGACGACGATTCGTTGGAAGATGGCAGTCTCTTCAAGGCAATTCTTGAGGACAAGCCTCATGCCAAGTTCCGGACGTGGAAGGGTGAAGCTACAAAAGACTTCCCCGACCCACGCGTCAATGTTCAATTCGGTGGTATCAAGAACGACGTGGTCAGCGAAGAAGGCGATGACGATGACGTCGTGGACGAGACGGATGACGAAGTGCCAGACGAAACTGAACCGGATGTAGTCGATGAAGCCGGTGAAGAAGAGGAAGAAGCAAAACCTGCTCCAAAGAAACCACGACGCAAGAAGAAGAAAGTGGCAAAGGCTGAACCTGAGCCTGAGCCAGAAGAAGACGAAGATGAAGATGAAGACGAAGATGAAGGCGATGAAGATCTGGAAGAGTTGGCCAAAGCTGCCGACGCTAACGATGAAGATGAGGAATCCGCTGCCAAGATTATGGAAGCTGCCACTAAGGCTGGTGTATCCGAAGAAGATGCCGAATCAGCTGCCAACTGGGTAGCTGTCGTCGAGTTGATCAAGGAAGCATCCGGCGGTGACGATGAAGAAGAACCAACGGTGGAAGAGGAAGAAGACGAAGACGAAGAAATCTCACCTGCCAAGGGTGAAACCTACTTCTACAAGCCGCCACGGTTTAAGAAGGCAGTTGAGATCGAGATCACCAAGGTTCTCGCTCGTGCCAAGAAGGTCAGTGGTAAGACATCGAAGGGTAACACCTACGATAACGTGCCATTCGACAAGTTGAGCAACGATAGTTAGACGTGGGTGGTTTTGTGAGGGGTCGCTCACGTGTGGGGGCCATCGATTCTTCTCGGTCGGTGGTCCCTCTTTATAGAAAAATGAAATGCCAAAGCTACCAAAGAAGTGGAAAGACAAACGATGTATTGCTTGCGGCGGTTCCGGTAAAGCTACTAGCGGGGATGGTTGTTCCCCCTGTAGAGGAACTGGCAATAAACAGAAAAGCGATTTTAACCTACCAGCCCCGACAAGGAAGTCTAAATGATCAAGTCGGTCGATACGGAGACCACCGGAACGGATCTGTACCATGGCAACCTACCCTACCTGGTTACTTTCTGCGACGACAATGGCAATAACAAGTATTGGGAATGGGACGTAGATCCGGAGACTAGACAGCCCCTCTACAACTCCGATGACCTAGACGATATAGAAGACGAATTGTCGACCGGAACACTTGTCCTACAGAACCCGGTGTTCGACGTGGAAGCATTAACCGCTGTCGATCCGGTCTTTGGGCGAAACTGGCGTTGGGAGGATACTGAGGACACGCTACTGGCATCCCATATCCTATCGACGAATACGCCGCATAATCTCGACTGGTTAGCGGACCAGTATCTTGGCATCGATTTATCGACGATTGAGAACGGTATCCGGGATGCTACTAACCACGCCCGGTCGATAGTTAAGATGGACAAGCCGACGTGGAAGATAGCGAAGCCAGGTATGCCCGATATGCCATCGGTGAAATCCCAATCGTCCAAAGTCGTCCGTGGTAAAGAACAGGAATCCTATTGGAAGGCCGATATGTGGCTTCCGAGATCCTTTGTTGTCTTCTCCCCAGAAGACTTGCCAGGGGAACTTGGTTGGAAACAAGGAGATAATCCTGAAGAACATTCTTGGGCAACGGTCTGTGCTACTTATGCCAACTCCGATACGGGCGTAACACTTCCTCTTTGGCACGAACTGAAACTCCACTTAGAGAAACGGGGACTGTACCAACTTTATGTAGAGCGGCAGAAGCTATTACGAATTGTCCATCTAATGCAGAGGCAGGGCATTACGATAAACCTGGACAGACTCCGCGAACTAAAGAAAGACTACAACACCGAGTTAAAGCGTGCCAATCGAGCGTTGACGAAGATTGCGAATAACCACGGCTACGAACTGGACTTGCCAAAAGGGGCGAACAACGATTCACTTGCTCATTTCTGTTTCGGGTATGAACCGAAGTTTAACGGAGATGGCATTACGACATGCTCGATGTGCTCGAAGAATATACCGAAGACTGAGCGTGGCAAGGAAAGCTGGTTTCTTCTGGAGGGAAAGTGGTACTGTAAGAAATGCGAGTGTAAGCGGTTCCCCGGTAGTTGGTTGAACCTGCCAGTTCTTCGTCGATCGGCTAAGACGAACAAACCGCAGATGACCAAAGATATTATCGACGAACTGGCACTACAACTAGATGGAGAACAAAAGACGTTCGTGGTCAACCTACGAGCGAAACGAAAACTTGGCAAGTCGTTGGAGTACATTACTTCATACCTTCGATACATGACCGACAATAGAGATCCTTGGGCAAGACTACACTCATCTTTGAATCCTTGTGGCACCGATACTCTACGTTGGTCTTCTCATAATCCGTCGCAGCAGGTTATCTCCAAACAGAAAGATCATAACGGGAGAAACCTGCGGTACATCTTTGGTCCCGGCGATGGCAGAGTTTGGTACAGTTCCGATTATGACAATCTGGAGCTACGCCTACCCGCCTACGAATGCCAAGAGCCAGCGATGTTAGAGTTGTTCGAGAGTCCGGACGTAGGACCATACTTTGGCAGCTACCATCTTCTTATCTTTTCGATACTCCATCCGGATAAGTATGACCACGACGATCCAGAGGGGTTGATCAAGGCGAGAGACAAGTACAAGGCGACGTGGTACCAGTGGAC